>Ga0209491_10001138_pt1 | contig 52553 bp, 42 predicted proteins | sample BON02_FD_187213 | JGI IMG/M metagenome (GOLD analysis project Ga0209491, IMG submission 187213) | Freshwater microbial communities from Lake Bonney liftoff mats and glacier meltwater in Antarctica - BON-02 (SPAdes) (version 2) | ecosystem: Environmental > Aquatic > Freshwater > Ice > Glacier...
ACCACCTTCGCGTTGAGAGTCTTCCTCTCCAGCGCAAGCCCCATCAGCCTCCGGTAACGCCGCGAGGCCTCCTTCCATTGCCCGGCATCAAAGCCGATATCCGTGTCCGACATGATCGCACGAACCAGCCCTTCCCGCGCCTTTTTCCCATTTCCTTTCCCACCCCCACCAACAGCCTCCCCATAGCTACTCCAACGATAATCCGCCGGGTCCTCAACCATCCCCGCCCGCACCGGATTCAAATCGATATACGCCGCTATGGTCCGCGCCGCCGTCCCGCTCTCAACGATCACGCTCTTGAACCGTTCTTCCCAAAGCGTTCCTGTCCGCTCGTGGGTCCGATTGAACCAGCGCGTAAAGCGCTGCAGCAGCGTCTTCATAAACTCGCTCAAGCTGTGCATCCGGTAGGTGAAACGGGCGTGAATCTCCGCCACCCGCGCCGGATTCCCACCTTCCACACCCCCCTCCGTCCGCGCCGCAGCCAGTTCATCCGCAACGAATTTCACGAAATTCTCCCCGTAGAACACCCCCAACCGCCGCAATAACTCCGCATCCGTGAGTCCACCCTCCGGCAGTGGTGGAACCTCCACCAAGAGGTGAAAATGATTCGACATCACACAGTAGGAAAGCACCCGGCATCCCGAGAAATTCTCCATCATCCGCATGAACATCCGAAACTCTTCGCGCTCCTCATCAAGGAACCGAAATTTTCTATCAACCACCCTGCTAATGCAGTGAAAAATTGCGGGCTTCGTCTCCGAATCCGCCCATTCCGGTATCCACCTCCGCCTTGAATTCATACTCATACGCGCATCCTAGCACCCCAAATCCAAAGCACAACAAGAATCCCGTCTAATTGTCTGGCAAGTAATAATGTGGCAAGTAATAATGGGAGCGTACCAGAACGAAATCAGATTTGCGAAATTTGGAGAATCCGCAAAAAATAATGGTCGTAATTTTTCAGTAAATACGAAAAAGCCGCGATATTATATGTCGCGGCTTTTTTGGGTAACGTCACTTGTCACTCGGTAACCACAGGTATTTCGGGGATATCTCCTAGCCCCTTAGGCTCCTCCTTTGCTGGCGTCTCCATCTCGCGGTGCTCAACTCCGCTGTGCTCTATCGCTTCCTCATGCGCAGGACCGCTTGGTAGAATGATGAAGCAGAGATACAAGATGATCGTGGGGATGAGCGCGGCGAGGAACAATTTCAAAGGAGATACACCACCTTCGAAGTATTTCGAAAGGATGCTCTGCCCGGCAGGGTTCGGCGCGTTTGCAATCACAGTCAGGCCTCCACCTGTCACTGCACCGGCTACCACTGCCTGCTTGGCAGTAAAGGAAATGCCATCCACCTGAGATGCTAGGTAAGTGATCGCAGCGTTATCGTTAAAGGCGGTCAGGATCGTCGCGCCTAGCATCAGCGCTTGGTCAGGCAACGTCTGAATGATGGGTGCGATCCACCAGCCTTGGCAGCCGCCGTGAATGACGAGACCCGCAAGGAAAAAGCCCACAAGCAACGGGCTTTTCATCGAAACCTCGTTCTGGTGGTGACGAGTCGCCACCAGAAACGCGAGGAAGAACAGGAATCCGCCAACAAAAAGCACCGGGTAGTGTGCCGTATAAACCGTCCAGCCCAGAAACGCCAGATGCACGAATGTAACCCATCCTGGAATCGGCGTTTCACGCTCCTGCCAGGACTTCGGATTAAGCTCTCCATCCTCGCGGCCGTCCGCTTTATCTGCGATGCGGAACAGGGCTTTTCGGAAAAAGAAGAAATACAAGCAGCTTGAAATGATGACACCTGTCACTGCTTTCCAGCCGAAATGCTCAAGCATAAAAAGGGTGCCCCAATTCCATGTCGAGGCGACCATCAGCACCGGAGGCGCGGCGAAGTGTGTGAGAGTGCCTCCTACGGAAATATTCACGAACAGCAGGCCAATTGTAGCATAGGCGAGCATTGGCTCGGGCTTCAGCTTGTAGAATTTTTTCACTAGCAGCATCGCGCCTATAGTCATTGCCGCTGGTTCTGTGATGAACGAGCCAAGTATGGGCGCGATGATCAGAACGGTCAGCCACCATGCGGCGGGTGTGCCTTTTCCAATCGCCGCCACCTTGGACATCAGCCCCTCTGCGACTCGCAGCACAGGCCTACTCGCGGCAATCGCCATGATCACCACTACGAATAGCGGCTCTGTGAAGACCTTGTCTTTATTGAGATATATCTCGAAATCTAACCAGCTGTAATAATACGTGGCCGCAGCGCCCAGCACGATCACCCAGATCCCGAATATTGCCTCCACCTCACCTAGGAAATGAAAAATCGTCGCGCGGAAAGAAACTTCAGGCTCACCATCTGGATGCTCGCTATCCCTCGGGCCACGTGTGCGAAGGTTTTCCTCATGGATATGCTCGTAGTGGTGCGCCAGCTTATTGAGCGATCCCGCAGCAAAGGTGTGGCAAATCGCCAAGATGAAAATGACTGTCGCCGCGATATTGAAAGGATCTTCTGTGGCGCGAGATTTCAGAGTTTCCACAAGCCCGCCCTCAGTCTGCTTATACATTTCCTTAGGCTTCGGGAAAGCTGCGTATTGTGTGCTGCCATCTGAAAGCTTTGGATACGCAGGTTCCGGGCCGTTCCCTGCGGCAGCGTGCGCGGGTGCGAGCGAGACTAGCAGCAGAGCGAGGAAAAGCAGGATCTTGGATTTCATGATTCTTTGGACGCGGCTTATAAGTAGCACCCCCGCCAACCGCAAGGCGAACTTCCGGTTTCCAAGCTTTGCATTGGCAAGACGCCCAACTTCGGTTTATAACACCCTTCCCGGGGTTTCCGGGGAAATTCTCATGCTCTCAGACCTTACCATCATCAAAGCCGGCACTGGTGTCCTTACTAAAGTAGAGGACGGCACCATTGATAGAGCCGCCCTCGTCCACCTCGTCGCTGCCATTTCAGATCTCATGAACGAAGGCCACCGCTGCCTGTTCGTCTCCTCGGGAGCCGTCGGATCAGGCGTTTCCTCTATGGGACTCACAGAGTATCCTACCGATGTCGCCACCCGCCAGGCCTGCGCCGCCGTTGGCCAAGCGCGCCTGATGCGCACCTACACTTCACTTTTCGGACATTTCAATATTTCTGTCGCCCAGATCCTGCTCACCGCTGGAGACATCAATACCCCGAAACGCGCAGGGCACATCACTAGCACTCTTACCCGCCTGCTTGAGGAGCCACGCATCATCCCCATCATTAACGAAAACGACTCCGTCGCCATCCGCGAGCTGAGTTTTGGCGATAACGACATGCTCACTGTCCGTCTTGCGAAACTCATTGGAGCGAAGCGTGTCATCCTGCTCACGAGTGTGGACGGCCTGTTAGATCCAGAAACAAACGAACTCATCACGGAAGTTTATGATATCGAAGACGTCTTCAAACACGTCCGCGATGATAAAGGAAGAAAAAACTGCCTGGCATACTTTTGAGCGAAGGATCACCGTAGATATTGGGATTGGGGTGTATTGGACCCGAAGATCTGCCCCGATGATCGGTTGCTGGGATCTATGGGGGGCTCGTTCGCGCGAATGTGCGGAAAGTCTAAACACCAGAAATGTGCTGTATCTAAGAGAGTGAGAAGCTCAGGTAGCTGGATGTTGGGGGATGTGTTTTCTAGGACTTGATTGTGTTCTATAGCGCCGCGCATCAGGATTTGTGATTTCCGGATGGATCTCCGAAGACAGAAGGCGGGACGCCCGGCTTCCGAAACAGCCGGGACGGCCATCCTACTTTCCACAAATCTTAATGCGCGGCTGTATAGTAAATTTCGCGGCCCCTCCAGCCCCATTTTGATGCCGAACTGCTATGTCCCAAATAGCCACGCTATCAATTCCGAATAATTCATCTCGTGCAGGAAAAATCATCCATCGCGGCAAACTCCGCAATCACGATCGCTTGAGAATTTCACTCCATGATCGCCTCAAGCCCCGAGTAGTAACCCGTGAAGAACCCTATGATCTTCCACGCCACGTAGGCCATGATGCAGAAGTAGAGCACTTTAGGCACCATCACGGCGGCCAGCTTCATCGCACCCTCCGCTTTTTCTTGGAACAGGCGCGACCAATTTCCCATATCGGTATCCAAGGTTCCGGCCTCCTCGCCAGTTGTGTAGGATCGGGAGAAATCCGAAGGAAAAGCGCCCTCCGCGATGAAGCCAGGACCGAGCGGATTCCCTTCCTTTGCGACAGTAACCAACCGCTCACCCGCCCGCCGCAATACCCCGCTCTGCGAAGAATCTGCCGAGACCCTTACCGTTTCCACCATCGAGATCCCTGCCAGCAAGCAGGCGTGATAGACCTTGCAAAAGCGTGACATCGCCATGTGCTTACGCGCTTTACCGATCCACGGGATACGATTGATCGCCGCATCCAGCTTCGCGCTATCGGGAGCTTTTTTTAAAACAATCTTCCCCAAGAAAAACAACACCACCGCCCCCACGTAGAGCACCACCAACGAAATCGCGAAGCCTCCCGCCACCTCCCCCGCCGTGCGTTCATCACCCATGATCGAAAGCGGCACCGTGCCTATAAAAATCCCCAGATGCAGCACCACCATCGGATAGATCATGCCTTTCACCATTTCCCGCCGCGCGGAGGCCACCATCCCGAAGTAATCCGCCAGATGCTGGAACGCAGGTGCCAATTTTCCTCCCCGCTCTCCCGCCGCAATCATACTCCGCTCCAGCCCACTCACCGCCCCGGCATCCCGCGCGAAAGCATCCGTGATACTCTCCCCAGCCTCCAGGCCCTCGGTCAGATCTTTCAGCAAAAGAACCTGCGCCGCCGGTAGCCCCGTGCTTTCCATCACCCCCGCCGCCTTGCGGATATCGAAGCCCGCTCCCAACAGCTTGGCCATCTCCGCGTAGAATTGGTGTTTGCTGGCGGCTCCGGGAGTCATGGTGACTGAGAGCCTAGCTCTTTTACTCCTCCCTTTCAAAGTTGAATCGCCGCTCCCACCACAAGGAGCCCTGTTCTGCAACTTTGAGGAAATTCGCGCAGTGTGCAGCAGTATGGACAAGAACAGCGAAGCGGGTATGATGGCAGTAGATGAAAGAGCTATCCCAGCACTTGTTCTGGGATAGGAACCGGGCGGGAATCGACCCCGAGACCCACGCGGGCTGGCTGACAGGGCGGGTGCTGGAATACGGGCGCTGGCAGGACTGGGAAATCCTTGTCGCCGAGTATGGAAAATCCCGTCTGGCCAGCCTTGCCACCGCACTCCCCAGTCTTTCACCCAAAACCCTAGCGTTCTGCTGCGCTTGGTTCCAACTTCCCAAATCCGCGTTCCGATGCTGCGCTTCGATGCCCTTGCGCAACCCGTAGCCGCCCTTTTGCGGCGGTTGGCACCCCATCCCGCACTTGGCAGGCTTCGCGCTGGGTGGCGGGACTTCGCTGGCACTGCGCACCGGCCACCGGCTTTCCGTGGACCTGTATTTTTTCACGGAGGAAGAGTTTCAGCCGGAGGGATTACCGGGGCGGCTCGGGCTGGACGGGGCGACGGTTCTATCCGTTTCCCGCAATTCCCTAACTATGGAAGCCGCTGGGGTGAAATTGGATCTGCTCCGCCACTCTTACAAGAGGCTACGCCCGTATGAGGAAATCGATGGAGTGAGGCTAGTTTCCCTCCCGGATCTCGCTGCGATGAAGCTCAACGCAATCGCCAACCGTGGCTCGAAGAAGGATTTCTACGATATGGTGGAGCTTCTTGGAAGGTATTCGCTGCCGGAGATGCTCGGGTTTTTCGCCATGAAGTATCCGGGAACCGATCCGTTCACAGTGATCCGCAGCTTGGCGTGGTTTGATGATGCAGATGCGGAACCTGATCCCATATCCCTCACATGACGCCCGTGAGAGGAGATCAAAAGCAGCACTGTGGAGGCGGTATCTAGGCTGTAGTGGACTCCTCATCACATCCACGAGGCAGTATAACTGAAAACCTTCTCTACGTCTTGAAATCGCGGGATTGGAAGGCCATCCAGCCTATCGTGAACAGCGACACGTTCAGGCCCATCAGGAACGCGTAGCTTTCCACGATCTTCGGCCATGAAAGATGCTGCTCTACCAAAAAGACCCACGCGCTCATGCGCCACGTCACGAAATACGATTCGAAGGGTTTGAAGAATGGAAACCCCTGCAGAATCATGTCCACGAACAGGATGGTCAGCGTGATGATAGTCGCCGCCGCCGGTTTGATCTTGAAACAGGAAAACATAAACGCGATCGACGACAGCGTGATCATGCTCACGCCAATGCCCGCCGCCGAAAGCGCCAACCGCCCCGCTCCCTCCCACCAGTCCGGATAGGCCGCGAAGACTTTCATCTTCGGCTCGATTACGAACAGTCCACCTTCCCATCCCACTGCCGCGACCGCCATCGCGTATCCACTCAGACCCACGAAAAACACGAAGCTAAAGGTGTAAAGACACACGGCTGTATATTTCACAAGCAGCAGTCGGAACCGGCTGATCGGCCTTGCGAAGACCATGCGCAGATTCCCGTCCTCGTTCTCCTTCGCCACGATATCCCCCGCCACCAGCGCGAAATAAATCGAGCCCAGTAGAAACATACTGAGCAGCATGATCGTGAACGTAATCGTCAGCGAGCTGTAGTAAGTCCCGAACTCCAGCCCGTTCTGCTCCACAAACCCCCGCATGCGCCGCTGGCTGGCATCCAACTTATAAACCGCTAGGATCACCGCCTCCATTGCGATGAATGCACCGTAGCCCATCCACGTCCGCGGCCTCGCGAACAGCTTTCGTAGCTCACCTTTGAGTTGTTCGAGAAAGATCATCTCAGTTCGGACTCCCCTTTCCATTCAGAATTTCCATATAAACATCTTCCAGCGAGCGCCGCACCCGCGCAAACTCGCGGACCCGGACTCCCGCCTTGACCAGATTCTCAACGGCTAACGATGGGTCTACCGAAGCGGGCAGGGAAATTTTCCCTTCCGAAATCACACTGCCTCCGAGACCCTCTATCGCGGAAACCGCCTGCGGCCATGGATCGAGGCTGGCCCGATAGACCGGGATATCTTCGCGGAAACTCGTTACCGAACCCTCGAACACCCGCTGCCCCTCGCGCAGGATCGCGACCCGGTCGCACATCAACTCGACCTCGGAAAGCAAATGTGAATTGAACAAAACCGTCATCCCCCTCTCCTTGCGAAGTCCCAGGATGAATTCGCGGAACCACTTGATGCCTTCCGGGTCGAGCCCGTCAGTCGGCTCATCGAGAAGCAGCAACTCCGGCTCTGGCAATAGCGCTTGCGCTAATGCCAAACGCTGCCGCATCCCGTGGCTGTAGGTACGGACTTTCGAGCCGACCCGCTTCGTCAGCCCCACCCGCTCGATAACCTCCCGTGCCGCCTTCTCATCAAATCCTCCCGAGTAACCCATCAGGATTTTCAGATTTTCCCAGCCACTCATGTAATCATAGAACGCGGGTGCCTCAAAGATCGCCCCGACTTTCCGCAGCGCCTTACCACGGCTTTTTTGCACAGAAATCCCGTCGATGAAGACCTCTCCCTGATCCGGCTCGACCATCCCCAGGATGATACCGAGTGATGTGCTTTTTCCAGCGCCGTTATGACCAAGTAACCCGTAAATCTCGCCCCGCTCCAGCTTGAACGAAACGTCCCGCAAGGCTGGCTTGCCACCGAAGGCTTTGAAAAGTCCGTTTACGTCGAGCATAGCAATCAGTTTCCACCACCCGTCACGAAGCGGACTTTGCTCGAACTACTGGAATCGGCATACAAAAAGTTTGTCCCGCCCGGGTGCCAGCTCTCCTTGTCGCTGACCAGCGGAATCGATTCCGGCCTTCCCTCGATCCCGAAAAATGAAACTTTCGACATCGGCAGACCATTCTGGGTGATATTCCAGTTGTAGCTGCTTCCGGTTTTCCGGAACTCCTCCTTGTCCGCCGGGCAGTGGAAGACATCTTCGCTTCCCAAATATTCGAGCAGCACAGTCTCGAGAACCGGCTCTTGCGATGACTTGCTCTCACGCCCTAAAGCCAGCGTCGGCAGTTGGTTGTTATTATCCTGCAAGTATCCCTGCAATCCCACCCCGATCGATTTAAGATTCCCCAGGCAAGCCGCCTCGCGGCTCTTCGCCAGAACTGACAGGCTCACCGGCACCGCTATACCAGCCAGCACCGCGATGATCGCGATCACCACCAGTAACTCCAGCAGGGTGAAACCCTTTTTCAGAGAAGCTGTCTTCACGGTCCGAATTCGTTACCCCGCAGGCCCTGCATCACCTCGTTCATCGCTTCCATCAGTGGCGCGAGATCCAACTTGGTATCCGCGCTCGCCTTGTCGAAATACGCCCGCATTCCCTCTTGGCTGATCTTGGTCAGCAAGGTCTCATCCATCTCCTTCGCCCGCTCCATCTCCTGCTCGGTTCGCCCCACCCGGATTTCCTCCAAGCCCTTTTCAACAAACTCCTTCCTCTGCTCCTCCGGCATCTGGTCGAGCGCCTCCATGAAACGACTCATCGACTCCACAATCGTCAGATCTATGAAAATCTCCTTCTCCCGCGAGCTGAGTCTTTTATAAAATTTCTCCCCGGATCGACTCTCCCGGTTCTTCTCACGCTCCGCGAAATCCAAGCGGTTCACCATTTCCGCAACCCGCCTGATCTCTTTCTCCCGCTTCTTCGCCGCCGCCCCACCTCCAGGGCTTTCCGACCAATCATCGAAAGCCAATTCCCTCACTTCACGATCCAGCCGCTCAACCGTTACCTTCTTGGACGACGCGAACGACCGCACCCCAAACACCACCGCCCAAACCAGCGCCATCACTGCCAATGCTTTAAAAATGATTGCCCTTTTCCTGTTCACTCCGCGAGATTAGTCCAGCTTCCCCGCCGCGCAAGTCGGAGTGTCGAACACCGGCACCTTACCGGAATTTCCTCTCGACCTTGTCGCGCTTCCGCCTTTTCTTTCTTGGAGAATAATTTTACCGCCTTTCCTATGCTTCTTCCCATCGTCCAATACGGCGATCCCATCCTCCGCCAACAAAGCCGACCTGTCGAAACCATCGACGACAGTATCCGCGAACTCGTCGCCAACATGATCGAAACCATGGTCGACGCCAGCGGGGTAGGTCTCGCCGCACCTCAAATCGGAGTCGGCCTGCAACTGGCCGTGGTCGATGTCTCCCATGATCTGGAATGCGTTTCATATCTCAGAGTCAATGGTGAGGACGTTGAAATAGAAGACATCATGCCGCTGGTTTTCATCAACCCCACCCTCGAATTCGGAGAAGAAAAAGAATTCGAACGCGAAGGCTGCCTCAGCATTGAGGGCATCCAATACGAAGTCCGCCGCCCCGCTGACCTCAAAGCCACCCTTCCACAACTCGACGGCTCCACCCTGATCATCGAAACCGACGGCCTTCTCGCACGCGCGATCCAACATGAGACCGACCACCTCAATGGAGTCCTCTTTGTCGACAGACTCTCGGCAGTTGGCAAAGTCAGCGTAAAGAACCGACTCAAACGGCTGATCGGCGGTCAATGACGCGAAAAAGCCCACAGTCCCAAGGCTTCGATCGTCAAAGTTTAAAAACTATTCCTCCTAAACGCTCGGCATTTAGGGAGGCTTACCCTTATTCGTGGTGTCACATTTCATCTTCGAACCTCCTACCATTATGAGCTCATCTAGCGCACACGCTCTCTTCCCGGTATCCGCCGAGTCGACCGGGTTGGCGATGACGATATTTCAGCCGTCGATGCTCTTAGAAAAGTGATCTCGAATCTAGGTTGCGGAAATAGCCCGATCAAACTTTACGCCGGCTCAATACCTATCGAATTCATCCGTGAAGGTCATATCCTGCTCGCGGTCCAGACCGATGGCGGCTTCGCACCCGGTGTCCGAAAGACGTTGATGATCGTCGCTCGCGAACTCAGCGGCTGATCCATTAGATCGGGCCGGAGCAATCAACCACGCTTTTTAAAAAAAATCTCCGCACGGAAAATCTGCCGTTGCGCGATGGCGTTTCGCAAATAAACTCTCCCATGAGAATTGATTGCCACGGCCAAGACTGCCGCGCCGCGAGAGGGATGCGCCTGGCCCTATTGGCCGCGGGCGTTTACCACATTATTTTCGCCCTTTGGGTGAATCTCTGGCCCTATCAAGCCTTCGATTTCCTCAACCTGCAGCATCCCAACCACCCAATGCTCTGGCGCGTCCTCGGAATGCTTTCCGGAACTCTGGGCATCGGACTGCTTATCGCTGCGAAAGATCCCGTCCGCCATTGGGTGATCGTTCTACTCGGCCTAATCAAATCCCTAGCAACCACCGTCTTCGTTTCCGCAGCGGTCCTGAATACGGAACTCCCAGCCTCGGCGATGGCCATCCTCGCCATCGACGATCTGATTTGGCTGCCCTTTTTCTCCCTCATCCTCTGGGCCGCCATCCGCGCCCATGCAGGTATTCCTCCTTCCCGCAGTGAGCCCTATTCCATCAGCGAGGCCTCCGCTGTTTACAAACTTTCCGATGGCAGAACCCTTACCGAAGCCTCTGCAGAAAAGCCTCTGGTCCTTGTGTTTCTCCGCCATTTCGGCTGCACCTTCACCCGCCAGATTCTGATCGGACTACAAAACCTCGAGCAACAAGCGAAACAACACGGAGCCTCCTTGGTCCTTGTTCACATGCTCCAGTCCGGGGAGGAAATCAATTATCTCGGGCAGAATTCCGATGTCGCCCGCATCGCCGATCCACGCTGCGAACTCTACCGTGCCTTCGGTCTTGGCAAAGGTGGCTTCATCGAACTGTTCGGGCCTCATGTTTGGTGGCGGGGTTTGATTTCCATCGTGAAAGGCTGCGGCGTCGGCCATCTCGCCGGAGACGGCCTGCAAATGCCGGGTGCCTTCGTCTTCCACAAAGGCGAAGCCATCTCCTCCCAGCCAGCCCAAACCGCCGCCGATCTCCCTGATCTGGCAGCCTTGTTCAAACCCGCTTCCGCTGTCTAAGTCCACCCCGCAGCGATTGAGAAATTCCTTAAAACGCGCGCGTCCAGCCCTTTAGATCGTCTCGTGACTCTTTCCTCCCTCACCCAATGATTTCCCTGAAAGGCAAAACCTTCCTAGTCACCGGCGCCTCCAGCGGCATTGGGCAAGCCTTGTGCGAGCAACTCCTCTCTCAAGAGGCCAACGTCCTCGGCGTCACCCGCCGCCCATCCGCCCTCCATCCAGATGTCTCCCCCATCGTGGCGGATCTCACATCACGCGAAGATATTTCCAAAATCTTCCAGCAGCTTGGGAAAATCGACGGCCTCGTCAACTCCGCCGGCACCGCCTACCTCTCTCGCATTGTCGATGGCAACCCCGCCGACTGGGAGGAAATGTGGCGGGTCAACGTCCTCGCACTCGCACTTTGCTGCCAGTTAGGGATGAAACATTTCCCGAAGACCGGAGGCCGCATCGTCAATGTCTCCTCGATGTCCGGCCACCGCGTGCCCCCTTCCGGCGGCTTCTACTCGCCCACGAAATTCGCAGTCCGCGCCATCACCGACTCGCTGCGCTCCGAGCTGAAAGCCATCCAGTCGCCAATCCAAGTCGCCTGCGTCTCACCGGGGTTTGTCGATACACCACTGCTCGACAATTATTTTCTCGGCCGTGAGGAAACCCTCTCCAAAACCAGAGCCGGGATGAAAATGCTCAGGCCGGAAGATGTCGCCCACTGCATCATGACCATTCTCACCGCTCCGCCACACGTCGAGATAAGCGACATCCTGCTGCGCTCATCGGACCAGATTGCCTGAAATGAGCCGCCTTTTCTCCATTTCCAAACATCTCACAGCCTGCTTTTACGCACTTGTTTTTACCTCCTGCCTCGACACCCGCGAGGAAGTCTGGATCAACGCAGACGCTTCCGGAGCCGCGAGATTCCAGATCGCCATGCCACTCGCCACCACCAAACTCCATGGCGGCGAGGCGGGTGTGAAAAAGATGATCGAGGACTATCTTAACGAAACCACAGTCTTCTCCAGCTATTCACTCAATACTTCGTCTGAAGACGACCGCCTCAAAATCGATCTTGCCGTAACCTTCGATAACGCCCTCGACCTTCGCAAAGCCACCACCGGAGAGGCGTTCGAAAAACTCCCCTCCGCATCGGCTGAAATGATGGGGCACACCGAAGTCGAATTCCAGGGCCTTAGCCTCGCCTTCAGCCGCCGGACCGAACTTTATAAAGCCATTCCCGGGGCTGTGTTTTTCCCGAAAAGCCAACTCCAAGGCCACAGCATCACTACCATCATCCACCTCCCGGAAGCCGCCACGGCAAATAACGCCACCTCGACTGAAAACGGCAACCGCACCCTGATCTGGACCACCCCTCTGGAAACCGCGTTCAGTAAACCCATGGAGACGAGCTTCACCATGCCAATTCCTATCCCGTGGTTCGCCATCAGCCTCGTCGTCACCCTGTTGATAATCATGATCTCCGCGCTGACCTACTACATCCTCCGTAGAAGAGCGAGACGGAGGAATGCTACCGCCTGAATCAGCCCAGCCATTTCCGCACCGTCGCGAGATCATTCTTCATCGCCTCGATCGTGCGCTTCACCACATCATTCCCGCTGACATACTCGATGTGGATCGAGATCGGAATCGCCAGCGGCAATATTTCCGAAACCAGCTTCCCGGCTTGCGGATCAACCATTCCCTCACCAATCGGGCACGCCTGCCAGTTTCTTCCCGTGAGTTTGTAATCCTTGAAAAAAACTGCGCCGATATGCGGCAGCGCACGCTGGAAATTCATCTGCCAAGCGTTGGTTCCTTCAACCGTTGCGTGCGCGAAATCAAATGCCATTCCGAGCTCCTTTACATCAATTTCCTCCAGCATCCCGACCATATCCCAGATCGGCCCGCCGACATAATCCCTGCCCCGGTGATTCTGATACAGTCCTTGGATGCCGATCTCCTTGTTCATCTCCGCGAGATCCTTCAACTGCGCGGTGAACTCAGCGATCTGCGGCTTCATGGGTTTTGAAAGATCGTATCTCAAATGCTGAAGCCGGTATTTTTTGATTCCCGCCGCCGCCGCCGCCCGCAGTTGCTTCTCCGCAAGACCCTTCTTGTCTACCCGGTCGATGCTCGAAGCCATCACCGTGATCTCCAGATCCTGCTTCGCCAAAGCCGCAACAAACGCCGGCAACTTCTCCTCAAGCTCCTCCGGCTCGATATGCCCACCCTTCCGCAACGGCGCCTCAAGCCCCGCCACCCCCAGCGGCGCGATCATTTCCGCGAGCTCATCGTATGATAGCTTCTCCAGATACTTCGTAAAAACCGCGATCTTCCGACCGCCCTTCACCTCCATTGCGAAAGCCTTCCCCCCCGCCACAAGCCCGAGTCCAGCCAACGACATCCCACTCACAAACGATCTTCGATTCATGTGTCGCATACTATCCAGACAAGATTTCGTGTCAAAACAACCCGACTGGGAAGGGCATAGGCTCCTCATCCCCCACGGGGATATGGATTTTTGCCCAATTAGGGATGGTCCGGCTCGACCGTCCCACTTCAAAAAATGTGATTGCCCGCTCATCTCTGCGGAAATGAGTTCCCGAATAAATCATCCACCGATAAATTCACACCGCCGAGCGCCCGATCATCAGCAGCCGCAGCCCGTTGAGACAGACGATCACCGTGCTGCCCTCGTGCCCGACAACTCCCACCGGCAGCGGCAGGGAAAACCCAAGTGCACCGATCACAAGAACCACGATCACAGCGGACGCGAAAATCAAATTCTGCAGCAGCACCCGCCTCGCACGACGGGCGTGGTTGAGAAACAAGGGAATCATTTCCAAACGGTCGCCCATCAACACGACATCCGCCGTCTCCATCGCCACATCAGTCCCAGCGGCACCCATCGCCACGCTCAGATCCGAGGTCGCGAGTGCCGGGGCGTCGTTCACCCCGTCGCCTATCATCATCACTTTTCCTTCGAGTTTGAGCTGCCGGATGATTTTGAGTTTATCCTCCGGGAGCATCTCCGCATGAACTTCATCGATCCCAACTTCCGCAGCAATCGTGTTCGCCACCAAGCGATGGTCACCGGTCAGCATTACGACTTTTTTCACCCCGATCTTGTGGAGCTGGCGGGTGAGCTCTTTAGCCTCCTTCCTGACCGTGTCCGCCATCACCATCACTGCTTTGGCGGAAACGACGTCGCCTTCGCGTGATCCCATCCAGACACAGGTGTGGCCTTTTTCCTGAAGTGGCTTCGCCAGCACAGAAAGCCCCCCAAAGCCCTCCGCTTCCGAGTCCCTGAACCAACGTTCACTGCCGATGACAAATGTTTTCCCGCCAACGACCGCCTCGGCGCCCTTGCCGGTCGTCGATTGGAAAGCAGATGCAACGGGCAGTTCCAAATTTAGCTTCGAAGCCGCGTCTACAATCGCGTGGGCCAGCGGATGCTCGGATCTCGATTCGAGCGAGGCAGCGATGCGAAGAACTTCGAGCACCTCGTCACCGAGCTTATCCGATAATTTAGAAACCCCATCCGCAGTCACGATCTCTGTCAGCGAAGGCTTGCCAACGGTCAGGGTCCCGGTCTTATCCACAGCTACGATGTCTATCGTAGCTGCGCGTTCGAGATGTGAGCCACCTTTAACCAGTATGCCGCGCCTCGCCGCACCACCGATCGCAGACAGCACCGTCGCCGGAGTGCTGATGATCAGAGCGCAGGGCGAAGCGACGACCATCACGGTCATCGCCCGGTAAAAGGCGACCGAGAAACCCTCGCCCCACATCAGCCACGGCACCAAAAATACCGCTATCGTAAATAGGATGACGCCCATCGCGTAATACTGCTCAGCGGTTTCAAGAAAGCGCTGGGTCTTGGATTTTTCTGCCTGCGCCTCCGCGACGAGTTTCACCATCCGCGCCAGTGCGGAGTCATCCGAGCGTTTCGTCACTTCAAGTTCGACTCCTCCGCTTTGGTTGATCGTTCCTGCGAACATGTCGCTACCTTTCTCTTTCGCGACCGGCATCGACTCGCCGGTCAGCGAGGACTCGTCCACATAAGTGCTGCCCTCAGTCAGCTTGCCATCGACAGGGATTTGCTCGCCAGGTTTGACCACCACGATCTCGCCGATCTCGAGTTCCTCCACCGGGACCCGCACGGTCTCACCATCGCGTTTCACGAAAGCTTCATCGGGGCGCAGCGTTAGCAGCGACTCAATCGCGCGGTGCGTGCGATCCATCGCGTGACGCTGCAGGACATTTGAAAAACTGAACAGGAACAACAACAGCGCGCCCTCTAACGGAGCTCCAACAATCGCCGCACCAATCGCCGCGAGAACCATCAGCACATCGACATCGAGGACCTTCTCTTTGAGCGACGCGATCGCGGATTTCACACCCTCCTGGCCTGCGAAAATATAGGCTCCAGCATACAGGCCGTGGGTCCACCAACCTATCCCGGACATCCTTTCCACGATGGGAGCCGCGACCAGAAACCCCAGCCCGAGCGCGCATGAAATCTCCTCGTTAAAATCGCCGGACCGAAGCCTTGCGGCAAACGCCTCCGGCTCTTTTTTGCGGAGCTCCAGCGGCTTCACGTCCGCACCGGTTTTTTGAATTCCGGCGATCACCTCTTCCTCCGGCGCAACGGATGAATCGAAGGTCAGGCACAGCACCTTACCAAGATAGGTCGCGGTCGCGCGGCGCACACCGCGTATCTTACCCACCTTCTTTTCAAGCCGCAGGGCGCCCGCTTCACAACCCGAACTCTCTAACCGAAAACTGAGTTTCTTCAGTTCCATCGCCATCTGACCGGCATCCTCGCTCGCAATCCGGCGCAATTCACTCTCGCTCACCTCATCGGGATCGAACTCAATTTCCAACCGCCCGTGCTCAGGATCCGCACTGACCCCGACGATCCCCTCCCGATCTGCCAGGTCATGGATCGCATCTCCCAATAGCTCATCCTCAGTTTCACCGGCCTTCATTCATGCCGGACGATAAACGATCCTTTCGTTTACTTCGAGAGCGGAAATCAACTGAGCAACCAACGGTGGAGCAAATCAAACACCCCCAAACAGCGGGCGATAACTTCGTTCTGGAAAGCCGGAGGAAACAGCAGCCCAATCGGCAAAACAACCGCCAGCAACGTCGAGACCCTTCCGAATAGCCTGCCCATTTTTCCCTCCAAAATTGTCAGACCGCCGTGGATGATGAAATACAATGTCGGCAGCACGAAACCGGATCGCACGGGCAGCGTGATCGCCAGTTCGTGTTATAAACCGGAACCGATAAGCACCGCCATGGCCCCGGGATTGGCGCCGACCGAGGACCCAACTGGCCGCCCCACCACACGCTGCATCATCTGCGAGTAGCCGACATTCCAGCGTCGGCTCCAGAAGTCTCCGAGGCCTTCGGCCGCGAGCACGTTCGTTAACAGGGTCCGCACCGGGAAACCTGCCTTCCGCAGCAATCCTTTGAGCACCCGCAGTGCGCCTCAGGTTTTCTTCTCCAAGGTCTTCTTATGCCTCTCAGCTTTAAGCATTCCGCAGCCCGCAGCAACGTCGATGCCGCGGCGTTGGCGGAAGGTGCAGGGGATTCCAGCTTCGCGGAGGATGCGTTGAAAATCGGCCCCACTGCCGCTGGCGGCGCCTTCGTAACCATTGGTCGGATTCAGCGGAATGAGGTTCACGTGGCTTCCTATGCCTTCGAGCAGGGCGGCGAGGCGGCGGGCGGTTTCAGGCGAATCGTTCTGCCCGGCGATCAGTGTCCACTCGAAGAAAATTCGGTTTCCGGTAGTTTTGCAATAGGTCCTGCAAGTCTCGATCAGCAGCTCGAGGTTCCACTTCTTGCTAGTCGGCACGAGTGCGGAGCGCTCTTCCTCGGTGGAGCCGTGGAGACTGACAGCGAGGCGATAGGGGCGTTTTTCCTCGGCCATACGCAGGATATTCGGGACGTATCCGACCGTGCTGATCGATATCCTCGACGGGCCGATGCATGCGCCGCGCTGGTCGGAAACGATCTCCATCGCTTTCATCACAGAGTCGTAGTTGTGAAGCGGCTCGCCCATGCCCATGAGCACGATATTGCGGAGGCGGCGGTGGGGATGGCTTGCGGCCAAGGCGCGGCGAACATGGCAGACCTGGGCGACGATTTCCCCGACATTAAGATGGCGGGCGAAACCCATCTGCCCAGTGGCGCAAAACACACATCCCATCGCGCAGCCCGCCTGCGAACTAAGACAAGCGGTAAAACGACCCGCGTAACCCATCAGAACCGTTTCGATCACTTGGCCGTCGGCCAGACGGAGGAGATATTTTCTCGTCAGCCCGTCACTGCTGTGGATTTCCTGCTCCTGGGCAGGGCTTTCGATAAAAAAGCGTTTACCCGCTCCGAGGTTCGCAACGGCCCAGCGTTTCATAGGAGGCAAAAGTTCCATCAATGCCGGGTCAGTCGCGTGGTCGTGATGAATTGCACGCCACAGCGCTTTGGTATGATGTTTCACGACACCATCCGCAGACAGGACCTGGTCTAGCTCGGAAAAATCCAGTCCGAGAATCGATAAGGGAGACTCGTTCAAGGCTCGACGGGCAGGGCTTTCGGGATAGGCGGGAGATCCTCTTCTACGGGCAGCGCGCGTTGAGGCACGACCAAGGCCCTAGGCGGGGCCAGTTCTTCAGGAGTCGGCGGCGATTCGCGGTTCGGCTTCACCAAAATTGCTCTCGGAGGATCGGGCAGTGTTGGAACCGCCTCTTCGGTCGGCTTAGCTTTGGGGGTCACACGCACCGGCTGGTCAGGGGGTGGGGTTTTGCGCATCTTGATTTCGACCCGGCGGTTCGGTGCCTGGTTATCGGCATCACCCTCAGTGATCAGAGGCTCGATTTCTCCGAAGCCACGGGTGAAAATCCGCTCGGGATTCATCCGCATCGATTCTACGAGGTAATCCTTCACCGACTCGGCACGACGCTGGGAAAGCTCAAAATTCGCCGCATCGGTTCCGATCAGATCAGTGTGGCCTTCGATCCAGCAATAAAGTCCGGGATTCTTATCAATCAGCAGGGCGAGTTTCATCAGCCCGACTTTCGCACTCTCGCGAAGAACAGCGCGGTTGAACTCGAAGATCAAGTCACTGGGTAAAAGTGTCTTTTTCGAAAGAAGCAGGTCGGGGGGGAGATCGAGGAGTTGATCGAGCGACTCGATTCCATCGAGCTTGCCGTTGTCGACGAGGCCTTCGTTGCCCTTTTTGATCAGCTCATCAGTGAAATTTGTCATCTCTCCGTCATCGACCTGCAACGCGCCGGGATCAATCGTGATCTGGCCGAGGGCGGCGGGTATGAGATCGTCCTCGATCCGACCGAATTCCGGAAGATCCGCTTCGAGATCAAAATTCGATGAAATCTCCGTCTCAATGGCATCCAGATCGCCCTCGGCTAGCGGGTTGGACATTTTCAACGCATATTCGGGATCAGTCACGCTCGGCATGATATCGATTTCCACGTCCTCGGGAAGCAAATCGAGCAGATCAACCTCCTCAAGCAAAGCTGCGGAATTGTCTGGTGGGGTAATTGCTTCCTCTGGCGGCAGCGCTAGTTCCGGCTCGTAGGGTTTCACCTCCACTTGGCCGACCTTGACCGGTCCGGTGGAAATTTCCTCGGGCTGCTGGATTCCGATCGCCAGCTTCATATGATCCAGCGCGAAGAACACAACCACATGCAGGAGAATGGAAACCAGCATGGCGGCCGCCGCCCAGCGCCCTAGGTGTTCGGGACCCGGGAGACGGTAGCCACCGACATCACGCGTGTCGCTCCAGCGATACTCCTGCTCCATGCAATCCATGATAAACCAAAGAATCGTGCTGGCAATGCTGGAAAAAAGTGTCTACCGCCTGCCCCGGCACCAATCGTGCTTATTCCGAAGCGTTACCTCAAACCCCCTCTATACCATGCCTGCAAAAAAAACACCCACGAAAACCGCATCCAAAAAAGCTGTGTCAAAAAAGGCCTTGAAAAAAGCCTCAGTTAAAAAGGCAGCAAAGAAGGCACCTGCAAAAAAGGCGGTTGCTAAAAAAAGCGCTCTTTCCGGCGAGGCTGTGGCCAAGGCCGCATATCTGAACTACCGCCGCCGCATGGAACTGGGCCTGCCCGGTGACCATGCCACAGACTGGCTTGAGGCCGAGCGCTCGGTCGCGAAGGGCAATCTACCGTAACAATAGTAAAGCGATTACAGCAGGCCTGAATTGAAAAATTTGACGTTGTTGATTTAGCGGTTGTCATTCCCGCAAAAAAACAGATGGTTCATATGTCTTGAATAAAAGCGATGTCAGTTGGCCACCTTTTGAAGGTGTTGCTTGGATCCTTTGCTATCCCTCCGGTTTACTCGCGGACGAACTGACCGCTACCGGCTCCTTCCTTTCTGCCGTAACCATCACCCATTAACCCGTGAACCCCACCCTCGAGGACATGCAACCCGCACTTTTTGAAGAAGCCAACGCCGGAGCCACCGGAGTCGCGAGGAAGACCCGCCGCTCAAACTACAAAGCGATCGAAGAATTCGGCCTCAAAGCGCCTTCAAAAATGGGCAAAAATTACGTTTTGGACACCAATGTCCTACTCCACGACCCCGCCTGCCTTGAGCGCTTCAAAGAGAACCACATCTGTATCTTGGTCGATGTCCTCGCCGAACTCGACAAATTCAAGAGCGAGCAATCCGAGCGCGGTGCCAATGCCCGCCGCGTGCACCGCCGCCTGACCGATATTTTTTCCACTGCAAACACGGTGACAACCGGAGTCCCCACCGAAGGCGGAGGAACCATCCGACTGGTCATCTACGATCCCACCAGCTGCCCGGACAACTCCGATCAACTCAAGCAGTTCTATCGCATTTTCCCGGACCGTGAGCGCGTCGACCACCGAATCCTCGCAGCATGTTTTCTCCTAAAACAGCACAACCCTGACGTTCAGGTCGCATTGGTCACCAAAGACATCAACCTTCAGCTCAAAGCCCGTGCCGTGAGTATCGAGTGCCAGGACTACCTGAACGATAAGGTCGATGCCCGCGAGGTTTCCAACTACGAGGTCCGCCGGGTGGAGGTCGATTCTGCAGAGTTGCACCGCTTCGCCAGCACGGGAGAGATCGAGATTGAAGAAGAAAGATACCCGGGCATCTCCATCAACGAATACGTCCTGCTGTGCTGCGGAGACAAACAGACCATTCCCGCTCGCCTCCAGTTCAATAAAAAATTCGTCCGTCTCAACATCCCGGAGGCCCTGAAAATCCCCGACGGTCAGTCGCTCAAGCCGCTCAACCTCGGTCAGCGCTGCCTGATCGACGCACTACTGAATCCCGACATTTCCCTCGTCACATGCTACGGCCACGCAGGCACCGGCAAGACCTTGGTTGCTGTCGCGGCAGGACTGCATGAAATGTTCAACCGCAAATACAACGGCATCACCGTCAGCCGTCCCGTCATTTCCATGGGCGACCAACTCGGTTTCCTACCCGGCTCGCTAGATGAAAAAATGCGGCCTTGGCTGCAACCCATCCACGATGCTCTCGACCTCCTGATGCGTCCGAACCTCCCGCTCGGTCCGAAACGTAAACAGCAAAAGCCAAGCCCCGGGGGCGCGCCTGCCAAGAAACCCTACGAGGTACTCATGGAACAGGGCATTCTCGAAATCGAAGCGCTCTGCTACATCCGTGGTCGGTCGATCCCTAACCGTTTCTTCATCCTCGACGAAGCTCAGCAACTCACCCCGCAGGAGGCTAAAACCATCGTCACTCGGATGTCGCGGGACTCGAAGCTGGTGCTCGTCGGCGACCCGGCGCAGATCGACAACCCCTATGTCGACAGCCGCAGCAACGGTTTGGTTTACACCCGCAACCGGCTCAAAGATCAGCCCTTCAGCGCCCACGTGGCCCTCAACCGCGGCGAGCGCTCTGAGCTTGCCGAGGCGGGCGCGCAACTGATGTAACCGGAATCATGTGTCCGCGCCACTTATGTAACTTCTGATCATTGGCATTGCGCTATCGTTCCCGGTGAACGCAATGGCTGAGGAAACGTCCGCCCTTCCGATGGAAGGGTTGTATATGAACTCGCCCGAAGCCGTAACCACAGCAACCTTTCCCGTGAATCCGGATACGGACCCATCCCGCATGGCCATCGGGCAGGAACGTGACGCAATTGAGCATCCCGGTAAGGAATCCTTCGACGGCGAGATCGCCCGCTTTCTGATCTGGGAAGCACCGCTGAATGACAAGCAACTTGCCGCAGCGATGCAGCTGCTATCTACCGAATACCTAAAGGCAGAGTGAACGGGAGGTTCGGAGGTATGTGGGAAGGCGATCAAGCTCGCAGGGCTGGTATTGCGGGATCTCACTTCCAGAGAAATGAGCAGGCCTATAGACTTGGAAAGGAGATTGGAAATTGGAGATTGGAAAATTCGATATTGGGGATTGCAACTCAGTTGCTTGCGCCTGAATTACCCTTCACTCTTTGGGAGGGGAGACTCGGAACTGGCAAGTCATTGAGGATGAGAACCTAATATCCCGATCGCAAATCCCCAATTTCCCTTTTAGGTTTACTCAGCGCAGGCGCGGGTTGAGGGCGATCAGGGCGAGATCGGCGAGGAGATTTGCACCGACGATTAGGAAGCCGTAGAACAGGACGAGTCCTTGGATTAGAAAGAATTCACGATCGGTGGCGGCGTTGACGAAGTGCTGGCCCATGCCGGGGACCTGGAAAATAGTTTCGATCACGAAGGACCCCGAGATCATCGCAGCGAAGGCCGGGCCGATGAAAGCAACTGCCGGAATCAGGCCACCTCGGAGCGCATGGCGAATGACGATCTGACTGCCCGGGACACCCTTGGCTTTTGCGGTGCGAATGTAGTCTTGGCTGAGGACATCGAGCATTCCTCCACGCGAAAGCCTCGCGAGGTAGGCGGCGTTGATCATGCCGAGAGTGATGGCAGGAAGTATCCAGTCGGTCGGAGAGCCCCAACCGGCGACATTGAGCGACTGGAACTGGAGGCCAGCGAATACCGCTAGCAAGGGGCCGATCACGAAACTGGGAAGACAGATACCAATCATCGCGAAGGCCAGGCAGGCGAAATCGGTTGGCGTATTTTTCCGCACCGCCGCGACAACTCCGGCGGGGATTCCGACGAGAAGGGCGATGCCCATGGAAGCGAGACCGAGTGCCATCGAGACCGGGAAGGAGTCGCCGATGACCTCGGAAACCTCGACTCCGGGTTTGCGGATCAAGGGGCCGAGATCCTGCTTAAATACAAGATTTTGGAGATAGCGCACGTATTGCACAGGCAAGGGCTTGTCCATGCCCGAGTAAGCTTTAGCGCGGGCGAGGGCGTGCGGCGGAATCGCTTTCTCCTCGGTGTAGGGGCTGCCCGGCATCAGGCGGACGAGGAAAAAGGTGAGCGTGACCAGAACGAAAAGTGTCAGCAGGCCTTGTAAAATACGGGATGCGAGGAGTTTGAGCATGGCCTTTTTAGCGGTCGTTTTCCTGTGGGACGAGACTGACGGAGGTGTAGGGATGGCTATCTAGTAGCAGCGGCTCCCAGCCTTTGACCGAAGGATGAATCAGGTAGTTCTTACCCCGCCAGGCGATAGGTGCGATGGGGGCTTCTTCCAGCAGGATGGTCTCGGCCGATTTCAGGAACCCGTAACGCTCAACCGGATCGACGGAGGCGAAAGATTTCTGGAGGTAGTCATCGAATTCATCATTCGACCATCCAGTGTTGTTGTTGCCGTTTCCCTCAGTCCAGATCTCGAGGAAAGTAAGCGGATCGATGTAGTCCCCGATCCAGCCGGCGGCAACGATATCGTAGTCGAGACTCTGAGTGGCGGCAAGGTAGGCAGTCCACTCCTTATTTTCGATCTCCACCTCGACCCCAAGAATTTTGCGCCACAAGGCCTGCACGGCGACCGGCTGGCTTGCCTCCCGTGATGAGATCAGAAGTTTCAACCGTGGAAAATTTTTGCCTCCCGGGAAGCCAGCCTCTGCAAGGAGCTTACGTGCCAGTTCCGGATCGAAGGTAGCGCCGTGAGGTGGGTCATAGTCGGCAGTCGGGGGAGTGATTCCATAGGCCGGCTTGAAGCCACGATAAACATTGGGACACATCGTCTCGCGATCGATTGCTAGGCTGAGAGCGCGGCGGACGCGAACATCGTCGAGGGGCTTGCGGGTCGTGTTGAAGCGGTAGAAATCCGTTCCGAGATACGGCTCCTTTCGCAATGACGCAGGATCCTCCTTCTCCATGAGATCGACGACTTCGGGGGCCGCGGAATAGGTGATGTGGAGCTGGCCGTCGCGGAACATCCGTGCTTCGGTAAAGGCATTGGAGATCGGCAGGAAACGGATGCCATTGAGAGAAACGTTTTCCGCATCCCAATAGTAAGGATTGCGCTCCACCTCAATGTGGTTGTTGCGCCGGAACGATTTGAGACGAAACGGGCCGTTGCCTACCAGCCGGTAGGGCTTTGACCAAGGATTGCGCATGTCATCGATTTTTCCATGCTTTAAGACTGCGTGTTTCGGAACGGGATACCAGGTGTAGTGTTTCAGGAGTTCCTTGAAATAGGGTGTGGGGCCGCGCAGCGTGATGGTGAAGAGTAACGGATCGATCACATCGATGCCAACGGTGGAGAAGTCGTCAGTCTCGCCTTTGTTGAAGGCCTCGGCGCCTTTCATGAAGTAAAGCATTTCGGCGTACTTCGCACCGAGGTCAGGGGTGAGAAATCGCTCGTAGGAGAAAGCGAAGTCCTCAGCGGTGACCGATACACCATCGGACCATTTCGCATCCGGCCGCAGCTTTACAGTCCAGACCGTGTAGGTATCGTCCGGTTTCACTTCAAGGGCACCCCCGGGAGGGGCGGCGAGATCATCGGTCTGGTGGAACTGAACCAGCCCCTCAAACAGAGAGCGCATGATATTGCTCTCGAGGACTCCGGACACGAGATGCGGATCGAAGCTCTTAGGATCGCTGGAGTTACCGATAAGGAGAATGCCCTCGCGGGTCGCCTTTTCGACCTGGCTTTCCTTCTGACAGGAGAGCAGGCAGATGGAGAGGGTGGAGATATAGAGCAGGCGGACAAGCATTGCGGCGGCACCATGTCACAAAAGCGATCCCATGGCAGGAGAAATTTCGATGTAATACTTGCTGCGGATCAACTCGGCATTCCTGCCTGTGTGCCGGAGGGCACGCGGAAGATCAGGCTTCGTATTTGAGGAACTTAGCGTAGTTATCCGGGAGTGCTTTACCGCGTTTGAGATACAGGTTGTAAACCTTGGCTAGAGTCGCGGCTTTCAGCAGCCTGGCGTAGCCGCCAGAAGCTTTGTTTTCGTCATCGGTCTCCCAGTTAGTTATGGCGGTCTGGACTTCTTCATCCTCGAAGTAGATCTGCAACGAATTGAGCGCGGCGGCTTGTGCTAGATTTGCAGAGGCTCCGGCATCGACGGTCATTGCAATGCTGTATTGGATCACCGCCTCGCTGACGTTTCCGGTTTTCTGAAGGGCTAGTCCCTTGCAGTAGGCGACCTGAACGCGTTGGTAATCGGCGAGATTCTCATCATCCCATTCACGGGAGATGATCAGCAGGCGATCCCAGGCCTCGGCTTTCACGGCATCCCACATCACATATAGGTCGAGCTGGCGGAGTTGGTCATCACGGACAAGTTGCTCTTTCATGAAGCTCTGCAGTGCAGTGCTGATGCCCGCGTAGTCGCCGAGATGGCGCATGCATTCCATTTCGTAAAACGCTGCCAAGGTGTGAAAGTTGTTCTTGAGCCCGGCGGTTGATTTCGAAACCGTTTTGTAAGCAACGAACTTTTCCAGTGCCTCCTTATATTTACCACCTTCGTAGAGATCCATCGCCTCTCCGAATTCATCGGGTTGCATCAAGTAGATGGTTGTGAAATCCGCAATCTTGGCATCTACGAAATTCACGGCGTTCTCCCTGACTTTGTAACGGATCTGGGTTTTGGTCGCGGCGGTGATAAAGGCGACGAAGGTTTCGCCGTCGCCTTTGGAGAGCACGGCTTTCGCTTGGAAATCGCCTTGGGCGAAAGCGGAGACCGCTAGAGCAGGAGCCAGAAGTGTGATTAGAAATTTTTTCATCAGATGATTGGGTAAGTAGGTTTCAGTCAGTTGGAAACGATTGGGGAAACGTTATCAGCGTTCGTCTCTCTCCTTTTTAAGTTGTTCCATCGATTTGACGTTCGGATTAGTGACGTATTTCGCGACGAGTTTTTCGACTTCCTTCCACATTTTTAGTTCCTCAGCGCTCATCTTGTCCTTGACCTCGGGGCGACCGGTTAGTTCGAGGTAGCCGTAAGCGCGTTCATAAGCGCCTTGGCGATCAGAAGAAATACTTGGATCGTCAGACTGCGTGTTCCTCTTGTAGGAAAGTTCCATCCACCTGAGTATCGCTGGTGCGGAGATTTCGATAAAACCCATGTGGGCGCCCCAAACCTTCACATACATGGAGATCGCGTCATCGGTCATGTTGCGCTTGTCCAAGGATTCAGCTAGCAGGAGGCCGACTTGCGGAGAGAAGCTGGTGAAGCCGAGAGACGTGCCTTCTTCACGGTCCAGATACTGGTTGGCGCGATTGGCAGCTTCCACGAAATCACCTTTGCTCATCAGAATCTGGACAATGCGGTAGAGGGCGAACTCTCTTTGCTTCTTTTCATCAGAGTCGGCGAAAATCCGTTCGAAGTCTGCGGTGGCCTTGGCCAGATCAGCATCAAGCTTAGAGTTTCCATAGACATCCGCGCGTCCAAGCAGAGCACCGAACCGGTAGGACTGGTCCTGACGGGAGAGGGCTTCATCGTAGTAGGGAAGCGACTCACGTGGCGCGGCGGTGTTGGTGCGCAGGTAGTCGCCGAGATTGACGAGAATATAGTTGGAAAGATCTTTTAGCTCGAAGTCGGCCTTGAGTTGCTGGAACAGCACTTGGATCATCGCATTGGCGGCACGGATTTTGTCCTGATCGTCAGTATTTGCCAAGACCTCTCCAAAGACGCCGATGATCGCGATACGCAGGAGGGCACGGGCTGCCCGGTCGCTAGCGCGGATGTCGGGAAAATCGTAATAGTGCTCTTTGAGTTCTTCGGGTGAGTGTTCCACGAGGTAAGCCTCGGTATAGGAGTTGATAGCCTCCTCAAGACCAAAGGCTTCGGGCAATTTCGCCATATCGGAAATGACCTCTTGGAGGCGGCTCAGCGCTTCTTCGTTGCGGCCGGCATTGTTAAGTGCGGGCACCTGTGCGACGGCGACTTGGGCGCGATACGGAGAGCCCATCGAATATTCCTCCCAGTATTTTTCCGCGTAAGGAATGGCGTCCGGGAGGCGTGGGCTGGGGTCGTCGCCTTTCTTTTGCTCACCGAGAAGTCCCACGAGATAATATAGTGCTTCACCGGCGACGCCATCGTTGCCGCGAAGCTCTCCGATTTCCAATGCCTTGAGATAGGATGCTTCCGCAGCGTCTCTTTCGCCTTCGCTCTGCTGGACATTTCCGCGGAGGTTGTAGGCTTGATCGGTGACCGGAGATTCTGGGAACTCGGTGATGATGCGTCCGAGTTTTTCGAGTGCTCCTTCGGGTTCGTCCTCAGAATAGTGCGCGTTGGCACGATCGTAGAGGGCGAGCGGGGTGTAGCCCTGATCGGGTGCGTCCTTGTATTTGTCGAGGAACGCGTCAAGGAGCTTGGCTGCTTTTTTCCAAAATTGCAGGCGGGAGACGTTGGAGGCTTGGAAATACTCCGAGGACTGGATGTAGATGCTCTCGGGATACTTTTCGACATGCTGGTCAAGCAACGGCGCGGCCATGTCAAACTGGCCGGTGTAAAAATAGGAGCCGCCCAAAACGAACAAAGTGAGGTCATGCTCAGGAGTTCCCTCGGGGGCTTTCTTGTTGGCGATGATGTCGGAGGCGATCTCGATACAGAGCTCGTATTTGCCGTCGAAAAACAGCGCGGAAAGCATCATTTTCTGGACATCAGCCTTGTGCTTGGACTCAGGGAAGAGGGTCAGGAATCGTTCGCCGTATAGCTGAGTTGCCGAAACCAGACCAATGATCGAAGAGGTGCGGACGAGGTGGTAGAGGTTGTCCTCGCGGTTTTCCGCCTTCTGGTAGAATTTTTCAAGCTGGAGGTAGCAGGCGTAGGCGCCGTGAACGTAGCCGCTGCTCTCATAAATATAGGCGACAGCAGCAAGCTTGATCATCTCAATAGACTTGTTACCGTCCTGCTCGGTTGTGAGAGCGGTTAGCTCGGCCTCGAGTTGTTCCCTTTTCAAACGAATTGAGCCATCGGAGATACTGCCGAGTTGGCCCATATCGTTGAGGCGCACACGGAGGTCAGTGATGGCGACTTGAGTCGAGGGTACGAACTGATAGAGAGCCAGGGCAGCTTCGAGCATTTTCGCTGAGATCGCATCGCCGCCGAGTTTCATGAACACGTTTGAGAAGCGCTGCATCTCAAAGGGTGCGACGACGAGTGCGCCTCGGTTTTTGTTGATGAAGTCGAGGAGAAGCTGTTCCTTTTCCTGTTCGATTGACGCGGTGGCGAGTCCTTGAAATCCGGAAACGATGGCGGCGTTCGGAGTGGGGAACTTATCCTTGTTGGTGATAGCGATCTCGAGGTGCTCGCTGCCCTCGGCCAGTTTGCCGATACGGAAATGGCAGATGGCCATATTGACGTGGAAAGCTCCTTGCGGGTATTTGTCACGGGTTTTGTCGCGTTCCTCGAGGAATTTCTTCCACTGCTCGATCGCCAGTTCGTAATCTCCAGCACCCATCGCTGCCTCACCCCATTTCAGGAGGGCCATTTTGTGGAAGATATTACCACCACCAGCCTGATCTCCGTCGTTGGGAAATTCCTTGTAGCAGTCCTCAAAGGATTTCATCGCCGCGTCGAACTGGTTGAGCTTCATTTCGCAGATTCCCTTGCGGTAAAAGATCACACCGAACTGCGCTCCGTAGAGCTTAAACGCCATTTTCGGATTGGCGCCGAAACGGTCGACTGTTTCGGTGTTGAGCTTTGCGGCGGCTTCCCAGTCGCCCGCGTTCATGGCCTTCAGCGAGGCATCGACGAGGCCGGGCAGGCCGAGTTCCGGATTCTGGGCATGAAGCTGAGAGAGAGACGCCGTAAAGGCGATGGCAAGAATGAGTTTTTTCATAACGGATGGTCTTCGAAGGTTTTGGTTTCTTTGACGGACAGTAAAAAATTTTGAGTTAAAAATTATCAAAATAAAACGCCGACGGGAAGGTCCTGCAAGATAGAACGTCCGACGGCGCTAGGATTTTAGTATTAAATGAGTAGCCAGCGCATCAGTCGATCAGGTCGGTGAAGGTGACCGAGGTAATTTCCTCGTAGGCGAGTGCGTTGAGGACGTCGATCACGCGTTGTTGGGAGGCGCCGGGATCCACGTAGATCTGGACCAAAGGTTTGCTTCCGGCACTTTTGGCCGCTGCCGAGTAGATGTCTAGCTGGCTGAGCAGGAGGGGGACTTCGCGGGAATCGGCTTGATTATCGAGTGCCTGCTGGCTGGGCCCAGTCCCGGAGAAAATCGCTCCTACCCCGTCGACACGGATGAACATCGGCTCGATATCGGGCTGCTTGTCGCTAGGGGTATTGGACGGCAGGGCCATCGCCAGATCCTGCTCGCGCGGTTTGATCGTGGAGGTGACGAGGAAGTAAATGAGCAGGAGGAAACAGACGTCGATGAGAGACGAAATATCAAGATCGGGATCGCCTTCCGGCTCACGGATTGATTTTTTGTGACGGGCCATTGGGGATTTTTAATTGTTGGATTTTGGAGTTGGGCTTCAATTGGGCTTCATTTCGCCGGCGCGGGAAGCCCTTTGTGCGTCTGATAGACTGCAAAGACAACCTCGGTAACTCCGGCCTCGGCTGCCGCACGGATTGCCGTGCGCGAATATTTAAACACCGCGTTCTGGTCACCACGGAGATGGAGCTTGGCTTCCAGACCTTTGTTCTCAATCTCTTTCCTCTGCTCTTCAACAAGATCGATCATCGCCGCCTCGTCCGCTAGGTTCTCAAGGGCTTCATTGGTGTAAGTCCCATCTTCCCAAACATTGATGACGATACGACCGCCACGTTCCTGCTGCATCTTGGAATTCTTGGCAACCGGCGGTAGAACTTTTGGATCGGTCTGCACGATGATCGCGGTGGCGTTGACGATGAAGAAGATCAACAGAAGGAAGACCATGTCGATCATGGGCGACATGTCGACTTTTGCTTCGTCCTCGTCAGGAGCGCTGGCTTTTCTGAGTTTGTTGGATGCCATGGGACTTTGAGATGGGCGGGTTTAGGAAATGGAGTGGGAGGACGATTCTTTTTGGAAAGTCCTCTCGGTCAACCAAAGCTTAAACGTCGATTCCTTCGGGAATCTTGGCATAAAGTGTATCGGCGTTCACGGTGGCGACGGCAGCATTTAGCAATTCCTCGGCGGTGTGGACGGAATCGGCGACCAAGCCGTTGTATTTGTTCTTCAGGATAAAGTAACAAATGATACAAGGGATGGCATTGAATAGACCCCAGAGGGTCGTGAGGAGGGCGACTGAGATGTCACCGGCGAGTTCGGCGGGGTCTGCAGCACCTTGGGATTCTAGGGTTGAGAAGGCGCTGACCATACCGATCACGGTTCCGGTGAGTCCGAGCATCGGCGAAGCCTGCGCGATGAGTGAGATGTAGTTGATCCACTGCATACTCTTGCGGCTCTCGTTGTTGGTGAAATCCGCGATGGCGTCCTCGACTTGGTCGCGGCCGAGGGTCTCTGGATTGGTCGCATCAATGTTCGGGAATGCGTAGGCGACCATACGGCCGAGGTAGGAAGGATGGGATGCAGCGAGCTCGATGGCAGAGCGGACACGGCATGCGGTCATGTGCTCCATGAGGGCCTCTTGGAGGTCGGCCGGGCAAAACTTCGCTTTGGTCAGCGACATGAAGTTGTAAACCGCGAGAGCGATAAAGCCGATCACTGCGATCCCGATGAGGATCATCGTGTAGCCACCGCTCAAGACCCATCGATCCAGAAGAGTTTTCTCCCCGGAAGTGTCCTGGGCGAAGAGTTGCGGAGTGGCAAGCAGGGTGGCTGTGATTACGGCGGCCGCTGTGAAGCGCGTATGGGATTTGAGATTTTGGATCATTGAGTTATTCGAGGTTGCTCTCTAATTGGGGGGGAGTGTGGAAATTACGAGGACGGCGGCAAGGAAGATTTTCAAAAAGATTAGGTGAAGCAAACTCGGAGGGACATGGTTCTGCCATTACCCCCATTTCCCGCCCCGACGAGCACGTGGTTCGAAGGCAATCACAGAGCCAAGTTATGAAACTCTGGATAAGGTTTTTTCCTTGGAAATATTTTGGTGAGTTGGCTAGAGATGGCCTGCGCAGACATCAGTTTTTAGCTGTGTAGTCAAAGACTAAGGCCTTTTCGAGAATGGGCAGGAGGACCTCTTTGAATTCCACGTGTGCGGGGTGCGGAATGTAGGTTTCGAGGCCAGCCTTGTCTTTGAAGGTTACGAAAAAACAGTGTGTGAACCCGTCATTTTTCCCTTCGACACTTTCCGAAGTCCCCCATTCATAACCGGTGATCGTATCGATCTTGGAAGGAAGCTCGCCGAAAGCCTTCTCGACCGCCGCAACTTGCGCGGGCGTGGCGGAGTCTTTGAACTTGAAAAGGACGATGTGACGGAATTCGTCACCGGCTTGGGATACGGCTGAGCTGAGCATGAGTGTGAGTATAATGAATTTCCCTAACATCCCAAAAGCATGGGAAATCTGCTGTCGGGCGTCAACTTTTGGCTACCATTTTTCGAACTTGCCTTCGAAGCCGGGGTTAGGAGTCGGCGGGTAAGCGTTGGCCTCGGCCAGGAAGGATTCGATGCGTTCGGTGAGTCCGGCGACAACCTCGGGATTTTTTTTAGAAAGGTCGGCGGACTCACCGGGATCAGCTTCGAGGTCGAAAAGTTCGGTCCGCGCGGGCCAGGTCCAGCGGATCATTTTCCACTTACCTTCACGGATCGCCGTGCCGGGATTCGCGCCTTGGTTGCCCCAATGCGGGTAGTGCCAGATCAGTGCGCGGTCGGATGGGGCAGTGGATGGTTTTTCCAGATAGGTGAGGAACGATTTCCCGTCGATGTGCTGCTCTGGAAGGAGTTCGTGGCCAGTCGCGGCGAGGATGGTCGGATAGAAATCGGTGGAATAGACTGGTTCGGCTGAGGTTTCACCTGGGTGGCCCGTGGAGGGATCTCTCACCAACAGTGGAACGCGAATTCCGCCCTCATAGAGCCAGCCTTTTCCGGCGCGATAAGGCAGATTCGAAGTCGGCGAACCCTCGGAGGTGGAGAGCCCGCCGTTATCGGATGTGAAGATGACTAAGGTGTTGTCGACAAGACCCTCGGCTTCGAGTGTGTCGAGCACCTGCCCGACCGCGGAGTCCATGGACTCCAGCATCGCTGCGTAGGTGGCATGCGAGTGGACGGTGCGATTCTCACGCGGCGGTTCGGGCGCGAATTCGTCATCGAGGCCGAGCTTCTTGCGTTTCATCTGATATTTTTTCACCAGATCCTCCGGAGCCATCAAGGGCGTATGGACTGCGTAGAACGAGAGATAGGCGAGGAAGGGCTTGTCTTTGTTCGCCTTGATGAAATTCGCGGTCTCGCGACCGAGTCTTTCGGTCAAGTGCTCACCTTCCGGGCCGTCTTCGATCTGGGCATTTCCGTAGGGGGAGAAATACTTTTTCCCGCCGTAGGGGCCGCCGCCTTGGTTACCGCCGATGTTAACGTCGAAACCGTGGTCCTGCGGATAGTAGCCCTTTTTTCCAAGATGCCATTTACCGGCAAAGAAGGTTGCGTAGCCGTGTTTCTTTAAAGCTTCGGGCAGGGTGGTATGGGCGTGAGAAAGGTTGCCAAGGTAAGGCGCAGGCCAGATTGGAAACTTCGCGCGCTTGCCCATCATCTTCTTGGTGGCTTCGAGATCGGCTAACGGATCGTAGTTTTCCGGAATCGGTTCGAGAAATTCGTGAGACGCACCGAAGAAGTCCGTGTGGTTGGTGCGGGCGGGATTCTGCCCGGTCATGATCGCAGAGCGCGTGGGGGAGCAAACGGGGCAGCTCGCGTAGCCGTTGGAAAAATTCACTGCGGACTTCGCGAATTTCTCAAGGTTCGGAGTTTCATAGAACGGGTCGGAACCATCGATATCGATGTCAGTGACGCCCAAGTCATCGACGAGGATGAACACGACGTTGCGGGGTTTCTCGGCTGCGTGGAGGAGCGGGGCGAGCAGAAGCGAGAGGAACAGGACTTTCATTGCCTATGACACTGCCGGAAATGTCAGCCCTGTCAAAGCCGCATGCCAGAGAGGCCCTCGGATTTAGATATTTAAAGCGTTAAGTTAAGAAAAATACGGCACCGCTCACTCCTTCTCTGAAATCGCCACGGGTTTCTTCAAAGCTACCGCATTCGCCCCGAAGCTGGACAAATCGGAAAGTGTCGCCGAACATTCGCGCCCGATGTCGGAGTTAGCGAAAGCATATGAGCCACAGGATGTGGAGAAAAAGTGGTATGCCGCGTGGCAGGCCGCAGGTTGTTTCAAAGCAAATGAATCTTCCGACAAGGAGGCGTATTCCATCGTCATCCCGCCACCCAACGTCACCGGTATCCTCCATCTCGGCCATGTGCTGAACAACTCGATCCAAGACATCCTCGCCCGCCGTGCACGACAGAAAGGCAAGGAGGTCCTATGGCTACCCGGCACCGACCATGCCGGCATCGCCACCCAGGCGAAGGTCGAGCGCGAGCTGCGCGAGAGCGAAGGCAAGACCCGCCGCGACCTCGGCCGGGACGAATTCCTCAAGCGTGTCTGGGATTTCAAGGACAAGCACGGCAGCATCATCATCAAGCAGTTAAAACGCCTCGGCTGCTCCTGCGATTGGGACCGCGAGCGCTTCACCATGGACGAGGCCTACACCAAATGGGTCAGCCAAGTTTTCGTGGATCTTTTCAACGAAGGCCTCATCTACCGCGGTAAGCGCATGGTGAACTGGTGCCCGGTTTCCCTCACCGCCCTCTCCGACGAGGAGGTGATCATGAAACCCTCACGCTCGAAGCTGTTCACGATGAAATACGAACTCGCCGACAGCCCCGGCGAGTTCATCCACATCTCCACCACCCGCCCGGAAACGCTGATGGGCGACGTCGCCGTGGCTGTGCATCCGAAACATCCGAAGTATGCGAAGTGGATCGGGAAAATGGTAAAACGCCCCTTCCCCGAAGCCGAAATTCCCATCATCGGCGACGATGCGGTGGACTTGGAATTCGGAACCGGTGCGCTGAAAATCACCCCCGCCCACGATAAAGTCGACTTCGAGATCGGCGCCAAGCACAACCTTCAAATCATCGACGTGCTGCATCCCGACGGCACCATGAACACCCCGGATCTCCCGGAGTTCGATGGGCTCGACCGCTTCGTCGCCCGCCGCAAGGCCGCCGCGAAGCTTGAGGAAATGGGCCTTCTTATTGGCGTTGAGGAATACGAAAACAACGTCGGTTATTCCGAACGCGGCGATGTGCCAATCGAGCCGCGCATCTCGATGCAGTGGTTCCTGCGCTATCCGGAAATCGCAAAATCCACTGAAGCGGTCGCCTCCGGTGAAATCACTTTCCGCCCCGCTCGCTGGGCGAAGACCTACGCCCACTGGATGGAAAACCTTCAGGACTGGTGCATCAGCCGCCAGCTCTGGTGGGGTCACCAGATCCCGGTGTGGTATAAAAAAGACAAGCTCGACGCTCTAAAAAACGCCGAGTCTCTGGAAACGAAGGACGCCTCTGCTGGTGATATCTACGTCGGCGTCGAACCACCGACTGATGGCGACTGGGTACGCGACGATGACGTGATGGACACTTGGTTCTCCTCATGGCTCTGGCCTTTCGCCACCATGTCAGGCGTCGGCGAAAACTCCGCCACCCTGAGAAAGTTCTATCCCACTGCGGATCTAGTAACAGGACCCGATATCATCTTCTTCTGGGTCGCCCGCATGATCATGGCCGGTTACCGCTTCGCCGATGGCCTGCCGTTCAAGAACGTCTATTTCACCTCCATCATCCGCGATCTCAAGGGCCGCAAGATGAGCAAATCACTCGGCAACTCTCCCGACCCCATCGACCTGATGGATCAGTTCGGAGCGGACGGCCTACGCTTCGGCCTGATGCGTATCGCACCGGTGGGAGCCGATGTTCGCTTCGACGAAAGCTCGGTCGAGGAAGGCCGAAACTTCGCCAACAAGCTCTACAACGCTTGTCGTTTCCGCCAGATGGACAAGGAAGTCTCAAATCTCAAATCTCAAATCTCAAATCTCGGGAGCCTGCCGGCCTATCACATCCAGGTCATGGCCAAGCTCGACCAGCTCACCGCCGACCTCGAAGGCATCTACGCCGAATACCGTTTCGGCGAGATCGCCCAGCGGCTCTACGAATTCCTCTGGAACGACTTCTGCGACAAGTGGCTGGAGGCGGTGAAAGCCGACCTCCGCGAGTCCGCCACCACCGAAGCCCGCGCCGCCGCGCTCGGCACCTTCGATGCAGTGATGAGCCGTTATCTCCAGCTGCTGCATCCCTACATGCCGCACGTCACCGAGGAGCTTTCCCAACGGATGAACTACGTTTCAGAAGGCGAATTCGTGATGCAGAAAATCCTCCCGGAAACATTGCTGCTCGCAGAGCTTTCCAAAGGAAAAATCCAATCCTCCGAAAAGCAAGCGACCGCGATCTACGAAGCCGCCAGCCGCCTCCGCAACCTCAAAGCGGAATACAATCTCGGATCCCGCAAAGACGTGCGCTTTATCATCAAAGGCGCAACCGAATGGCTTTCCGACGAACTCAACGTGCTCGCCCTTCTCGCAGGATCTTCGGAGATTCTAGTAGATGATTCCTATGATGCCCCGAAAGGCACCCCCGTTGCCGTGACCCCCGTCGGCGAGGCCTACATGCCGATGGAGGGCCTGATTGATGTCGAGGCCGAACGTCTCCGGATTTCCAAGGAGATAGAAAAAATGCAGCTTGAGGTGAAAAAATCCGAAGGCAAATTGGGAAACGCCTCTTTCGTAGACCGTGCGCCGCCGGAAGTCGTCGAACAGGAGAAAGAACGCCTCGCCGACTGGAAAACCAAGCTCGCACAACTCGGCGAAATGCTCGACGCCCTCAAATAAACCCATGCCACATCTTACTGAAATCCCCGGAATCGGAGCTGCTTCCCGCAAACTTTTGGAAGCCGCCGGTATCGTAGATTCGAAAGACCTCGCGCGGCAAAACGCCGTCAGCTTGGTCGCGAAAATGGAAAAGGCCAACAAAACACTTGAGATTGTCAAACGTGTCCCGCGGAACGCAACGGTTGAGAAATGGATCTCCAGCGCAGCTGAAGTCAAAGCCTCCACGGCAGACGGCTCAGTCGAACCCGCCCAAACTTCACCGGTCAACTATGAGGGAAGCGAGGAGGTCGTAACAATGCTCGCCGCCGCTCCCTTTGCCATCCCATTTCCAGGAAAACAAATGATGGAGAAGGGGCTAGGGGTCGGTGATATTCCGGCTGGCCTGTTGTTAAACCGATATTCCGGTGACCTAGAAATCCGGATAGGCGATTCGAGTTCACCTGGGGCAGACGTTCCCGTTCGTCGCAGTTCGAGTAGCTCCGAACAGATTTCCGCACAGGCGCCGCAGCGGCGTTTTGATGCGTCCCAGGTCAGGGTAATTTCTCCAGATGGGGACCAAGGAACGGTGCGCATGCCGAAAACCAATGACCCTAACGAAAGAGACCGCGTCGCTCTGATCCGCGCGCCCAGAGAGGCCACAAATCGCGGAAAGGATCCGAAATCCCGCCGGTATATACGCGGAGTTCTCCACACCCATCCTTGGAGCCTGAGGCTCGGCGCGGTTTTCAGCCTGCTCTTGCTCATCAATCTACCCCTAGCGATCGCCTCCGCATTCCTACTGCTGCTTTCGAGGGAATACCCTGAAATGTTCTCGTGGGTTCCCACCTGGTGTCTGGCCTTTCCCTTCGCCCTTCCGGTGATCGGTTTCGCTTATCTGATCTGGGGAGCTTCAGGAAAATGCCGGATCTGCACCCAAAAACTTTTTGTCCACAAGGGGGCTCTCAAGCACGCCAAAGCGCATTTTTTTCTCGGTTTAGGTTTCGTGGTTCCGCTGTGCCTGCACCTGCTGTGTTTTAGTTGGTTCCGCTGTTCCTCTTGCGGAACTCCCGTGCGTTTGAAAAAGTAGGCCATGGTCGCTGCTACCAGAAAACTCTCCTCATGCCTCGCATTGCTGCTGCTGGGTGGCTGCGCGAAGGAAGAGGAAGAGCAACCCTTCGGCCCAACAGGCATTCCCCCGCAGCTCCGTGCCGACACCGGCGGCGGGAACGCGATTATCCCGGGTGGAAACGCCAGGCCCATGCCGATCAACATCACCCCGCAGGAAGACATCATGTTCACCGATCCCGACGACCTCGATGGAGGTATCCCGGAATTGGAAACTCTGATGGCCGCTCCGAAACGCGGTCCTTGGGAGGAAAGCGAGACCCTCGCCCGTCAGACAGCCGCCCGCGAAGGCAAGCCCATCCTGATCTGGTTTACCGACTCCGCACGCAGCCCAATGTGTAAAGCGCTCTCCGCCGAGCTCTTCTCCAAGCAAGAATTTGGCAAATGGGCCAAGGAGCATGTCGTCCGCCTGCGCGTCGATTCCAACGTCACGGTCGACGACCCAGACATCTCACTCGACGAAAAGATCAACCGCCAGGCCGTGATCAAAAACTACGTCAAGAAACTCAAGAAGCGCTACAAGGTCCTCGGCCATCCCACGCTGCTGATGCTCAACCCCAGTGGCGAGGTGCTCTGGAAAGAAACCGGTTATAAGCGGGGTCAGGCGGATTTCACCTGGGGCCTCGTCAAGCAGGCGGTGGCTGCCTCGGAACACCAGTATCAGACATGGCGGAAGTCGCTCGAATCCAAAGGCTACCGCGAGTGGGAGGGGAAACGCGGGCGCAAAGTCTTCGCAAAACTCATTTCTTACTCCAAAGGCACCTTGATCATGGTCGAGCCTGGAGGCGAACGCTACAAAACCCACGAGTCGAGGCTTTCCAAAGACGACAGTAAGTGGATCGAGAATCAAAAAGCCCTGCGCGGAATTCAATGAAACTGCCGTTCGTCCTTTCCGTGGCGGCGCTGTGCCTGACTTCCTGCGCCACCAAGACCAAGCCCAAAGATGCGGTCCGAAACGCGGCGAGCTATTCCAATCTGGAATTAACGAAACTGAATGGCTCGGAAGACCTTTCGTGACAACGGACTCCGACTGCATCAACTGCCTTTGTATGGCACTCGCGGACGGGAATCTCTTGCTTGCTGCATCAAAATCAATACCTTAACACCCATGAAACCTATTGTGCTCGTAATTCTTGCGCTCGGCCTTGGTGCCGGCCTCGCTCCCGCAGAAGATGGCTATTACGCCGAGTCGCCGCTATTTCACTTCACTCCTGATCCCAATTTATCGACCAACACGATTGGGCGGCTCGGCCCGATCGGGCTTGGGCTGGAATTGCGCAAGCCGGCATTCACCATGTACATCGGTGAAGTGGAAGAGGGCTCGCCCGCAGCGGCGACTGGTAAACTCAAGAAGGGTCAGATCATCGCGTCGATCAACGGTGAGGCACTCAAGGACATCGACCCGCGTGTCCAACTCGGCAACTTAATCACGAAAATCGAAGCCGCCGATGGCGTGGTTCGCTTGATGATCAAAGACAACCCGAAGGCCGAGGCTTACCCCGTCGAGCTCAAGATTCCCGTGCTCGGAGCCTACAGCGATACGTGGCCTGTGAACTGCGCCAAGTCCGATGCGATTGTGAAGAACATGTCGAAATACCTCCGCGAGGCAGATGACTGGGGCTGGGGAGCGGCGCTATTTCTGCTGTCGACGGGTGAAAAAGAGGACCTGGAAGCGGTGCGCGAACGTTTCAGTGGCAAGCTGAGCACGGAAAATGTCGGCCACCCATGGTCGATTGGTTACACCGGGATCGCGATCTGTGAGTATTACCTTAAGACCGGCGATAAAAGCGTCTTGCCCGCGATCCAGGCACGGCACGACTACCTGCTGGATCGAGTTTACAACAGCTCTTGGATGGGACGTGGTAGCGCGAATTTCAACTACATGGCCGGAGGCCACCTCAACGCGGCGGGCCTGCATTGTGTGACCTTCTTGTTGATGGCCAAGGAGTGCGGCGCCGATGTTGATGAAGCCTTTCTCAAAGACACCTTCCGCCACCTTTACCGCTATGCGGGCCGCGGCAACGTCGCTTATGGCGATCAGATGCCGGAAAGCGGGATGACCGACAATGGCAAGGTCGGCAAGTTGACCTTCGTGCTGCAAGCAGCGGCCAATCTGATGCCCGAGGGCGAGGACTCGGTGTATGCCAAGGCCAGGGATATCAGTGCTACCAAAAGCTTCTATTCGACCTCGTGGTTGTTCCACGGGCATACCGGTGGAGGTATCGGTGAGTTCTGGCGTGGCCCCGCAATGGGAGTCATGAAAGACAAGCGGCCCACGCAATACCGTTCGTTCATGGATGAACGCCGCTGGATGTATGAGTTGGCCCGCACGCACGAAGGTGCCTTCGGCTGGGCCGACGGCCAGAATGTCGGCTACACCCAAGTCAATACAGGCAAACCCAGTGGCAACTACATCCCGCTGATCTACACGCTGCCGCGCAAGCATCTGCGCATTTTCGGGGCGCCTGCGACCGAATATTCCGAGACATATCAATTGCCAGAGCGGATCTGGGGGACTGCTGCCGATGACGCATTTTACTCGCTCGAGCCGGGAGAGTATGCGCCTGGGAAACGGATGGATATTTCGAAGGAAACCATAAGAAATGATGCATCCAAAGCCATTTTCGACCGAATTAACGCACCGGACGTATCCGAAGAGACTCTGCTGGGATATGCGCTGCACATCGATCAAGGTATCCGTGATTCCACAGTAAAACAAATCAACAAGCGGGGCCTGCATCACCTGACGATGCAGCTGCTCAAGGCCAAAGACCCACGTGGCCGCCACTCCGGTTTGATGGGCGTGAGTGCGCTGCCCAAACCCATGTCTGACGAAGTAGCTGGGCTGCTCACCGCGATGATCGAAGATGATCAGGAATCCTGGTGGGTCGTGATGGAGGCTCTGAAAAACCTCGGGAACGCCAGCGCCGACCAACTGGCTTCCCACGAGGCCGCGATAGAAAAATGGCTGGCGCATGACGACTGGTGGTTGCAGGCCTGCGCAATCAAGGCCGCCTCGCCACTGGTGACTGACAAGCGCTTTTACAAAAGCTTGATTTCAAAGATTGCCGGGCACATGGCAACAAACCAGCGACCGGGCTTGAGCGGGCATTTCCGCAATATAGCGAAGTTAACCAGCGACGCCGACGCCGACGTTAAAGCGTTTGCCAAGCAGCAATTCGCCAATGCCTACGCGGAATACCCTGAGGTGATCTCCGCGCCTGGTGGACAGGATATGACAGCCGGTACGGAATACATGATCCGGCACGTGGCGCAAACCCTTGCCGATACGCCGGGCGGGCTGGATGAGCTCTACAGGGTTGCCAAACAACGCTTCCCCGGCATCTCGCTGCCTCACAAAGAACTTTACTTAGAGGCCGACGCCTCAAGTCTGGGCCCCGAATTGCAGAGCTCGATGAAGGACATCATCCTCGAAGACCTGATTCCGGAATATATCGGCAAGGGTCATCATCCGGAATCGAATCGTGGCTACCTAATGAACGAGGCCACCAGCAGCAAGCCGAATGAATGGAATTTTTACTATAACGAACCACGGATGGAGGGGCTTGTGGAATTGTATCAGCGCGCAGGTATCAACGATTACAATTGGCATGACTACGGTCCGAAGTGGAATGAAATGGAGTGGCAGTATCTCAGCTTCAATCCTCCGGAGAAGAAATTACCCGGAACCGGCACCCGCTACCGGGAGGTGACCCTGCCCGACGGCATGAGCGAGTGGTATAAACCTTCCTTCAGCCCTCAGAAGGCCGGTTGGAAAACCGGCAAACAGCCATTCGGGCAGCTCAATGGGGAGTTGGTCGACCGCCTGCGCGGCTGCGGCTTGGACTTCTGCCGTTGCGACAACCCGATGCACACACTCTGGGAGAACGAGGTGATGCTGATGCAGGGCAACTTCAAGTTCCCCGAGTTTAAGGAAGGACACCTTTACCGTTTGGTCGTCGGTGGCATGTCGCACGTGAATGCCGGCGATGGCTTCCGGGTCTACGTCGGCGGCAAGCAGATGTTAGAGCGCGACCAGGGCGTGGGCAAACGGCAGGGAGGCAAACCTTTAGCCTACAATATCGACAAGGCTTGGTGGCCAGACTTCCAAAAAAAGGAGACCAACATGGCCGCGCTCAGTTTCCTCCGTATCGACCAGAATACAACGAGCCGCCACTTCTCGGCATGGGTGCAAGAGATGAAGGCCCCACCAATGGATCGCAAGGTCATCCTCAATTCCGCCACCAAGACCGCGATGACATCGGCTGAATGGCAGGCTTCGCAGGACACCATGCGGAATACCGGTGAAGACGATGATAAATTTGTTTGGGATGGTAAATTCGTATTGAATTCTAAAGTTCAGGGTTCCTGGACCCAGATTGGACAAGTGCAGTCCATCGATGAATTCCAGCCTGGTGACCCTATCAAAAGCGACAAGGGAGCGCGCTTTCAGGAAGTCATCTTCAAAGACGACGGTGCCACGAACGACGGACTCATCATCTGGTCAGATGATATGTTGCTCGATTTGAGAAAGAACGAAGCCCTGAAAACGACGCACAAGACCATTGATGGCATCGAGTATCTCTTTATCGAAGCTGGTGGCTTCCACACCAAGCATGGCCCAGACTGGACGGCACCTCGCTACGTCATGAAGCGCAATTAGGAAAAACGCTGAACGATAAGCGGCAGCGCGATTGGTTTCTCCTCTCTAACATCAGCGTTAATCCCGTTCATCTCCGGTGCCCTTTTTTGGAGAAGGGTCTTTCCAAGCCCTTTTCACAAGCGGAGTCTTCCGTGCCGATCCCCTGCAAAGGGGTTGGGAAACACCCTTCTCCATACGGGCATGACCCGGTCCCACTTGAAGGTGCGAGCGCTGGCGGCAACACGGTCATCAGCAACGCAGGTGAGCCTCATGTCACAGGCGTTGTTTGCCGGCGAGTAGGCGCTCTTTTAATTTCATGTAGTCCACTTTTTGGACGGGCACATCATCCTTGATGGCAATCGCGGCGGCGGCCCCGGCGCTTTGGCCGAGAATCATGAACACTGGCTCCATGCGGATGGAGCCGTAGGCGACGTGTGAAGAGGAAAGACAAACGGCGACCAGCAGGTTCGCGCATTCCTCCTCTTTGGGAACGATGGCCCGGTAGGAAATGGGATAGGGTTTCGGGCATTTCTGTCCGAAGGCTCCTTCGTTTCTCACGACATCTTTACCGTTCACCTGAACCACCGTGCGCATGCAGGGATGGGAATCCATCGGGTAAGAAGCGAGCCCCACAGAATCTTTCACCACGCGTTTCGATTCACAATCCAGTTGAGTGACCACATACTCCGACACCATCCGACGGCCTTCACGCACGTAAAGATGATGCGGCCAGTGGCCGGTTTCCTTGAACTCATCCGGGCATAGGCCGAATTGATTCACCCGCTTCTGCAGGCCCTCGGGCACCTGCGGATCGTTGGCTAGGAAATACAGGTATCCCTGTTGATAATTGACGTGCTCTTGGAAAATATTCTCGCGCTGTTGATACAACTTCTGGAGCGGCACTGGCAGTCCACGGCGTGGCGCTGGAAGTTTTTCAAACGAAACCGGCTCGAAGGTGCCATCCGGCCAGCGGTGGCTGCCGCCGACAAGATTGGACGACATGCAGCCGGCATTGTTGCTATCGCCATTGCGCATCTGCACCGGGCCGTCGTGCATGGGTTTGGTGGTGTAGTCGAGCGTCCACTTGATGCCGGGATCAGCATTCATGAAACGGGCGAGCAGTGCGTAGCGCCCGGCATCGTAGCCATCGGGCTTCGGGAAAGAAACCTTGCCCTCTTTGTCCGAGAGACGCATGCGGAAATTGTAGGCCTGCACGCGGTAGTCCCCCTCGCCGGGCTCGCCGTAGGGATCTGCGGAAATTTCCGGTAAGAGGCCGGATTCCGGATCGTCGGGAATGACATACGGACTCACGGGCAGCCCACAAAACTGATACACCGTCTGCCATGAGACTTTCTGCCACTGGCCGTTGAGTGATTCGCCGTATGCCGCCACCGGCTCACGTCCGACGTGGTAAGAGACATTCGCCGCCGCCAGCAGGTCGCCCTCGTAGGTGGCGTCCACAAACATCGCCGCCTTCACCGTTTCGCCGGTCTCAAAAGTGACGGAGACGATACGGTTCTCCCGCATTTCAGCCGATTCCAGAAAACGTCCGTAGAGAATCGTGACGCCCGCTTCCTCGAGCATCTTGCGAAAGAGTGTTTCGGCCTCAGACGGGCTGAAATCCTTGATCTTGCCGAGCCGTTCGTAAAACTCCATGGCGATCCCGCCTATCGCCTTCCTGTTTCCAATGTCGGTAGCGGTGAGGCCGCCGGACGTCATGCCGCCGACGTGTTGGTTGGCGGAAACCAACACCGCCTTGCGCCCCATACGGGCAGCCTCGATGGCGGCGGTGACTCCTGCCGGAGTGCCGCCATAGACGGCGACGTCGTATTCCAACGTCGCCGGGACTCTTTCTTCTGCGGGCCGATAGTAAAAGGATCCACCCGACTGTTCCTGTGCCAATCCACAAAGCGATCCGCCCAAGGACAGGACCAGATAAATTATGGCAGCAGCAGGCCTCTCCATTAATTTCAACATGCGCCCCAGATACCTCAATTTCGCGGCGAATTTATCAAGGGCTAAATTTTCCCGATACAGGAAACATCAAATGAGAAGCGAAGTCTTCGGAGCGTGCAAGGTGACGCGAGAATATATCCGTCAGCGATCGCTCGCCTACGCAGGGATTGACCAGGTCGCTAGGCTTCGTAAATATTTCTAGATGAACTTTGCGAAAATTCTCCTGACGTCCATCACGCTTTGTCTCCCGGCGGCGGCGGATACGTGGTTCGTGAACCCCACGAAAGGCGACGACGCGAATAGCGGAAAAGCCAATGGTGAAGCTTGGAAGTCCTTGGAAAAAATCAACGCCCTCGAACTCGCACCGGGCGACGAGGTGGTGATCGCTCCCGGAGCGCACGCAACCTCACTCGCTCCAAGCGCCCGAGGCACGGGGGAGGAACCGGTCGTGATCCGCTTCCTTCCCGGCATGCACGTGTTCCCGGAAGATAGGGCAATCCGGAAAGCCTATTTCATCTCGAACTCCTGCGCCACACCTGAGGTCCCGATGCCGATCGGTATCTTCATCGAGAAATGCCAACACCTATCGCTGAAAGGCGGCGGCGTCTCAGGCGCGGATAAAACTACCCTGATGATGGCAGGTCGCATGGTTCATTTCATCAACGACCATTCCGAAGACATCCACTACGAAGGACTCGTCTTCGACCTAAAACGGCCGACGGTCTCTGAATTCCGCGTCATCGAGAGCAAGCCCGGATCTTCTGTGGTCCAGATCGCCGAAGGCTCCACCTACTCGCTGAAGGATGGGAAGTTCACTTGGACCGGCGACATCGGGGACAGGGACTCCCAAGTCATGACCCAGGAAGCGATCCCCGCAGAAGGTCGGGCGTGGCGGGTCAGCACGAAATGGACACCCTTTTCCGAAACGGAATCCATTGAAGACCTCGGTGACAACAAACTCCGGCTGAATTTTAAAAAAGAAGACTACCAGCTTAAAGCCGGGCACCAGTTCCAATTCCGTCACCTGCTCCGAGACGTCGTCGGAGCGCACAACAACCGCTGCAAAAACATCTCCATCGTGGATTGCGAATTCAACGCCCTCGCCGGGATGGGGATCATCAGCCAGTTCACCGACGGGATAACTTACAAGCGGGTCCGGATCGTCCCGCCGGAAGGCACCCTTCGCACCTGTCCGGCTTGGGCGGATGTGTTCCACTTCTCCGGCTGCCGGGGTCAGATCCTCGTTGAAGACTGCATATTTTCCGGCACTCAGGACGATCCGGTCAACGTCCACGGAACCCACCTCGCCATCGTCGGTAAACCTACAGAAAACCAACTCCTCCTGCGTTTCATGCACGACCAGACCTACGGTTTCGCCGCGTTCCAGCCAGGCGATGAGGTGGCGGTAATCGGCGGGCAGACGCTCCGTGAAATCGAAGGAAATCCGCGCCGTAAGGTTACGGCGATCAGGCGTATCAGCAAAATGGATTGGGAGATCACGCTCGACGGCCCGGCTCCCGATTTCCAGCCCGGCGATGTGCTCGATAACATTTCATGGTATCCCGACGTCACGATCCGCGGCTGCAAGGTCGATATGGATTCCTGCCGGGGATTCCTTCTGACGACACGCGGAAAGGTCCTCGTGGAGGGTAATACCTTTCACCGTTGTAAGATGCCCGCCATCTTGATCGAGGGTGATGCCGACGGTTGGCACGAATCCGGTGCCATCCGCGATATGACCATCCGCAACAACACTTTTATCGGCTGCGGGATCCATATCAACCCGCGCGTCCGCTCCGGCAACGAACCGGTCCACGAAAACATCCGAATCCTGAACAATACGTTCACGGAAGGCGCCGGCATCTTCGCCCACCACGTGAAAGGCCTAGAAATCATCGGTAACACATCGCCAGACGGGAAGATTCCCCTCAAGCTCGCACCCACATGCACGGAAACCTCGGTGCGGGACAACGATTGAAAGAAGCGAGCTCCCTTGATGTATAGTCGCTTGAATCCTCCATAAGAAACCCGTGACATGGGTCTGCTGCCGTCTATTCCCCTATGAAACCTCTCAACCTGATCCTCACCCTCGCTTTCGCGACCTGCACGAGCCACGCCGCCGAACCTATAAATCCAGAACCTCAAGGCCAGCCGACCTCCTTGAAAACGGATGAAAAAGGTGCGGTCCTTTCCAATGGCCTCGTCGAGGTGAAGATCGACTTCACATCCGGCAGCTACTCCCTGACCAACCCGGAAACCGGAGAGACTGTCCTAACAGACGCCTTAATTTATCCGGAATGGAACAAACTCTCCACCAGCGCCAGCATCGAGTCCGAAGAGGACATCGCCGACGAACTCGGCAAGGGCAAACGCCTCACCCTCGCCATTCTCGACCGCAGCAAATACATCAACAGCTCCTTCGCATCCAAGCGCGCCGCCACCCCGCAACAGCTTATCAGCTTCACCCTCTACGAACAACGTCCGGCACTCGTCCTCGGCTTCGGCATCAAGCACCCGAATTGGTTCAAATCCCGCCTGACCGATGCCAGCCCGCTCAGCGGCGCTCAAGTTTTCCCCGGCAAGAAACTTGAAAACCCGATGACCCTAAACGGCGCTGCCGGTGCAGATCTCGCCTTGGTCACCCCTGGATTAAGCCGCCTTACCCCGAACAGCCTGATGCTCACCGGCATTGCCGATGGAAAACGCCGCACTCTCGTCTGCGGAGGTCTCGGTAATAAGGAGTTCGGAAAGTTCGTCTCACTGCTAGACGGCGTCTTGAAAATGACCGCTGAAGATCCCATCGGCCGCCTCATCGATCCCGGGCAAACCTACATCGCGGAAGACACGTTCTACATCGACGCGATCACAACAGATCCCTTCATCGCGCTGGAGCAATACGGCTGGGCCATGCGCTTGGCCAATAACGCCGATCCCAACGTCTACGATTTCCCCGTGCTCTGCGGCTGGGGAGTCGGCGCGTTGAGCAAACTCCCGAACGTCAACAATTCCGCCAAACTCGTCGGCGAACTCGAGCTCGCCCAAAAATCCGGCCTGACCAAATACACCAAAGTCGGCATCCGCCTCGAACCGGACACCTATAACAGCAAAGACAATGGAAACACCGAACAAGGTTGGTGGGATGACGAACACTGGGCGAAATACAAACACCTCGTCCCCCCTTACGAGACCTTCGCCAAATGGTGCGATGCCATCGTCGAGCGCGACGGCGTTCCCTACACCTATTTCCAAGTTGGCATGCCTTCCGACGACTACGCCGAGGCATTTCCCGGCCACATGCTTTTTAACGACATTTCCCAACTCGACCTAAAACACACCCACCATCGGCCCTACGTCAGCTTCGACTACACAGATCCGGATTTTCAGAAACACATGCTCGCCACCTGGAACCGACTCCGCAAAGAAGGCATGCGCGGCATCAAATTCGACTATCCGGAAACCGGCTGGCGCCCCGGAGGTGGCTTCGAAGATCGCTACGCCACCACCAACGCAGCCTACCGCAAAGCCTTCGAGCTCGCCCGCGAAGGCCTCGGCCCGGACGCCGTGCTCGACGAGCGTAACCTGGGTGAATCCGGACGCCCCTGCCTCGATGTCACCGCCGGCATCGTCGACACCCAACGCACCTGGGGGGACTCGAACCAATTTCTTCCCATCATGATCTCAAACGATGGCCTGCGCTGGTATAAAAACCGCGTGGTCTTCAATTACTACCCGGACTCAAAAGTCGTCCACGGAATCTCCCCGGGAATTCGCCAATCCATGCTCACCATGGTTTACCTGAGCAGCGGCCGCATCGACTTGGCAACCTCGTTCAGTCTCTTCACTCCCGAGATCACCCACGACTTTTCCCGCATCTATCCACACTACCGCGAGCCAAAAACCGCGCGTCCGCTCGATGCCTTCACCGGGATCAAAGACCCGCAGGTCTACAACCTAGAACTCACCCCCGACTGGCACCAGATCGCGCTCTACAACACCGGCGAGAAAAAGGCAGTTGTCTCCACTTCAATCAGCGGCGATCCGGTCGACAACGCCATCGGACTGGATGCCGAGGCGCAATATCACGCCTACGAATTCTGGTCGGACACCTACCTCGGAAAACTTTCCGGCACGGCGAAGTTGCAGCGCGAGCTCGAGCCCAATCACTGTGCCATGATCTCCTTGCGCAAGGCACAACCGAATCCCCAAGTCCTCTCAACCAACCGCCACGTCCTCCAAGGATGGGTCGACCTCGCAGATATCACATGGAACGCCGATACCAAAACCCTCTCAGGAATCGCTAAAGTCATCGAAGGTGAGAGCTTCAAAATTGTCATCGCCCGCAACGGCCTCAAAGACGGCAAGATTTCCGCAGAAGGCTCCACCGCCAAACTCGAAGCCCACCCCACCTCGCAGGATCTCGCAGTGATCGTTCTGGATAGCCCGTCTTCCGGAGACTCCCGCTGGCAACTTAGTTTTAAATAACGCATCCCCGCTCCCACCCCGGCTAAAAATGGTTTTCAGCGTGCAAGAGCTGGCCGACCCGAATGATCTACCACTCAAATTGGCGGAGGGGGCGGGAGGTTATTTTGTATTATTTTTTTGAGATTGCTCGAAACGCGAACCAAATCGCCACCACCACACCAATCACAAGCCAAATTGAACGATTAAAATGCTACTTCCCTCTCAGGTGATTCGCCAGTCGCCCAATTTCCGGGCGCTTGGCGGCCTCGGAGGATGACCATGCAATTACATACTCGTCAGTATACGCATCAAGACCGGGTAATGCGACCGTGTCAAAATTTGCGGGGAATTGCTTTTCGAGATCCTTGGGTAGGAATCCGGCGATGCCAAATTCCTGCATTGCATCAATCACCTGAGTCCATGAGCTACACTCCATCATCACATCCAGCTCCACCGAGTATTCGAGCCCCTTCTCCGAAACAAAGCGATTGAATGGGCCTCCACCCTCCAGCATCACCAAACGGGTTTCCGCCAGATCAGCCCACTTCTATTTCCTTTTTGACTTCTTCAGGGAAGGGATCAAAAGGCGCATCGGTATCGGTGTCATGCTCACACTCGATAGACCGGCAGGGCAGCTTTCCTTTCGTAGGATCCCGAAATCGATGCGCTTAGCCAACAATTCCCCTCGCACCTCGCTTGAGGTCAGGTTTCGGAAAACCCATCTCAGGTCCTTCTCCCGTATCTTGGCAGCCCAAGTGATAAGATAGCTTCGAATCATCCTCTCGCCTGCACCGAAAACAACTGCACGACGCCCCCCTTCTGCATTCTCGCGCACTGAATCGAGGTTACACATAAACAATTCCACCTCTCGGGAAATGCGAAGCGCGGCGGCGGTCGGTTTGTTCGGCACTGATGAACGATCCAGTAACTCGATGCCGAACCAACTCTCCAACTCGGCAACCTGTCGGCTGAACTGGCTCTGTTTGTTGGGGTTTCCGCCGGATGCCTGTGCGATGCTGCCCCGGGAAACGATGCGGGATAGCGTCTCTAGGCGATCTAGTGATAAGCCCTTGAGTTTCAGATTTGTTCGTGACATGACTTTTTAGTCATACTCCATACATACAGATTGTTTGCAAGGTCATTCGGAATTGGATCTATTTGCGACATCAGCAACCACAGCGACCTGAGTTCGACCAATCACTAAGCGATTGCCCATCACTGCATGGTTGTTAGTCATTACTACGAAACGAATGTTAAATCCCTCGGAAGCCGATGCCCGCATCAATATCGACCAGCTTCTTCGTGAAGCCGGTTGGGATCCTGCGGACAAGCAGCAGGTGAGAACCGAGGTTCCCGTTTCGATCTATCAGGCAGGTTTGGCCGAGGGTGTGGGGAGTGGCTACTCTTCAAAACTTACCGACGAACCACCTTCGAGCCCTAAGAAGGCCGACTACGTCCTTCATACCTCAGACGGCAGACCTCTTGCTATCATAGAGGCAAAGAAAAACGCAATCGATCCCTACCGTGCGAAAAACCAGGCACTCCCCTACGCCCGCGCTATGGATGCGCCATTCATCTTCCTGTACAACGGCGACGCTATCTATTTCTGGGATTACCAGCAGGCCGATGCCCGTCCGGTCGCTTCCTTCTACTCCCAGCGCGATCTCGAACGCCTCCTGAACCAGAGGAAAAACAGCAAGGATCTCTCTCTGATCCCGGTTGAAGAGGAATACATCCGCGCTGGGGAAATCCGTTTCCTGCGCCCCTACCAGACCGATTGCATCAGCGCTCTGGATTCCGCTTTTCTGCTCGGAAAACGCCGTTTCCTTATCGAATTACCCACCGGCACGGGAAAAACCGATCTCACCGTTCTCTACATCAAGCGCCTCCTCGAAGCTGGTCATGCGGAGCGCATTCTCGTACTTGTGGATCGCGAGTCGCTCGCCAAGCAAGCCCTTGAGACGATTCAGGATATCCTTCTGGGATACTCCAGCTACTGGCTCAAGGCGGGCACCGCCCCCCAGCACAAGCAGATCACCGTCTGCCTGCTCCAGACCATGATGAGCCGCTTCCGCTCATTCACCAGCGGCTACTTCGACCTCGTCGTGACCGACGAAGCCCACCGTTCCATTTACGGTGCATGGCGGGCATCGCTCGATCACTTCGATGCCTTCCACATCGGCCTCACCGCCACCCCGGCGAAATACATCGAGCGGAACACCTACCAGTTCTACCACTGCGAGGGCGACCAGCCCGATTTTTCCTACCCCATCGAGGAAGCTTTTAAAAACAACTACCTCGTCCCCTACAAATTCGCCGAAGGCATCACCGAGTTGCTGGCGGATTCCTTCGAGGAAAACGGCGAGGAATACGATCCCTCGGAGTTCGAGCGCCGCTGGACGAATCCGGCCACAAACGAACTTATGATGCGGGAGTTCGACCGCCTCGCCCACGAGAACTTCCAGGAACTCGCCCCCGGCATCAAGGACAAGGACGCCCCTGGGAAAGCCATCGTCTTCGCCATTACCAAGAACCACGCCACCCGCCTCGCGAAAATCCTTAACGACCTTCACCCGGAGGCGAAAGGGAACTACGCGGAAATCATCACATCGGATGTAGCGGATCCACAGGGACTCATTCGCAAGTTCAAGCGCGAACCCTACCCACGAGTCGCCGTTTCCGTCGGTATGCTCGATACAGGTTTTGACTGCCGCGAGGTTCTCCACCTCGTCATGTGCCGCCGTGTTCGCTCACCCATCCTCTACCAGCAGATGCGCGGCCGTGGCACCCGCGTTGCTCCCCACATCGGGAAAAAGGGCTTCGTCATCTACGATTTCTTCAAAAATCACGAATACTTCGGCGATAGCGACGACCACCCCTTCACGGGCACCGGGACAGGCTCCGGCGGAGGTAAACCTATCGGCCCGGGTGGCGGCGAACTCGTTGAGCTAGATCTGGACGATCGCTGGAAGCAGCGCGTTACCTATGTAGCGGTCGGCCCCGAGGACATGCGGGTTGATAAGGACGAATACCGCTCCCGCTGGGAGGAGACCATCTCTGCCGCGCAGACGTCCGATCCAGTCATCGGGAAAATCAGATCAGGCGAGGATCTCACGGATGAGGAGGAGGACTCCCTCTCACGCCGCCTCAATGAGAACGAGAACTACTTCAACGAAGAAAACCTCCGCAACGCCTACAAGACCCCCGCAGGCACCATCATTGACTTCATCCGCGCTGCCCTCGGTATGGTGAAAGTGAAATCACGGGAGGAACAGGTGGATGAGAACTTCCGCGCTTGGCTCGTCTCCCACCAGTTCACCCCAGAACAGGGCATGTTCCTCTCCCTTCTGAAAAACCGTGGTGTCGCCAACGGCCACATCGAGCTCTCCGAACTCTTCGAGCCTCCGCTCATCCATTCCAACGCCTTCGACAAAGCTCAGCAACTCTTCGGCCTCTCCATCAAGGACATCGTCGCAGAAATGAACGTTTCCGTCTTCGAAGCCACCGCCTAGCATCCGCATCTAAGCCTCTTCCACTGATCACTGATCACTCGGCACTAGCAACTTTCTCCAATGACCTCCGACATCCGCCAGAAGCTCGACAAGATCACCGCCACCATGTGGTCCGGTGGCCTTGCCAACCCCATCACGTACGTCGAGCAACTCTCCTACCTACTTTACCTGAAACTCCTCGATGAGGCGGAAAACCATCACTCCCAGGCGGAGTTGCTCGGTATCACCTTGGACCGCCCAACGCTCTTCCCCGCCCAAGCCAAGCGATACCGCTGGTCCGAGTGGCGCTTCAAATCCGGCAACGACCTCATGGATTTCGTCGCCGATGAGGTATTCCCCTACATGTCCTCCCTCGTCCGCGAGGCACCCTCCGTAGCCACCTTCTTCGCGGATGCCCGCTTCCAGTTCGAGGATCCGAACGTCTTCAAGGAAGTCATCGACATCCTCGATACCTTCCAGTTCGCCAAGCTCGGCCCAGATGTCAAAGGCGACATCTTCGAGTATCAGCTCCTCAAGCTCCAGAACCAGGCCAAGTCAGACCTCGGCCAATACCGCACACCCCGCCAACTCCGCCAGTTCATGGTGCAGCTCGTCGATCCCGACATCGGCGATACCATTTACGATCCCGCCTGCGGCACCGGCGGCTTCCTCGTCGAGGCTCTTGACCATATTCTCGCGAAATATTCTTCCACCACCCGCACCATCCCTATCTACGGCGAAGGTTGGGAAGAGGAGAAGGGCTACAAATCCGTCGAAGCCGCTTTGGAAAAAATCCCCAATCTCCAGACGTACCAGCGAGGTGTCGGCGACCGGCTTGCCAAGGACGATTGGAGGAAACTCGAAGCCTCCCTCTACGGCCATGACGTCTCCGGCCAAAATGATACGCGTAGCCCTCATGAACCTCGTCCTCCACGGCGTGCCACGCGCCCGCCTGCGTCGGGCCAACGCCCTCTCGGAAACCGGCGGCCTCACCGAGGACGATAGGAACCGCCGCTACAAAGTCATCCTAGCAAACCCACCCTTCGCTGGCCTCCTGCCGAAAGATTCCATCCGCTCGGATCTCCCAACGAACTCCAAAAAAAGCGAACTGCTCTTCCTCGCCATCATGATGGACGCCCTCGCTCCAGGTGGGCGCTGCGCCGTCGTCGTCCCCGAGGGACTGCTTTTCGGCTCCACTGGCGCACACATCGACCTCCGGAAAAAACTCGTCACCGACTTCGATCTGCAAGCCGTCATCTCTCTCCCCGCCGGAGTCTTCAAACCCTACGCCGGTGTCAAAACCTCCGTCTTAGTCTTCTCGAAGCCTCATATGGAATCACAAATTGCCACAGAGCATCGCAGCGTCTGGTTCTACGAAGTCAAAAACGATGGCTACGATCCCGACAAGGTATCTGGCGGCGGTCGCGTGGAAACCCCCAACGAGAACGGTATCCCCGCCCTTCTCAAAATCTGGGAGAAATACAAAGCCAGTGGCTTCCAATCACCTCCCGGCCACGGCGGATTTTTGCACGGGATGAAGGTCAGTGGGCGGTAATGGTGGCGAAGGCCAGTCGGTTGTTGAATTTGTTCATGGCATCGTGGAAGTCTTTAACTGTGGCTTGGCGTTTGTTTTTGAAGCG
>Ga0209491_10001141_pt1 | contig 52450 bp, 41 predicted proteins | sample BON02_FD_187213 | JGI IMG/M metagenome (GOLD analysis project Ga0209491, IMG submission 187213) | Freshwater microbial communities from Lake Bonney liftoff mats and glacier meltwater in Antarctica - BON-02 (SPAdes) (version 2) | ecosystem: Environmental > Aquatic > Freshwater > Ice > Glacier...
TCGGACTGCCGTGTTCTGTAGGGTGTGTTTGGGGTCGAAGGGGTTGCTTGGGGTTGGTGTATGTCGATGTGGAAATGGAAGCAAAGAGGCCGCAGAAAAGTGTGTTCCCCCCGCGTTTTCGTTTTGGGTTTCGGCGACGATAACAACCTCCCCACCAACACCTCCACCGCACACCCCACAAGCCCAGGCAATTACCGTCGCAAAAGACTCACCGCACCCACTCCACCACCCCCCTCTCCTCTAAACAGGCGAGAAGGTCGCCCAGCAATGGCCTGGCCGCAGCAACGCAGGCCTTTCATTCTCGGCGCCCCCCTACTCCTCCTTCTCGCCACTGCCGCCAACGCCTCCTTCACCTCTCCAGCATCTAGCATGCGCCCTAATGCAGCAGCACTGGTCCACGGCCTGGCCAGGACCAGGTCCCTTTTCTGTCCGCCATATTTTGTCTCGTGTGGTTCCCGCAGCATGTCCGTGACCCCGGGTTCAGGCAAGCAAGCATTTAAACCAAGATACCAGCCTGCCATGTCGGCCACCGGAGACGAGACGACGTCCGCGGCCGCCACCGAGCGGCCACCCCTAGACATGAACGGCTTCGTGGCAGTGTACAAACCGAAGGACTGGTCTTCCAACGACGTCGTGCAAAAAGTCCGCGGGGTCTTGGAGAAGGAGGCGAGGCAGAGGGCAGGCGTCAAAGTCAAGGTGAAGGTCGGACATGGCGGTACGCTCGACCCCATGGCAACCGGCGTCCTGGTCCTGGGGGTGGGCACGGGCTGCCGGGACCTCAGCATCTATTTGAAAGGCTCCAAAGCCTACCGTGCTGTTGGTTTGCTGGGCTCGGAGTACGACACGATGGACTCCACGGGGCAAATAACCGAGACGGTGGACGTGGCGCACGTGACGCCCGAAGCCCTCGACGCGGCCTTGGGCGCCTTTCGCGGTAACATCATGCAGCGCCCACCCGCCTTTTCGGCCCTCAGGAAAAATGGGAAACGGCTGTACGAGCTGGCCCGCAAAGGCGAAGTGGTGGAGGTGGAGCCCCGGCCCGTGCAAGTTGACCTTTTAAATTTAGTGCCGGCGGAGGAGGAGGCCGGGCAGGTAATGCCGTGGCCGCATTTTGGGCTGGAAATTGAGTGCCAGGGCGGTACGTACGTGCGCTCGCTCATCTCAGACCTGGCCCGCGCTGCGGATGCGCGGGCACACATGACCGCTCTGGTACGGACGAAGCAAGGGCCCTTCTTTCTGAAGGATTGCTTGCCTGAGGAGACGTGGAAGACCGACGCGGAAGCCATTGTCCGGCACCTTGTAAAGAACTAGACTCAAGGAATCCGCGATGGGAACTGGAGAATAAAGAGCTAGCGTTTTTAAATGTATAGACAAGCACGCACGAGCGCACAACGAAAAAAAGCATTTAATCAAATTGAACGGGCAACGACCTCACCCTTCCAAAACCCAACAACACAAAAACGCGATTCAACCAAATTCGCATTCACTGTCAGACGTTTCCTTCTTTTCCCATTTCATTTGGCATAACTTTTGTGCATCACCACCATCACAACTACCACACCCCTCCTCTCCCCTACAACAACTTACTAGCTATACTTGCACTGCTTTCCTTTCTTTCTTCCCTGCTACCTACTCTCCTTGGCCGGCTTTACGCCCTTCTCGTACCCATCCACAAAACTCCGGTAGGGAAACAAGGATTTATGGCCATCCGTCCATGTAATGCCCACCGCGTAATTGCCCACCGCGCCAATCTCCACCGGCTTAATCTCTTCCAACACGTCCTCCGGCCGCAAAATCTGCCGCCCCGTCATTTCCTCCACGCACATCGCACACCGACACTGCCGACGCAAAGAAGCCGGGGACATCTTCTGCGGCGGCGTCACCTCCTCCGCTCCGCCTGCATCTTTACTACCATGCACCGTCACAGCAATCATGTGCTCAGCAGGCAAATAGGTGATGGAGGGGCGGAGGCGAGAGCGGTCATGGCGGAGCTTGGCCACCTCCCGCACCACCCGGCCCGCCAGATCCATAAACACTTGCGCGGCCGCCGAATCCGGCTGGCCCAAAACCAAGGGCACGCCCGAATCACCCGACCTCGACACTTCCTCCAGCACAGGCAGAGAGACCGTGTTGGTCAGCCCCCACATGTCCGCCAATCGCTGTCGGTGGCCCCGTCCAAACAGAGGTCGGGCGACCCGGTCCGTCTGCAGGCGTCGTTGCACCGTGGCCAGCAGCTCGTCCACCAACTCCGCTTGGTTCTTATCCTCCGCGGCCTTAACCACCTCCTCCATCTCTTCCCGCAGCCGTTGCCAGGGCTCCGAGGCCGCGGTGGAGGCGCTTCCCTCGGGGTCACGTGCCCCCTTGGAGGCGGCGTCGTCCAGGGCCGAGACGTCAGAGTAGGCCATGTTCTCCACCACCGCCACACAAGGCACATTGACAGTGTCGAACATATCCACGCCCTTGACCACGTCCGTGAAGCTCAGGCGCTGCGGGGTGGTGACGATGACGGCGGCCGTGATGTTGAGGGACTGGCAGAGGGTGAGGGGGATGTCCCCCGTGCCGGGCGGCATGTCCAGGATCAGGTAGTCCAGCTCGCCCCAACTAGTCAGGGTCAGGAGCTGGTTGATGAGCTGGATGACCATGGGCCCGCGCATGATGGCCGCCGCGCCCGGGTTCACGTACCCGAAGCTCATGAGCTTGACGCCCTTGGGCTGCCCCGCCGCGTCCACGCCCGTCAGCTTCACCATCGGCCGGATCTGGCTCTCCACGAACTCCACCACCTCCGTGTCGGGGATCACCATCGTGGGCAGGCTGGGCCCGTAGATGTCCGCGTCCAGGATACCCACCCGGGCGCCTTGCCGGTCCAGCGCAAAGGCCAGGTTCACCGCCGTGGTGGACTTGCCCACGCCGCCCTTGCAGCTGGAGACGGCAATCACGTTGTTCACCAAAGACAAGCCCGTGGCCTTGATGTCGGCCGAGGCGGGGCGGCCCGCGTTGATGGGGCGGGAGGACAAAATCACTTCGGCCTTGCTCACCCAGGGCAACTCCTCCACCACCCGGGTCGCCTGGGCCTTGAGGTCGTCCTTGACGGGGCAGGCGGGCGTCGTGAGCTCCAGCACGAAGCGCACGCTGCCCGTCTCCGCGGCCATGGTCAGGTTCTTGATGAAGCCCAGCGTCACCACGTCCGACCCCAGGTCCGGGTCCATGACTTGCCGGAGTTGCGTAATCACTTGCGTGAGCTTCTCATCGTTGCTGCTGGCCGCGGCACTGGATGATACAGAGTCGACAAGGCTTTGCTCCGCGGACATGGTTGCAAAAGTTTGAGGAAGAGGAGTGCCAAGGACGGAGGGCCGGCTGGCCGAGGGCCCACGCCGCGACGTGGGCATGAAGCTGGACACTTGGGGTTGGCGGGACGACGACAAGGGCGCTTGTTGAGGCGGCCTAAAGGCACTACATTGAAGGATGGCCCCGAGCAGCAGCAGAGCAAGAACAATGATGAGGGTCGGGACGGAGCCCCGTCTTTGCAACGCAGCCATCATGATGCTCGCTCCGAGCCGCTTTAGCCAGAAGCACCCTCGCACGCTCGAGAAGCTGTGGTGGGGAGGGGAGGAGGGTAAGAGACGGGTTTGTGTGTGTCGTCGTGAGGAAGCAAAGCAGCAGCACCGCTTCGACTGCAACGAGCAAAATCTTATCGTCATCTTTCGCGCCGCGGGGTCTCTTTGTCTCTCCATCATCATATTGCAACTGAGTGAGCTGGCCTTGTGCGCTTGTGCGTTGCATGCTCTTTCCATGCGCTCTTCCGACTCTGTACATGCTCATCATCCTTCGGCACTATTATTCTCATCTCTCTGCCTCCCTCCCATCCATCCATCCACAGCTTCCCCTGGCCTTGGCGTCTTCCCACGCTGCCCAACCAGCACCAACGTCATCCTCCCCAGCGCGACGCAGATCGATTCCTGATTTCCTCCCCGCGCGCCATTACAATGGATCAAATCGAGTCTTGATAGGCACAAGCCCCTCGCGTACAAAAGATGCGCTGCCTGCACCCTGGTGGCCGTCGGCGGGACTTGCTTCTTCGTCTACCCCTGCTCCTCCTCCTCGGCTTCGGCCTCCTCAAAGCTTCCGGGGCCGCCGCCACGTCAAGAATACGCAATGGAGAGTACCGGGCCACTTGCTTGGCGTTTGCGCCGGTGTTTCCTGCCTCCGCCAAGACATGTTGCCGTCCAACCCGCTGTAGCAGCAACCCCGCTGTCCGTAGCCCCCTCGGTCTCCTTCTGCCAAGCAGCAGCAGCCGCCACGGGGTGGTGCGTTATGCGACCAAGGGCAACAAGAAAAATCGGACAAGTCGGCGCAGGAAAAGCGATGACGACGAGGACTGCGACAGTGAAAGTGACGAGTGCCGAGCTCCGCGTGTGAGTTCTCAAATCAACATCCCAGTTCGACGGCAAATAGCGTTCGTGAAGCAAATGAAAAAGCTCATGAAAGCCGAGGAGAGACCCAAAGAAGTGGCCAAGAAAGCGCGCCGGAAGAAGGATCCGACGCAGCGAGAGGCAATTTCAGGTGATTACGCACCCTTCGACCAGGCCATGTGCAGCACCTACCTTCTGGTAGACGGCTACAACGTGATCAAGTAAGTTTTTATCGAAAGAAAGTTGGGTTTGGGGGGACCTGTGTGTCTACCCGCACCGTTTTGTGTCTGGCCTTGACTATTTTTATTCAATCCAGCGAGTCATGTATGGCGTTGATCCTTTGTAATTCGAAATATTGATCTGGTGGTGTCCATCTCCAGTAATCGTCACTCGCGTTTGTCTTCCTGAACCACTGCACCCCTTTTGCCTCTCCCACACCCATTCACTCACCCTCTTGTTTTATCTCTCCACCGTACACCTACACAGCAATTGGGCCAAAATGATCAAAGCTCGGAGCGTGGCAGGGATGCCGAGCGCCCGGCAGGCGCTGTTGGAGCAGCTGCGGTACATCTACCATTCCCGCCGCTGGAAAGTGGTGGTGGCGTACGACGAGCACACGCCGGGCTCGGAGCTGCGGGTGATGGAGGGGGACGTGGACGAAGTCTATACCGGCTCGCTGGACTCGGCGGACTCCTACATCGAACGGCGCGCTGTAGAGCTTTGCAAGAAGTCGGGAGGTCCAAGGGTAAAGGTCGCAACCGACGACCGCACCATTCAGGTGGTGAGTCTAGCCTCCGGTGCGGAGATGATGAGTACTTCAAGTCTTATACGCGAAATCTATTTGGCCCGGCGGGAGCTGCTCTTTCAGCGGGACAATTCAGATTGGCGGACAAAGAAAGCCTTTGACGACGCCCAGGAGTACTTCATTGACTGAGGAAGGAAAGACCCTCTGGGGACGTACAGTAGAGTAGCAGCTAAGAATTTAGTTTATGTATCATATCAACCATACGATAGAAACAAATGAGACTGCCGAAAATTGAAATTGCCACGAGCTCCTTGTGGTGCCTTTCTTGTTGTTGCTTTCTTTTTTGGTTTTGGTTTTGGGGTTTTTGTGCTGTGCGTTTTGGTTTTGTGGGTTGGAGGTTGGCATTTGGCGATGATGGATATTTGCTGCTTCACTTGCCGTCCTTGCTAACGCACACTCATTCAGACACCACGACCACACTCATTTACCTACACACCGACACAGGCACGGAGGTCGCACGCCTCGCCTATTCTGAGCACAGCGCGCTCTGAACGAAACGCAGTCCCGTCATTTTTCTCAAGCAAGAAGAAACGATGCCGTCGCTGCCCGGGCTACTGCTAGTGCAGGTGCTGGTCTTGGCCACGCTGCTGCTGCCCCTGGAGGCATTCGTCCCTGGCCGTCCCTCCTCGCGTGGTTTGCTAAAGCAGCAAAAGCAGCAGGGATCGGACCGTAGCAGCCTCGGCTTGCCGGAGGGCGTCGTGTTTGCCAGCCTGGAGCCATCGACAACGTCGCGGCAGGACACGGTGAGGGAGCGGCTGGCCCAGGAATGGGAATTGGACTGCTACTCCCGGCCCGTAATAGGGGAGGACGGGAAGAAGCTGTGGGAGCTGATGGTGTGTGATTCGCTGGGGGAGTTCCGGGCCGTGGAGGCCATGCCCAGCAACATGGTCAACAGTCGCGAGCTGCGCAAGCTGGTGGAGAAGATTATCGAGGACGCGCCTGTCAAGCCCCGCGTCATCCGATTCTTCCGCAACGCCATGTTCAACATGGTCAGCCTCTCCCTCAAGGACTTGAAGGTCCGCGTGGTGCCCAGCCGCTCCACCAATGCCCTCTTCAGCTGGATCGACGAGCGGGAGAAGGAGGTGTACTCCAAAATGCCGGGCTACGACTCGCAGATGCGGGACTCGAACGACGTCTTTGGCCTGCGAGAGCCCGAGATCATGCCGGACGGCCTGATGGGCGACAAGTACGCCTTTATGTGCCTGCCCGCCTCCCACTTCCTGGACGGGGAGGTGAACTACGACAACAGCGGCATCGCCCGGCTGTTTGCGCTGGACAAGTCGATCCCCCGGAACAAGCAGGTGCAGGGCATCGTCATCTACAGCCCCCGCGCCAAGTCCATCGCCGCCTGGCTGGCGAGCATGGAGCTGTGCTTCATCAAGGCCAACTTCAGCAAGCGCTTCATGGTCCTGGAGGTGGGCATTGACACCCAGTACCTGATGGCCACGCTCAACGATGTCCGGCGCGTGGAGGCGCAGATCTTCGAGAAGGGCAAGGAGGAGCTGGGCGGCGTGCACTTTTTGGCCCTGCAGACGGACGAGAACAGCGACGGCGTGGAGGGCTTCTTCTTATTGCGGGAGCGCAAGCGTTAGAGGCCTCGTGACAAGGCGGGAGGGTGGGGCTGTAGCGCGCGAACCGAGAAAGAAGAAAGAAAATGTAGCCATGGAAATTATAAATTGCATTAGTAGAGAGAGTCAAACAAGAGGCAAGGCGCGAGATGTGTCTTCGTACATGGTTATTAATTCTTCACGTCTTCGCCCAAGAAACAACTACTCATTACCACACCTCCAGGTTTATTCCACTTTACTTGCTTTTGCTTTTCTTGCTTCCGCCCTCCTCCATCACAATGGATGAATAGCCCGCCGCCAGTAAGAGGACCGACAATGCTGTTAGAATGATGTAAAGAAGGCAATAAGGAATGTTTATATAAGTAAGAAGAAGCACAAGGAATGAAATGATCCCCTCCCGTAACTTACTGGCGATGACGAAAGGCGGCATGGCCGAGCGGACGTCGACCGTGTGGTAGACTCCGACCTCGAGGACGAAATAGAGCAGGGCCACGGCGAAAGAAGCCATTGTGGTACGGTACAAGGGCCCGGACTCGATGTTCAAGGCGCACATCAAAGTCACGACCGCGGAGAGCAAGGTCCAAATGCCAAACGTCCGTGCCGTGAGCGGGGTCACTTGGTCCGCGGCCAGGCCAAACACGCTCTTGGTCAGCGTGGCCGGCTGCAGATAGCCCAAGACGACGGAAAGGACGCGCAGGGACGCGACGCAAATGAGCCAGACACGCAACAGGGTCTTCATCTTCTTCAGGTTATGGCTGTGTGTTGTGTTGTGTGTTATATGTTCGGGTGTTGGTGTTAGGTGGTCTCGACGAAGGAGAGACATCGGCAAACAGGGGAGGTTTTTACAGGCTTCCAGTCGACTTCCGCGTCTCTAGCATTGGACTGTCTTGGGCAGGGCGCAGGGCACGCCTAACGGATGGTATTGTCCTTCTACACATCTTGTTGGTAAATTTACATTAGCATTGGGCAGGGATTCAGGGCGCACACACGCAAGGCATGAAGGAGCTCATCGCCACACATCGCTCATTTTTTCATTGCGCAATTTAATGGGCCTTCCCATATGTCCGTGGAAGGCCCTCTTTGAAACACACCCTTGCCGTCCTCTGCAACAAGGCAAGCTCGTCCACACGCTTTACGAACCCAGTACCCTCAACACAACCACGGGCAATCGCTGCATTTCCCGGACCTGGCATTTGTCTTTGATGGTCTCAACCAGCAACACACCCACACGACGCTCAAACACCCCGTCATCCCACCACCCACTGCATGCAACACGCAGGCGCTTGCTGCCATGTACTCTCCAAGCGCCCGGCTCACAGAGCTCATCTCTTCGTACCTTGGCGACTTCTTCCAGAGCGTCGAGAAGGACCACTTGCAGGTAAGAGGCATGCATTGGTTAGAGAGGCCAGGGAAGGAGGGCTTGTTGGTACCTTGTTTGCTCACCCGCAAACCTGTCATCGATTCCACCATTCACAGCTGGGCCTTTGGCAAGGGGATCTCAGCCTTCAGAACCTGCGCTTCCGCGAGGATGCCCTCGGCAAGTTCTGGCCCGATGCCCCGCTCTCCGTGCACGAAGGCGTCGTGGGAGCGTTTCGTCTCAAGGTGGGTTTCTTGCTTTTGTGTGAGCCTATATCCCTTCTTCCTCTCTCAGTCCTTGCATACGCGCCCGGACGTCTCGTCGCACCTTTCAAGCAAGCACTGGACTCACGAATGCTTTATCCACGTCAATTTACGACAGATCCCGTGGGGCAGTCTGACGACAGGAAAGGCCTCTCTCATCCTCCATAATGTGAAGCTCTGCCTTCATCCTCGAGCCGTGGACGGCCCCCCGACGCCTGACGTCTTGCACGCCATGGAAGCCGCTGCCCAGCTCGCCAAGCAAGCCATTGTCCAGCGAGCTGAGGAAGAACTCTACAATCTCAAAGGTAAGAATGCCGAGGCTGCTTCCTCTCCAACGATGTGTGTCGATCAGTCATTCACACGAGTCCCCACATCCCACCACCCTGAACGAACAAACGTCCAGGCAACGCCTCCCGCCGGTCCTGGGGATCGTCTCTCCTCACGTCCATTGCCACATCGGTGCTGATGAAGGTCCTGCAGAATATGGAGGTCGATGTGAGGAATCTGGATATCATGTTCCACCACGAGCACAAGAGCGCAGCCTCCTTATCTTTCTCGCGAGACGCAGCGGCGTCAACGGCGGCGTCGTCGTCATCGTCGTTTGTGGCATCACCATTAGCGTCGTCATCGGCACCATTGCACCGTCACAATGATTTGCTGTCGAGACGTTCGATCGAGAACGAGGAGGAGGAAGAGGAGGAGGACGAGGAGGAGGAAGGACGTGGCACCCACTGCAGCGGTGAAGTGGAGTCGAGCCATGACGTGGTAGGCATCCACATCCAGCACATCCACATGGGCGTCTTATCCTCGGGGGAGGCTCGGGCCTCGGCCGACCCTGCCTCTCCGGCCACTCCTTCTTCGCTTCACCAGGCCGCGCTGGCAGCAGGCGTGCGGCAACTCATCTCGAAGACCGTTGTCGTTGATGGCGTGGGCATGTATGTCCATAACCAGTCGCTGCTGCATTCTTTACAAATTTGGGAAGAGGACGAGGAGGATGGACAAGATTGTTCGGCAACGGCGGCGGTGGCGACGGGCCCTTCAACGACGACGGCGACAGTAACATCGACCGTCGATTCCTCTTCCTCCCGGTGCCTGCACCGGCGATGCCCTGCAGACCCTGAGAGCTCTTCCTGGATGGTCAGGCCTTTCAGCCTCAGCGTTGCCTATCGCGCCTCCACGGACCACCCCAAGCACGGCCTCATCCAGGACCTTAACGTGGAGGTGGCCAAGGAGGTCTGCATCAACCTCAACCGCGAGCACAACCTCTCCATGGCCGCCCTCGTTCGCAGCGTGCAAGCGGCCACTACCCAGTTGCGGTACTGGACATTGCGGCCTAAGGCAAGTGTGAAGGCGGCGCCTGTCGCCTGGTGGCGCTATGCCAAGGATGTTGTCGTAGCCGAGGTCCGCCGGCAGGAGCAAGGGCCCTTACGTGCCTCCTCCTTTTCCTCCAATGGCACTCCAGTCGCTAGCAGTAGCAGCACCCGGCGGCGTTCTTGGGGCAACCTTGTGGAGCGTGCCAAGCTCCGCGACCAGTATTTGCTCTGCTACAGGAGGCTCCTCGCGGCAGCGGACCCCGCCAGTCCCCTGGCCACTAGCATGGCGAGGCGCGAAGCGGTGCCCACAGAGGTGGCGGAGGCGGCACAAGAGCTTGCCTCTCTGGAGCTGGAGCTGACGGCTGAAGAAATCCTGCTATATAGGGCGGTGGGTCGGACAAAGGCCAAGCTGGACGGATTGACGGAAGGACCCAACGGAAATAGCGTGTTGCAAAGCCTGCGCCGCTGGATGGCGACCTCCTCTTCGTACGTTGTCACCACGGCCGGCATTCCGTCTTCTTGGTCGTCTCCATCAGGCACGACAGAGAGGCAGGCCACTTTGACTAGTGAGAGCACGTTCGACGATGTGGCTGACGCCTTGTTTTGTCGGTACGGCCGCCCCACCAACGGCGGGCATTTGGGGGCCGGCGTAAGCGACTCGGCGTCTTTGGAGGACACGGCCACCACGTCTGCCTACCTGCATGTGAACGTGCACTTGCAGCAGGTGAGCCTGGCCCTGGACACTCTTCAGCTATCCGAGCAGCGGGTCCGAAGCGTCTTGAAACTGGCCGTGAGTGGGGTGCAAGGCGAGTTTTGGATGGCCATCCCAGGGGAAGAGATGGGTCTGAATGCCTCAGTCGACGTTGTGGCCGCAACAGACGCGCATGGCGAGAAGCTGTTGGATTTCGGCAGGGCAACGATCACCTCTCCGAACAAGGCACCTGGCCGGCCTGTGCTTCTGCTCCACCTCGACCTTTGTCCGCAGGCGACCAAGGATGAGGGTGACGAGTCGGCTGTTGTGACCGAGTTTACGTTGGATGCGTACCTGAGCAAGAGCCAGCTGCGGCATAAGCAGCTGACAGTGGAGGTGCATGCAGCTCCGCTCTGGATGCATGTCACTCCGGCCTTGCTACAGAACTTGAGGGAGCTTATCCCTGCCTCAGAGAGCCCCTTCTGCGCGGCCCCGCATTTCCAAGCCCTTCGTTATTTGGCTGCGTGTCGAAGAGCTTACGCCGTTCCTAGCCACGTGGACTTTATTTTGCGCCAGCATGTGACCGTTAACCTTGCTGTGTCCCTCGAGTCAATAGAGCTTCGGGTTGGGGCCCTGCTCCGTTCAGACGTAGAGGGCGATGAGGTGGTGGCGCAATTGAAAGGCTTGCGCCTTTTCCGCGGGGCCTACCTGGAGGCACTTCTCCTGGTGGAGCAAGAGGCGTTAATAGAGGAGACCGTCTTCATCCTGAAGCACGACTTGAAGCCACCATCTGTCAGAGCACAGCGGCTACTGCAGGCCCAGTCCTCGGCCTATGTGGAGCGCACCTACGTCTCGCTGCCGTCCATCTCCCTGGACGTGCTCATGGTCCCACGCGACGCAGACGGAGAGATAGTAGGCGACGAGGCGGCTATGCGGCTCCCATTGCTGACGCTACCCGTGGCCACGGAAGCGATGGCCACAATGTGTACCCTGCCCGGTCATCCAGGCTATCCTCGATCGCGCCTCGACGTGCACTTGTCCCCACTTGAGTTCCGTGTCTCGCCGCGGCGCCTCGAGGTGGTGGCCTCCACCGTCCATGCTTTTCGAATGTCTGAGAGTAACAAGAAACGGCAAGAGACGGGTCTTCCTGCCCGAGCTATCCCAGCGCCGCCTCGTCTTTTTCTTCTCTCCAACCTGGTGGACTCTTTGACTGAGGTCGTGGTGGACTCGGTGGCGGTGGCCGTCCACGGGGACAGAGCCCTCGTGGATCAGCCTCCATTGCCTCTCAAGGAAGAGATGTTGGCCCGCGCGGCCCGGCTGCTTGCCGATACGGTGGAGGCGTGGGTGCATTTTTCCGACCCTGGCAAGCCCTCTGATATCATTTGGAAGCTGGCAATGTCCAAGATTGTGGAGGCTGGCTTCTCCAAGGAGTCGGCGGAGCAGGCCTTAGGGATGCTGCTGCAGGAGTTTCGATCCAAGAGCTTTCTGGGTTTGGAAGCTGAGATGCAGGGAGGCTCCGCAGACAGATCCAAGGCGCGGACAATACTCAATACGTTTGCTGTGGACGTGGGCCAGCGGGTTGGTAGGGTTTTGCTTCCCGACATGGCCTTCTTGAACAAGCAATGTCTCCTTTTCTATTTCGTGGCGAAAGGGCTGGGCGTAAGCTACGTGAAGCTGACCTACGACGAGCGCCTCTCCTTGAGCGTGGAGAAGTGCTTTGCTGAGGACGAGGGCCAATGCTTGGTCTTTCAAGTGGCCGTCAAGCCTGCCGCAGGGTCCACGACAACAAGCGCTGGGGGAGATGGTAAGAAGAATGGCCGGAGCACGCCGACGAAGCCCTCTAATCATCGTACCGAGGTGCCCACATCTTCAGGCCGCCAGGCTCGGGGGCAGCAGCAGAAGCAGAAACAGCAGCTCCAGGTGCAGGAGGCCGTGGCCTTGCACGCACACGCAAAGGCGCTGACAGTGATATTGACCAAGCAGGACCATGAATGCGGATGGGGGCGGGGTGGCTCCTCCACGGCATCCTTGCGAAGGGCCGAGCTGGGCTTGACAGGAGCTGCTGGTGGCAAAGTCAATAAGCACACGACCGTCCGCCTCAGTGACCTTTCCGTAATCTTCAAGCTCGATCGTGTGGCCGCACACCTCGACGATCTTGGCAGCATTGTCCAAAGACTGTTCGTACCCTCGGCCGCGCCTTCCTTCTCTATGGCCTCCACCACTTCTTCACGCCGCTCGTCCGGTGCCGTTGACTCGTCATTCAAGGAAGGAGCTGAGTCGTCGGTGGCCGTGGAGCAGATACTGGACCTGCGCTGGGCGTCGGGCAGCATGGTGTTTGTGAACGAGGGGAAAGCCTACTTCAAGGTCATCTCGGACCACGTGAGCAGCGAGGTCATCCAGCGCAGCCAAGGGGGCAAGCCGCCGCTGCCGCTTTCCTCAGTCGCTGTCACCTGCGAGAATATGCTGGTGGAGGACCTGACTCCGGGCGGGGAGGATTATCCTGTCGTCATCAGCAGGCTGACTGAGGAATCAGGAGGCGCCGGTGGCCCTTCCCTCCCCCCGCCGCCTGTCTTCAGTGTGCGGTACCAGCGAGGGGCGCTTCCGGATGTGCAGATGGAGAGCCACCGCATGCGCGTGTGCTTTACCTTCCGCTTCCTAAAGTTGTACCGTGGTATGCAAAATACGGTGATCCTGCCCCTGGTGCAGAAGGTGGTCAACTTCCCCAATGGCATCGTCGCAGCCCCGCCTGTAGTTTCTGCGCCTTCTATCCCATCGTCGTCGGCCCCGGCAGCGGCACATAAGTGGGCCTTTGGTGCGCACGATGTGACCATCATCTTACCTCGGAATTCTGGCGAGACAGACCTCGGCGCGTTGAAGGCCCGGTACCTCCACGTGGATAGCCAGTTTAGCAAGACGACATGGCGCCAGCCGGAAGCTCACGATGTCTCGGATGCCACTAACGCGGCGGACGAGGTGCCTGTACGGCGAAGCAGGGCTGCACCCTCTCATGCGGCAGTGGATGAGCTTTTTTACTCAGTTTCGGCTGGTTCTGCCGCGCGGGTCAGCTTTGAAGATGAGGAGGAAGACGAGGGCGCGTTTTTCGACGCGGAGGAGGGCGACGCATCAAGCGGGACGGGGGGAGGTAGGCGGTCACGCTCTTTGGCTGCTGCTTATCGTGAAAATGTTGGTGCGGCAGGGCCGGTGCTGTACAAGGAAGGGGGCTGTCACAGGTATGCGATTGCCGCCCGGGATGTGCAATTGCTGGCGGCGGTGGTGACCAAGATTACCAAGGCGGATGACCTGTCTCAATCTCGGGTTTGGGGCAGCGTAAAGGCTGGACAGCCCGTCTACGCGTCTGTGCAGCCAGCAAGCGCGCCATTGCCGGGAACAGCCTGTGACTTCCATTGGGAGGAGCTGACTAGGGACATGACGGCCTTTGATTTTTACTGGGACAGTCTCGACGAGGCGCGCACGCGGTACCTCTTGGCCTTCCTTTCACCTAGCACGGCACGAGCCGCCGCCGCTTTTGACGCCCAGGTGACAATGACACAACTGTACTTGCTCTTTAGCGTCTGGTACGATAACATGTCAGAAAGGCCACGCTTCTACGCACCGGACGATCTTTTTGCTCGGGAGGCGTCCGGGTCGGCTCCCCCTGTGTTGTTCCCCGACATCTGGCCTGCCTACGACACGCGGCCTTTCTTCCAACGGCTGGCCGACCACAAGGCCATCTGGGACTTTGGCCTCATCGCCCCCACGCTCTCCCTAGCCCTCCGCCTCGATCGCGACACTTTCTTGGTGCAACCCCCGTCGTTCTTCATGGCGGACAACGGCCTCCGAACCCCCGTGTTGGAGGTGGCCCAGATCGACCTGGCCAATGCCTATTTAAATGTCTCAGGAGGGGAAGGCGCGGTGAAGCTAAGCTTCGGGGCAGGGTACATGCAGGCTGTGGACCTACGTGTCCCCCGGCGCACATTGCAGCGGCAGTTTTTACGCTGTGGTGCTGCACTCTCAGCCGTTGGGCCGGCCTCAGCGCTGTGTGTGCCGGGTTTCATAGACCCAGACTTCGGCTTCACCTCCGATTTGAAAAGCGTAGCCCCGGCTTTGCCCCTCCAAGTCACGCTTTCCATGACCCCAGACAACTGGATGTGCATCAACGTGGGCCTGAAGGATGCCGAGGCCCTGCACAAAGACCTGAGCTTGGTCTGGCTGGTGGTCGACATCTTCTCCTACTACTTCCGCTTCCCCATTTATGGAAAGCCTGACCTGACGGTAGAGGCGACCACAACGAGCGGGGCCGATGTTCAAAGCCCGCGGGTTTTGAGTGGGGGGTCTCAAAACCTGCTGCTCTCGGGAGGCACGGACGTCCGGGTGTGGGCCACGCGGCCTTGCGTCTCGGCGCCCGAGGATGCGTTGGCCAAGGACACCGCCACGATGGTGGTGCACTGCGGGACCGACCTCTTCTACCGCTACAAGGGCGATATGGTTGGCTCCACCCTCACGCATGTCCGAGGCGAGGCCTTATCCTTAGGCCTGGGCACGGGCTTTGACGCGGCCGCGTCGGTCAAACGGCTGCTCTCCGAGGGGCAATGGGGCCCGAGCGTGGCCGACTCCCGGATCGTAGTTGATGGCCTGTCGCTAGATTTGTTGTACTGCTATGATCGGGACTCCAACCACCTGGAAGTACAGGCGTCCTTGCCTGCGATTGAGAAGATCCGCAACGTCGTGAGCTCACCCTTTCCTTTGGACAAGAAGCCCCTGGAGGACCCCTTCGTGCAGCCGCCACCATTTGCTGTCCATCCTTTGGAAATGCCCTCACGTAGCTTGACTCTTCCCGGTGCAACTCCTACGTCCACGCCGCGGCGGCCTTGCTACATTATGGGTAGCCATGTGGACTTGGCTTTTATTCTCGGCACTGTGACAGTCTTCATTGGCCCCACGCCCGAGGCCTTGGCTGACATGTGCCAGGAATTGCGGGGTTTTCACGCTGCTGCTCCACACCGAGCCCGCTCACGAGAAGGACGGAAAGGCCTGCGAAGCGCCTTCGCCACGCATTTTCAGCTCGCACGTCACGCGAAAGGCGCAGTCGACAGCAGCAGTAGCAGCGCTCAGCCCGCCTGTGATCCGGCTTTGAGCAAGACCCTCGCGGACATATCGGCAAGTACGTTGGATGGTGGTGCCGGAGATGGCGACGAGGACGACGAGGAGTCTGCGCTGACCTGCCAGGTGACGGTGGAGTTAGCGAGTCTGAAACTCCTCCTGCTCGATCCAATTCTCGGCCTCCATCTGCCGCTCATCAAGCTGGTGGTTGGTGAGCTCCATGCCATGGTCTACCACGGTCCCAACGTGGACGTGGGCGTTGCTTCTGGTGCTGCAGCGGTGCAGAACGAATTCAAGCTGGGTTTCAACGGCGGGCAGCTAGGTCAGGAAGCGCGGTCTCAGAGCCTGCTTTCAATGTCACCATCTTCAGGCAGTCCCAGGGGAATACTGTCCCGGTCGCTCAGCATTAGCCTGCACGTGCGGGTCTGGAGCGACTATTTCAATATTGCGCTCAAGTGCTGGGAACCTTTGTTAGAGCCGTTTGCATGCAGGGCGCTGTACGAGGATGGGCACGCCCGTGGCAGAGGCCTGACAGTCCGCTCTCATTGCCCACTGCTGGTGAATGTCTCGAGCGCATTTCTGCAGACTCTCGGCTACACTACGCGCTTGGCTCAGCAGATCAATTCCGACGTACTCCATTTTGACAAGCTCTACCTGTTACTCTTCACCACGGTCTACGATACTCAGTTGGCTGCTTGCATTTTCAACAGCGAAGCCTTTGGCAGCACTTGCGATGAGGACTTGCCGGCCTCGAGTCGGACTGGTGCTCGCCCTACCGCGGTGGAGGAGGTGCGGCTAGAATTCCCGGCATCGTCGCTTTTCTCAACGCTCGGCAGCGATCGCTTGCGCATCAGTCACGAGTTTCCTAAACCTCTCCTCCCGGAGACCCGGGCGCCGTTCTCGATCTGCAATCTGACGGGTCAAGTCGTGCGGTGCTTCCAGCCCCACGCTACCATCGATAAGGCCGCGGTGTCCTTGCAGTACCTGAAGCATGGAGCGGTTAGTCGCTTGTCCTTTGGAGCGACCATGACGGTTCTGCAGAATCTGCAATCTCTCGAGGTGCCCTTCGATGTGAACCGGGACCTCTTCCTGCCGGACGACGAGCAAGCAGCCAATTCAAGGAAGACGGGCAATGCTTCGACCAGCCATGGCCGCGCTCTGCCCTCAGCTGCGCTTGGGCAGCAGCAGGTCCACCACCAACAGCAGCATTATTCCCGCCTTTTCGACAAGGGATGGAGCATTTCTGTGCAGCTGGGAGGGTATCGATGGCTGACGTGCGTCTCCGCCGATGCTCTTGGGGTCCGTTTCGAGAGTCTGCGGCCCTTGCCTGGTTATCCAGAAGCCGAACGGCTTTTGGGCGACTGGAAGGTCCACAATGCTTTGAAGCTGGTGAGTGAGGTCCGTCTGCTGGACGGGTGCCGGCAGCTGACTTTGCGGTCTGTGTTTCGGGTCCGGAATTGTACGAAGCACGATATCGTGCTCGTAGCTCACTCAAGTCCTGATCACCGACCCTCTCGCAAGGACCTGGAGGAAGACGTGGCCGTAACCGACGGTAGCAAGGCGGCCGGTGGTCCTTTGGGATGCAAGTCGACGACGCTGGCGCCTGGCGGGACTTACAACGTACCTTTTGAGCTGCTGCGGCTGGCCGCGGAGATTGGTGCTAGCTCGGGCTTTCTGCGCACTTTGGGGAAGCTTTGGGTCAAGCCGAAGGTGTGGCCCGTCCCCACAGCAGGAGGCGCCATGGGGAAGCATCCCCGCCGCACGGACGAGGTCCAATTCAGCACCGAGCCGGTAGACTTGAAAATGCTGGTGGATGAATCGGCAAGGCTCTTTGAGGCCTCGCTCCACCATCATGGAGGCCATGACCCGTCACGCGAGGTGGACTCTCCTTCGTTTGCTACGGCCGTGCTGCAGCGGCAGGCCCGGCATCTTCTTTGTCCCCTTTTACGTGCCAGTAACCAACCTGCCGCAGCGTCATCGTCATCGTCAGCATCGTCCGCCAGTACCTCCTCTCCCGTCAGCTACTGCGTGGAAGTGGTGCGTACTGAGCTCAAAAAGGGTGGAACAAGCGGTAGCTCCGACGAGACCATGGGGCCTACAGGCAAGGAGCTTGGGGATGCCCCGCGCAAGCGCGCCGGCACTCCATCCCGCTGGAGCAGTAGAAAGGGAGAGTCTGTGCATGACCCAGTGGAGTACATGGTTCTGATTCACCCTCCGCTGGTCCTGGAGAACCTTTTGCCTGAAGCCTGCATCTTTGAGCTGCATGATTTCAGGAGCAAGGCATTGCTCTGGAATGCGCAGCTTCAGGCCGGCCAGTCTCTGCCCGCCCACGACGTGCGCCTCGACTGCCCTTTGATGCTCGTCGTCCAAACTGAGTACTGTCGCAGTCCTGAAAGCGCTCTCATCCACAAGGGCAGCGGGGGCGGTGCTGGAGCCGGGGACAATGAGGTGGCGAAATCCATAGTCATAGTGGACACCGAAAATCAGAAGCTGCTGCTGGAGCTACACCATCAAGTCGGTGGGGCGGGTCAGCGGCGGACAACGGTGTACTGTCCTTACTGGCTGGTCAACAACACCAACTGCTTGCTCACGTACTTGCAGGAGGGAAAGTCGACCCCTCCGGCTGGTACCTTGGGTGCGGCCACCGCCGCCAAGGCAACGGCATCGGCGACGACTCCGGTGGTATCGCCCGGTGGTGGTCCGTCCGATACACCGACCACCTCATCGCCTGGACCGAGTGGGGGGAGGCCTTCTAACCCTCCCATAGCGGCCTTCAGCGGCGTCGGGCAATTCCGGCCCCAGCGCCGGGAGGACAGCCCGTCAAAGCCCTTGCCGATGCAGGGCGCATATCATTCGCAAGCTGGCTTTTCTCCTCTCAATATCTCAAGTTGGAACAAGAAGCGGCACAAGCAGTACCCTGGTGAGGAGGGGCTGTCTCAGTTTCACAGGAAAGTGAAGGGGGGCCTGCGAACCAACACCACCAAGATGTCGACGCACTTCACGGACTCGTACGACCTCGACGAGCTCTGCGATGCCTCCTTTATGTTCAATTTTGCCGAGGACACCGTCTTGACCTTGGGACAACAACGACTTAAGGTGAAGGTGAATGACTCAGGCTGGTCCAAGGGCTTCTCACTCGACACCGTCGGGGTGAATCAAGTCCTGACGGTGCGGCATCCGCAGTGGGGCGACATGGAGATTGGCTTTGTCATCAACCTGGCGCCCGGCCGGCTTGGCCAGTTCACAAGAGTTGTCTTCTTTTGCCCTCGCTATGTGGTATGGAACCGGCACCCGCTGCCTCTTTACCTCTCGCAGGACTCTACGTACTTCCGTCTGGGCCACATTTCTGACGAGATTGGCAGCCATCGGATTGCCCAAGCGCATTTGCCGCGCAGTACTGAGAAGCGAGTGACTGTGCAGCTCAAGGGCAACTACGACAAGAGCACTCCATTCCTGATCGACGACGGTGTGGACTTGTGCCTGAAGCTGTCCCGACAGACTGACTTGTCCCGCGTGAAGCACCTCATGACGCGAAAGGCTCCCGAATTCGACATTGTCTTGCCACCTGGCCAGGAGATTGGCCTTTGGCTGGAGACGGATTGGAACCACGAGAACTTGATTGTCAAGGGCTTGAAGGCCAACCGGTTTGCGGAAAAGACCGAGATTCAAAAGGGGGACGTGCTGCTGACAATTGAGGGCCAGTCGATCGCGGGCAAGAATTTTAAGAAGGTCATGGCCGCGCTGAAGGAGCTGTTGGCGACCACCGGGGCCACGCTGCGTTTCCGGACCCACGAGGAGGACATGCGTCTGCTCCGTATGCGTGCGCTGGGCCAGCTGGTCGTGGACACGCAGCACAATGCGGAGATAGGCAACGGCGAACAGGTGCGTGGTTGGTTGGTAAGCGGTTGTTATTGTAACATCAGAAATTTTACTGATTGGTTAAACTCAACTTTCAAACACAGGTAGCTGAGGTACAGCATCGTAGAGACAATGAGCGCATTTATCGGAAAATGCAGACCCTTACGCACATGTATCTAACGCGCGCGCACACACACATCCACATACACACAGGAGGGCCCCGAGTACATCACAGTCCAGCTGAAACCGGTTGGCCCCAGCGTCTATGTCATTGTCAACAAGCTAGACCCGAGCACGAACCCGCCGTATCGCATCGTGAATAGGACGAAGAACTTCATGATTCACTTCCGGCAGCTAGGGTGTGAGTCTCACCCTTGGATTTCGTTGGCTCCGCATGAGTCCAGCATGTACGCCTGGGAGGAGCCCATGAAGCCCCATAAGCTGGATCTGCGTGTCGCGATCAGGAAGGGCGTGCCTGGTAGGCGTGCTTCTGCCGCCCCCGTACCAGGTGCTGTGGTGGAGCGACGGGGCTTGTCCCGTCGCGGCGTGCCCAACGAATTCGCGGCCAAGAACTCTGCTGTGCGTGTCCGTTTAGACGAGATTGGTTTCGCACATGCCATCCCGCTCCAGGAGCCCTACACGGATGATGGGCGTAGCCTGATCGCGCGCGTAGGGACTGAAGGGACGACTCGAGTTTTGTATGTGTCGAAGGACGGCTCTGCGGAGGAGTGTGTGAGCGTAGAAAAGCGGCAAGAGGAGTTGGCCAAGCTGCGGCAGATGTACGTCGAGCACCGCGACGTGTACAGTCAGCTGACCGAGGAACTTGCGCAGCATGCGCGCCAGGAGCGTCCCCAGCGCCAACTCAAGGCCCTAAACCTGAGCGCGGTCGAGGGCGCAATTGGTAGCCTCCAAGCCGAGCTGTACAATGCCGACCCGCACATACGAGAACGCCATCACTTGTTGGTCGAGGTGAAAGAGGCCAAAGGGTTGCGGGCGGGGGACATTTCGGGCCTCTCTGATCCATTTGTGCAAGTCAGCCTCAAGATCCAGGATCGACTTTTCGAACGTGATCCTACCTATCAGCAGCAGTACACGACATATGTGATAGAGAAGTCGTTGAATCCCAAATGGCAAAACCAGCTCTTCATCTTCAAGGTCCCTCCGCAGGCCATCGCCAACCCAAAGGCATATTCTATACATGTCAAGGTGAAGGATTTTGACGGCCCTGTGAAGAAGAGCGATTTCTTGGGCCGGATTGACATGCAGTTGGACGTGCTGGAGAACGAAACGGAGTTGGACGGCTGGTACTTTTTGACGCCGAAGCCTCACTTGTTCCAGCAGTCATTGCAAACAGGTGCAGACCAACCAGACTTGGGCGCCATTCATTTGCGCATGCGGTGGGTCCATTCGCTCGAAGGCCTGGTCAGCAACCTGGAGGATTGGACGGAAAGCAAGCTGCAGGAGTTGGAGATCCAGCAGCAACAAATGGAAAAGGAGAAGCTCGAACAACAAGGTGCCGCGGAGCACCACTTGCAACTTGAGGACGGGCCGATCAACCACCGGAAACTGGCGAATGTCAGGTAAGGATAGACATAGAAACGGCAAGTCATAAGATGGAGTGTGCGAACATTTGCCTGTTGTACTCTTCATCTGTGCCTTTAGTCTTTTTGGAGAATAGAACTCGCCCGGAAAGATGCTCCGAGGTGTTGATACACGCACACTCAGAGATCGTCACACCCACTTTCTCTTCAATCTCTCCCTCCCTCCACACATAAATGACAAACAGGATTATGGATACACGTCCGCGAGACAGTCCCAACGGACCGCAAGGACGGGGAGGCCGCTTGGCGCAGTCGGCTCGAGGCATCTTTGGTCGCGACCCCGACGATCCTGATTGCCCAAGTCCCCTGCTTTTGCCGGAGGAGCATCCCGGAAGCCCACCTCCTGTATGGGAGCGCCAAGGTAGCAGCAGTCGCGACGAACCCGGCGTCGGCTTTTCTCTTCCGGTAATCCCGCTGGACCAGGCACCCTTGTCGCCCCAAAACACCATGCGGGCGCGAGTTGCTTTGTCACGTTGGCGTAAGCGCCAGCTGGTGTCGCATCCCCTGCAGCACTCAGAAGAGGGCGCCTCTTGCGAAATCCTGCAGCACGGCGGGTCCCATACCTCTGCCTCTTCTTCGACCTCCTCGCACAAGCATTCGAACAGCCACGTTGGCTTTGCAGCCGATCTTTTTTTGCGCGGCGTTGGGGTTCCCACCTGTATGCGGCCCAGGTCCTACACCACCCAGCAGCAGGCACCTTTGCGGGCATCCAGTCGCGCATACTTTCCAAAGCAGTTCTTGTCACGGTGCCCAACAACACATTCAACGCGGCGCCTTTTGGCAACACAACATGGCATGGCCCGTCGAAGCTTCGAGCAGGAGGTCGCGCGATCCCACCGTTGCGTCAATAATCCTGGAGGCACTCTACGCATTCGTCCGTTGCAGGCCCTGAATCTGGGGGAGAAGACCGAGTCTATCTATGTTACCGTCCGCTACGGCCTTCATTTACAGCGCACAGGCAAGGCCAAGCCTGGTGTCTATCCGCGCTGGGAGGCCGCTAACGGGCGCAACGAATTGGCGCTGCAGGTCGAGCACCTCAACACGACAGGAAGCATCCATATCACCGTCTGGAGCGAGCACGAACTGCAAGATGTGGAGCTGGGTCACATAGAGGTGCCTTTGGGCTCGGTCATTGACTGCTGCGACGACCACGGCGACTACATGCGCTGGTTCCCGTTGCTGCATCCCGCGGACGCTCAGTCGGTGGAGGGCGACACGGCGCGGGCATTGTATCCTTGGACTTCGGAAAAAGTCTCTTCTGATGACTTTGCCAACGACGCCTGCTTGAAGTTGGGCTTCCGCTGGGTCCCTCTTGACAAGGGTCAGCGCGCGCTTAAAACCAGCAGTTATCTGCGGGCGTACCTGACAGAAATGTCGGTTTCCGTGGTGGATTCCTATCAGCGTACTGAGTTGCTATCCATGACGATACGCAGTGTTGAAGCCCGCTATGTGGACAATCCGGCCTTGACCCGGGCCAGCTTGGTGGTGTCTTGCGTGCAACTGGACAATCAACTGCCCAAGGCCGAGGCACCCATCGTCTTTGGTCCCACGCCGATGCAAATGACGCAGCCGCTGTTGCAGTGCAGTCTCTTTAGGCAGAAGGACAGGAACGAACTTACGCGGCCAGATCATCTGTACCGTCTGAAGTACGTCTTTGTCTTGCTGCAGGAAGTAGATGTCAAGATTGAGGAAGACTTCCTCCACGCCCTGTGGCAGTCCTTCTCGCGCGTGCTGGTGGACCATTTGGTGACCACCTCCACACTGTACGACCAGAAGCAGCAGCAACGGGAACAGCAGCAGCACCACCAACAACAGGATCAAGAAAAGGGCACTCGATTGCCCGGTACCAGGCTAGCCCGGCCCCGTGTATCGATGTCCTCACCGGTGCCACGCCCGATGGGCTCCGGAGCATGCCTGCAAGGCACCGGCGGCCCTCCCTCCCCCTTGCTACCGTCGGCCTCGTCGCCTTTCTCGAGCTCTCAGGCTCGGCAGGTACCCAAAGGCGTCTGTACGCCTCCTCATGCCCGGCATGCCCATAGCTCTGCCACAGACAGCACTTCGCGGCACACGGTAGAGGACAGATTCGCCGGGGTGCATTCCCCATCGCGACAGCACGCCGCCTTCGCCTCTGCTGGCGCGGGCCTTGGCGGTGGTGAAGCGGAGGACAACGACTCGGACACTGAGGAGGACGCGTACTCATACATGACGCAGATGGTGTACATCGAGCAGCTCGAGCTGTGCCCCATTAAGGTCAACATTAGCTTTTTCAAGAATGCAGCGGATCGGAAACTGTGGAAGGCTGCAGCGGCCACGACCTCGAACACAGCTGCGGCCGCGGCCGTCACCGCAGGAGCGGGCGCGCTCCTTGGTGGAATGGACACGTCGCATCTGATTGTGAATGGCCAGCTGACTTCGGCGGCAGCGCGGCGGAACCCGCGAGTGGCGTCTATCTTTACGACGTTTCAGTTGTTGACAGACGTAGTGTTGCCTCTCGTCCCCTCCATTTCCGGTGCGTCCATCAAACTGAATGCCCTGGACATCGCGCACGTGTTTCAGTCCCCGACGGAGATCTGGGCGACGTTGCAAGCGCACTACACTTCCAATTTCTTGTTTCAATTGTACAAAATCATTGGCAGCGTCGATATTATTGGAAACCCCTTGAGTTTCGCGAGCAGTTTGGGTACCGGCATGATCGATTTCTTCTATGAGCCGGCACAGGGACTGGTCAAAAGCCCGAAGGCGTTTGTGCGGGGCGTCGTGAAGGGCACGTCCTCGCTGGTGTCAAACACCACCTCCGGGTTCCTGGGCGTCGCGGGCAAGATCAGCAAGAGCGTGGGGAGCGGGGTGCTCTTTACCATCTCCAAGGACCAACGATTTATGCAGTCGCGGGAACGGTTGGCGAAGGAACGGAACGAGGTGTACGTGCGGCCTGTCAAGGATTTCTTCCACGGCGTCTTTCATGGCGTGACCGGAATCGTCGCGGATCCTTACTACGGGGCGCGCCGAGGTAGGTCATGGAACGGGCGCACACAGAATCACGTCCGCACATAACATCTTAATTGGCACACGCATTTCTCCATGTATACTCGTAAAAGACTCATATAATACCTATATTTACCCACCTTCATATGCGTACCCGATCAGATGGCTGCCGCGGATTTCTGGTCGGCTGTGGGTATGGACTGGTGGGCGTGGTGGCAAAGCCTATTGTCGGCGTGCTGGACGCTATAGCGCACACATCAGACGGTTTCAGGGATTTGGCAATGGTCATTTCGATGGACAAACGCTTGGACCCTGTCCGCCGCCACCGGCTCCAGCACACATTTGCCAACGACGGGCGCCTCTTGCCGTATGATACCAAGGTGCGTACATGCTTCAAAAATAGAGAGCAGTAGAGATTGCGGAAGTGCAAGTGCGTGTGTGTGCCTCAGTGTTTTGTGATGCTTGTGTCTAGCTGCTGTATCTATTATATTGAGTGCCTGAACGAGCACAATCCAGCATGCGTAGCTATTATACTGGTCATGCTCGATGGGCCTGTGCCAGCTTAATCTAACGTTCAACATTTCCCGCATTTTGAAACAATAGTTGGCGCGAGGGGTGTTGATCTTGCAGCAGTTCAGTCGCAAGACTTCGAAGAAGAAACTCGGCAGCAGCAGTGTTTTACCTGTAAATGAGGCGGGGAATAGCAGATCCAGCGGCCGGAGCAGCGGTGGTGCCACGGCAGGGCTGAAAGCGGACATGGGTGGGGCTATGGCTGCCGTCGAAGCAGCTGGACGCACCGTCTTAATCTCCACCAAGAACGTTGTCTCGGCAGTGGCGGGCACTCTCAACATTGTCGAGGCTCGCGAGGAATCGCTGGAGACCTGGGGATTCGACATGGACGATACGGTCATTTTAGCGGAGATCATCACGAAGGAGCCGAACGAGGAGACTCTGATAGTCATCAGTACCAAGCGCGTGGTCTGCGCAGATTGCTCTTACAAAGGGGGCTCTGCGCCTGAGGTGCACCTCCTATGGCAGGCCCCGCTCAAGGCCATCCGCGATGTGGACCTGAAGAGCACGCCCTTGGTTCTGACATTTCATATCGACCGGCAAGCAGCCAAGACAGCGGCCACCAGTCCGGGACCGGATGCGCACAGGTCCGGACTCTCTGGCGCCGGGGACGTGGGCGCTGGCAGGGGCGGGGAGCAGTCGCATGTACAACCCCCAGCCTCGCAACACTCTCACCAGCAGATCGTGCAGAAGCGCCTTCTGGGCGATTGGCAGCACGACAATGTGGCATTTATGCGCGTCTACAACCTAATGAAGTGCCTCCTTGACCGCTTAGACGAGGTGGATGTGGACATGGGGTATGGCTTTGGTGTGCTTTGCAACAACGGGGGCTTCCAGTTCGGCGTGTGGGAGTTTGCGCCGTTGGAGCCTCTGCGAGCACTCCCCAATCCCCCGAACCCTCGCACCCATGGTTTGGGAACCAGCGGGCGATCCTCAGCGGGAGCGATGGGTCCAGCGGAGCTTGGCGACGACGCCACAGATCCATGGCCCCTTCTCCGTGTGCTGGAAAAGGCGCGCTGGATCGGCGTCGACGGCTTAACGGAGGGGGCAGTACAGCAGGATATTCTCTTCTTTCAGCCGACGCAAGCGCTTGGGCGTCCCGTGCAGACGGGTCCGATGCTGCCACCGTCGCAAGCAGTGGGTGCCACCACCGCTAGCAGCAGCAGCAGCAGCAGCAGCAATAAGAAGGGGACGGGAGCTGTGTCGTCCATCTTTTTCCGTGGTGGTGGCACCGATGCTGATACCAGTAGTCGAGCGGAAACTGTCGCTGCGAAAGGCACGAGCATCAGCAATAGCAGGACGCAGCAGGAGGGACCCCCCCCTCCCACTTCTGCCTCTATCCAGCATCTCCGATCGACCCCGCAGCCCAGCAAAGCCACCAACACGACCGCCACCAGCAGGCTTGTGGACGAAGGGGAGGTCACAGCGTGCCCCCCAGGGGCAACGTGCCCATCAGGTTACCAGCCAGATCGTTCAACCAAAGTGCTGATAGAGGAGGATACGTTGCAGAAGCTCCTGACACAGATCGACATGCTGGAAGCTCGTCTTTGTGATGTCGAATGTGAAAGGGAAAAGAAGAAGTAGGCGTCCCATTTATAATAGAAATAGCAAAGCCTGTAGATGTTCAATATGTAAATAACAAAGAAGAAGTATATGCTCTCAACAGAAAGAGGCTTGGCTCATTAGGAAAGCCCTCTCGCTCGAGTCAATTAGCGCTTCCATCCTTGCTTGTTGGCGCTGTCCGTCATTCTTTGTCCCTTCGAGTCTTCTGCAGCGTTTTCACATGTACATAGAGGAAGCATGTTCTGACGCAGCTGGGACTGTATGGTAATAAGGAAGGCAAATGTACATTTTGTGAAAATCCTTGCTCTTTCCTCTTGCTTGCTTGGCGCTAAGTCCACTGCTTTGACAGGTAGGTATGCAGCAAGTAAGAGAGCGAGACGTCGCGCCGAGCACAGCCACATAGGAGGACCCAGGGCCCTTTTTGTACGACGGTCCCCATCTGGATTGGCCATGGTCGGCTCTGTAATTGCACAGAAGAGGAGAGAGACTCGTTCGCGTGAGTGAAAGCCCAGCAGGCAGTGTTACCGTTGGATAGAGCCGTTTTTTTGAAGAGGTGAAACGGCAGCGCGGGTGGTAACCGGGCCGGTAAACCGGCTAAAGTCCTTCCTGCTCCTGCACACACATGGCCTGCGGGTAAGAGTTTGGGCTGAGAGCATTTCCCTCTCCTCGTGCCCATGGGTTTTCTCTCCCCACTTTGTCCTGTAGCTTGCGGCTTGCTCGCAAGGGCGCGTGTGTTGGTCCTTCTGGGCTTTGCGTGGCCCAGCCCTGCTGGCCCATGCACATATGCGTTTCACGTGGGACGGACGAAGGACGGGGGATCGTGCTTTCATAATCGTTTCGCACTTTCCCTTGTCCCCTTCTCCTCCCTTCCCTTCACTGCCCAAACAGAACTAACACCCCACAGGTCGTGCACGGCACATGGGACACACACAATGCACCACCATCATCCACCTGCCACCGCCACACAGCAAGGGAGGACAGGGGGCGGGCGCTGCTCCCTTGGTCACACTCGAGAGCGCGGCGGCATGCGCACAGCACGCATACAGTTCCGTTTTGCATTCTGGTGTGCACGCCCTTTGGCCCCAACATTCACGCAAGGCCCATGCAGCCACGCCCCCTCCGCCTCCACCCCTGCGCCCCCCACCCACCGGTCACGGTGCGCCGCCGGCGGGGCAGCCACCTCTTGGTTACGCGCAGGCATCGCGGCCAGGACGGCCTGGTGGGCGGCACACGCAGCACGTGCACTTCCGGCTTGCGAGCTGTAGTGTAGGCCCTTTGGACCAAGGCCCACGCAAGGCCAGTGCACCCTCACACCCTCCACCTCTCTCCCAGCCACCAGCCCTTGCAGGCACGCTTTGACCGGGCGCCAGTGCACTGCCACGCCCTGTCCTTGTGCAGCTGCGGACGGACACGCCTCGGTTCGGCTCCTTTCATCTGCTAAAGCCCATAACCCGTCCCCACACCCGTCTGAAGCACACGTCCCGTCGTTCACGATGAAGCCCTTCCACCCCCTCTCTGCTGGGTTGGGTAGGCAAGGCAGGCAGGACGTCCCTGAACGCAACGACGTCATTGACGACACCACCGAACGCTTACACGCGCTCTCACTCACACACCCACGCACACACACATCTCTACAGCTTGCCTGCCTCTTTGCGCTTTCCGCGGACCATTCATAGCCTTCAGCACCAGCCAGGCATGACCTTGATCCACCGCGTCACCGTCGGCTCCTTGGCGGCGTTCCTATTTGGAACTGTCGTCGCCCAAGGTACGTGTTCAGATTTATGGGTCTCCAAAGCCTCAACCTGAGTGATGGAAGGAGAATAAGAGGGAAGAAATGCTGGAGGAAGGGTCAAGTACGACATTGATCTTACACTCTTTCCTTTCCCTCCTCTATCCTTCCCTTCACTGCAGACTCACCCTACACCCCGCCCCCCTACGGCTCTCACCGCTGGCTGGCGGACGCGGCCGGGCCCTACACGCCCCCTCCCTACGGCTCCCACCGATGGCTCGCGGAATCTGACAGCCCGTACACTCCTCCTCCCTACGGCTCGCACCGCTGGCTGGCGGACGCAGCCGGTCCGTATACGCCCCCTCCCTACGGCTCTCACCGATGGTTAGCAGAGGATGACACGGCTGGTCCCTACACCCCTCCTCCCTACGGGTCTCACCGCTGGTTGGCGGAGTCTGACAGCCCCTACACGCCCCCGCCCTACGGCTCCCACCGCTGGCTGGCTGAGTCTGACAGCCCCTACACTCCTCCCCCCTACGGCTCCCACCGCTGGCTCGCAGAGGACGACACGGCCAGCCCCTACACTCCTCCCCCCTACGGCTCGCATCGGTGGTTGGCCGAGGACTCTGCTAGCCCCTACACCCCTCCTCCCTATGGATCTCACCGCTGGCTGGCAGAGGATTCCGCTAGCCCGTACACGCCCCCTCCCTATGGCTCCCACCGCTGGCTGGCAGACGCGATCGGCCCCTACACGCCCCCCCCCTATGGCTCTCACCGATGGTTGGCGGACGATTCCGCGAGCCCGTACACCCCTCCCCCCTACGGCTCGCACCGGTGGCTGGCAGAGGACTCGGCAAGCCCCTACACCCCTCCTCCCTATGGCTCTCACCGATGGCTGGCCGAGGATTCGGCGAGCCCTTACACCCCTCCTCCCTATGGCTCTCACCGATGGCTTGCGGAGTCTGACAGTCCGTACACCCCTCCCCCCTATGGCTCGCACCGGTGGTTGGCCGAGGATTCGGCGAGCCCTTACACGCCCCCCCCCTATGGGTCCCACCGCTGGCTGGCAGAGTCTGACAGCCCGTACACTCCTCCCCCCTATGGCTCCCACCGGTGGTTGGCGGAGGACGACACCGCCGCGGGTCCCTACACGCCGCCTCCCTACGTGGGCTCCGCCAAGTTTCTGGTGCCTGAGGGAGCGGACGAGAGTACCAACAAGGTGGGCGCACCCTTGTCGACCTACCACGCCAAGGCGGAGGCCGTCGCGAGCCTGGAGACCCGCAGCATCAACAAGACCGGCCGCCGGTATCTGCGTCGGGCGTAAAGTAATGAGAGTGACTGATTGAGCACCTGCTGCTGGGACTGAGAGAATGACTGATTGAGAGCAGAGGTGAATGGAGACGGGAGATAGGAAGGGAGGGGGACATATTTGAAAGCCACGCTAGTGAGTTAATTGATCTTTGTAGATATCCAGGGAGTGATGGACCTGGGCGGCACGGCATTGTCCTACTTCCTGCCTGCTTTGGTCGGGGAGAGAAAAGGATGAGAAGTCCCAGGAGGCGGGGAGTGAGTGGACTCTGAAAAGGGAGTCATCATCCACTATCCAAGCCATCAAAAACAAAAAAGATATTAGAGGGGGGGAAAAGGGAAGCATTGCCTTCCTACAAATCCTTCTGCCGAAGCGAGCGACTTTTTCTGTCTATGGAAAAGTAGAGGAATGAAGGAGGGAAGAAGCGGCTGGTGGTCGTTCCTTTCCAAATGATGGTGTATGCTTCTGCATGTGCGTGCCACACAGAGTGAAAGACAGAGAGAGGGTGAATAAATATCAGAAAATTCGTCCGTCAAAAAGCCCATTTTCAGGGAAGCGAGGTACACTCTACCTTTCGACCCAGGGAAGTGGTGTCTTGCGGCGACAGAGAGATGCAGAGAATCCAAGCGAAAGCACACAAACAAAAAGTATTGAGGTATGGTACTTCTTCTGCCAGCATCAAATGTTTACTTGATTTGTGCACAACGGTGACACGAAGAATTGCTCTGTAATTCTTTTTGGTTTTCATTTCTTGGGAATTGGCTCTACTCACAATGGTTTTTCTTGCTGCAGTAGCGGAGAAAGTACTCTGAGAATCTGAGAATCATCCTGCAAAGACTTTATTGTCTCTCCGAGTGGAGGGACTCTGTCTAGCGTGTTTTTGTCTTGTCTTGTCTTGTTACATCTGAGAAAGAGTCCCCCCGCTCGGAGGCTTTTCGTTACTTCCTCTGCATGGTCCGTCAACCTCCCCTCTCTTGGCCAGGGAAAAGGGCGCGGAGCCAACAAAAACAAACGAGGGCAAATTTACAGGCGCAAATGTGCGCCTCGCGGGCCTGAATGTATCAAAGATGTCGTAAGATGTGTGTCGATGACCTTAATCGGGGAACACACGCTCGGTGGGGCTCGCGAAAGCAAGCAAAAGCCGTCGTGCGCGAGCGCGCATCAGCACAGCAAGTGTGGTGGGCAATGGGCCCATGCACTGGCAGCACCAAAACAAGGGCCCCATCCATGGCCTGCCCCGCGGGGACATTTAGGCATTGCATTGCCGAGCACTTAAGGCATAGGTGGGGTCGCTGGAGGCCCCCTAGCAGAGTAGCTAGCTTGACCAGGTTTGATTGCCTAAACATTCGTCATGGGCCTACACTCTAGGCATTCCTCAAACCCACCCCACCCACACGCCCACACACGCACAGGGGACAGTGGCAGGCAACAGAGAGTCTTCTGTTACTTGTTTGCGGTGTCGGGGAAGGCGGGGAAGGAGTTGGGTACTCATAGCAACCAGCGATTGAGCCGCGCACACGCAGACCTAGCCCGACTAGCACACGACTCCAAAATAGCTACGCTCTCCCCTCATCGCACACCATGGAGGGCCTGATCGGGCAGTTCAATGACTTTTCCTACACCATTCCGATCGTGAATGTCACGGTCACGAAAGATGTGGCACTTGCCTACGCTAAGACGCACTCGTTAAGTAGTGGCGGTCCCATCTTTGCCGTGGTTCTCCTCATTCTCTTCGGGATCAGCATGACTCTCATATGGCTGTACCTTGTCCTATCCGCCTGCTGCTGCTGCTGCTGCTTTGATAAGCAGAAAAAGAATAATCGGGGAGCAACGCAGAGCTCGCCACGCATCTCGCCGCGCACGCCCATCTCGCCTTCCTGCTCGTCTGCCCCCCTAAAGCGGAAGGGTGGGGCCTCTTTGTCCTCAGTGGAGCGGTGCGACGACGAGGATCCCATGCGGCAGACACTTTCATTGGAGCAGGAGCACAGGCGGTATTCCTTCAGCTGTTTCTACCTAACGAGCACTCTCTTCGCGATTTGTTTGGGCATTTGTGTGGCGGGCGTCTTCGTCTATCAGAGCAAATTTGACGGTACGTGCCCTCGCCCTTAGCAGGGAGAGACAATAAATAGTTCCTTACCGCAATCTCGGGAGCGGAAGTCCCCTTGAATATCTTAGGTTTATTATCAGGAAGGAGTCGCTGGAGGCACCCTTCAAAGGGCTTCCTGGGACTCCTTTTCTTTTTGTGCGCTCCCTCATTCTTACTCACCTCCTCCTTCCACATCCCCCCTTTCCCCAACGCAGCGTCGGCCAAGAACTTCTTAGGCGACGTGGAAGGACTGATGCTCGACTCGGCGGACGCCATGTGCACGGCCAACGCCGACTCCAGCGCTTGCACTGCCAAGTCTGCCGGCACGTTCGTGAGCACGGCCGAAACTGGGACGACGGGCGTGTTGGGAGGCTTGGTAGAATTTCTTGAGGCCATTGACGATGAGGTGACCCCTTCCATCAACGCCACCATTGACGACTTGACTTTGGCTCGAGTCGATCTGGACAGCATTGAGGCCTACACGGATTTGATAAACGGAAATATCACCCTCATTCAGCAATACAAGGACTGGCTGCTAGCATCAGCGCCCGCGGACGAGCCCACCCCTCTCACCACCGCGCTGCCCAAGGGTGAGCTGCCCGTCGTGACGGCCGAGCAATTGGCGGCGGTGAAGGACGGGCGGACAGCAGTGGCAAGGGCACGCAGCAATGCGGAGGAGATGTACGGGACCATTACCCAATTTATGGCAACGGATGTTGCGCAAGCGGTGGCAGAGTTCAACACCAGCACGCCCGCCGGCACAACCACGCAGCAGCTCCTAGAGCCTTTGGACCACATCTTTGACTCTATTTTGCAGGGGCGAGATATGGCTTTGAAGTACCATGCCATAGCGGACGAGCAGGGCGAGACGTACTCGGGCTACTTGACCCAGAAAACGTGGGCGGTGACACTTATCTTCTCGCTGCCTTTCCTCCTTCAAATCATCATAACACTTCTGAACCGAAGCTACAGCAAGAGCTCGGCCCACTTGTTATTAAGCATGTGCTGCAATTACTTTTGCCTCCTCTTCTTTATCATTTTGGCCATCGTCTTTTCCATGCTCGCCGTCGTCTCAAGCACCGTTTGCGAGTACCACCTTGAGTTCGTGGCCAAGGTAAGTTAACGATCCTAGCCCCTAGTGTTCCCTTCTCTATGTGCTTGCTTTATTTTACCTGGTTGCTGCTACTTCTCTCTAGCACCACTTGGCAACACTTGCGTCTGACTGGTGCAGTCAAAAGGCACAGCCTTCCGGCTCACTATCCCAGCTCTCGCAGTTTTTCTTTTCTCTCACCCTCTCGTCCCATCCTCCTCCTTCCATTCCTCACCCCAAAAATCTAGGTGCCCAGCCAAAATCTGACTCTCAATAACGGCCAGTTCTCCGTCACGCCCGCCGTTATCGAGGACATTCTCCACTGTCCTGCCTCCCCTTTCACGCCCAGCAGCGCCACCTCTGACAACAACTTCATCAATATTCTGGGAGCTGAAGGCATCTTCAATATTAGCTCGCAGACGGACGAGGCGATTGCACAGGTGGAGGAGGCCCGTACATCCTTTAGCCCGGAGGCTCAAATCCAGCAAGCCATCGACGAGCTAGCCAGTCTGGGGGCCAGCACTGCTTTCAACGTCAGCAATGGCAACGATATCCTTTCATACCGCACCGAGGTGCTCGTCCTGCTTGCGGATCTACCCCCCGCTGTCATGGACCGCGACAATGCAACGCAACGAGCAAGGTGAGGATTACGATTGTTTCTATATAGAAACCCACTGTTTGTTCTCACCTTCCGCCATACCCCATTTTCACACCTTCTTTTTTTGACAGCTTGACGAGATACTTTATCACGGACCCGGACTTCTCGTGGGTCGACTACCAAACCAACCTTGCGGCGGTCAATTCACTTTTGGTGGGAGCCGCGCCAATCCCTTCGGCCTTTTTTCCTGCCTACTCTTTTCAGACAGCGTGGAACTTTACTCAGGCCACCGTCGCGGACGAGCCTCTCTGGGAAGAGGTGGTGTTTACGCCACCCACCGTGCTTGACGATCTCGTGGATGGATTGGCCCAGACGGACCCGTTCACCGCGGCCGTGAACACAGCGGTGGAAAGCAACGTAGAAGTGCATGCCAACCTCACAGCGGTGCTCCAAGCCTTGGATGAAATTCAATACAGCGTCGACGCCATTGATGCAGTGCAAGTTAACCTGGGCACCCTCCAAACCCAGCTGAACGGCACACTTTTAAGCCTGCTGGCCCAAGCACAAGGCATTTTGACGGGACTGACAGCGCAGGAAGAGGGCATAAGAAGTCTCGCAACTTTTGTGAGCACGGCACCAGAGTACACGAAGTGCGGGTTCGTGGGGGAGTTTTATCAAGAAGGCTTCCAGGAGGGCTTCTGCGGTGACCTGTACGACAGCCTCTCCATCATGTGGCCCTTCATGTTGGCGGCTTCCTTGTGCCTGTTCGTCTCCTTCGTAACATTCAGCTGCTTTGTGCGCAAGCCACAATGGTTCAGAGATCCGGATTACAATCGGTGGCAGGACCGGAACAATCTCACACCTGGGCGCACTCCACGGGGCGCCGCCTTCATGTTGGCCTAAGCGAAGTGGCAGGATGAGGAGCGGAGGAAACTTAGGAACGATAGAAGAAGAGAGGGGGTGGTCTATGTATGTACACAAATAATTCATTGTTTGCCACAGCGTGAAAGCTTCTTTCATCTCTTCCATGTTGCATGTTCTTAAAAAAGCGCCGAGCAGTCATGGCGCGCCACCAGTAAATAAAGCAAAAGTCACGCCCGCACAATAAACCCCAAGAATACTCTTTCTTTCGCACTTTCGTTTCCGTCTTTCTTCCCTTTTTGTACAATGAACTAGACACACCTTCTTTTTACGAATTCAAGGTATCGACAGATTGTGTCCGACCGATCCTTCCTTTACATTACTTTCCCCAAGAGTGCCCGCGCCGCCTTGGATGATGTGTCCCTGCCGATAGCCGCGCTTATAAAGTGCCCTGCCCGGGCTAAAGCCTCCAAATCGATTCCCGTATAAACCCCCATGCCATGCAGCATGTAAACCACGTCCTCGGTGGCCACGTTCCCCGACGCCCCTGCCGCGTAAGGACAGCCACCGAGCCCGGACACCGAGGCGTCCACTACTGCGATGCCTTCTTGCAGGGCTGTAATGGAGGGAGAGCGAACAAGATGAGACAATGATGATGAGAACGACACTCTAGTGGAGATTGCATCTATTTAAGTTGGCAAGAATGGAAGGTATAGAGAGGATGGGAGGGGCTGGTGATAAGGAGGGTTGGCGCGGCGGTACTGCCTACTGCCATTGCTCTTTCCTACCTGTCAGGATATTGACCAGAGCTTGCCCATAGGTGTCGTGGAAGTGTACAGCCAGGTGCTCGGCCGGAATAAGGGCTTTTGTCGCTAACAGCATGGCCCGCGTGGACCCTGTGGGAGGAAGAGGTGGGACAAAGAGGCACAATGGTGAGAATGAGATGGAACTGCGGAGGTCACCTCGCCTCAAAGGACGCCTTCTGTTCATCTTGACCCTGAGTTCAACCTTCTTTGGTTCCGAGCCCCCTCTTCCTTTCTTTTTCCTTCATATTAACCACGCACCTGGCGTGCCCGTGCCGATGGTGTCCCCCAACGAAACCTCGTAGCAGCCCATGTCGTACAGTGCTTTAGCTACTTCTGCAACCTTCTCCGGTGCTACTGCTCCCTGGTAAGGACAGCCCAACACACAGGAAACGTAACCCCGCACCCTTAGCCCGCGGGCTTTGGCGGCCGCTGCCACGGGCCGGAATCGGTCCAGGCTCTCGGCGATGCTGCGCAGGAGAGGGAGGGTGGGAGGGGAGGAGGGGGAAAGAGAAAGGGTGATGGTGCCCTGGGTGAGAATCATTCAATCCTTGTCATCCTCTCTCTCCCTCCCACCGATTGCGTGCACAAGCAAACGAATGGGGCCACGCGACAGAGCAAGACGTACCTGCAGTTGATATTTTTCTGACTGAAGGCCTCAGAAGCCGCACCAAAAACCGCCACCTCCGTCGCCCCCGCGGCCACGGCGTCTTCAAATCCCTGTGGGTTGGTGATGACAAAGCACAGGGAGCAAGCAAAGTTAAATTTTTGGGCGCACTCGTCCCTGACCCAGTGTCGCTCCTTATCGGAAAGAAAACTAAAAGCGCTCTCCCTTTCCCTCCTGAAATTTGGTCATGTGTCTTTCTTCGCTCACCTTGAGGTTGGGCGTGAGCACTGGGTAAGCCACCCCTGGCTGCTTGATGATGCGCGTCAGCACCTCATTGCTGTCGCCCATTTGGGGAACCCACTTCTTGGAAACGAAGGCCGTGGCCTCAATGGTTTGCAGGCCCGTGGCGGAGAGTCTAGTATAGTGAGTGAGCGAGTCGAGGAGAAGCAGGAGCCAGTGTGAGAGAGCCGCGATGGTAAGACGGGGAAGACGAGAATCACTGTAGTCGCTCACCTGTTTATCAGCTCCACCTTGACGTCTGTGGGGATGACAGCCTTCTCGTTCTGAAGGCCATCCCGGGGGCCTACCTGTGATCATGTGTGATAATGGGAGCGGGTGAGCATGCGTGTCGTTCGTTCCCACTTCGTTTGCGCAAAACAAGCTTTATCGCTCGCCCTCCTCCAACGATAAATGGGATTCTGCCTTACCTCGACGATGCGCACCGCCCTGGGCACGTTTGGAAAGAGCAAGGGCCCCGTACGGGACGAGGACGACGACAGGCGTCGCGTGCCCTCCATCGTAGAAGACGCAGAAAGGACGGGGCTGCGCGTTTTCAAGACCCTGTTGACGGCGGCGCCTAGCATGGCAGTTTTCTAGCAGGCTGCTGTCTGTGTGCATGTGGTGCGGGGGGCGGTGGTGAGCAATGTGGGTTATGGCAGGCGTAGATGCGTGTGACTCGAGGCTGTGATGGTGGATCTCACCCTCCTCACCTCCCCTCCCGCGTCTACCAGGCCATCCATCTGACAAGCATTCTCCCCGTCTTTCTCAATGACCACCACACACGCTGGGCTCAAGCATGGTGGAGGAGGGCAATCGCCCGGTATATCGTTGAGAGGCGTGACACAGAGGCGGCGACATGACGACGGCCGCGATCGCTGATGATGATTTGGCGATTGCGTTGCATTGTGCCCTCCTCTTCCCCATCCTGCCCTCGAACGCAACAGCTACACGATGAAAGTGAAAACAAAAATTCAAAAATTGACAACATATCCACAGTGGTTGGTTCTTTGTACGTGCGTCATCTCCTACGGCAGATTTTCCTGCGACTGTACTCATTATGTACATTCCCCCCTGCTGCTCCCGCGCCTTTAATCCTTCTTTCGGTACCTTGCCAACACGCCATAGTTGAAGACGATGCCAATGAGGATGAACTGGAACACAATGATAAGGATCAGACAGGCTTTGTGCCGGATGGCTCGCAGGTGCATGTTGTTCATCACTTGCCGCGCCGAGCGCGTGAACCAACTAGTTTCTTGGACCTGGATTGGAGGGAGAAGAGGAAAGACATACAACGGTATTAGTGCCAGCCTTAGGAAACCCAAGTGATCCGCAACTCTCCCTTTTCAGCGCGTACCTGTTCGGATGCCCGCACCAGCTGTTCCCTCTGCGATTCCATTTGATTGATGATGCCGTCGCCTTTGTGCATGCGCGTGTTTGGGGTTGTGTGACGGTGAGATATGGTTGCGTATAGCTTCTTCGACACCCTCATTTCACCAAATCCTCTTACCAATGTGCTCTGTCTCGCCCACCACCCGTCTGGCGTCGTGTAGCTGCTCCGTGGACCTATGTGAGGGCGGATAAATGAATGGGATGGCGAGTAAGCGGCGTGTCGCACAAAAAATGATATTCTTTGAGAAAGCGCGGACTCTTTCTTACCCTCTTGCCCCATCCTCTTTCTGGATGACACCCTCCTTGAACCATCCACCTACCGCATGAGACGCTCCGAGGCACCCTTAACCTTGCCGCTGCCCGGCGCTTGCTGCAGCAGGATGCGCTTCTCAGCCGTGGCTTTCGCGCTCCCGAAATTCCGCCGGAGTGCGTTCAAGTCGTTGCGAAACTGAGAAACCTGAAGGACCAGAGAGTAGGAGGAGGGATTATCAGGTCTAAGTTCGTAGAAATCAGTTCAAAGAATTGGGCAATGACCAAGGTGCACCAAAATGACAAAGGACGTCCCAAATGAAACCGAATGCCTTGGACTACCCTACCACCTTATGCCCCTTCTTCCAACCCGTCCCGTCCTCTTCTACCTTGTCTCGATACGTCCTCTTGTCGGCCGCGCTCGTGCTCCGGAGCTCCACCTCCAAGGCTTTGACCTGTCGTAATGTGGTGTGGGGCATGACGAAAGTGGGTCTCAAGCACCTCAAGGCCCATCCTCCTCGCCTCCATCTCTCTAGGCTACATGGTGCCGCGCATGATGAAGATGGGTCTCACGCCCTCCAAGGCCACTTTCCCCTCCTCTACGCTGCGTGTCTGGATGTGCACGGTCGCCCCCCATGCACTCGAAAGAAATGCTTACCTGTCCCTCGGCCTCGGCAAGGTCCATGTCCACCTCTGCGAGGATGCGCGACAACGTGGACGGCGCCATCGTCGGCGTGGAGTTGCGGGTGACGCTACTGCCCATGCTCCCCAGCTCATTGATGCCCTTGTTGATCGCGCGGCTGAGGCGATAGTATTCCTCCTCCATGCGCTTGTGGGCTTCCTCCATGACCATGACAACAATACTAGGTCGTGGGCGGCTGCTTTGCGGGTCGTCGTGCTGTGACAGTTGTGCTGCTGGCTGCTGCGCCTGGCGCTGCTTCGTCGTCCCGCTCCTGCTGCTGCTGCTCCTGCTGCTAGTGGTGCTCAGTGCCCGTTGCTGCCCTGTCTGTGTGCGTGTGTGTGTGGGCTCTTGAGTGAGGGAGGGTGGTTCAAAAATGATTGAAAGAGACCTCCTGCTGTGCAGCGTTCATCCCATCTTCCCCTCGACTTGCACTTCCAAAGCAATGACTTTCTCGAGCCAACAGGCCGCGGGCACCGTGGGAATGCTTGCAGGCGGTACGTGGGGGTGTGTGCCAGGGTTTGAGCGTGGCTGTACGTCTTGATTTCGCCCCTGCTTTTTGCAATCCATAGATAGCAAGGCCTATGCCTCACATCATCACGATCGGCGCCCGACTTTCTTCTTTTTGTGTGTGCTGCCTTTTTTGGGTGCTGCTGCCCTGCGCTCTTGCCAACCTTTGGGCGTGGTGCAGGCACTGGTGCTTGTGTGTGGACGCTGACCCTTTCACTATGCACTCCCCTTCCCACCCGGACTCAAAGCAAATAACGACACAGGCAAGCAAGACGACGCCCCCGACTGAGCGAGGAGACAGAAGTCGTGCCTGGTCAATCAAGAGCTTGCAGGAAGGGGACAAGCCAACGTGGCAGCAGCGACGAAGTAGCGTGCCTGGTCAATCAAGGACAGCAGCAAGGGGACAAGGCAACGTAGCAGCAACAACGAGTAGGCAGCGCTCGGCTATGTGGTGAGCACACGGCGGAGTGTATGAAGAGCAAGAAAAGCAGCTCTACCCCAGCTGCCGGGGAGGACAGTAAGAAGACGGGCAGCAGCAACGCACCACGTCCCAACAGCCTTCGAAGCTTCGACTTGCGCAGCATCAGGTCCTCAATGAAGGGCGTCTTCTCTCGGCGGTCCGACGCGGCCAGTGGCGACAGCAGCAGCAGTAAGAGTGGCGGCGATGGAGCTGGGGGCGGTGGCGGGTTCTTGAAAACCTCAAACGCAGACGGGCCAGAAGACAACCGGCAAGACAACCGGCTGGAGGCCTCGTCAACCACGACGGAGACCTCTGCTACTGTGAGCGCTAGTGTAACGCTCCTGTCCGTCTTCCGGGCTGCCAGCACAAGCGACGCGGGATCCGAGAAGGCAGAGGCCTCTTCGCCGGCGGGAGGGAGTGGGCCATCCTCGTCCGGTGGTCCAAGCGGGCAGGTGGAGGCGGCAGGGTCCGACAAGGCAGGACAAGCACCAGCACAGCAGCAGACTCAGCAACCACCGCCACCACCACCACCACCACCAATTGTGCAGGAAGGAGAACAAGCGAGAGGCGGTGGAGAGGAAGGCGAAGGGCTGGCGAGCTTGGTCGGCGCGGGGAGCGAGCAAGTAGTGCGGAGACTGGAAAAATCCGCCTCCTTTCTTGCCGCGGCTGCCGGAGGTGCGGCTGCGTCATTGACGTCCTTGATCGGCTCGTCGCCCAGCCAGCGTCCGCGTCGCCGCTCTGAAAACGACAAAAAGCCAGCAGTAGCGCCGACGAACGAGCGGGTGGCCACCATCATGGAGCTGGCCGAGCTGGAAGAAAACGCGGCGAATCACGGCGGCGACGGATGCCTGCTCGACCCCGCCTTGCTTGCCTCCTACGATGGTACGGAGACGCTGTCTCGCAATCACCCCGTCTTTGAGATGATCAGGCAGCGATCACACGTCGTGGGCAAAGCGAGCGGAGACGCCTTCGGGCCTCGGAAGGAGAGTGCGGGGACGGAGGTCGGCAATAGCGGCGCAGGCGCAGGCGGGGATGGAACCAAGGTCGAAAGGCTTGCCTCCTCCAACTCGTCCTCGTCTTCCCTCTCCTCGGCCACCGGCTCCTCCTCTTCCGGGCCCCACCAGCATAGCAGTGTCTGCGGGGCGTCTTGCTCGCTCAAGCCGGGCAGTACCGAGGCCAGTAGCAGTGGCAGCAACAACCTGAATGTCAGCAGCAACACCACCACAGGCAACGACGGCGAGCTGCTGGAAGCGACAGCCGCGGCCCCAGTGCAAGAGGAGGCCTACACGCCGTTCGCGGCCCGGAAGAAGACGGAGTACCACTACGGGTACGTTGAGAAGCTGGTGCTCAAGTTCACGACCTACTCGCAGAACAACGAGGAGTCGGCCTTCGTCATCGGCAAGGCCGGGGGCACCATCGGCCGGGACTCGAGCAACACGGTCTCCGTGCCCTCAGACATGACGCTGCAGAAGGAGTGCCACGCCGTCATCGGGCACAAGGCCGGCAGCTTCTTCCTCAAGAACCAGGGCAGCACCCACTGCGCCGCCATCAGAATAGGCACCGAGCCCTGCCTCCGCGACTGGCCCTTGGTGCTCGGCGCCACCTTCTCGGCCGGCAACTCCATCTTCGTCGTCAAGGAGCTGACGGGCGGCGAGCTGATTGCCGAGGTCATCGACGGGCCTCTCAAGGGCGAGCGGCGGAAGGTGGGCCAGAAGGGCGCCACGCTGGGTCGCTCTCCCGAGAACACCCTCAGCATTGCGGACCCCGAGCTGTCCCGCCGCCACTCCCGCATTGAGTACAACGACAAGGACGGCAAGGTACGAAAGGAGTGGAGGGGGGTGGGATGGAATTGTGGCGTGGGGGCTAATAGGGGAAAGAGAAGGTTCACACTCATCCATTTCGTTCACTCACACACACCTCCTCCTCCTCCTCTCCCTCCCTCAGTATTACCTGTCGGACGTGGGCTCCACCAACGGCACCTACATGCAGCTCGCGGGGCCCTACGCCAAGGTCTTCCACCTCTCACTCGGGTACGTACTGTGACAGACACGGAGGCTTAGGAGTGAGGGTGACGATGTGATTTAAGTACGACCAGTCCTTCCCCCTTTGGTGTCAACTCCCTGCCTGTTTAAGTCTCTCCTTTGGGCCGCACTGACCACTCCTCTCCCTCTTCCCTCCCTCCTCCCTTTCTTCCGGCGCAGTGACGAGATCATGGTGGGCCGCACGGGCTTCTCGATCAACCGGTACGACTACGGCATCAGCGAGGAGCGAGGCCGGCGCAAGACGATGGAGGACCACACCCTCGTCATCCAGGACCTGGGCGTGCGGGCCCTCAAGCGCTTCGGCCTGGCCCCGCAGACCTTCGCCGCGGTCTTCGACGGGCACGGCGGGGAGGAGGCGTCGGCCTACCTGGCCAGGTACCTGCACGTGAACCTGATGGAGTCGCTGGAGCGGCGCTTCGGGGCGGTGCCGGGCGGGAAGCTGCCGGGCACGGAGGAGGTGGACGAGATGGTCAAGGCGGCGGTGCTGGAGGCCTTCCACAAGACCGACAGCGACTTCCTGACCAAGGGCAACGTGGACGCGGGCAGCACGGCCAACACGGTCCTGATCATGGGCCGGCGCGTCTATTCCTGCAATGTGGGCGACTCGCGCACCATCATCAGCCGGGAGCAGAAGCTGCTGCTGTGCTCCAACGACCACAAGCCCGCGCGGGAGGACGAGGCGCGGCGCATCCGGGAGGCGGGCGGGTTCATATTCCAGAACCGCGTGATGGGCGAGTTGGCGGTGTCAAGGGCTTTCGGCGACCGGGAGCTGAAGAAGTGCATGCAGGAGATCATGGCGCCCGAGGAGCTGGAGCAGATGAGCCTGCGCGACGCCAAGAGCGACGGGGAGGAGGCCTTGGTCAAGGACTACTCGCAGCCCCTCGTCATCGCCCGGCCGGAGTTTCTGGTGTCCGAACTGACCGAGAAGGACGACTTTGTGTTGTTGGCTTGCGACGGTTTGTTTGACGTCTTCCCCAACGCGGAGGTGGTGCGCTTCGTCTTGGAGGAAATGCGGCAGCACCACGACGCGCAGCGTGCGTGTGAGAACCTGTCGTACACGGCCATCCACCAGCGCATCGCCCACGACAACGTCAGCATTGTCTTGCTCGTCACCAACAAGTGGTGGTGAGGGGGAGGAAGGCGGTCGTGGTCTGTCGGTGGCCTTGGTCCTGTGTAATTCCCCGCCCTTTTGCCGCTTGCATATATGTATGCATCCTGAATGACTCATGTCTGTTCGGTATTCATTTGTCCAGTGTTCCTGTCCCTGTGATCCAGCCCCTCTCAATAAGGAGTGTACTCCTTTGTCATATGTGTCCCACATAAAAGTCAGCGTAGTATTTGTGTCTTGTCGTTCCCTTCTCCTCCTCCACCCCCCGCGTGTCCCCGATGCATTCTTTTCTGCGTGAAACACAAATGAAAATGAAAACCAACAAAAAGAGAGAGAAGAGAAGATGAAAAAAGAAGAAACGCAAATAAGGAACGGAGTTCAATATACAGAAGGGCATTGCAAATTTGCAATTGTTTTACGTGCCCAGGAAAAGGATATCTTTCGCTCTTGCTTAGCTAGGCCACTCATTGCCGCTGCAGGCATAGGGTGGTTGGGCAAATTTCCACCCTCTCAATTCTTACGTACCTTGCGTCTCCTTTAATTCTCTCTCTCTCGCCCCAGCAGGATGAACGAGGCGACTGGCCAGGATGCACATGAGGAGGAGGGCAGCGCGTGTTCATCATCATCAAGACGTGCTGCTGTCGAGAGGAGGGAGGTCGAGAGGGAGGACGAAGGAGAGGAAGGAATGGACACGCCACTACCAGCGGAGGGCGCTACAGCAGACAACAAAGGCGGGGACCATGAAGCCCCGGCGGAGTCCACCACCGCGGCCGCAACGTGGACTTGCGCGCACTGCAGCCTGGTGAACGACGAGCCGGACTTGTCGTTTGTGCAGCAAGGGGGGGTCATTTCCTGCAGCGTCTGCCTGATGGTGCGCGGGGAAGAGGCCTGGCTTTGTCCTTCCTGCAACTACATGAACACGAGCCTCAAGGCCAAGGCCTGCAAGATGTGTGCTTCGACGGCCTATGGGGGGCGAACGAGTGGCGGAAGCAGGGGAGACGACATTGCCCGCGACTACAAGCGGCGGAAGCGGGTGCACAACAAGCCCAGGTCCTCATCGTCGGGTGGTGCTAGTGCGAGTGCAGGCGGTGGTGGTGGCGGTGGAGAGGGGGCGGCGCGCAGTGCCGAAGGGGAAGCGCCGCCATCGCTCAAGAGGGCGGCCGCAACGAACGTGGAGGTCATCCGCACGGAGCACAGTCTCGTCTTTGGCCAGCAGCTCAAGACCATGCACCTGTTGGTCCGTGGGCTCCAGACTTTCCCAGCCTTCCGAGAAGCGGTGGCAAAGGTTGGAACCGATCCCCCACATTTGTGAAAAAGGGCGGGCGGCAGTGGGGTGAAATGAACCAATCGAGGAGCCGATCCCACATATTTGTAAAAAGGGGCGGGCGGCAGGCTGGGGGGAACTGAATAAATCGAGCGTGTGTAGGTAGGTCTGTAAAGCGAGGCAATAAAACAATAAAAGAAAAAGCGAGGTTGATACTCAAATGGCGATAATCGTCGGATTGTTCAGGCCTTAGGCAAACACTTTTTAATTCTATAAAACATCAATATGCACATTTACCTACCCACCGTCTTTCCTATTCTACAAATTGTTGCCGATTAGCTGCATGGCGTGTGGGAGAACCTGCCCTTGGATGCTACCGTAGGGAATAGCCTCCCCATCGAGCGAGTAGCGTCCCTGCTCCGTCAAGGGTTCCAGTCGATAAGCAAGGGCATGGTAAACCTCCACTTCCTGAACAGCCACGTGGCCTCCATGCTCCAGCGCCATGAAGAGAGAGATGAGCCGCAGGCGAGAGAGCGAAGGCTGCTGGCGCAGAACCAAAACCCGAAACTTTCCGTCACCGATCTTCTTACCAGGGCTGGAATGCACGGATTCGGCGATGTGGCTCACGTGGGAGATCAAGATCTGTGTTTAAAGTGGAGCGGGCAGGTGGTGGGAGGATAGTGGCGGGCACTAGGAAATTAAATCTCATGTCGTTCTCGCTATAACCATCACTCTAAGCCTGGGTTAATATTTCAGCATACTCTCTATATATACACCCCTCCTTTTCAAGTGTACTTACCATCAGAAAATCATCCTCAATGCTGACCCACCCGTCCTTGTCTGACAGCGGCATGTCCAGCGGCGGCAGCTGAACGGCCTCGCCAAGCGAGGTCCCTCCCTCCTCACACGGCAAAAGACTAAAACGGGCGCGGTACGTCCTCCATCTGAAAATGGCGTAGAGAGAGAACAAGTCCATCCGCAACGAGCCTGCCCATCTGATCACTTCACTCTCCAGATCAACGTCGGCTATGAGCCCAAAAGAGAGGGAGAGAAAGCTGAGGTGCCGCTGACCATCTGCCGTCTCGACCAATGACAGGTCCGCAGGCATGGTGGTAGACTTGGCCTTTAGAATGAGAAAGGTGGCACAGGTTGGGGTAAATGCCTCGGTGTGGTGGTGGAGGAGGGAGGAAAAGAGCCCGTTTCCTGTTCCTCCATTTATGATGGCCAGAGGGAGCTTCGAAAGGGCGCGCCGGTTTTCAGGGTCTTTTTTATACAGTCCCTGAATTATCTCGCTTAGGAGACCATCCCCGCCGATGGCAACGACGCCGCCCCAAGCTTCCACGTCCAGGTCGTGTAATATTTCTTTGGCGTGCTGCGTGCGGGTCGTGACAATCAGCTCGTGCTCCACGTCTGCTTGCTCCAGCATGGGGCCCACCACGGAGCTGTAAATATGGTGGGATTGCCGCCTTCCGGACTGGGGATTGACCAAAACAAGCAGTCGTCTCCGTTGTCCCTGGCTTGTCGGCTTCATGAGTTGTTGGGCTTCCTCCCCGCCACTCTGTTGGTGGGGTCCTCCCCGACACCAGGCCTTGATCCGAGCATCCCACTGCTTTGCTACATTGGACGTTGGCGCTGACAATTGAAGGTGCCGGGCCCTTCGTTCCAAGGACGGGCGCTTGCTGCCGTAAAGGCAGTTCCCCTCCGTCTTGCGCGGATAGGCGTACACGACGAGATTGACGCCTTGCGTTTGATCGAGAGTCTCGACCACCGTAGAACCCACGACGTCCCTGAGAAGGGTGCACAAGCCGCCCTCGACGTCAATGTAGGGCTCCGCGTCGTCCAGAACCAAGCGGACGAGCTGGTTGTCATGTGTGGAGAGTGTGGGCTTGTGATGTCGAGACTTGAAGACTTGAATTGAAGCACGTCATCAACCCACCAGCCCACCTCTGTCCCTTGCTTACCTTTTGCGTCGTGGAGTCGATGAAAGGCTCGGCCGCGGGCATGACGGCTGGCTGGCCCAGGTACTCCTTGTGAGGGTGGTGGGGGGAGGGAAAGAGAGTATGTGAGCCTCAAATGGTCAATTTTCGCGTTTCCTTCTTCGCTTGTCGACCTCCTCTCCCCCCCATATCATGACTTTTCCATCTTTGCTTTTGCGACTGGCACAATCTCACCCTCCCACCCTCCACCCACACCCACACATGTACACAGCGGGAAATCAGCTCCCTGGTCACCCCCCCGAACCAGCCATGGTCGTGCCAAAGAAGCGTCAGCAGGCCCTCTACCGGGAGGCCGGGGAGGCTGTCACGGAGCAGGAGGAGGAAGAGGAGGAAGAGCACCAGCACCACCAGCACCAGCCGCGGGCACTGCACCACCCCTACCACCACAGCGAGGACGACAGTGAGGACGACGACGACGATGACGAGGAAGAGGACGAGGAGGAGGAAGGAAGGCCTGCGAATCCTTCGACACTCGACATGATCATGCAGCAACAAAACCGATATGACAGCGCCAGTTCGAGTGCATGTCGGCATGGAAAGGAGGAGCGGCGCATCGGGGCGGGCCGTGGCGTCCGAGGCCCCCGCCAGCCGCGGGACAAGGAGTCGATCCAGGCCCGACGGCAATTCCGCTGCCACATCCCCAGCTGCAACAAGGCCTTCACGGAGAGGCGGAACCTGGCTCAGCACCTAAAGACGGGGCACAGCGACAGACGACCCTTCATCTGCACCGTCGTGGGGTGCGACAAGTCGTTCAAGTACAAGTGCGTGCTGGATAAGCACCAGGAATCCTGCTACAAGGGGCCTGCGGGCTCGCTGTCGCGCCTACCGCATGCTTTGGCGGACAGCATTCCCCGCCAACGCGAACAACCCCCGCCGGAGGCCATGGTGCAACAACAGCTGAGCTTGCGTTGCCGCAGGACAACCACCTTGTCCAAGGCCACCCTTCGAGCGTTGCAGACGGCGGACCGCTCGTCCGCACTTTACCGGAACCTGCTCTTGGATTCCATCATCGGGACGGTAGGGTGAGACAGAGAAGAGAAGGAGGGACGGAAACAAGTACAAACTGCGTTACAGACTACAGACCTTGTAAAGGTGAAGCGAGAGAAGAAAAAATGAGACAGAGCAAAGGAAAATTATAAAAGATTTTTATAGATGCAAACCAAGCGTTTTCGAGCGTGAAAAACAGAACAGAGAGAAAAGGTAACTATGAATCAACGCTTGTAAGGTGCAAATCAGATGCTTTGGTTATTTCTTCCCTGTCGGAGGACTTTCTACTCATTCAAACTCTGTCGCTTGACAACCCTTGACGGCTTCTTTGATCGAAGAGGCGATTGTTTTCCTCTTTACTAAATCGCCCCCCTGAGTGTTTCTATATCAGTCACGTACCCCCCCCGCCCCACCATCTCGTTTTTTCATCAATTTCATCCTCAGATTCCATAACCACCCAGCATATTACCGGGACCACTTGTTTTCGTTGCTGTCCTTCCCGACCAGCGCTCGAACTTACACACAACACACATATCAAGACACATTCGAAAAAGCTAAGGATAAGAGCGAAAAGGAAGCGGTCAACCTGATCTCTCTCCGCCACAGCTCATTTTGAACGTCCGCAACTAAACTACAATCACCTCAATTTTGAATCTTAATTGGCCGGGGCGCTCAGCTGTCGGTGGATTTCAAACGACTTTGCTCCCCCTTGCTCCAGGTCCTCCGGAGTACTTAATGCTGCTGCTGCTGCTGCTGGTGCCTCAACGGCGGCCGGCGACACCATCGCCGCCGCTCCGGCTGGTGAAGCTGCCACTGTGGCCTTCTGCTGCGGCAAGAGGAGGTGTGCCTCCTCCACCCCGAGTTGCACGACGGAGGGGACAAACTCATCGGCGAGGAAAGTGTAGAGGGCGACGATGACGACACAAATGACGGGGATGAGCAGCAGCTGCAGCCACACACTGGACATGGTGAAGGTGAGAATCGAGACGCCGAAAAACGCCGGCGCAAAGGAGGACAGGTTGCTGTAGATGAGCGTGACGGCGAAGAAGGACAGCACACTCCCTACCCACACCCACAGGGACCAACCGCACATGGAGCAGTTCCCACGAGGCTGGCGCCGACCCTCGTTGGCGGCTGCCCAGGCGGCAGACTTGGGCAGCAGGGCAGGCCGCACGATGGTCTTGAGCTCGAACAAGAGGCGCCAGTTCATGCTAAGAACGAGGACGCCGTACATGGCCAGACCCAGCACGTAGTAGTCGGTCTCGCTGTACACGCCCCCACCGTCCGGCACGGACCAGATGGTGAAGAAGTAGACCAGGAAGCCGTCCAGGAGGGCGGAGAGGATCCACTTGCCCACCTGGAAGGCGTTCAGGTCCAGGTTCTTGCGGCCCGACACGTACATGGCGGGGTGGGCCATGACGTAGTCCGCGGGTAGGTCCTGGTCGAAGATGCCCAGGGTCAGGATGGGCAGGCCCAGGAAGAAGTTGAAGGCCGAGAGCACGAAGTCCTCGAAGATGGAGGTCCCGCTGAAGCCGGCCTCGAAGAGGAAGAAGAACAGGCACATGACCAGGACGATGTTCTTGTAGAAGGAGTAGAGGATGACCTTGGACAGGCGCCGGTAGGACCACCGGCCGTGGACCAGGAGGAGGCGCTTCAGGAAGCGGAACTGGGCGATGCTGAAGTCTGAGGCGTTGACGGCTGTGGTTTAGTGAGTGGGAGTGGGGAAGAGGGTTATTTTAGTGTATGAACAACTGTGTTAAAGTGACATGTGCGAGTCAATACAAGCTCCTCTATTTTACAAAAAGATTCCCCTCTTCTCTTTCTTTTTATATTCACCTTGCTGGCCCTCGTTCCCGCTGATGCCCACCCCGACGTCCGCCTCCTGGATCATGTTCACATCGTTAGCACCATCACCAATAGCCAAGGTAACGGGCGTGGGCGACACCTCCTCCTTGACCAGCCGCACCAACTGCGCCTTTTGCTTGGGCGAGACACGGCAGGCAATGACGGCACATGAGGCCTTCATGACCTCGAAGAGGATAGCCTTGAGGCCGGGATGGCTAAACACGTACACCAGCGCGGGGCCCTCCATGACAAAGGCGAAATCAGTCACGTGAGAATAGGCCCGCGAGAGCCTTCGGTTGATGGGCTTGCGCGCCTGTTGCTGCTGAAACTCCTGCTGCTGCTGCTGCGATTGCTTCTTGCCCGCCATCATGCTCGCCGCCGCCTGGGTAAAGCGCACTTGGATGGGACGGTTTTTGGGGATTACAGCCGGCGCCGCTGGCACGACAGGGCCAAGACTGATGGAAGAGGAAGCATGCGACAAGCGCCGCCGGGACGGAGAGGAAGAAGAGGAAGCGCCCGACACGGAGCTGTTGTAACAGTGCGAGGAGGCTGCTTCCGCCGAGGTGGGCAAGTTGGGATAGTGCTTGAGCATCACGCCCCATGCCGACGCCACATCCTGGGCGCGATGCCGGTCGTTGGAGCAGCCCTGGATGGTCGGCCGCTTGCTGGCCTTAGCCTTGGCCTCGTAGAACTCGGCACCCATCCCCTTCTGGTCAATCACGGCCTTGTAGAGACGCGCAAGTCCCGCCTCGATATCGGCCGGGGCACCCGAAGTAAGCTGCAGCAAGAGCTGGCCTTCCCGGAGCACCTTGCAGGAGTAGCCAATGTTGATGGCCGTCTCCATCTTGTCGCCCGTCAGCACGCAGAACTTGATCCCGCCCTTGGCCAGGTCGGCGATCGTGTCAGGCACGCCATCCTGCAGCTTGTCCTCGATGGCCGTCAGCCCCACAATGATCATGTCCTTCTCCAAGTTGTCCGCCACCTTGCTCATCAAATCCGCACGGTCCTTGGCCGCCGACGACGCCTCGCGGTATGAAGTCAGCCACGCGGCGTACTGGGCGGCCGTCAAGTCTCGGTAACCCAACACCAGGGTTCGGAGCCCTTCTTGGGCAAACGTCTTGAGGTGGTCCACCACCGTGGCCGCCTCCTCCACGCTCCCGCAACTCCCGCGGGGCAGCATGGCCGTGTCGGCGCCCTTGCACAGCAGGCGCATGCGGCCTTCAGAATCACGCACCACGATGGACATGCGCTTCCGGTCCGAGTCGAACTTGTTAATCGCCAGCGCCGTCCAGGACTGCGTAAGTCCGTTGATCTTGACGGTGATTTGAGACGTGGTCCGGCCAATGAGCTCGTAGCCGGCTTCCCGGGCAAACTCGACCAAGGCCTTCTCGTCGGGGCTCTCGGCCTGATAGATGAGGGCTGCACCACTGCCCTTGGCATTGCCCTCGCTGCTCATGGCGTCGCTCTCGATGACCACCGTGTGGCAGAGGGCCAGCACCTTGAGGAAGTCGTCGGCCTGCGAGCCTGGCTGCGCGTCGGGGTTGAGGCCCTGGATGTTGATGTAGGGCAGGGTGGCGTTGGCCTCGGTCATGAGGACAGGCGCCCCGTAGACCTTGCCCTGGATGGAGGCCCGCTTAAAGCGCATGACGTTCTGGGTGAGGGTGCCCGTCTTGTCGCTGAAGACGTACTGGATCTGGCCCAGGTCGGTGACGATGTTGCTACGGGCCTTGGCGGGGGTGTCGCTCTCGGCGTGGTGCATCTCCAGGTCGTTGTTGATGAAGTTCATGTGCGCGTACGTGCACATCTCCATCGTCACGTACATGGAGATGGGCACTGTGTGAGTGAGAGTTTAGGGGGGGCAATGATGAGCTTTCTTTGTCAAAATAAACAAAGGCATGCCAAATTCAAAATTACAAAGGGAGCACGCACGCACCGAAATTGTTGAAGAGGACGATGAAAGTCAAAAAGCCCTGAATGAAGGTCGAGCGGGCCGCCATCCACTGCATGCCGTCCGGCCTAGCCGTCACCGCCCACTCAGGCGTCACGCCGGGGACGTAGTAGCCCAGGTAGGTCAAGCCCGAGAAGTAGGCTGACTCGAACTGGAGGAGGAGGAGGGCGGAGATGGTGACCAGCACGACGTCCGTGAGGAAGACCATGTAGATAGCCTTGTTCACCGCCACGTCGATTTTGCTCATCTTGGAGGGGGCATGTCGGGAGTTGCGCTAGGGGAGAGGAAAGGAATGGAAGGGAGCAATGTTAGAGGAGAGATAAATTGTTGACGGTGAGGCGCTTGGGAAAAGGACAGCAAAGCACTACCCGCGTGGCAACACATATGTTTGTTTCACTCTTTACGTACCTGCAGCTTGGTGTCCTTGCCCGTGTAGACGACAATGCCCACGGCCCAGGCCGTGTTTCGCAGCACGGCTCCGCGCAACAGCACATTCTCGTTGTCGATGGGGATCACCTTGGTAAACTCGTCTCCTTGCGGCGCAGACGCGTCGGGGGCCGTAAGCGCCGCGTGCTGGGGCACATTAAAGGTACCCGAAAAACTCTCAATCTTGAGATTTGGATGCTCACACTTCACGGTAGGCTGATCGGTTTCCAGGCGCGCGACGATCTCGACAGGGTTGGCCAGCCGGGGCGCATCCGTCGGCAAGTAGCTGATGGCCCGGCGGAGCTTCAAGTTCGTTTCGCCGTCGATGGAGCTGGTCTCAATGTAGCAGATGCTTTCGTCCTCGCTACTGGCCAAGATGACCATGTCGGCGGGCAACGGCTGCTTGTTGCTCACATACAGCAAGTCCCCCACGCGGATGTCGCGCCAGCACACGGTCTCGCTCGTTACGGCCGCACCCGTCTGCCAGGAGGTGACCTTGGCCAGGCGCTTGTTGGTCTCGTCGTCGGTGCGGTGCCGCTTTATGTCGGTGGAGGCTTCTTGGATCATGGATATGCCCAGCACGATGGTCAGCGGGAAGAGCGTGGAGAAGGCCGTCAGGGGCGTCTCGAAGATGGTGGTGTAAGTGCCCAGCAACATTAAGAAGCCCATGGCCAGAAAGTACACGTTCGCCAGGCGCCGGAACTGCTCAAAGATGGACTTGGGCAGGAAGGAGATCACCGTATACTTAGAGTTCTTGACCCCGTTGTCGCAGAAGAGGGCATCTTGCGCCTGCCCTTGCACCTGCGCTGCGCCCACGCGGGCGACCTGCGATGGCGGGGTTGGAGGGGGGAGGGATAGGTTAGCAAAGTAAAAGAGACTGCTTCACGTATGGAGTGGCAATATACTGGTCGTAACGATGGGTGTGGGTTGGTAGATTCAAAGGTGGGTGGTGGGCTTGTGGAGGAGCCTCTGGTTTGAAGGGAGAGGTGTGCCGGAAAGGGCGAGGGACATGCGATGAACGTCGCGGTATCCGGAGGGCGGGAAAGGTTGGGGTGAGATCGGTCGCGTTGGTGGCAGGAGCTCCCGCGCCCTAATGTATTCCGTACTCACGAACATGACGCTCGGCTCAACATGAGTGTGGCATATCGCTGCCCCGTACCTCTTCGTCCCCCTCCGCCCCCTCCAGCTTGGGCACGCGCCGTGCGAGCTCATCGGGACGGTCTCTCAAGTTTTACTCAAACAAGCAAAGATAAGGAGGAAAGAGGGCTTACCGGAATCGTGCGCTCCTCTTCCGGCGTGCCCCCGAGAAGGCGCCTGCTTGCTGCTCGCAACATGACGAGCCTGTGTGGGCGGTGTGTGGTGTGGTGTACAAAGGGGCAGGGGTGAGAATCGTGTAAGCGAGGCCCATAGCAATTCAAAAACTGGAGGCCCTTTGGGCGCAGCAAATATAGACACCACAAGCACACAAGGGGCCCTGCCAGCTCGCGGGTACAATAACAAGCATATTGGCTCCGTGACAAGCAGCTTTGGGGGTCCAGAAGGACACAAATGAATGAGAACGCAACAGTAACAGCAGGAGCGGAGCAAGAGTACTACGTGCTGCTTCTGCTTGGCACCAACGTCTCGGCGTCCTCGTCTCAACGTCTCGGCTCTCCCAAGCTCAGCGCCCCAATGCCCCGCCAAGCCCTCTCTCTAAACCGCATTCCTACGCTACCTGCTTGCTGGTACCGACGCCTTGCTAATTGTGCCTTCTATTTCTCATCGTATAACTCCATAGGCCAGCCTTGCTTTGTCATGGCGCGTCGCCTGGAAAGAGACGAAGAAGAACGCGAGCATCATCAAGCTTCTCCACTCCCGCTCATGGCCTAGTACCTAGCAGCGCGCAGCGATTTTGTACGTGGTAGGCCTGACCTCGGCCCCGTGTTTGTCTCTCCCTCGAAATTAGCAGTACCTTGTGTCTTCAATCTCTACCTCTTTTTAGGGCAGCACTTGGGATGACCGCCTCGACGATGACGACCACGATGAGAAAGAGAATACCTGCACCGATCGCGGCGCCGCGGCCAGACCGCACGACTGTTTTTGTTGTGGACAAGAAGGCTGCACC
>Ga0209491_10001146_pt1 | contig 52345 bp, 24 predicted proteins | sample BON02_FD_187213 | JGI IMG/M metagenome (GOLD analysis project Ga0209491, IMG submission 187213) | Freshwater microbial communities from Lake Bonney liftoff mats and glacier meltwater in Antarctica - BON-02 (SPAdes) (version 2) | ecosystem: Environmental > Aquatic > Freshwater > Ice > Glacier...
GGATTGGGCGAGCGGCACGAGAGACGGGAAACGAAATTTGCTGCAAAGAACAAAATTTGCTGCAAAGAACAAAATTTGCTGCAAAGAACAACGGCGCGCAAACCGCCAGGAAGAGCACGGCAGCCAACCACAAAATCACAACCGAAAACAAACTCACCGATGCCGTCCTTGAACTCGGCGCTCCGCCGCATGAAGGCGTGCGCGTGCGAGTAGGCCCTACTCATGCGCACCAGGGCCGCGTCCTCCGGCGCCGCGCGCACGACCCCCCGGCTGGCCTCGGAGCCGTCGGCGTAGCCGTCCCAGGGATAATTGGCGACGACGGCGCCCTCGTGGAGGTTGGCGCCCGCGGTGAAGGGGCCCAGGCGGCTCTCCTGGCCGGCCGAGAGGGCGCCCGAGAGGGCCTGCTTGCCCGCCCCGCCGCCGCCGCCCGCCTCGGCCGACGGCGACGACAACGCGCCGGCGGCGGCGGCCGGGGGACCCAGCATCCAGCGCATGACCGCCAGCGTCTCCGGCTGCTCGGTGCCCGCGGGCTCGCGCATCGCCGCCGCGGCCGAGGCAAAGTCGAACTTGCCGCCGGCCAGCGTTGGCGAGGAGTAAATCACGCCGTCGCCGGGCACGGGGCCGTCGAGCGCCACCCGCCGCGCCACGGGGTCTGGAAAGTCGCGGTTTAGGTCGGCGTAGTTGGCGTTCTCGCGCCGGCGGGACGCGTACCCGTCCGGGTTCATGGTCAGGAGCATGTGCACGTGCGCCTCGCGCACCAGGCGCGCGGCCTGCTTGTCCCGGGCCGTGGAGCCGTCGGCGTTGGCGCAGAGGTGCTCAGCTAAAGCGGGCAGCAGCACGCGGCCGGACGGCTCGTTGCCGTGCATGTTTGCGACGTACTGGAACGACGGCTCGGCCTCTTTCACGCCCGGGCGGTCGGAGATCTCGAGCACGATCAGGTCGCTCTTGCCCGAGGCCGACTTTCCGATGACGTACTTTTTTGCGACGGCGCCGCAGCGCGACACAAAGTCGTCGGCCCAGGCGGCGAGCTCGTCGTTGGTGAAGTATTTGCGCGTGATCGCGTCGATGTCGCGCGGGGAGGAGCCGGACGCCGCCGCCGCAGGGGTGGCTTGGGGGAGCGTCGCTGCCGCCAGCGCGAGGAGGGCGAGCGACAGGCGGGGGAGCCTGCGGGCGGGCGACTGCGGCCGCCGCGGGCGCCGCGCGGCGGCGGCGTCGGGGCGCCGCGCCATCGTCGGCGTCGTCGCGGTTGCTGTTGCTATTTGATCGCCGCGCCTGGCGCAAGAACAGGAACGGCGTCGCATCAGGGGGGAGTCCGCCCCTTGGAACCCGGTGATCGCCCGGGCGGGCGCCAAGCGAGAGAGAGCCTTTCTCGCGCTTTGCCTCGCGGGCGAGAGACCCGGAGGGTGGAAGGGAGTCGGAGCGTCCTCCTCTGTCGTCGTCCTCCTTTCGTTGATGTGGCGCTTGCTGCGTGTATGGTCGAGTCTCGATGGTGTCTCGGCGCGACGCTCAGGCGTCGTGGTCTGGACTCGCGCGAGTGAGGGGCGAGAGGAAGGGGGGGTTGGAGAGAGTTGGTTGAAGGCCTTCGTTTCTCGGCGAGGTGCGCCCCCGAGCTGTTCGTGCTGAGCGTGTGCGTGTATGGGTGTGTGTGTGTCAAAGGTGGTTTTGCTGAAGACTCGAGAGACGAAGCTTGGTACGTCTGGGACTACGCGCCGTCTTGCTTCTTGCGACCCATCGTTTGCGGCGCCGGCGGCGTCAGAGAACGACGGAGAGTCGAATCACAGGGGGCCAAAAGACTAGAGAGAAAAAACTATAGAGAGAAACATCGCCTCAAAAGACCAGGTCCGCGTCCTCCCCGTCGGGCGCCAGCAGGCTCGCCTCCTCCCCGTTGACCGTGCCGCCCACCGCCGCGACCGCGGCCCCCCGCCCGTTGCCCGCCCCCGCCGCCGCCGCCGCCGCCGCCGCCTCGAGCCGCGCCTCGTCCTCCGCCAGCTGCAGCGCCGCCTTCTTCTGCTTGTTCTTCTGCACCTTTTTGAGGCGGAAAAACTCCTCGCGCTCCAGCTCGTCCAGCTCCCCTTTAATGTACGAGATGGTGTTCTCGAGCCGCGGCTTGACCACGTTCTCGAGCGCGTTGACGCGGCGGTTGGTCGTCTTGAGCGCCGCGTCGAGCGTCACGAAGGCGGTCTGCAAGTTTGCGAGCGCCACCAAGAGCCGCACGGCGCCGACGTAGGCCCTGCGGCACGCCTGCACCTGCTGCCCGCCCTTGCCCAGGCCCGTGAGGTCGCCGCGGGCGGCGGCGGCGGCCGCGAGGGCGGCGTCGGCGTCGTCCTGGCCGCCGGCGCCGCCAGACGCGCCCGCAGCGGCGCCCGAGGCGGCGCCGGCGGCGGCGCCGGCGGCCGCGGCGGCGGCGCCGGCGGCGACGGCGCTCTCAAACCGCGGGATCTTCACGCCCGCCACGTTGTCCTGCGACGCGTACACCCGCAGGGTCGCGGTGTCCACCCCGTCGAGGACCGTGTGCCGCACGGCGTCGCCCGCCGCGTACTTGGCCTCCGCAAGGCTGAAAAAAGAAGTCTTCATCGCGTCGCCCATTCCCTCCTTGGCGGCGACGATGTCCCTCAAAACCTGGCGGTAGCGGAGCGACAGCGCGTCGGCCTTCTTTTTCAGCAGCGCGTGGCCCTTTGTGGCGCCGATGAGGCGCAGCTTCATCTGGCCCAGGACCGTGACGGTCGGGACGACGGTGTAGCGGTTGGTGTTGCCCGACATGGCGCTTCCGTTCTTTGTTGGTGGCGGGGGCTTCTTGGCCTCGTCCGGGCCGGGGGGCGCCGCGCCGCGCGCGGTCGGGTGACGGCGGTCGAGAGAAAGATGCGGTGGCGCGTTCGCCCCGCTCGCCCTCTCGCTCCCTTTTTGGGGGTGGCCTTGCTGCTGCGTGCTGCGCGGACGGCTGGCGCCAAAGGCGTCGCTGGCTCTGTGAGATATCGAGCGTGCGGGGCGAGGGGTTGTGCGCTGGGGTGGGTGAGAAAACGGGGCGCGCGCGAGACAACCCCAAAGACCAACCCTCTCTCCTTTCCCACAAAGCGATCGACAAGCGTCGGGCCGGACCAGCCGCGGGTGGGCCAGCCCTACCGGCGTGGGCGATCGGTACGTGCGCACGCGCTTGGAGGAGGGGACGTGGCAGCGCGCGCGCGGAAGGCGAGGGGGAACCCACCACAGTGCAAAACCAGAGTTGAGACGCGGCCTTGAGACGCGGCAAAAAGGTATTTCGCTCGAGAGAGAGAGAGGGGCGGGCTAGGGTGCGGACTTGAAGAGGGATAGAGGGACGAGTTTGCAGGTGATTCCTTCGATTTGGGGTTACACCAAGATATACGTCGGCAGCGGCGCCGCCTCGCACTCGCGCTGGGATCGACACGCGAGAGACGCGGAGCGCCCCGGAAAAAAAACGTTTCCTTTTTCGTTCTTCTACTTGGCCGACTTCTTGCTGGCGATCTTGTCGACCGTCAGGTCTGTTGGTTGGAGATGCGGGGCGGTGTGGGCGTGTGTTGTTATTGAGGCGGAGGCGGGAGCGTGAGCGAGAAACGACCGACCACAGACAGGAACGACGGCGAAAACGACGGCAAAAAACGAAAACACTCACTCGGCGGCAGGCTCTGCTCGAGCTTCTCGGCCTTGTCCTGGTCGGCCACCTTGAGCGTGTGCAGGTAGCGCGCCGTGCGGACCTTGAACTTGGTGACGCCTCCCGGGTTCTTCTTGATGCGGCAGCTGCGCGCGTCCTTCTGGCGCGCGAGCAGCAGGAACTTTTTGATCTCGAGGACCTCCTTGGGCTGCGGTTGCGTTTTTGCGGCGGGGGGGAAGAGCGGGGGCGTCAGGCGATCGCGGCGGCGGCGGCGGGGGCGCTCGGCGGCGACGACCGGCGACGGCGCGCGCGCCGAAAAAGGGACCAAGGGTGCTGGCTCGCATGCGGCGCCGCGGTTGGAGCGCCGGTAGGTAACCGCGTCCAACCATGCGCACAGAGTACGCGCCCGAGCGCGTGTCTCCCAGGACACGCGATCGCGCGCGAGAGAGAGAGAGAGAGAGAGCAGGCGCAAAAAGAGGCGAGAGAGCTGCAGCTCTCCGCCCCCCCTCGCCCGCTCCTCCTCTGTTGCTATCGCCCGGTCGTGGATCGACAGTGATCGACGATGATCGAGGGGATCGCTTGCACAAAGCGGCCACATGAGTGCCGCTCCCTGTCTCTCTCGCGTGAGAGAAGGGGGCGCGTCCCTCGCCGCCGCTCCTCGTGTCTCCGCGCGCGCGTCGAACCGTGTGATCGCTTGGAGAGGTCACGCACCATTTTTGCTGCGTGCGGGGGTGTTTTGCTCCCAACTGTGTCAAAGATATGGAAAGAGGAAGAGGGACGGATGCGGGAGGAGGCGCACGGTTTTGGAGAGATGGACGCGCGGCGGCGGCGGCGGCGGCGAGAGGGCGGCGACGGGCGAGGGGCGACGAGCGACAGAGAGCGCGTCGCGCGCGCGGCCTTCCCCTCTCCACCCCCCTCAAAACCAACGGGAGGTCTCGGACTCGCCCACTCGACCTCAAGCCTGAGAGCATGCCTCAGGCGGCGCGGGTTGAAACACGGACAACCGGCGCACGCGCGCGACAGGGAACGAGCGCCCGGCCGTCGTCTCGGACGCGCCCCGCCCCCCCTCTTCTCGAGGGCGAAACGCCACAGCGCGGGCGACCCCAAACCGAACTTCTCCTTCGACCGCCTTGATACCGGACCGGCGACCCAACTGTCTGTCCTGGACTGGCTCCGACGGCCAGCCCGCGTGTCAAGCGGGGGCAAGCTGGACCTAGGGGTTATCCGGACCGCCGCCGCGCGCCCTCGAGTGGGGAAAAAAGACGCTCGCCCCGCGCGCGACGAGCGACGCCACGCGCGCCGACGCCATCGACTCTTCACTCCCGCGACACGCTGGCACAGCCCCCAAAAGCCTGCACAGCGACGGCCCCGCAATGATCGAACCACGTGCATCCCTCGAACCTCGACGAATCTAAACGCAGGGACAAAAAGGGGCGGGCACGAGTAGGAACAAGGAGGAGGAGCAGCAAACTCAAAAATCCTCGAGTCCGTGAGTTTGGCCCCGTCACGACGCCCCCATGAGCCGCCTGGCGCGCCAGCGCGATCTTGTGCGTCACTCCCGCGCCAGGCCGGTGCACCGGGCGCTGCGGGTCGCCGGGTCGCGCGGGTTTGGGCCGAACAGACGAGGGTGGGGGGAAGAGCTGGGGGGAAGAGAGGGAGGGGGAGAAGGGCCTCCTCCTCTCGCCCCGAACGCGCGCGCGCCTCAAGCCCCCGCTGCGCCTGCGTCCTGCGCGCGCGACCGCTCGACCGGTTACGTGGGCGCGCATCGCTCGCCCCTCGCCGCCGGACCCTTGGGTCGTCGACGGCGCGCGCGCGGGCGGGCGCGTTTTCTCTCTCGACGCGTCGCGCGCGCGCGCGCGCGCGCAACGCGCCACCGCCGCCACCGCCACCGCTCCTTGTCGTTTCTCCCTCCCGCGCGCGCGCACCCCCAATCACCCGCTCAAGCACAGCCGCCCGCCCCGCGCAGCCCCCCACAACAATCTCGACGCACGCCACCACATCCCAGCACAAGGACACAAAACAAACCGAAAAAAGATGCTCGCCGCGCCGGCGCCCTTGCCGCCCTCGTCGCTCGCGGCGGCGGCGGCGGCGGCGGCGGCGGCCGGCAAGGCCGCGCTCGCTGCGAGCCCCATGGACGTCGACGCCGCGCCCGAGACCGCCGCCGGCGACCACAACGGCAGCGACGACGCCGCCGCGGCGCAGGCCTCCGGCGGCGCGGGGGCCGACCTCGCCGCTGCCGCCGCCGCACACGGCACCAGCAACGGCAACGGCTGCGTCGGCGGCGGCGACGGCGGCAGCGAGGGCGGCGGCGACGACGGCGCGGGCGCCGGCGCCGCCGTGCCGCCGCCGGCCGCTGCAGCTGATGCTGCTCCCGCTGCTCCCGCCGTCGCCGCTGACGCTTCTCCTGCCTCCGATGCGCCCGTCTCTGTGGCCGACGACGGCGCAGGAGATCCGGAGGCGGAGGTGCGGGCGCAGCACCCGCCGCCGTCGCCGCCGCCGCCGCCGCCCTTGTCCGATCCGGCCCCCGCGCCAGCGCCGGCGCCCACGGCGGCCCCGGCGGTGGCGGTGGCGGCGGCGGAGGAGGAGCCGGTGCCGATGGCGGTCGAAGAGACGGCGGCGGCGGCGGCGGCGGCGACGGCGGACGAGGAGGAGACGGAGGAGGACGACGCCCCCGCCCCGGCGCCCCTCCCCGCCAAGCGCATCTCGCGCCCGTCCGCCAAGCGCCTGTCCGCGACGCCCCCCTCTGTCGCCGCCGCCGCCGCCGGGGCGACGGCGGCCAACGGCGGAGGCACTGCCGCCCCCGCCGCCGCCGCCGCCGCGCCTAAGGCGAGGAAGAAGAAGAAGGACAGCGGCGGCGGCGGCGGCAAGGACGGCGGCAGCGGAAAGGCCGATGCCGAGCCGCAGACGCAGCAGCAGCAGCAGCAGCAGCAGCAGCATCAGCCGGGAGGAGGGGAGGAGGGCGGCCCCGAGGTGGCAGCGGCGGCCGTCGCTGCCGCCGCCGCTGGCGGCGGCGGCGGCCAGGCGCCTCCGCGGTCGGCGGCGGCCAAGCGTCCGCGCCCCTCGGGCCGCCGCGCTTCGGGCAGCAAGGCGATCCCCTCGTCCGTCCACGCCGCGCCCGAGACGGGCGAGCCGACCGAGGAGCCCAAGCAGAAGAAGAAGAAGAAGAAGAAGGACGACGAAGACAAGGGTGGCGAGGGCGCCGCCGGCGCGGCGGGCGGCGAGGGCGGCGGCAGCGGCGGCGAGGCGGGCGGCGGCAAGGAAGGCGGCGGCGGCGAGGCGGGTGGCGGGGGTGGCGGCGCGCCGCCGCCGGCCAAGAAGCGGCGCGCGAGCGGCGTGCGCCGCCGGCCAAACGCCGCGGCAGCAGCGGCAGCGGCAGCGGCAGCAGCGACGGCGGCAGCAGAGGCCGCGGCCGCCGCCGCAGCTGCTCCGCCCGCGGCGGCAGGTGGCGACCTCGACGCGGCCGCTCCGGCCGCCGGCGAGGGCGACGGAGGCGCTGCTGCTGCTGCCGCGGATGGTATCGCCGCCCCCGCCGCCGCCCCCGCTGCCGCCGCCGCCGCCGGCGCCGCCGGCGCCGACGCCGCGCCAGCAGCGTCTGCCCCTCCCCCTCCGGCGCCGCCCCCGCCGCCGCCGCCGCCGCCGCCGCGGCCGCCGCCGCCGCCGCCGCCGGCCGCCGTCGCCGCCGCCTCCACGCCCGTGAGCCCGGCCACGCTCACGCGCCGCGCCGCCAAGGCCGTGGCCGCCGGCACCACGCCCCAGGCCCGCTCCCCGCGAGCGGCGGAGGGCGGCGCCGAGGCTACGCCGGCGCCGCCCCTCGAGCTGCCGGCTGCCGCGCTCGGCTTGCCGGTCCGCGCCGGCGCCGCCGCCGCCGCCGCCGCCGCCGCCGCCGCGCCCGCCTCGGCCGCCGCCGCCCCGGCCGCGGCCGCCTCTGTCGACGCGGCGCAGGGACAGCAGCAGCAGCAGCCGAAGAAGCGGCAGAAGAAGATGCGGAACAAGCCCGCGACCTCGGCCGGCGCGCGCGCGGGCAAGGCGGGCGGCGGCGGCAAGGACAAGGAGGGGTCGGCTCCGTCGCCGCCGCCCGCCGAAAACGGCGCCACGCCATCGCCGCCGCGCCCCCCGTCGTCGATGTCCCCCGCCGGCAACGGCAACGGCGGCGGCGACGGCAACGGCAACGGCAACGGCAACAGCAACGGCGGCGGCGACGGCGGAGCAGCGGAGGCGGAAGCAGTCGCAGCAGCAGCAGCAACAGCGACAGTGACGGCGGCAGCCACGGCGGCGCCAGGGGAAGGCCCGGCCTCGGCCAAGGTCGCCGCCGCCGCAGCAGCAGCAGCAGCAGCCGCCACGGCCGCCGCCGAGGCGGCGGTCGCGGCCGTGGCGTCGGTGGCGGCAAAGGCGGCGGCTAAGGCGGCGCTGGCCGGTGGCGACGCGCGCCCCCGCCCCTCGCCGCCGCCCGCGCCCTCGGCCTTCGTCGAGCGCGGCAGCCTCGCCGCCGCCCTCCTGCCCCCCGCCCCCGGCCCCCTCCCCCTCCTCCCGCTTGCTGCTGCCTCCGGCCGCGCCCGGCCCCCGTCATCCCAGCTCGTCGGCCGCCGGGTCGAGGTCCACTGGCCCGTCGAGCGCCGCTGGTTCCGCGGGACCGTCGACCGATACGAGGCCGGCCGCTCGCGCGGCAAGACGCTGCACGTGCGGTACGACGACGGCGACGTCGAGTGGGTGTCGCCGGGGCAGGAGCGGTGGGCGCTGCTGGGCGTGGATGCGCCGCGGCTGCGCGGGGGGCAGCGCGCGCCGGCGGCGGGGGCGCCGGTGTTCAACGAGGCGGGGCCGTCGCCGGTCAGCGGCGGCGGCGGCGGCGGCGGCGGGGGGAGCGGCGGCGGCGGGGGGAGCGGCGGCGGCGGGGGGAGCGGCGACGGCGGCGGCGGCGCGCTGGCCGCGACGCCGGCGACCGACCCGCGGCCGAGCCGGGCGGCGGCGGTGGCGGCGGCGGCGGCGATCGCCGGGCGGCCGCTGCCCGGTGCTGGTGCTGGTGCCGGCGGCGGCACGCCTGGCGGCGGCGGCGGCGGTAATGGTGCCGCGAGCGCCGCTGCTGCCGCCGCGGCGACGCCTCAGCCTCCTCCCTCGGCGTCGGCAGGAGGAGGAGGCGGCGGCGGCGGTGGCGGCGGCGGCGGCGGCGGCGGAGGCGGCAGCGGCGCGCGGCCGTCGCGATCGCGTGCCGCGGGCGGCGGCGAGCGCGCATCGCTCCTCGGCGTCGGCCTCGGCGAGCGCGGCGCCGGCGACGTGCGCGTCTCGCAGCTGACGCGCGTCGAGCGCGAGGCGGTCGAGCTCCTGCTCGAGTTCTCCGGGCCGGCCCCCCTGCTGGCGCTGGCGCACGTGCCCGCGCCGCTGCTGGCCGCCCTCGGAGGCATGAGCAGCGCGGGCGCGGCGGCCGTGGCGGCCGTGGCGGCGGCGGCGGCGAGCGCGGCCGACGACGACATGCTGCTGCTTGGGGGCGGCGGCGGCGGCGGCGGCGGCGGCGCGGAGAAACGCGACGGGCAGGAGGAGAGGGGCGGCGGCGACGCGGCCGCGGCAGCTCGCGGCGCGACCGCCTCGCCCGCGCCCGCGGGAGCACCAGGAGCAGCATTAGGAGCAACAGCAACGACAGCGGCAGGAGCACCCACCCCCTCGTTGTTTGGCGGCTTTTTGCCGCCGACGGCGGGCACGCTCGCCCGCGCGGGCGCTGACCCGGCCGTGGCCGCCGCCGCCTACGGCGCGCCCTCCTCGGCCGCCGCCATCATCGCCGCCGTCGAGGCCGCCACCCTGCGCCGCCTCGCCCGCGCCGACGCGCGCGCCCGCGCCGACGTCGCCGACGCGCTGGCCGAGCGAGACGGCCTCGCCGCGCGGCTGTCAGCCGCGCTGGCCGAGCGCGACGCCGCGCGCGCCGAGCTCTCGGCGCTGCGCGCGTCGGCCGCCTCGGCGCTCGCGGGCCGGGACGCCCTGGAGCGCGACGTGGCGCGCCTGTCGGCCCTGCTGCGCGGCGAGCGCGCCGAGGCGGGATGCGCGGCGGCGGGCGCGGGCGCGCTCAAGGAGATGGTCGAGGCACTGAGGGGCGAGCTGCGCGCGGCGGCGGGCGACGGCGCGGCGCTGGCGGCGGGCGTGCGCGCGGTGGCGTCGGCGCTGGCGGCGGGCGGGGCGGCCGGCGCGCGCGCGGCGGCGGATCCGCCCGCGGTTGCGGTGGTCGTGCAGCACCACCACCACCACTACGCGGCTGGGGGGCAAGAGCAGGGGGGCAGGGGCGTCCGGCCGCGGGGCTGGGCCGGCGGCGGCGGCGGCGGAGGCGGAGGCGGCGGCGGCAGCGGCGGCGGCGGCGGCGGCAACAACACCACCACCAACCGGTCTTCGCGCAAGTCGCCACCTCCGCGCTCGCCGACGCCCCCGCCCCCGCCTCCGCCGCCGAGCAACAAGGGCACGGGCCCGGCGTCGGCGACGGGCCGGCGCGGCCAGGCAGCGGCGGCGGCGGCAGCGGCGGCGGCCCCGGCTGCGGCAGGAGGAGCAAAGGACAGGGAGCAGAGCGGAGGAGCGGCGGGCGGCAAGGGCGGCGAGGGCGAGGGCAAGGCCGCCGACCCCGAGTCCCCGCCCGCGTCGCAACGGTCGTGAGTGGACCAGGAGGGGCGCGTGCGTGTGTGTGTCTCAGCAACAGGCTTGTTTTTTTGTAAGCGGCGCAGCACATGTCGTTTTTTTTTTCGGCGTCGACGTTTCACGGCACCGCTCGGCGGTCGAGTGGGCGGCGCGGCTTGCTCGTGATCTTGCCGAAGCAGGACTCGCGCTGCGTCGAGCACAAACACAACACTCAACAGACCTTGCACACGCACGCGCGCGCCACCGAAGAGAGAGTGCCACGCACGCAAACAGACTCCATCCTCTCTCTGCGACCCCTCCTGCGCCCGTTTGCTTTCCAGAACTCGCCCCTACTCGTTTTTCTATTCGCCCGGCGCCCTGCGCCCGCGCGCCTCATCGGACTCTCAGCAGCCCCAGGCGCGGCAGCAACGCCGCCTGCGGATCGCGGACGAGGAACTCCTTTCGAATAACAGACGCTCGCCATCCGAGCCTCTCTCCCGCCCCTCCTCTTCTCGGCGCGAGACCTCCCCCCCCTCAAGACATTCGGGTCCCCTCGCGTCGACGCCATGTCGGGCCGCGGCCGCCTCGGCTTGGTAAGACAGTGTGTGTGCACGGCTCGCGCGACCGCCGAACGCGCGCCGCCCGACGCCGCCGCCGACGCCGCCGACGCCGCCGACGACGTCGCCGACGCCGAAAGTGTCTCTTCGCTCACTCCCCCGCCGCTTCTCCCGCAACCGACCAACAGGGCCTCAAGATCGAGCCGTTCAAGCACCCGATCACCATGGACCCCGAGTACGCAGGTGAGACAGAGGGTCGCAGGGTGCGAGCGCCGACCTTCACCGCCGCCGCCGCCCCATCCTTCTTTCGAGCGCGGCGGCGCCTCGCTCAACGCCCCCCCTTTGCGCGCTCTCTCTCTCGCGGCCCCGCAAAAAAAACAAAAAAAACACCAGACAAAACGTGGAAGGTCCTCGAGGACGCCATCCGCGAGATCCACAACCAGAACGCCTCGGGCCTCTCCTTCGAGGAGCTATACCGCAACGCGTACAACATGGTGCTGCACAAGCACGGCGACCGCCTGTACCAGGGCGTGCGCCAGGCGCTGGCGCGGCACCTTCAGCAGGTCGCGCGCCGGCTGTCGGGCGGCGGCGCGGGCGGCAGCGGCGGCGGCGCGGCGGCGGACGGCGCCGGCGGCAGCGGCGTCGGCGGCGGCGGCGGCGGCGAGGCCTTCCTGCGCGAGCTGCGCCGCGCCTGGGACGACCACGTCAAGTCGACGCAGATGGTCCGCGACATCCTCATGTACCTTGACCGCACGTACGTGGCCCAGCAGCGCCGCGCGCCCGTCTTCCAGATGGGCCTGGATCTTTGGCGCGACGGCGTCGCCCGCCACCCGCTCTTAAAAGGCCGTTTGCTGGCCGCGCTGTCCGACCTGGTGTCGCGCGAGCGCGGGGGTGAGCTCATCGACCGCCCCCTCGCGCGCGCGGCCACGCAGATGCTCGTCGACCTGAGCCACGGCGTGTACAGCGAGGACTTTGAGCGCCCCTTCCTCGCCGAGACGGCCTCGTTTTACCAAAAGGAGGCGCAGGCTTTTCTCGGCGGCAGCGACTGCCCCGGCTACCTGCGCAAGGCCGAGCGCCGCCTCCAGGAGGAGCGCGAGCGCGTGGCCGCCTACCTCGACCCGTCGACCGAGCCGCGCCTCACGCGCGTGGTCGAGCGCTGCCTGCTCGCGGAACCCTGCCGCGCCCTGGTGGAAATGGAGGGAAGCGGCCTGGTGCCGCTCCTGCGCGACGACCGGCACGCCGACCTAAGCCGAATGTACCGCCTGTTCCGCCGGGTGGACGGTGGCCTCGCCCTCCTGCGCTCCGGCCTGGCCGCGCACGTGAAAGAGGTGGGCGCGGCCCTGGGCGCAGACCCCTTGTTGGCGCGCGAGCCCGTGGCCTACGTGCAGCGGCTGGTGGAGCAGCGGGACAAGTACGACGGCGCGGTTTCCCGAGCGTTCGGCGGCGACCGGCAGTTCCGCAACGCCCTCAACGGCGCGTTCGAGTCGTTCGTCAACGCCAACCCGCGGGCGCCCGAGTACCTGTCGCTGTACGTGGACGACCGCCTGAGGCGCGGGCTCCGGGGGGGCGGGGCGGCGGGCGCGGGGGCGGCGGCAATGGCGGGCACAGAGGCCGGCGGCGGGATGGGCGGCGGCATCGGGGGCGGAGAGGACGCAATGGCCGTCGACGGGTCGGCGGGCGGCGGCGGCGGCGGCGGGCCCGGCGGCTCCGCCGGCGGGGACGCGCCGGCGGCGGCCCCCGCCCCGGCCGCCGACGTCGAGGCCGCGCTCGACAAGGCCATGGCGCTGTTCCGCTACATCCAGGACAAGGACGTTTTCGAAAAGTACTACAAGCAGCACCTCGCCAAACGGCTGCTGGGCGGGAGCGGGCCGGGCGGCGGCGGCGGCGGCGGCGGCGGGCGCGGCGGCGGCGGCGCCGACGACGAGGCCGAGCGCGGCATGCTCGTCCGCCTCAAGACCGAGTGCGGCTACCAGTTCACGTCGCGCCTCGAGTCGATGTTCACCGACGTGCGAACCAGCCGCGACACGACGGCCGCCTTTCGCGCGTCGCTGGCGGCGAGCGGCGCCGACCTGGGTCTGGAGCTGTCGGTGCAGGTTCTGACGACGGGCAGCTGGCCGGCGGCGATGGGCGCGGGCGGCGGCGGGGGCGGGGGCGGCGGGGGCGGGGTGACGACGACGGCGACGGCGGCGGCTTCGGCGGCAGCGCCAGCAGAGGCAGAGGCGGCGGGAGCAGGCGCGGCCGGCGGCGCGGGCCCGTCCTCGTCGTCGCCCAAGGTGCCGCCGGCGGTCGCGCCGGCGCCGGCCCCGGTCGCCGCCGCCGCCGGCGGGGCCTCCTCCGGCCCCCGCGCCGTCGTCCTCCCGCCCGAGATGCAGCGCTGCTGCGACGCCTTCCGCGCCTTCTACCTCGGCGCGCACTCGGGACGCCGCCTGGCCTGGCAGCCTGCCATGGGCACGGCGGATTTGAAGGCAGGCCCGTTCGACGGCGGCCGGCGGCACGAGCTCACCGTCTCGACCTACCAGGCCGTGGTGCTCATGCTCTTCAACGACGCCGACACCCTGACCGCCCGCGAGATCGCCGAGGCCACGGGCGTGCCCGCCGCCGACCTGCGCCGGTGCCTGCAGTCGCTCGCGTGCGTCAAGGGCAAAAACGTGCTGCGCAAGGCGCCCCCCGGCCGCGAGGTGGCCGACGGCGACGCCTTCTCGTTCAACGCCGCCTTTTCCTCCAAGCTCTTCAAGGTGCGCGTCGGCACGGTCAGCGCCGCGCGCGAGGGCGAGCACGAGCGCGTCGAGACGCACCACCGCGTCGAGGAGGACCGCAAGCCCGTCATCGAGGCGGCCATCGTGCGCGTGATGAAGAGCAGGCGGTCGCTCGACCACAACGCGCTTGTCGCCGAGGTCGCGAGGCAGCTGAGCGGCCGCTTCCTTCCAAACCCGGCCGTAGTGAAGCAGCGCGTCGAGTCGCTAATCGAGCGGGAGTTTTTGGAGCGGGAGCCGAGCGACCGGCGGGTGTACAGGTACGTGGCGTGAGGGACGTGGCGATGGCGAAGGAGGAATTGGGGGCAATGATGATGATGGCGCCGAGGATGAGGGCTGTTTGTTTTTCGCTGTTTTGTTTTCCGAGGGCCGCGCGCTGGCGTCTCGACTTTTTTGGCTTTTCGTGGCCCGCCGTCGTTCGAGCAGACCCGCAGCCGCGCCCCCCCTTCCTAGCTCCTCCTGCCGTCGACGCACTCACGCTCCAAACTTTAACGCAGAGACACAAGATGAAAAAAGTGTGTGAGCAAAAAAAAATCAAACGGCGACCGACCGACCGCCGCCTCCTCTACGCCGCCGCCGCCTTTTTCGCCGGCGACGCCGCGTCCAGCAGCGCCCCGCCCGCCCCCCGTACCAGCAGCCGCGGCGACGACGACGACGAGTCGCCGCCGCCGCCCGCCGCGGGCACGACCGCCGCCGTCGCCTTGCCCACAAACAGGCCCGTCGCCACGACCCCCCCGACCGCCTCGATTTCCAGCTGGATGCGGCTGTAGGCGGCGTCCGCGTCGCCGAAGAGGCACAGGCCCTCGTAGAAGCGCACGTCGACGATGGTGGTGCCGTCCGGCTGCACCAGGGGCGCGCGGCCGCCGCGCGGGTTGGCGCTCTCGCGCGGGTCCTGCGGGCGGCGCCAGAGCTCGGCGTCGCCTAAAAATAGGTCGTCGAGCGCCTCGGCGGCCTCCTCCCAGGACGACGCGGGCGGCGGCGGGGGCGGCGGGGGCGGCGGCCCGGCGGAAGAGGCGGGAGAGGCGGAACTCGACGGCGGCGGCGGCCCCGCGTCGTCGGCCACGGCGTAGGCGGCGCCCGCCAGCGCCACGGGCAGCGCCGCGTTGAGGCGCGCGACGACGGCGCCGGCCGAGGGCGCGAGCGCGACGACCTCGCCGCCGCGCGCGAGCGTGCGCTCGACCAGCGCGCGCACGGCGGGGAGGTCCGGGTGCGCGGCCTCGCCCGCGCGGCTGCCGGAAAGATAGGCGTTGGCGGCCGCGTCCAGCTGGTCGGCCTCGTCGAAAAACACCGCGGGCGAGTGCGGCGGTTGACCGGCGGGCGGCGAAATTGCCAGTGGCACACCGTGGAAGGCTGCTGCTGCGGCGGCGGCGTCGCCGCTCGGCAGGACCGACACGTTGCCCAGGCGCCCCTCGGCGATGCGGCGGCCGATGGCGGCGAGCACGCGCTGCACGAGCTCGCCGCGCCCGACGCCGACGATGGCGCCGGGGCGGACGAAGCTGTCGACGGCTAACAGGGCGGCGGCGTCGGCGGCGGCGGGGTCGGCCGGCGGCGGCAGCGGCGGCAGCGGGCTGCGGTCGTCTTCGTCGTCGTCAAGGTCGTCGTCGAGGTCGTCGGCGTCGTCGGCAGAGGCACGCGCCGCGACGACGGCGCGCGCTCGCCTCCTGCGGTCATTGGTCGAGGCGGGGAAGGTAGCGGTGGAGGGCGGGCGGGCGAGGGACACCGCCACCACCAGCCTCTGCTTCTTGGGAGGAGGGCGCGCGCCGCGGCCGAGGCCGGAGGCGCTGCTGCGATGGAGGAGATGCATGATTGCGAAAGGCGACGAGGCTCAGCTTGTGGGCGCCAATTGAGGGGACGTTAGGTCGACTTTTGTCCGCTGGGCGTCGGCGGCGGGTCGGGTGGTACCGCCTTTGCGCCGCCACGTTCAACGTTTTGCGCGGTCTGTGTTATTTTTGCGGCGACGCTGTCGCGCGCGCGCGCACAGACAGTCGACGCACATCCATATGAAGTACTGATCGACTACATCTCATCAGCCCCTCCAAACTCGTGCACGATCAGCACTTGTCGAGCACAAAAATAACGGTGTCGGAACTCGAATCGCTAAACCTCCAGGAGCGCGCATACATGCGCACACTCCTTCCTCGCGCACCGACAACCACGATCGCGCGCACCGCACGCTGCGATTGACGCGCAAGGTCGCCGCCGCCGCCGGAAATACGCCACCCCTCGCACCGCCGCCGCCGCATCTGCCTCGCCCGCGATGAGCGCCACGCCAAATTGGAAGCTCTGGTACTGGCCCGGCATCAAGGGGCGCGGCGAGTACGTGCGCCTGGCCTTCGAGGAGGCCGGCGTGCCCTACGAGGACGTGGCCGCGGCGGCCGCCGACCAAAAAGCGGGCTACGCCCTCGTGAAAGACGCCTGCTTCGCGGCGCTAGGCGGCGGCGGCGGCGGCACTCACTTCCCCGTCCGCGCCCCGCCCGCTGTCAGCCGCGGCGCCTTCTGGCTCTGCGGTACCCCGGCCATCCTGGCCCACCTTAACGGCGAGTTTGGGTGGGACCCGCCGACGCGCGAGGCCAAGGCGCACGTGCTGCAGGCTTTGGATATCATCCTGAGCGACGCCGTCGCCGAGGGCCGGCTCCCCTTCCACCCGCGGTCTTGGTACGGCTCGCACAAGGCGCCCGAGAACGCCGCGGAGGTCTGCGCGCCCTACCTGGAGGAGTACGCCACCAAGCGCATGCCCAAGTACCTCTCGTTTTTGGAGGACGCGCTCCTTCTTTCGGACGGGCACGGCGGCGGCGGCGCTGGGAGCAGGAGCGGGGGCGCGGGCGAGAGCTGCGGCGGCGGCGGTGAGGGCGGCCCCTTTTTGGTGGGCACGCGCTTGACGACCGCGGACCTGGCCGCGTGGCACTACCTGTGCGCGCTCGAGCAACACTACGGCGAGGCGTTTGCGCGGGAGATGGCGGCGCGCCCGGCGCTCGCGGCGTTCAAGGGGAGGATCGCGGCGCGACCCCGCATCGCCGCCTACCTGTCGAGCGGGCGCGCGCCTCCGTGGGACGCGGACTCGCTGATGTGAGACAGGCGGGCTGTGTTTTCGATCGAAGACACTTTTGACGGGTTTTCGCTTTGATGTTTCTGATGCAGGAGTTGAAAAAGCGTCGTCGGTCGTCGGTGCGCGTCTCATGTTGTCAAGAGGTCGACGGCTCGCGCCCGCGATGATGCATGTTTCTGGTTTAGGTTTTGCATCATGTATGTGCAAGTAATGACAGAGGGGGGCGAGAGCCGAAAAAAGCATGTTCCAAGCCGCAAGCAACGGTTTTTTTTCAAGGCGAGAAAATCCGGCAAAAAAAAAGCGGTCGTCAGCGGCGGCAGAGGCGGAGGAGGAGGAGGGCGGGAGGGAAGGGGGCGACCTTGTGTGCGGCGATCCTTGTGCGGCGATCCTTGTGCGGCGATCTCGCCCACGACAGCATAATCATTGGCGAGGACGCGGTGGAAGCGGCGGCAGCCCGCTGCTCGTCGCGCTCGCGATCGACTCGAGCGCGGCGGCGACGACGCCCGGCCGCGCACGCGCGGCGGTCCGGACAGGAGGCGGAGGCGGCGGCGGCCCGCGCGCGCCGGCGCCCGCACCCGCGGCCCCATACACAGTCGACGACAGCCCCTGCTCCATGTCCGTGGGGGGCGCCGCCGTGATCTCGCGGCGCCGCGGGCCGCCCGAGGCGCCGGCGCCACCGCTCGCCACGCCGCCGCCGCCCGCGCCGCCACCGCCGCCCGCGCCGCCGCCGCCGACGCCGCCCCCTCCGTGCTGCTGCAGGGCCGCCGCGTGCAGCATCTGCCGCACGGTCAGCTCGCGCGGCCCGACGTCGGCGTCGATGGCGCGCTGCAGGGCGCGCACGCGCCCGCAGGCGGCGGCGACGCGCGCGCGGTCGGAGACGAGCACAGGGGCGGCAGCGCCGGCGGCGCCGGGCGGGGCAGCGGCGGCCGCGGCCGCCGCCGCCGCCGCCGCCGCCGCAACCAGGGCCGGCGCCGCCCCTGCTGATGCCGCCCCCTCGCCGAGCAGCTCGACCAGCTCGTCGATCGCGTCAAAGTACTCGTCGATGATGGCGCGCTCGGCGATGAGGCGCTCGCGCTCGCGCTCGCGCTCGCGCTCCCGCACCGTCGACGTGGGGCGCTCGAGCGCCGCCGGCGGCGGCTGCGCGACGGCGGCAGCGCCCCCGACGCCGCCGCCGCCACCCTCGTCCGCCGCCGCGCCAAAGCCCACTTGAGAAGGGCCCGCGTCCATCGACGACAGGACCGACGCCGCGCCACCGCCTTGCGATCCCGGGTCGCCGCTGCGCGCGCGCCGGTGCAAAAAGCCGAGACGGGAGCGCGGCGGCGCCGAGGCCGCCGCGCCGCTGGCGCCGGCGCCGCCGCCGGCGCCGCCCGACGCTCCCGCGCGAGCCTCTGCGCTGCCGCTCACCGGCCGACGCTCGCCGCCGCCGGTCGCGGCGGCCGCCGCCGCCGCCGCCGACACCTCCTGCTCCCACCACTCGTCCTGCGGCGGCTGGCGGTGTGCCCAGGCCGCCGATAGCGAGCCCTGGCTGCCGTGCGGGCCCGAGCGGCGGCGGGGGTCGGCGCCGACCGTGGGCCGCTCGGCAGCCCTCGCGCGGCCGCCCGTTGCCGCCGCTGCCGTTGTCTCCGCAGCCGCCGTTGCCGCCCCAGCGCAGCCGCCCGCTGCCGCTGCCCGCACGCTGCCGTCCGGCGACGGCGCGTGCAGCGACGCCCCGTCCTCGTGGCAGCCGTCCTCGAAGCCGCCGCCGCCGCCCGCGATAACGGTCGTGGTCGCGCCGCTGATCGTGCGCGGCCCGCCGACGCCGTCCGCCAACGCCGCGTCGCCGCCGGCGCCGAGCGCCGCCGCGGGGCCGCCCTCGCCTTTGCCGCCGCCGCCCTCCTCGCCCCCGCCGCCGCCGCCGCCGCCTCCGCCGCCCAGCCCCTCGCCGCCGCCGTCGCGGTACTTGAGCAGGGTCGGCGCCGTCAGGTAGACCGCCAGCGTTCCGAACGTGCCGCAGATGATGATGGCGAACATGCTCGTGGTCAGGACCGCCTCGCCCCAAACGACCCACTGGTCGTAGTCTGGCGCGCCAGCCTTTAGCGATTCGATGAGCGTCAGAGGCACGGCGCCGAGTGCGGCCTTTTTTGTTTTGTTTTTTTCCGTCGTCGTTTTGTTGTCGTTGTTGTTGTTTTGTTTGGCGATGGGATCGTTGGACGCGCGTGTTGTTATGCGTGAGATCGCGATGTGCGAATGACAGTCGGCGGCGGACAGACAGAGTGGAGACAAACGCGCGTCCCCCCCCTTTCGCAAACGGAAAAAAAAGAACAAACGACGACGCTCGAGCGGCGACGACGCCCCACAAAAAGCAAAGAGACCCAGCTAAAAAAAGCCGACCCAAAAAAGCGCGCGCACCTGCACCGTCGCCTTTGGCGTCCACGCCACCGCGTAGAACAGCCGCTCCCGCCAGGCGTACCCGCCGCCAAGCATCGTGAGAAACGTCACGGCGACGCGCAGCGCCACCCCGGAGCACACGATCAGCACCGCCCGCGGAACGGTGCCCGCGGGCAGCGTGTCGAATTTAAAGGTGGCCCCGATCGTCGCGAACAGCAGGGGCTCTGCCACAAAGTCCCAGATGCGCGCCAAGGTGCGCTCGACGTCGGCCGAGTGGTCCAGCGAGGGGCCCTGCGAAAAGGGGCGCGGCCAGCCCGCCTCCCAGGCGAGGCACGTGGCCAGTCCCACCGTCAAGGCTCCGAGGGCGCCGCCGCTGAGCATCTGGTAGTGCTCGAGCATGAACATCACGAAGAGGGCTTTGTTGTTGTTTTTGTTGTTGTTGTTCTTGTTTGGTGGTGGTGGGGGGGGGGAAAGAAGGGTGGGGGCCGTGAGCAAGAGAAAAAACGGGCGGCGGCGGCGAGCAAAAAACAGCCGAGCCGGCGGGGGGGCGGCGAGAGACGCCGCGTCTCTTTTTTCGCGTCACTTTTTTCGCGTGTGACGATTTTCTTTCTCTCGATCCCGTCCCGACCACCCAACGAGCGAAACAAAGAGCACACAGAACAGGGCCACACGGGCAGCAGCATCAATGACCACCCCCCCGTTCTCACCCGACGCGTAGATGCCCACGAACCGCTTGGCCCCCGTGCCAAAGGCGCGCGTGCAGCCGAGCGCCGCTCCGGCCGCCGCGCCCGCCGCGATCCCGAAGAGCACCTGGAGGGGGCCCGTGGCCATCTGCCACGCGGCGTTCTCCTGGCCCGTGATGGCGATGTTGATGAAGATGGAGAAGCCCGTGATGGCGACGACGTCGTCGAAGGAGGCGGCGATGACGACGGTTGACGGGATGCCTGGTTTTGTGTGTTGTTGTGTGTGCGTGTTTTTGGCGTCGTGTTGGTTTCGGCGGCCGTGAGTCGTCGTTCTGTTGCCTTGCGCTCCGTATTTTGCCCCAACCCCCTTTTCCCCCCCTTTTCCGCTCAATCAAATCACACCAAGAAACAAAAATTGACGAACCCACCCTTCTGCGCGCCCATGCCCAGCCGCTGCAGCTGAAACATGGCCGGCACGACCAGCCCAGGACCCACCGCCTTCAAGATGAAGCCCATGGCCAGCGCGAGCGTCGGCGGCATCGAGAACAGGGCGACGGCGAGCCCCGCGTCGAAGAGGGCCTCGACGATGCCCGGGACGAGGGCGAGGCGGAGGGCGGGCCACTTGTACAGGTTCATGGTCTGTTTTTTTTTTCCGTTTGGGCGTTGGCGCGGTCGGGGTTCGGTTGGTTTTTCGTTCCGAAGAGAGCGCGAAGGGAGCGATTCGGGCGAGCGGCGGCGGCGGCGGCGGCGTTTTTTGAGGCGCTTCCGTCCGGCGTCCTTGGTGTCAATACCCCGCCCCGCCCCGCGTTGACCGCCAGGACACGGATACAAACAACAAAAAAGCCAAACGACAAAAGAGCCAAAGCCGCCCGCGCACCTTGAACTCTAGCTCCAGGCCGCAGCGCAGGAAGATGGTGGCCAGCGCGCCCGCGCGCATCTGCGTCCCCCACTTCGGCGGGAAGCCAGCGACGGCGGCCCCGCCCGCCACGTTGGCCAGCAGAGGGCCTGATAGCAGCATGCCGATGACGCGCGGGAGGCGCAGCCAGTGCGCGACCTCGGCCATGGCCAGGCCACTCGCCCAGATCACGAGGGTCGCGAAGTAGGGCGAGCCGGGAAGCCAGGCGCCGCCCGGCATGGCGAAAAAGAGGGCGCCGTAGGCGAGGGCGACGAGCAGCAGGAAGGTGGGGGTGACGTTGACGCCTTTGTGTTTTGTTGCGGGGGGTTTCGCGAGGAGTGTTTGTTTGAGGGGGGGGCGTTGGTTTCGTTTGGTTAGAGAGAGAGAGGAAGTAAGCTTCGGGAGCGTGCGGCGTTTTTTTGGCTTTTCCGGGGATCGGTCGATCGGGCGGCGGCGCGTTTGGCGGCGGCGTGTTGGGGGCGGCGGCGTCAGGCGAAACAGGCTCCGACATCAACACAAAAACACTCACTGGCTCGCGCGGGCCTCAGGCGGGCGGCAATGTGTCGCATTCGGGCCCTCGCGCGGGCCCCAGCCTTTCCGCCGGGTATCCTCTCCGCCGCTGCGGCATCGGCGCCCGCGAGCGGCGCCGACGCCGGCGGGAGCGGCCCTGCGAGCGGCGCCGTCTTTTCGACGTGCATTTCTTCGCGGGAGGGGGGTCGATCCCCTGTCTCGAGCCTCCTATCGTGCGCGCGCGACCTTTGCGCCTGGTCGGTCGCCTCTCGACAAGCCGCGCGGGATTGGCGTACAGGGGCAAAAGCGGAAGGTGTCGCGGAAAGCGAGGGAGGGGCCCTTCTTGTCGTCTCTCTCTCTCTCTCCGCTCTTTGGGCGACTGCTGCGGTGTGTTGATGGCTTGGCGAGGCTTGTTCGAAAGTGGAGGACTCTGGATTGAGGAGGGGCGTTGAGGGACGGGGGGGGGAAAAAGAGCGCCACTGACGCGCTAGGCGCCTCGCCCGCCGACGCCGCCGGCGATCGCGCCCCCCGGTCTCTCTCCTTGACAAGAGCGCCCCCCGCTGTCTGCACCTCAGCGATCGAGGCGGTGGTGATGGACACGTACATCCATCGTGAAAGAACCGCACGAAACAAACGCAACGACGACGACGGTAAGAAAACGATGTTCTCGTCCGCCCTCGCAACAACAGCAGGCGACTGGCGCGCGCTGCTGGCCGAGCCCGCGCACCTGCGCGCGTCCTTGCTCAACGGCGCGCTCTTTTACTCGGGCTGCGCCGCGAGGTCCTCTTGCGTACGGGCGGCAGCGGACGACCCGCCGCCGCCGCGGCCGCCGCCATCAAACGGCGGCGCGTCCCTCCCGCCGCCGCCGCCGCCGCCGCCGCCGCCAAACGGCGGCGCCGCCCCCGTGCCGCCGCCGCCGTCCTTCCCCGGCGGCGCCGACGAGTACGCCCGCCACCTGGCTCCCCTGCTCATCGAGGAGGGCCGCGCCATGGTGCGCGAGGACGCGGCGGGGCCCGTCGGCCAGGGGCAGCTGCCGATGGCCCCGGGGGCGGTGGTGTTTGCGTCGTCGTCCGGGGCGTCCTGGGCGCGCGTCCGGCCGACGCGCCTGGCCGCGCCGTCGCCGTCGCCGTCGCCGTCGCCGTCGCCGTCGCCGTCGCCGTCGTCTGCTTTACGGCGCGGGAAGGGGGACGGCGCGCGCATGCCCGTCCCGCTGCTCCCGCTGCGCGCGGTCGCCGCGGGGGGCGGGGCGCCGCTGCCGTCGCTGCGCGAGGGGTGCGTGGTCGTGCTCGAGGCTCGCGGGGCGGGCGGGCTGCTCGCGCGGGCGTGGCCGTCGGCGGCGAGCACGGCGGCAGCAGCAGAGGACGCCGCCGGCCCTGGGCCGCAGCATCAGCCGCGCCCGACCGGGGGGGCGGGGTCCCTCAAGCGCCCGCGCCCGGAGAGGACGTCCGACCCTACCTGCTCTCCGCCCGCGCGCGTGCTGCTCGCCGGGATCGTCACGGCCTCTTCGTTTGGCGGCGGCGGCGGAGGCGGCGGCGACGGCGGCGGCGGCGGCGGCGGCGGCGGTGGCGGCGTCGCGCTGGCCGTCGGCGGCGCCTGCCCCGCGCACCGGCGGGCGTGGGCGGCCGCCGAGGCGGCCGCCGCCAGGCTCGCTCACGCCCAGCCGTCCGGTCTGGACCTGGCGCGGGCGATGGCCGAGGCGGCCGCGCGGGAGGACGCGCGGGGGAGGCGCCGGGAGGGCCGGGCGGACGACGGAGGCGACGACGACGACGAGGAGGGGGAGGAAGAGGAGGAGGGCCAGGCGGCGGCGCCGCCGACGGGGCGCGTGCCGCCGTGCCTCGCCGGCTGGATCGCGCTGCGGGCGAGCATGTGCGACGACGGCGGCGGCGGCGCGGGCCCTGGCGGAGGTCAGGCTCGGGCAACGGCAGCGGCGGTGGCGGCAGCGGCGGCGGCGGCGGCCGCAGTTATCGGAGGAGAAGGGGCGCCGCCGGTCGCCGCCCCCTCTGCCCTTGCGACGACTGCAGCGGCGGCAGCAGCGGCGGCGGCGGCCAAAATCGAATGGCGCCTGCGGCCCGTCGGCCCCTCCATCGTGACCGTGCTACGCGAGGGCGCGGCCGTGGCGGCCCTGTGCGCCGAGGGCAGCGCGGACGCGGCCTTCCCGCTGGCGCACGCGCTGATGCGCCCGGCCGAGCGGCTGGCGCCGGACGCGCACGCGGCGCTTGCGGCCGTCGCCGCGACCGCCGACCCGGCCGCGGCCAGCGCCGCCGCCGCCGCCGCCGCCGCCGCTTCCCCAGCCTCGGCTTCGGCCTCGCCCCCCCCGGCTCCTCCTCCCGCCCCTCTCGCGCCCACCTGGCCCGCCGAGCTCTCGACCGAGCCCTTCGTCGAGCACATCCGCCGGTCCTACGACCAGGCGCAGCGCGAGGCGCTCGAGCTCGTCGCCGCGCATGTGGCCGTCGCGCCCCCTTGCCCGGGCGACGAGGCGACGGCGGCGCTGGCGGCGGCGGCCGGCGGCGCCGGCGTCGGCGGCGTCGGCGTCGCCGGCGCGCCCCCCCTGTCCGCCCAACCGCGCGTCACGCTGATCCAGGGCCCGCCCGGCACGGGCAAGTCGCACACGGTCCTGGCCATGCTCAACGCGTGGCACCTGGTCGGCTTCCAGCGGCGCTACCGGGCGCTCGAGGCTGTGTCCAGGCAGGCCGCGGGCTGGCTCTGGCGCCGCGGGTGGGACGGCGCGCGCGGCTTCGCCGCGGCCTCGGCCCTGCGCGAGCGTGCGCCACCGCGCCTGGCCCCGCGCGAAGTGGCCGCGGCCGACCTGGCCTTCGGCCCCGCCGCCGCCGCGTCGGCCACCGAGGCGGGCGCGATCGTGCAGCGGCTAGCGCTGGCGATCGTGGCGGGCGGGGGCGGGGGCGGCGGCGGCCGTGGCGGCGGCGGGTCGGCGACCGGCGACAGCGAGACGGCGGCCGACGTGCTCGCGGCCGCGGACGAGCTGGCGGCCGAGCTGGAGCACTGGCAGGTGCGGCACCAGCTGTGGCTGCAGCTGGCGAGGCGGCGCGACCACCATCACCAGCAGCAGCAGCAGCACAGCGGCGGCGGCGGCAGCGGCGCCGGGAGGAGCGCCAAGCCTTCGCCGCCGCCGCCGCCGCCGCCGCCCCCGGCCTCGGCGCCGCTCCTGCCGCGCGGCTGGACCCTGCGCCCGCGCATCCTCGTCTGCGCGCCCTCCAACGGCGCCACCGACGAGGTGCTCGACCGCGTCATGCGCGGCGAGGGGTTTGTCGACGCGGGCGGGGGGGTCTACCGCCCGTCCGTGCTGCGCGTCGGACCCGAGGCCGCCGTCTCGGAAGGAGCGAGGGGCGTCCGCGCCGAGGCCGCCGCGGCGCGCCTGCTCGGCCTGTCCCCCCGCGAGTGGGCCGACGCGTGCGCGCGCCTGGGCGACGAGCTGGCGTTCCACGGGCGCGAGGCCGCGCGCCTCGCGCGGCGCTGCTGCGCCACGGCGCCCGGGCTGCCGTCGCAGGCCGGCGCGGGCGGAGAGTCGCTCTTCAGCCCGGCGCGGCCGCCGGCCGGGGGCGGCAAGGGCGGCAAGGGCGGCAGCGGCGCCAGCGTGGCCGAGGCCGAGGCGGCCGCCGTCGCGGGGCACGAGCACGACGCGGCCGTGGCCGAGCTGGTGAGCGCCCTGGAGCGCCAGGCGCGCGTCGCCGAGGACGCGCGGCGGCTTCAGATCGTCAAGGCGTACGTGCACGGGCAGGAGAGGGGAGGGGGAGGCGGGGGAGGAGGGGGCGGCGGCGGCCTTGGCGGCTTTGGCGGCCCTGGCGGCGGGGGCGGCGGCGGCAACTTCCCGCGCGCCCTGCGCGACGCCCTCGAGGCCTCCCTCATCCACGGCGCCGAGCTCGTCTTCACCACCCTCAGCTCCGCCGCCCGCCCGGCCCTCGCGCGCGCCGCCCAGCGCCGCCGCTTCCCCCTGGCCCTGATCGACGAGGCCGCCCAGGCTACAGAGCCCGCCGCGCTGCAGCCGCTGGCGCTCGGCGCCCGCGTCGCCGTGCTGGTGGGAGACCCCCGACAGCTGCCCGCCACCGTCGCCTGCCGGGACCCGGGCGCGCGCCGGGCGCTCGGCGTCTCGCTCTTCGAGCGCCTGCGCGCCGCGGGCGTGCCCGTGAAAGTGCTGACGTGGCAGTACCGCATGCACCCGTCCGTCCGGCGATTTCCCTCGGCGCGGTTCTACGGCGGCGCGCTGCGCGACGCGCCCGAGGTGCGGCGGCGCCCGCCCGCCGACTTTTACGCGCGGCCGCTGCTCAAGCCGTACGTGTTCTTCGACGTGGCGCGGGGCAGGGAGGAGCGGGGCGGGGGCCCGGCCGGGGGGCCCGGGAAGGGGCGGGGAGGGGGAGGAGGGGGCGGGCCGGCGGCGGCGGCGATCAAGGGGCGGGCGGCGGACGGCGGCGGCGGCGGCGGCGGCGGAGGGGGCGGGCGGGCGGAGGAGGAGGAGGAGGGCGGGGAGGACCTGTCGATGTCGACGCGCAACCTGGCCGAGGCGGAGATGGCGGCCGCCCTGCTGTTCGACCTGCGCGAGGCGATGGCCGAGGCCGAGCGGCGGCACGCGGAGGCCATGCGCGCGGCGCTCCAGCAGCAGCAGCTGCAGCACCAGCAGCTGGCGGCGCTCGAGGCGGCGGCGGCGCTGGGCGGCGGCGGCGGCGGCGGCGGCGGCAGGGGCAGCGGCGGCGGCAGCGACAACTGCACGCCCCCGCCCTTCCTGCCCGCGCCCGTCCAGCTGCCCCTCCCGACCCCGCCGCTCACCATCGGCGTCATCACGCCCTACCGCGCCCAGGCCGTGCTCGTCCGCGAGGTGCTGGTCGCGCGGCTGGGCCCCGGCGGCGGCGGCAGCAACAACGCCGGCGCCGGCGGCCCCCTCGGCGGCGGCCCGGCGCCCGCCGGCAGCGCGCGCCCCTGCTCCGGCTCCGCCTGGGGCGCCGCCGACGTCGCCGTCGAGACCGTCGACGCATTCCAGGGCAAGCAGCTCGACGTGGCCGTGCTCAGCTGCGTGCGCGCCGCGGGCGGCGCGGGCGGCGGCGGCCCCGCCGTAGGGTTCCTGCTCGACGACCGCCGCCTGAACGTCGCCGTCTCGCGCGCGCGCCTGGCGCTGTGGGTGCTCGGGCGCGCGGCCACGCTCCGCGCCGCGCCGACGTGGCGGGCCCTGTTGGACGACTGCGCGCGGCGGGGCCTGGTGGTCGGGGATGCCGACGCGCGCGAGCTCTTCCCGGCGCAGTTTGCGCCGCCGCCGCCGCCGGCGCCCCCGGCCGGGTCGCCACGGGGGCCCCGCCAGGGCCTGCCCCCGGGCGCGCCCCCGCCACTCACGCGCCTGGCCGTCGGCCCCGCGGCCCCACCGCCGCCGCCGCCGCCGCCGCCGCCGCCCCCCCCCCCGCCTCTTACTACTGCCCCGCCACCTCCCCCGCCGCTCCCGCCGCCCCCGCTCCTGGGCCTGCCCACGATCGTCGTCGACTTTCGGTCGGGAGCGCCCCCGGCGGGCCTCCCGCTCTTGCGAGGGATGGGCGGGGCGGGGCCTGCGCCGCCGCCTCTGCCTCCGCCGCCGCCGCCGCCGCCGCCGCAGCAGCACTACCAAGCGCCCCCGCCTCCGCCCGCTCCGCCCGTGGACCCGAGGCGAGCGCGCATGCAGCAGCAGCAGCAGCGGCAGCAGCAGCCGCAACACCAGCAGCAGCAGCAGCAGCAGCAGCCGCAGCAGCAGCAGCAGCAGCAGCCGCAGCAGCAGCAGCAGCAGCAGCAGCAGCAGCCGCAGCAGCAGCAGGCGCCGCCTGCGCCGCCGCCGTTTAACGAATGGGCGCCGCCACCGCCGCCGGACGCGCCCAAGGACCCGCGCGTCCGGCGCTAAGGACGAGATGAGCGACTCGCGCTGATGTGAGGGACGCCTTGGGTTCTTGTTTCACACAAATATGAAATGTAGCATCAAAACAAAAAAAGGACAAAAGCCTCGCCTCTTTAACCGCGTCGTCGTCGTCCTCACCCGCCCTTTCCGCCGCCGCCGCCGCCGCCCGCCCACACCGCCCCGCCGTAGACAGCCACGCCGAGCGCCACCGACGCCCCCACGCTCCACAGCATGTACGCCCACCCGCGCGAGTCCGCCGGGTAGCCCAGCATCAGCCGCTGCAGCTCCACCACCCAGGTGGAGACGGTCGAGAGCGTGCCGCCGACGCCCGACACCAGCGCGTGCAGCAGGCAGGCGGCCCACCCGCCCGGCGGCAGCGGCAGCCGCGCCGGCGCGCGCCCGCCGCCCGCGGCGGCGGCGGCGGCGGCGCCGGCGGCGGGCCCGCTGCCCAGGTGCTCGGCTGCCTTGCACGCAAAGTCGAGGGCGCAGGCCGAGACGTTGGCGGCGAAGGTGCCCCAGGGGAACCACTGGAGCAGGCGCCCGCCCGGGCGGGAGAGGGCGTCGAGGGGCGGCTTTCTGGCGGCGGCGGCGGCGTCGCCGTTGCTCGACGGGGGCGGCGCGCCCTCCGGTCGCCGTCGGGCCGAGGACGAGGCGTCGGCGGCGCGCCGCCGCCGCCGCCGCAGCCACCACCGCGCGACAGGGCGCGGGACGGCCGCGGCCGGCACGCCCCTGCCGTTGAGACGCGACAGGTAGTACCGCGCGCAGCTGCCCGTGGGCGAGAGCAGCACGGCGATCCAGCCGTACGTGGGCAAAAAGAGGTTGGTGCGGGGGGCGCCGCCGCTGCTGCCGCCGCTGTTTCCGCCGCCGCCGCCGCTTGCTCCTCCTCCTCCTCCTCCCGCCCCCGCCGGCGTCGTCGCCGCCAGAGCAACCTGCCACGCGGCGATCGCCGTGAGCGACAGCATCACGGCCGCGGCGAGCGCGTCGGCGGCGAGCCACTCGGCCGTGTAGCTCGGGGGCGCGTCCTCGACGACCTCGCGCACGACGACGGGAGGCGGGGCAGAGGCAAGAGGGGAGGGCGGCGCCTTGCTGTCCGCCGCGGACGGCGCTCGCGGCCGTGCCGCCGCCCCCGCTGCCGCCGCCGCCGCCGCTGCCGCTCCCCCTGCCACGACGCGGGTCCCCCCAGACCGCCGGCGCCGGAGCAGGCCCTTGCGAGGAGGCGGCTGCTCTGGTTCTTGCTGTTGTTGTCCAGGCTGTTGCTGCTGCTGCTGCGGCGGCGGCTCCTGTCCCTCGGCCGTCTCGACGACCACGGGCCGCACCGGCAAGCCGCCGGCGCTCCGCCGCTCGAGCCCGGCCGCCGCCGCCGCCCCCCCCACCCCGCCCGCTTCCTGCCCCGCCGCCGCCTTGTCCGTCTCCGCCGCCCCTCCTCCCGCGCCCCCTCGGCCGCTGCCAGCACCTCCGCCCCCGGGACCGGCCCCCGGACCGCCCTCGGGGCCGCCGCGCGCCGCCGCCGAAAAGGCCGAAAAGGCCGGCGGCGGGCCGTCCGGCCCCTCGTACGCCAGAAAGGCCGACGGGTTGTGGCGCGCGTACAGCGCGCAGGCCACCTGCTGCCCGACCTGCAGCGCCGCCACGGGCACGACGACGCCGAGCGCCAGGGCGCACAGCGCCCCGACCCAGTCACCCGCGGCCAGCATGCCAACGGCCTGCAGGATCCACGAGGCGAACGTGGTCAGCGAGCCGCAAAAGCCCGTGCGCAGGCCGACCAAGAGGGCGGCGTGCGCTTGCAGCGGCGACGCGCGGTTCAGCAGCGCGAGCGGCGCGGGCGCCGACAGGCGGTGCCTCAGCCCGGCGTGGAGGACGGCGCTGGGGGCGAGGAGGCCCATGGCGAAGGAGCCCACGGCGTTGGGCGCGATGTCGAGGAAGAGGGGGCCCGTGGTCGAGGCGACGCAGGGGGCCCAGGAGGCCGGGTTGGGCGCTGGCGGCGGCGGCGGCTGCGGCGGCGGCGCGAGGGTGTTGGAGGGGGCGGCGGGGGCGATGGCGGCTGCGGCCGCCGCCGCCGCCGCCGCCGCTGAATCGTGCCGCTGCGCGGCCTCGCAGGCGTTGCCGAACACCGCCTCGAGCAGCAGGCGCAAGAGCGTGCCCGCCTGAGACCAAGCGAATAGGTGGAACAGCACGTGCAGGCGCGCGCGGGCGCGCCGAGTGAGGGGCATTTTCGGGACTGCTGGCGGGGGAGGGCGGATCGAGCGAACAAACGGACGGACGAACGCACGCGGCGTCGGCGTCGGCGTCGGCGATCGCTGGGGGCGGCGCGCCACCTTTGAGCGCGTCCGTCCGTCGCCCTGGGGGCGCCGAGGCCTGAGCCCCCCCTTTCACCTGCCCTTCACCGGACTGCTGCCCGAGCGCTCAGCTAGGCGCCATCATCAGGAAGAGGGAGGGCGCGCATTGCTCCCCCCATGAGAGAGCGTCGCAGGAAAAGAAGAGGGCGTCTCTCTTGCTCTCTCGCAGGGCGCGTGAGGAATGTTCCAGTGGTCCAAAGAGAAGCGGTGCGGCGCGGGCGTGAAAAGGAACGTGTGCAAGCGTCGAGCGCTGAAAAATGCCGATCACATCGGCGTCGGCGTCGCGAGTCGGCGAGCGCGCCCCCGCCCGGTGTCGACCCCCATCGCGACGCGCGAAACGTCGCTCTGCATCCCTTTCCAGCCTTTCCCCGCCTCCATCCCCCCCCAAACACAGCCGCGTACGTCCACTCAACGAGCCTCTCGATGATTTATTCGTTTAAAGGACGTCGTAAATTTCTAAAGCCGGCGCCGCACCCTCCGAAATCGCGTCGGCTTCAAATTTTGCAGCGGCGGCGGCCCCACGCTCGCTCGACCCGAAACTGAGTGCCTTTTCGCGAGCGTCAGCCCTTCTTCGGCGCAGCAGTAGCAGCTCCAGCGCCACCCCCCGCCTCCTCCTGCTTCACCTGCTGCTGCTGCTGCTGCAATTGCTGCTGCTGTTGCTGCAGCAGCAGCAGCTGCTGCTGCTGCTGCTGCTGCAGCAGCAACTGCTGCTGCTGCTGCTGCTGGTGCGCCGCCGCCGCCGCCGCCGCCGCCGCCGCCCGCGCCGCCGCCGCCATGACGGCGCCGTAGCCGCCGCCGCCGCGCGCCGCCTCGACCAGCTCGCGCACGTGCTCGTTCTCTGGCAAGGCTGGCGGCATCAGCGCCGCCATGGCCTGCGCGCCGTCCGTCCCGGCCTGGTGCTCGGCGGCGGCCGCGGCCGCGGCCTGCGTCGCGGCGAGCTGCTGCGCCTCGCGCGTGCCGCCGGCCTCGGCGACCGCCTTGGCCGCGGCCAGCGCCGCCTGCTTCTGCCGCGCCTGGGCGGCCGCCACCATTGCGGCCTGCGCGGCGGGCGGCAGCAGCGCCTCGCCCGTCAGCGGGTCGGCCGTGTCGAGCCAGAGGCGCCCGCCGCGGCCGATGCGTGGGCGCACGTGGTCCAGCGACACGCCGGGGGGCAGCGCGAACAGCTCGCGCTCGGCTGGGGCGCCGAGCGCCGCCGCGTCGGCCGCCCGCTGCGCCGCCTCGCGCCCGAGGCCCGCCGCCAGCGCCGCGCGCGCCGCGCCGGCCGCGCGCTGCTGCCGCTGCTGCTGCGCCGCCGCGGCCAGCCGGCTCACGTCCGGCACCACCGCGAACAGCATCTCCTCGCTGGGCGCGGGCGGCGGCGGGGGCATGGCCGCGACGTACTGCCTCAGGTAGGGCAGCAGCGTGTCGCGCCGGCGGCAGCGCGGCGCCCGCCGGCCGGGGCCCCGGACCACCTGCCCGTGCTCGTTCACCCTGTACTGCGCGACGCTGACCGTGTGGCCGTTGGGCAGCACGGCCGTGCCGTTGCGGCGCATGTCCGACTCCTGGTTGGCCTTCAGGCGCGCCTTGAGCTCGAGCATGCCCTGCATCGCGACCGCGTTGGCGTCGGCGGCGGCCGCCGCCGCGCGCGCGGCCTGGGCGACGCGCGCCGCCTGCGCGGCCGTGGCGGCGGCGGCTTGAGCCGCGGCCTGGGCCGCAGCGGCGTCGGCGCCGCCGCCGCCCGCCGACGCCGCGGCCGCCGCCGCCTGCGCGGCGGCCACCGCCGCCGCCTGCGCCACCACCGCCTGCGCCTGCGCCGCCGCCGCCTGCTGCATCTGCACCGCCGCGCCCCGCTGCATCTGCTGCTGCGCCGCGGCCGACGCGACGCCGCCGCCCGCGCCGCCGCCCAGCCCGGCCGCCGCCCCCGACGACGCGGCCGCCGCCCCGCCGTGCCGCAGCCGCACCCTGATGCGCAGCAGCTCCACCTCGGTGTGCATCACGTCGCGCTTGCGGCGCTCGCGGCGCGTCACGTCGTGCACGATCTTGATCGCCTGCCCCACGTTCTCGCGGATGGCGCGCAGCCGCTCCAGACACTCGTCCGTGTTGTCGCGCCGGCGGCGCGTCTGCGGCCGGTTGAGCCTCTCGCGCGGACGGAACACGTGGAACGGGTTGGTGTCGGCCGGGTGCGTCGGCGCCTGCAGCCGCCGCAGCAGGGGGCGCCCCCAACGCTTGCGCTTGGACGCCCAGTAGCGGTAAACTTCGTCGAGCATGCGGTCGCGCCCGCCCACCGTCCGCCGCAGGTGGGCCAGCGCATCCGCCTTGGGCAAATGGTCGATGGTCGCCACCGCCGCCGCCGACGTGCGCTCGGCCTGCGACGCGCCCGCCAGGCACAGCGCGCTCTCGGTCGCGTCCGCGCACGCGAGCTCGAGCGCCCACAGGTGCCGCTCGAAGCGCTCGGGCGGCAGCTTCAGGCCGCCGACGTTGTATCGCGCGAGCCAAAGCTCGTCGTCGCCGTCGAGATCCAGCTCGACGTGGTCCTCGTCTCGGTAGCCCGTCCCCCCGCGCCCGTGCTGGTACACAGGCGGGGGGTGGTACAGCGGGAGGTAGTCGCGGTAGTAGCTGACGACGCGGCGCACCTCGGGGACCGGGATCTCCTTGTGAGGCTTTTTGGGGTTGCCGGCGGTGGCGGAGGGGGCGTGCGGGGCGGCGTGGGCGGCGGCTGGGGCGGCGGCGGCGGCGCCGCCGTCGGCCGGGGCGGCGGCGGCGGCGGCCGGCGCGGCAGCGGCGGCGGCAGCGGCAGCGGGGGCGGGCTCGGCGTCGGCCGCCGCGGCGGCGGCGGCCTCGGCGGCGGCGGCGACCCAGGCCGCCTCGTCGCGGATGATGACGAGGGGCTTGTTGATGTCCACGGGCCGCGGACGGAAGGAGGTTCGGGTCGCCATGGCAAAACGGCAGGTGGGGGAACGGCGAAAAAATTGGTCGGTCGGTCGGGTGGCGCCGTCGGCGGCGCGCCGCTCGGCAAGGTCGAAATCCTCTCTCTCTTGAGCCGGCGCGCGCGCGCTCGCGTGGGCGTGGGCGTGGGCGTGTGCGCAAGGAGCGCGCCTGATCACATCCGCGCTTCTGGGTGGTGTGTGTCGCGAGGGCGCGGAAGAGTTTCAAAACGTGGCTTTGGAGCGAAGTCGAGGGAGAGACGGAGGGGCTGATTGCGGAGTAGTCAATAGAAGGCGGGTCTAATGTTCGCGCACGCACTCGTGATCGTGAATTTTGTGGTGGCCTCGTGTCGAAGAGAGACGTGGAGGAGGGAGCGATGCCGACGACAAGGGACGCCGACAACGGCGCCGACAACGGCGCCGACGACCGTTGCCCGCTCTCCCGCTCCTCTTCTCAAGCAACGCTCTGGCTCGCCACGCATGCGACACAGACACAGACAGACACACGCAATCGCTCGCACACGTACGCACGCGCGCACGAGCGCATCACACACTCGCATCACACCAGAAACAAACAAAAGAGGAGCCCAACGTTTGCGCACCGACCAAAACAAAGCGGCCGCGCTTCGCCCTTGACACGCGCCACCACCTAGGACAGAGGGCGATCCTCTCGCCCCGCACCTCTTCTCGCGCGCACGGAGTCGGCGCACGTCGCTCTACGCTTGACGCAGCGCCACTCTCTCCATCCCAACCGCGCCCCCCGTCCCAACGCCGACGCCGACGCCGACGCCGACGCCGACGCCGACGCCGACGCCGACGCCCGCGAAAACCAACCCCCCCTCATCTGCCCGCCCAACAAAACAAGCCGAGCATCGCGCCATGTCCCCCTCCCACAAGCGCAAAAAGGCGGCGGCCGACTACGAGGGCGAGAGTGAGGGCGACGACGACAACGACGCGGGCTCGGACGAGCTCACGCTCGACGACGACGACGACGGCGCCGCCGCCGCCGCCGCCGCGCCCCCGCCCGCCAAGCGCCCCCGCCAGATCGCCGTGCCCGCGGGCGGCGGCAAGATGGCCGCCTTCGCGGCCATGCGCGCCGCGGCCGAGGCCAACGACGAGGACGGCGACGAGGACGACGACGACGACAACCGCCCCGGACGCGGGGGAGGCGGCGGCGGCGGCGGCGGCGACGACGACGACGACGACGACGACGACGACGACGACGACTCTTCCGAGGGCGTCGGATCCGAGCTGTCGCCGGACGACCTCGCCAAGATCGCCAACATGACCGAGCTGGAGCGCGAGATGTTCATCTACGAGCGCGACGAGGCCCTGGTGAAGCGCCGCGAGCTGCGCGCGTTCAAGAACGCCGGGCGCGAGCCGAAAAAGGTCGTCGCCGCCGCCGCCGCTCAGCAGAGGCAGCTGCGGCGTGCGGGCGGCGGCGCGGCGGCGTCGGCCGCGGCGCAAAAGGCCGCGGCGCTCCGGGACCTCACGCAGAAGCGCCGCGAGGCCGCGGAGAAGCAGCGCCAGAAGGCGGATCGGCGCGGCCGCGCGGCAGCAGGACACGACGAGGAGGGCGCGCTGCCGGACGAGGACGACGAGGACGACGACGGCGAGGAGCGCGGCGGCGGCCGCGGCCGCAAGAGCGCCGCCGCCAAGCCGCGCCCCGCGGCCGCCCGCGGCCACCGCGCCGCCGCCGGCGGGAGCGACGACAGCGACGGCGGCTACTCGTCCGGCGCCGCCACCAGCGACGAGGACGACGACGACGGCGACGGCCGCGCCGCCGCCCGCGGCCGCGGCAACGCCGACGGCGGCGACGGCGCCGCCGACGGAGAGGACGACGCCGAGCAGGCCACCCCCAGCGACGTCCGCGCCATGCAGCTGCCGCGCCGCGTGCTGGCCGCCTGGGCCGACCACCCGCTCTTCGTCGCCACGGTGCCCGGCTTCGCGGTGCGCGTCGCCTTTGGCGACCGGCAGGACCCCGAGACGGGCCGCCGCGTGACCCGCTACGTGCTCGCGCGCGTCGTCGCCGTCGCCGACCAGCCGGCCAAAGGCTACCGTTTCGGCGGCGACGCGGCGCCGCCGCCGCACCCCGACACCGGCGCCGACCCGCTGCCGGCCTCGGCCGCCGTCCTGCCCGCCGGGTCCCCCGCCCCCGTGGCCGAGACCACGCGCCAGCTCGTGGTCGAGGAAGGGGGGATGACGGCGCGCGTGGCGATGACGCAGGTGAGCGACCGGCCCGCCACCGACGACGAGATTGCGCGCTACATGCGGCTGTCGCGCAAGGCGCTGCAGGAATCCGGCGTCGTCGATCCTGCCGGCGCGATGGCGGCGGCGGCCGCCCTGACCTCCGCGTCCTTGGGCCGGGCGCGCGCGGCCGCGGCCTCGCCCGCGCTCGCGGCCTGCCCGCGGGTGGAGCTGCCGCGCGGGACGCCCGCGGAGATGGTGCTGCGCGCGGGCGGGCCGGGCGGCGCCGTCGTCTCTGGCCGGAGCGACGACCCTCTCTTGCTCGGCCTGCCGGCGCCCGCGCTGCCGCGCTACGTCGGCGCGCCCGTGTGCCCGCTGCTGGTGCGCGACCGGCGCCTGGCCGAGCGCCGCCTGCTCGCGGCCCTGGCCTACCGCCTCACGGGCGAGGACGTCAAGCGAATGCTCGCGGACAAGGCGAAAAAGGGGCGGCTCGCCGCGAACCTGGCGGCCGAGCGCGCCAAGGCGGCGTTTGCGCTCGAGGCGGCGCAGTCGCAGCTCTCGGAGACGTCCGAGCGCCTGCGGCGGCACCGCGCCAACCTGGCCGCGGGCCGGCGGGTGGTGGGCGACGAGGGCGAGGACGAGGACGAGCTGGCGCGCGCCGAGGCGGACGCCGAGGCGGCGGTCGGCGGCGCGCGGGCGCGGCTGGCGGCGCTCGACCAGCGGGCGGCGGCGGCGGCGGCGGCGGCGCAGGACGGCGGCGGCGGCGGCGGCGGTCGCGCGGGCGGCGCTGGCGGCGCTGGCGGCGGCGCTGGCGGCGGCGGCCCCGCGTCGGGCGGCATGAAGTGCAGCGCCGACATGGCCGCCATCTCGGCGCGCAACAAGGCGCTCAACTTCAAGAAGGCGCTCGAGGGCGCGAGCAACGTGCCGGGCGCCGCCAACAACGCGGCGGGCGGCGGCGGCGGAGCCGGCGGCGGCGCCGGCGCCGGCGGCACGGGCGGGCCCGGCGGCGGTGGCGGGGGCGGCGCTGCGGGCGCGGGCGGCGCCGTCAACCCGGCCTCCAACACCGACGCCTTTGCCCGCCGCCAGACCAAGTCGTCCGTCTACTGGAACACGCGCGGGACCAAGAAGGAGGCGGGCGGCGGCGACAAGCACAAGGCGGGCGCCGCGGGCGGCGAGGCTGGCGCAGCCGCCGCCGCCGCCTCAGCCGCCTCGGCCGCGCTCGCCGCCGCCGAGACCAAGCAGCGGCGCGACGACGAGGCGCGCGCCGAGGCCGAGCTCGAGCTGCTGCGCTCCCGCGCCACCTCGGCCGCCCTGGGCGGCACCGCCGCCCTCGACCCGCGCCTCGCCGCGCTCGACCCGGCCCGCCTGCTCGACGCGCTCGAGCTCGGCGTGGACGACGCCGCGGTCGCGGCGGCGGCCGGTCTGTTGGCTGGCGGCGGCGCGGGCGGCGGCGGCGGCGGCGGCGGCGCGGGCGGCCTTGCGGGCGGCGGCTGCGGCGGCGTCGACGCCGTCTTGCTGCCGCGCCGGGTGCTTGGCCCCCGGTGGACGGGGCCCAAGGCGGAGCCGTTGCCACTGGACAAGCGCGTGCTGACGTTTGCAGAGTGGCGCGAGCGGTGGCTCGAGTCGCAGGGCGTGAAATAGGCGGCGACGCCGTCGTTTTTTCCCTTCGCTCACTGTTTTTTTGCGGCATTGTCTTGATTTTTGGTGTTGTGTAATTTGCAACTAACGATGTGCATCGTCAGCACCAGTCCCTGTCGTCGGACCCGCGTCGAAAGGAGCAGAGCCCGGCCGCCCGAGTTTGAAGCAAGTTGGCGGCGTGTCTCTTTCTCGAGCGACAGCCCGCGGCTTTCAAGGTGCGCCGCCGTCGCTTCAACAGAAGCGGCCCTTTTTTGCTGTCGCGCCCACCTGTGTTATCACATCACGACCGACCGACGCATTTGTCGCGAGGGACGCATGGACATGATGCTGACCCGTTGGAATCCGCCCCCCTTGGTTTCTCGCGAGACCTAAAGCTTGACTCTTCTTGGAGGAAGGAGAGAGACCTAGAGACGTTTTTGAACACCGTTCGAATGGAGTCATCGCGCGTGCGCGTCGCCGCGGTCGTGCGCCCGCTCATCGAGCAGGAGCTCGAGCAGGGGTGCCAGCACATCGTCCACGCGACGCCGGGCCAGCCGCAGGTAAGGGCAGAGAGACTGGTGTCCTCCTCGTCGCCTCCGCCCCCCGCCGACGCCGCCGACGCCGACGGCGGCGCCGACGCTCCTCGCTCACTCCGCCCCACCCCCCAAAAAACAGGTCTTCCTCGCCGGCGCAGCCCCCCACCCGGGCTCCCTCAACGCCACCACTCACAGCAGCGGCCCCTTCAGCGCCCCCTCCTCATCCTCCTCGGGCCACACCTTTACGTTTGACCACGTCTTCGGCGAGGCGGCCGGCGCCGAACCCGCTGCGTCGCTCTACCGGCGGACGGTGGCGCCCCTCGTCGACGACCTGTTCCGCGGCATCAACGCCACCGTCCTCGCCTACGGTCAGACGGGCTCGGGCAAGACGTACACCATGGGCTCCGCCTTTACTCCCGGCGGCGCGGCCAAGGGCGTGATCCCCGAAGCGGCCGACGACATCTTTGCGCGCGTGGCGGCCGGCGCGGCGCGCCCGCGCGGCGGCGCGGGCGCGGGCGGGGGCGCGGGCGGAGGCCCCGTCGACGCGACCGTGCGCGTGTCGTTCGTCGAGATCTACAAGGAGAAGATCCACGACCTGCTGGCGGGTCTGGCGGACGAGGAGGACCGGGCCGCCGGGCGGCCGCCCCGGCCCCGCCCGGCCGTCACGATCCGCGAGTCGGCGGCCGGCGCCGGCGCCGGCGCCGGCGCCGGCGGCGTCAGCGCGACGGGCGGCAGCGTCTGCCTTGTCGGCGCCGTCGAGCGCGAGGTGCGGTCGCGCGACGAGATGGCCGCGGTGCTCGAGCGGGGGTCGCTGTACCGCGCGACGGCCAGCACGGCGATGAACAGCCGTTCGTCGCGCTCGCACGCCGTGCTGACGGTGCAGATCGAGCAGCGACGGCGGGCGGAGGACCCTGAGGAAGGAGAGCGGGCGGCGGCCGCAGCGGGCGCGGGCGCGGGCGACGACGACGACGGCGACGACGGCGACGGCGACGCCGAAGAGGAGGAGGGAGACCGCCGGGAAAACAGCGACCACCCGGGGGGCAAGGAGCAGGAGGACAACGACGCGGAGGGCAAGGAAGAAGAGGAGGACGACGACGACGACTGCGGCGGAGGCTACCTGTGCGCAAAGCTGTGCCTCGTCGACCTCGCCGGCTCGGAGCGCGCCAAGCGCACGGGTGCGAGCGGCGCCAGGCTGCTCGAGGCGATCGACATCAACCGGGGGCTGCTGGCGCTTGCCAAGGTGATCGCGGCCCTGGTGGAGCAGGCGCAGCAGTCACAGGTGCAGCCGCAGCCCACGTCCCAGCAGCAGCAGCAGCAGCAGGGGCAGCAGCAGCAAGGGCAGCAGCAGCACCCGCAGCAAGCGCCGCTGCTCCCGCCGGCGCCGCCTCGGCGCCGCAGCAAGCGGCAGCAGCACGTGCCCTACCGCGACTCGACGCTCACGCGGCTGCTGAGCGACTCGCTGGGCGGCAACAGCCAGACCGTCTTCCTCGCGTGCGTGTCGCCCAGCGACGCCAGCCGAGAGGAGACGCGCAACACCCTGCGGTACGCGTCGGAGGCGCGGCGCATCCGCAACACCCCGGTCGTCAACAGGGACCCCGTCGCGGGCCTGGCGGCCGCGCTGCGCGCCGAGCTGGCGCAGGCGCGCGCGGAAAACGCGGCGCTTCGGCGCGCGCTGGGCGGCGAGGCCGGCGCGTCGGCGGCGCTGCGCTCCGCGGCGGCGGCGGCGGCGGCGGCGGCGCTCGACGGCCCGCCCTCGTCCTCGTCGTCTCTGCAGGCCGCCGCGGGCTTTCCCCCCTGGCAGCGCCTGCACCAGCACCCGCAGCAGCAGCAGCCGCACCAGACGAGCGAGGCGCTGCTGGTGCTGCAGGCCGAGGTCGAGCACCTGCAGCGCGAGCGCGACGCGCTCGAGGAGGAGGCCGGCGAGCGGGCGCTGGCGGCGGGGCGCCTCGAGCACGAGGCCGCGTCCGCGGGCGCGCGCCTACGCGGGGCCGAGCGACAACGCGACGCCGCGCGCGCGGCGCTCGGGCGGCTGGTGTCCGAGGCGCGCGAGCTGGCGCCGGCGGTCGAGCAGGCGGCGCGGGCGGCGGTTGGCGGCGGCGGCGGCGGCGGCGGCGGCGGCGGCGGCGGCGGCGGCGCGGGCGACGGCGGCCGAGGCGCCGCCGAGGTCGCCGCCGCGCTGCTCGAGTGCGCCGCCCGGGCGGCGGCCGCCGCGGCCGCCGACGACCCGCCGCCCTCCTTTGCGTTCACCCCGGCGGGCGGCGGCGGCGGCGGCGGCCGCCCGGTCTCGCGTCCGGGGGTCGGCGGCGCGGCAGGCGGAGCATTAATCGCCCCGCCCTCGGCCGCGACGCCGGCCTCCTCCTCCCTGCCCTTTTTGTCGCCCTCGGACGGCCTGCTGATCCCGCTGCCGGCCACGCCCCCGGACGGCGGCACCGGCGGCGCCGAGGGCGGCGCGGACGGGGCGACCCACCCTCCCGCCACCGACCCCGACGCCGCCGCGGCCGCCGCCGGGCAGCAGCACCACGACGACGACGACGCCGCCGAGGCCCTCGCGCGCCACGAGAGCGCCGCCTACGCCGCGCAGGCCGCCGCGCACGTGACCGAGCTCGAGCGCATGCGCCGCCGGCAGCAGCAGGCCGAGCGCGCGCTGCGCGACAAGGAGCTGCGGCTCGCCGCGCTCCAGCAGGCGGCACGGGCCGACCTCGAGCGCGTGAGCGAGGGCCTGGCCGAGCTCGAGCGGGCGGGGGCCAAGGCGGCCGGTGGTGGTGCTGGTGGTGCTGTTGGTGCTGCCAACAACGGCGCCCCGTCGTCGCCGGTCGGCGCCGCCGCCTCGCTCCGCGCGCAGTACGACCGCGTGCTCGTCGGCCTCGAGGCCGAGCGCGACGCCCTCCAGCAGCAGCGCGCCCAGCTCGCCTCGCGCCTGCAGCAGGCCCAGGCCGCCGCGGGCGACGAGCGCCGACGCCTCGAGGCGGCGCACCGGGACAGGCAGGCGCTGCTCGAGCGGCGCGCGAGGGAGCTCGTCGAGCGCGAGGCGGCCTGCCGCCGCTCGGCCGCGCAGCTCGGGCGGGTCGAGCGCGTGTGCTCGCGCCTGTCGGACGACATCCAGCGCATGCGCGCCGAGCGGGTGGCGGCCCTGCGGCGCCTCGAGCAGAAAGAAAAAGAGTTTCGCGAGTGGCGCCTCGACAGGGAGCGCGAGGTCGTGCGCCTGCGGCGCGAGGCGGCCCGCGGCGCCGCGCTGCTGCAGCGGCGCGAGGGCGAGGCCGCGCGGCAGGCGGCGGTGCTACGGCGCAAGACGGAGGAGGCCGAGGCCGCGCGCCGCCGCCTGCGCGACGTGCTCGGGGGGCAGCAGCAGCGTCGGCGGAGGCAGCAGCAGCAGCAGCAGCAGCAGCAGCAGCAGCACGCGCACCAGCAGCAAGAGGGCGCCGACGACGACGACGGCGGCGACGGCGCCATCGACGACGGCGACGACGAGGACGGCGAGGCCCCCCCGCCCCCCGCCCTCCCGACGACCGAGGCGGGCCGCCGCCGCTGGGTCGAGCGCGAGCTCGAGCGCTCCGCTCAGTCGCTCGACTTTGCCACGCTGGTCGACGCCGAGGTCGCCCACCGCGCCGCCGCGCACCGCGCGCTCCGCGAGCTCGAGAAGCGCCTGGCGATCGCGGAGGACCCTCAAATTGGCTCCGGCTCCCTGGGCGGCGCCGGCGCCGGCGCCGGCGCCGGCGCCGGCGGCGCCGGCCCCCTCTCCGCGTTCCCCCTCTCCGCCCCCCCCCTGAGCCCCCTGTGCCCGGCCTCGGCCATCGGCATGCGCGGGGCGCTGACGCCCCTGGCGGCGCGCGCGGCGGGCGTGGGCACGGGGGCGGCGGCGGCGGGTTCCGGCGCGGCGGCGCCGACGGACGCGCAGCGCGCCGCGGCGGCCAAGGCGCTGTCTGCGCGCGCCGACGCCCTCCGCGCCCGCATCGCGGGGCACAACCGCCAAATCGCCGAGCTGCAGGCGGCCTGGGACGCGGCGCGCGCCGAAGAGGAGGCCAGGGGCGGCGGCGCCGCCGGCGCGGCGCGCTGGGCGGCCGCGCGCTCCCTGCCCGAGGCCAGGAAGCTGCTGGCGGCCGTGTTCCGCGCGGCCTCCGACCACCGGCTCGCCGTCGCCGACGCGTCGGCCGAGACGTCGCGCCTGGAGGAGGAGCTGGCGGCGGCGCGCATGGCGCTCGAGATCGAGCGGCGGCGCGCGGGCGCGCGGGCGCGCGCGGTGGCCGCCGCCGAGGCTTGCGCGGCGGCGGTGGTGGCCGTGGCGGCCGCCGGGGGCGCGGCCACGACGGAAGAGGAGGAGGAGGAGGAGGACGAAGAGGCCGGCGCGCAGCGCGGGACCGGCGGCGGCGGCGACGACGAGGTCGACCGCGAGGCCGACGCCTTGCTGCGGTCCATCATCGGCGCGGAGGGGGGCGGCGGCGGCGCGGGCGAGCCCTCCGCCGCGGCCGCCGCCGGCGCCTCCGGGGACGACAACCCGCGGGTGGCGGGCCTCTTCTCGCAGTGGGAGCAGCTGGCGTCCGCATGGAAGAAACGGCCGCTCGGCGGCGGCGGCGGCCGGCGGGGGCGCGAGGCGGCGGCGACGGCGGCGGCGGCGGCGGCGCAAGCCGACGGGGACGCGGCCGCCGCGTCCGCCCCTCCTGCGCCGCCCGGCACGGTGACCAAGGCGCTCGACTTTGCGACGACGACGCGTCGCGCTGAAGAGGAGGATGGGGAGGAGGAGGAGGAGCAGGACGAGGGTGACGAGAGCGGCGGCGACGGCACCGGTGGCGAGAGCAGCGACGGCGGTGGCGGCAGCAGCAGCAGCGAAGACGAAGAAGAGGAGGAGGAGGAGGAGGCCGACCCGGAGTGGAGCCTGGAGACCGCCACGCCGGCGGCCGGCGCGCGCCGCAGCCGCCGCAGCCGCCCCCTGCCTGCCGCCCTCGACGCGTCCCCCGACGCCTCGTGGCCCCCGGCCGCCGCCGCCGCCCCGGCCGACCGCCGCCGCTCGCTCGCCGCCGCCGCCGCCACCGCCGCGACCGCCCGCTACGACGCCGCCCAGCGCCGCGAGTGGGAGCGCCCCGTGCTCGAGCGCGTCAACGCCTCGCTTGCGGGCCCGCCCTTTGCCAAGCTGACCGTCAAGGCGCTCAAGGAGGCGTTCTCCGCGCTCGCCGACGAGGCGGAGAGGCGCGCGGCGGCGGCGGCGGCAGAAGCGGCGGCGGCCGACGGACGTTCGCCGCCGCCGCCGCCCGCTCGCTCGCGCTACTGGCGCCCGGGCAACCGCTCCAAGGACGCGCTCGTCCTCGCGTTCCGGGAGCGCGTGCTGGGCCTCCCGGGGCTGGCCTCATTCGAGGGCGGCGCGGACGGCCGGCGGACGCAGGCGGCGGCGGCGGTCGAACAGATCACGGGGCTGGCTTCCGTCTTGAGCGTGGGGGGCGGCGAGGACGAGGCGCGGCCGCCGCCGCCGCCGCCCGCCCGAGCAGGCGCGCTGATGATGCCGCCGCCCCCCCGCCGGGTGCCGAGGGGCGCGAGCGCGAGCGCCCCCGCCTCGCCGCGCGGCGGCATCTTCAAGCTCACGGCGTCCGCGGCCCTCAAGCAGCAGCAGCAGGCGCAGCAGCACCAGCAGCACCAGCAGCACCAGCCGCTGCAGGCGGGCGCCATTGCCGCGGGCAGGAGGGGCACGGGCGAGAGCGGCGGCGGCGGGGGGGCAGGAGAGGGCGGCGGCGGCAACGGCGGCAGCGGCCACGTGTCGCGGACCAACAGCGCGCGCCAGAGTGGACGCTGGCGCTAGATTTCGCGTGGCACGACTACATTACACCTTCGATTTATTCGAATTTTAAATATTTCAAATTTATTTATTTATTTAATATTTCAAATTTCGTTTCGGGGTCGCGGGAGCGCCAGTTTTCGTCGCGGGGCGGGCGCCGCCGCTCCTGCTGCTGCTGCTGCTGCTGCTGCCTCTGGTGCCTCTGGTGCCGCGCGCGCGCCCTCCTCCTCTGAAGCTTCCTCGCCCGACGGCATGACGCGCCCGTCGTCCTCGTCTAGCTCGGCGGCGTCTTCTTCCTTTTGCTGGGGCAAGGGCGAGGCGGGCGCTGGAGCCGCCGCGCCCGCGGTCGCCGCGTTCGCCGCCGCCGCCGCCGCCGCGCGCTGCCCCACCGCCAAAGTCTTCATCGCGACAACTGTGGCGGGCAAGCCCGCCGCCCGCTCCAGCTCCGCCCACGGGTTCTGGAGCATGCCGGGCGTCACGTAGCGGGCGGGATCTTCGAAGGGCAGCTCGCCGCCGCCGTGGCCGCCGCGCCCGCCTCGCCCGCCGCCGCCCCGCCCGCCGCCGTCGTTGCCGCGTGCGCGCTTCCGGCCGCCGTCCCTCCCGCCGCGGTAGCCCATTGATCGCTGGTTGGCACCGCCGGCACCGTAGTGTCCTCCTGCACCGCCACCGCCCTGCTGGGGGTACATCCTAGAGGCCGAGGAAGCTCGGCGTCCAGAGAGAGGGGCGAGCGTGAACGTGGGGGTGCACGAGGGCAGCAGCAGCATTCAGTGCGTTCATGCGTGTGTGTGGAGGCTAGGTTTGTTGTCTTAGGACGGACTGCGTTGTGTCGTGTCGCAACAGAGGGGACGAAGACTGCTGAAGAGCGCGCCGACGGTCGCCGCCACCGCCGTTCGTTCGACGACTTTGAAACGACTCGGGACGCGTCATCGAGCCGACCTCACCTTTGAGCGACACCCTCACCTCTGTCATCGCATCCTGCATTTCACTAAACTACGCAAAGCCCCAGAGCCTCCCCCGCGACTTCGCCCCTCTCCAAAATACCGCCGCCCCACCGACGAAGCGATAAAATGGCCCCTCTCGAGGGCGCGATCCTCGGCCTGGGCAACCCCCTGCTGGACATCAGCGCCGTCGTCGATCAGGCGTTCCTGGACAAGTACGAGGTGAGAGAGAGAGAGATGGAGAGAGCGACGTTCCCCCCACCCCCTCCTCCCCCTCTCCTCCCCCACTCACCCGCCCCCCCTTCCCAACCGACAAACGACGCGACCGCACAACAGCTCCAATTGGCCAACCAGATCCTGGCAGAGGACAAGCACCTGCCCATGTACACGGTGCGACCCTTTTCTCGATCGTGCGCGAAGAGCAGGGCGTCTTGCACGTTTGCGCGTCCGGCCGCGTCGCGCGCTGTGCTCCGTCCTCTTGTCACCGCCGGCGTCGGCGTTGGTGCTGTGTTTTTTTGTCCGAAGCAGAGGAGCACCGCGCCCTCGTGGGGTTGTCCCATGTGCGCCTGCGGCGAGGCCTGCCCCCTGCGCGCGCCGACGCGCGGCTGCCCTTCCGAGGGACTACCACGCGACGTCGACCGCGAGCGACACGTCACGCAAGGCAAGAGGGGGGGGGGGGGGGGGGGGGGCAATGGCGCGGCGCGGCGACGGACCGGCCGACCGAGCGATCGAGCGATCCCCCCGGCCGCCGGCCACTCGTCGCCGCCGTCGCCGTCGTCGTTGTCCGCTCCCGCCCCGCGCTCCCCCTTTCGCTCCTTCCCGGCTCTCGACCCCCTCGACACGCCCTCGACCCTATCCCTCGCCCCTTTTCGCGCCTCCCCTCTCACCCACCCACCCACACCCTCCCTTTCCCCCAACCTCTTGGCTCACACGGCCACGCGGCCACACCAAACCAACCCCGACGCAAAAAAAAAAAACATCATCGTCCACAGGAGCTCGCGGCCATGCCCGGCGTCGAGTACATCGCCGGCGGCGCCACCCAGAACAGCGTCCGCGTCGCGCAGTGGATGCTCGCGCCCGAGACCGGCAGCACCGCCTACATGGGCTGCGTGGGCGAGGACCCGTTCGCCGAGCGCATGGCCGCCGCCTGCCGCGACGCCGGCGGCGTCGACGCGCGGTACCTCGTCGACGCCTCGGCCGCCACGGGCACGTGCGCCGTGTGCGTGCTGGGCGGCGAGCGCAGCCTGGTGGCCAACCTGGCCGCGGCCAACAACTTCAAGGCCGACTTCTTGAAGCAGGCGGACAACTTTGCGGCGCTCGAGCGCGCGCGGGTGGTCTACTCGGCGGGGTTCTTCATCACCGTGTCTCCCGAGAGCATCATGGTGTGCGCCGAGCACTGCGCCTCCGCCCCCGCCCCGGACGGCACCAAAAAGGCCTACTGCATGAACATCAGCGCCCCCTTCATCGTGCAGGTGCCCCCCTTCAAGAAAGCGCTGCTCGACGCGATGCCGTTTTGCGACTTTTTGTTCGGCAACGAGACAGAGGCGCGCGCTTTCGCCGAGGCCGAGGGGTGGGCGACCGCCGACGTCGCAGAGATCGCGGCAAAGGCCGCCGCCCTCCCGCGCGCGCCGGGAATCGCGCAGCCGCGCGTGGTCGTGTTCACGCAGGGGGCCGACGCCACGGTGGTCGCCACGGGCGGCGAGGCGGCGTCGGTCGAGACGTTCGAGGTGCCGGCCGTGCCGAAAAGCGAGATTGTTGACACCAACGGCGCCGGCGACGCGTTTGTGGGCGGCTTTCTGGCGCAGCTCGCGCGGGGCCTGCCCGTGGCCGAGTGCGTGCGGGCGGGGCACTACGCGGCGGGGGTGGTGATCCGCCGCTCCGGGTGCACGCTGCCGGACAAGCCCGACTACAAGTGAAGGGAAGAGAGGGAGAGAGAAGATTGATTTGTTTTTAATCCGGAAAAAAAAGACGGGCGCGCGTTTCGGGAGCGTCGTTCTTTTTTCAGTTTTTGCTCTCCTTCCTGTTTAATGTGCTTCTTGGATGGCAGAAAGTGCTTCTTCTGGCTTCGTTCTCTCGTTTTTCGCGTGTCGGTTCAGATCGTGCACACTCTCGGGGGCAAGCGGGGGGGCGGGGTGTCGTGCGGTCGGCTCTCTCTTTCTTTCGTCTCTCGTCTCTCGTCGTCGCGGAAAGCAAAAAGGGCGCGCTCAGAAAATAAAAGAAAAGGAAAAATAATCACCACTCGTCGTCGTCGGGCGCGCAGGCGCCGTCGTACTCCTCGTCGTCGTCGTCGTCGTCCCCGCTGCCGCTGCCGGTCTTGCGGCGGGCCTTGGGCTGCCGCGGCGCGGGCGCCTCAGCCGCCGCCGCCGCCGCCGCCGCCGCTCCCGCCTCGTCGTCCTCCTCGTCCTCCACGTCCTCGCTGCCGCTCCCGCCGCTGCCGCCCGCCGCCTGCCGCGCGCGCCGCTGCTCCGCGCGCTCGTGCCGCCACCACGCGTCGTTGACCGCGTGGTCGCTGAACAAGAAGCTCACGTACGCGTCCACCACCCCGGCGGGCGCGGCGCGCCACACCGGGTCCGCCTCGTTGTCGCGCGCGCTCGCGTAGTGGGCCCACGCGCCGACGCCGGCCGCGTCGGGCGACGACGACGGCCCGCCTCCTTCCTTCTTGCCGCCTCCTCCGCCGCCCTCCGCCGCCGCCACCAGGGCCTCTGCCCGCGCGCGCTTGGCCGCCGCCGCCGCCGCCGAGCCGTCGCACGCGCACTTGACCGCCGCGTGCGTCTCGCACACCGCCTCGGGCGCCACCGCGAACAGCGACCGCAGCTCGGCGCGCGAGAAGGTGCGCCGCTCCTCCTCCTTGTCCACCAGGGTGTCGGCCAGCCCGCACTTGGACAGCTGACGCTGGTATATCTTCTCCTCGATGCTGCCAGCCAGCAACAGCCGGTAAATTTGACACGTCTTCTTCTGTCCCTCGCGCCAAACGCGCGCCATGGCCTGCAGGTCGTTGCCCGGGTTCCAGTCGCTGTCCATCAGCACGAGGCGGTTGGCCCCGATGATGTTGAGGCCCGTGCCGCCGGCCTTGCTCGACAGCAGCAGCGCGAAGGACGCCTCGGCTCCTTCGGCGTTGAAGCGGTCGACCGTGCCCTGCCGCGCCTTGGCCGAGCTGCTGCCGTCCAGGCGCAGCGTGCGCCAGCCGCGCGACGCGCAGAGCGCGCCCATCACGTCCAGGTTGGTCGTGTGGTTGCTGACGAGGACGACCTTGTCGGTCGGCGCCGACGACCGCACCGCTTTCAACAGCGCGTCTAATACCATGAGTTTGCCGCTGTGCTGCGGCTGGCGCTCGCCCGGGCGGAACGGCGGCCAGACGCTCGGGGCGGAGAACAGCGGCAGGGCGCCCTCGAAGCCCGTGAGCTGGGGCCCGGGCGGGGGGTCGTCGGCGCCACCGCCGCCGCCGCGGCCCGAGGGCTCGGCGTAAGAGACGGGCGCCGCGCCGCTGCGGCCGGAGCGGCGGCCGGGCGCCGCGGCGGCGCCGCCCCCCGCGCCTCCCCCTCCCTCGCCGCCGCCGCCGGCGATGCAGTCGTAGATCAGGGACGGGTGGCAGCACAGCTTCTTGAGCATGCCGATGGCGACGAGCGGCGCGAGGCGCTGCGGCTTGGGGCCGCCGCCGCCGCCGCCGCCGGTCGCGGGCGACGCGCCCTTCTTCTTCTTGGCGCCGCCGCCCTTGCCGGCGTTGGCGCGGCCGGCCACGCCGTCGTCGCCGGCGCCGGCCCCGGCGTCAGCGCCCACGTCCTCCTCCTCCTCCACCACCACTCCTCCCCGCCCTCCTGCTCCCCCCCCGCCCGCCGCCCCCGCCCGCCCCCCGACCAGCGCCTGGACCGCCGGCGCCTCCAAAAAGGCCTGGAACAGCGCCAGCTGCAGCCGCGACGGCCGGCAGAAGACGACCTGCTCCACGCGCGGCGGCAGCAACCTTTTTAGCACGGCGCTCGTGCGCCGCAGCATGAAGCGGTGGCACAGCGCGCCCAGCCGCCCCATGGCCTCGAGCCCGCGGCCGACGTCCGCCTCGTCGGCGTCGGCGTCGCGCCCGCGCAGGATGGGCCGCTCGTAGACGCGCGAGAAGGCGCGCGGGTCCCCCAGCAGGCCCGGGAGCGCCAGGGAGAAGACCGAGTAGAACTCGGACAGGTCGTTCTGCACGGGCGTGCCCGACAGCAGCAGGCGCGGCGCGGCGCGCGCGCCGAGCGCGGCGACGGCGGCGCTGGTCCGCGCCTCGCTGTTCTTCAGGTGGTGCGCCTCGTCGCACACGATGAGGTCCGGCTGGAGGCGGGAGACCTGGTTGAAGTACATGCGGAAGGTGGTGTCTGTTTTTTTTGTTTGATTTGGGGTTTTTGGGTTTAGGTGTATTGTTTTTGTTTGGGGGGATTTTTGTTTTGTTTTGTTTTTCGGGGGAAAGCGGGCGGGACGAGGGATAAGGCCGTGAGCGAGCGAGAAAAGAGACAAAATAGGAAACGGCGTCATGAATGTTGGCCCGCAAAGCCAGAGCAGAGCAGCGGGCGCCGGTTGTCAAACCCTCAACCAACATCAAAAAAAAGCAAACTCACAGCTCATCACCATGACCTTCGGCTTGCCTGGCATCCGCGCGGGCGGCGGCGGCGGCGGCGGCGGGCCCCGCCGCACGATGGCGCCGGCGCCGGCGGCCGCGGCTGCTGCCCCCCCTTCCCCTCCTGCCGCGGCCGCCGCCGCCGCCTCGGCCATCGCCGCCGCGTCCGCCGCCTCGGCCGCCGCCGCGTCGGCCGCCGCCTGCCGCTCCGCCAGGCCCGCGGCCAGCTTGGCCCGCAGCATCGCGCCGGCCGTCGTCCGCCCCGTGGGCCCCGCAAACGCGGCGAGCGCCGCCTTCACGGCGGGGGCGCGCGAGTCATCGACCACGACGGCCTCGACGCGCCCCTCGAGCCACTGGTCGAGCTCGTTGCCCCAGTTGCGCACCAAAGAGGTCGGGCACAGAATGATAGGGCGAGCGCAGGTCGGGACGCCCGGGCCGAAAAAGACGTTGTTCTGGAGCAGAAACCAGATGGTGCAGCACGCCTGGAAGGTTTTTCCCAGGCCCATCCCGTCGGCCAGCACGCAGCCGGCGCGCCCCGCCTCGCGCAGCTGGGTAAGGCACTCGAACACGAAGCGGACGCCCTCGCGCTGGTGCGGGCGGAGTTTGCGCGCGAGGAAGGGGTCGGCGAAGATGGGGCGGCGGCCGAGCAGCGGGTGGCCGCCGTTGTCGCCCCGGGGGGAGGGCGCCGCGCCCGTCGCCGAGGGCGGGGAGATGGAGTCGGCGGCGGTCGAGGGCCGGGCGGTCGTCATCTTGTTCTCCTTCTTGGCCCCGGGGCTGTCGCCGCCGTCGTCGTCGTCGTCGCCGCTGCTGCAATCGCCGCTGCTGCTGCCGCTGGCGCTTACTCTGTCGGCCTGCGCGCCCTCCTCCTCCTGCTTGACGCCGCCGCCGCCGCCGTTGTCCGCCGCCGCCGCCGCAATCGCAGGGTCGGGCGCCACGCGCGCGTCGTACAGCGACGGGTCGTAAAGGACGAGCGGCGCGGCGGCGGCCGCCTCGGCGGCGGCCGCGCCGCCGTCGTCGGCGTCGATCACCACCAGGCGCGTGAGCGCCTTGAGCAGGTCGCCCGCGGCGGCGCCGTAAGCGCGCCGCAGGCCGAGGGTGCCACCGCCCGTCTGCGCGCCGGGGAGCGGGCACTGTTGGTCGTGGGTTCGGTGGTGGGTTTTTGTTTTTGAGGGGAGAGAGCAAGAAGAGTGAGACGGAGGGCGTTAGCGTTTTCTTGGTGGGTCGGGCGACGAGCGGCGACGGCGGCAAGAAACGCTCTACTTTGCGGACGCGCGCGCGCGTGGCTTTGCACGCAAAACGGACACATCAGGCACCCTCTGTCTTCACCACCAGCTCACCTTGTACGGCTTCTTGGCGGCGATCGTGGCCTGCGCGGCGGCGGCGGCGGGCGCGAGCGGAGGGTGAGCAGAGGCGGCCGCCGCCGCCTCTGCCGCCGCCGCCTCTGCCGCCGCGTCGCCCCCGCGCGTCTTGGGCCCGTGGCGCGACTTCTTCGGGTCGCCGTGCTGCAGGATCGAGGGCGCGTTCGAGCGCCGCATCCTCTCTGGTGGTGGGTTTTTTCCCTAGGCCCTTTCTGTGTTTAGCGCATTCTGTTTTGTTCTGTTTGGTTCTGTCGGCGGCGGCGGCGAACGAGCGAGCCAAAGACAGACAGACGCGGCGTTGTTTCGGTGGTCTCCCTGATTTCGGGGGGAAGAGGTTGTGGTTTATGTGATCGATCGGCGCGCCCGTGTGTGTGTGTTGTGTGGCCGCCTTGTTGTCTGTCGCGTGTTTCCAAAAGTAACACCCTCTTACAGATTTTTTCACCTCGCCGTCGCCGTCGCCGTCGCCGTCGCCGTCGCCGTCGCCGTCGCCGGCCGCCCCCTCCGCACGTAAACGGCCGCGCCCGCTACGCCCACGGCTCCGGCCAACCCCAGCGCGTACTCAAGGCGCGCGTGCGCGACCACAAGCGTCACCTCCCCGGCCTCAAGCGCGGCCGCGAGCGCGGGCCCGACCTCGCCCTCCCACCGGGGGTCGGGCGGCGGCGGCGGCGGCGGCGGCGGCGGCATAGGCGGCGCAGGAGACGGCGCCGCCGCCGACCTCGCCCCCAGCAGCACCACCAGCACCCCCCCGGGCGCCAGCAGGCCCGGCGCCGCCTGCGCGACCAGCGCGCCCACCCCGCCGCGCGGCACCCTCCCGCCCGCGTCCGCCACCAGGATCGCGTCCACAGGGGTGAGCTTTGGCGGCAGCAGCAGCGGCCACCCGCCGCACCACCAGAAACGCACGCGGTCGCGGTCGACGCCCTCCGGCACGCGCGCCACGGCCGGGCGCCCGGTGCCGTCGGCGCGCGCGTAAGGCAGCTCCCCGGCGTCTCGGAGCTCTTTTGCGGCGAGCACGTGCCCTCGGCGGCCGTCGACGCCGAGCACGGAGGAGAATCCGGCGTCGGCGAGGGCGAAAGAGGCGGCGCCGGTGCCGCAGGCGGCGTCGAGGGCGGCGGGCTCGCCGCCGTCCTCGCCGTTGAAGTCGTAGAGCTTGGCGCAGTGGCGCTCGCAGAGGCGGGCGCAAAGGGAGGCCAGCGGCGGCAAGGATGGGCGGAAGCGCTTATTGGAGAGGGGGCTGGGGGCGGTCGTCGTTGTTGCTGCTGCTGTTGCCGCTGAGGTCGCCGCCTCCGCAGCGCCCCCGGCCGCCTCCGCTGCTGCCGGCGGCGCCGACGGCGGCTCGGGGGAGTCAGCGACGCCCAGGCCGTCATCGCCGCCGCCGCCGCCACCATCCTCGCGCGGCTCGGGCGTCGGGTACTGGAAGGCGAGCGAGCGCGCCAGGTCCGACTCGTCGTCGTCGTCGTCCTGCTGCGGCTGCCTGGAGGGCGATCGCGACGGCGGCGGTTGGTCGTAGTGCGGGGGCGGCTGGGGGTTGGGCGCAGCGTTGGAGGGGCGGCGCGGCGGCGGCGACGACGACGACGACGACGGGCCGCCTTGCCACCGCGGCTGCTGTTGCTGGTGATGCTGCTGGTGCTGCTGCTGCTGCTGCTGCTGCTGCTGGTGCTGCTGCTGGTGCTGCTGCTGCTGCTGCTGCTGCTGCTGCTGCGTTTGGTACTGGTAAGGTGTCTCCTCCCTCCCCTCTTCCTGGCAAGGCGGCGGTTTCGCGTGCTCACCGGCCGACACCACGGCGGCGGTGGCCTCTGCAGCGGTGGCCTCTGCGGGCAGCGGCGGCGGCAAGGGCGTCGTTGGGGCCAGCGCCTTCGGATCACACTGCTCGGTTCGTGGTGGTCCTCCTTCTGCTCCGGTCGGTGATGGTGATGCTGCGACTGCCTTTTGTGCTGCTTTTGCTGGTGCTGCTGCTGTCGAGGCGTCGGCAGTTGCGGCGTCCGCGGCGTCGGCGTCGGCGGCGGTTGTCGCGACGGGGGCTGATGCCGCGCTGTACACGCTGTACATCACTGCCGCGGCCGCGGCGGCACCCACGGCGGCGATGCCCGCGATCACGGCCACGCGCGACCTGTCCATTGGGCGAAATGGGCCCCCTTCTGTGTTTCACGCGCGCCTCTGTTTTTGCCCGGGGGTCCGTGGGGAGGAGGGGTCCTGCGCGCGCCCCTTTCTCTCTTCCTTCTGCGTTTCGTGCGGCTATGGTGATAATGATAATGATGATGACGATGATGATGACGATGCTAAAAACTATGATTGACAGACACAGCGGCTTCAAACAATGTTGCCGCGAGTCGGGAGGGGGCGCGCCGCGCACAGGCGACGACGACAACGAGGAAGGGCAGCGTCGGCGGCGGCAGCGGCGGTGGCGGCGCGGGCCCGTACGTTGACGTATCGGGGCGCCCGCTGGCGCTCATTCCTTCTTCGTGCTCTCGGACGGCCTGGCGTCGGCAGGGGGAGCCGGCGGCGGCGGCACCGCGGCCTTTGCGGCCGCGCCCCCGCCCCCGCCGAGGACAAACCCTAGGCCGACCGCCGCCGCCAGCGCCATCAGCGAACCCATCACGGCGACGCCGATGAAGGCGACCATCCGGGGGTCCTTAAGGGTGTCCCAGCGCTCGCCCATTGCTCACCTGATGTTGTTTTGTTTGGGGGGAGGGTTGGCGACGGAGCGCCGGTGAGCGCACGCTACCGCCGTCGTCGCCGCCGTCGTCGTCTCTCGGGCGAGCTCCCCTTTCCTGTTCGTGCGCGCGAACCAGAGCGCGTCGACGTCGCGCGCGCCTTGCGTTTGCTAGTACCGTCTTACCTGGCTCGCCGCGCTCGCCGTGGACCGGAGCCGAGGGCCTGAGAGAAGGGGTTCCCCCCTGCAAACGGAACTGTTTGTAAGCCTTGCTCTGCGCGCGCTGTCCGTCGCAATGGGGCGGTGAATGTGACGAGCGGAGAGGTGTGTGCTTGTGGCGTGATTGTGCAGGAGCGCGTCCATTAGATTTCGTGGCGTTGCCGTCAAAAGACAACACGAAAGTCGTGCGGCGAGTGACGCCTCGACAGCAAATTGACAACAGACGCTCAATAATCAATCGGCCCTTGCCATGTTTTTTTTTGATACACAGGGCGAAGCTAGAGGGGCGGGGCACGCAGAGCAAGGCGGCCGCGGGCTAAAACAACGGCGGAGTCAGGAGTCAAACGGGGGGGGAGCGGGCGTTGTTGCTAGAATAAACCGGGGGGGGGGGG
>Ga0209491_10001147_pt1 | contig 52324 bp, 23 predicted proteins | sample BON02_FD_187213 | JGI IMG/M metagenome (GOLD analysis project Ga0209491, IMG submission 187213) | Freshwater microbial communities from Lake Bonney liftoff mats and glacier meltwater in Antarctica - BON-02 (SPAdes) (version 2) | ecosystem: Environmental > Aquatic > Freshwater > Ice > Glacier...
GGGGGGGGGGGGGGGGGGGGGGGGGGGGGGGGGGGGGGGGGGGGGGGGGGGGGGGGGGGGGGGGGGCGACGGCGACATGATCATCGAGTGCTTGCCGCCCCACCCCTCCCACGAGTGCTGGAAGTACGAAGTGTGGGACGGTGACGCCGACGGCGCAGCATGGGGTGGGTAGTCATGCCTTCTGATACGCCAAGCCGAGGCGCTCCCGCTGGCGACAAGGGCAAAGGCGACGGCGATGAAAAAAAGCGACGGGCGCGCCATTTTTGCTCCTGTGTTTTTTTCGTTTGGTTGTTGTTTCTGTGTGTTTGTCCGGCCGGATGACGTTAAACGTTGGCTCCTCGTGCGGCTGTTCACAGCTGTTTTCGCGCGCGCGCGGCGTTTTTTGTTTCTCGGCGCCGCGAGCGCAAAAAAAGCGCTGACCTTTTCCAAAAAGAAAACGGCGCAAAATTCTCCCTCTCTTTCTGCCCGACGCACCTGTGCGAAGACAAAGCCCGATTGTTGCAAGATTGTTCAGGGCTAGTAATCGTGAGAAATAAGTGGGAACAGTGTTTTTTGGGAAAGAGTCGATAAGATTCTTGTCTACACACAAAGAAGCGCGTGACGGAGCAAAATGCGCCCTCCCTCTCTCCTCGCCAGCAAAAAACAAACAGACGACGGCGGGTTGCTTAACACACAGTGCGCGTTGCTTCAGTTAGATGCTTCAAAGACTGTACAGAGGGACAAATGACGACGACACAAACACACACACAGAAGAGGAAAAGAGACGGTCGAGAAACGACAGACGACGACGAGCAACAGTTGGGCGAAAACGCCGACCGATCTGAAACAAAAGGAACAAACAATCAGCCCTCGTTGACGTCGACCGTTGTGAACGGCGCGGTGACCGACACGCTGTCCTGAGCAGGGCCGGCCGTGCCGTTGGTGGCGTTCGCCGGAGTCATGGGCATCGTCATGTTCGGCGTCATCGGCATGGCCTCACCCTGCTCGAGCATCGGCGGCTGCATCGGCGGCTGCATCGGCGGCTGCTGCATCGGCACCATCGGCTCCTGCAGCATCTTGCGGCCGGTTCCGGGCGCCGACACGGTCGTCCCAGGCGCGGTGACGGACGTCCCGCTTGGGTTGACCTGGACGTTGGTGCCGGGGGCCGTCACGGTTACCACGGCCGGGTCCGGGGCGAGGGTGGGCGACGACGAGTTGCCGCTGTCGGGGGCCGCGGGGCTCGGGCTCAGCTCGACGGGCGTGGGCGGGGGCGACGAGCCGCCGCCGCCGCCGCCGCCGCCGCCCATCATCATCGAGTGGTGTGTGGCGCCCCACGACCGACGGTGCATGTGCGACGGCGCGTGATAGTACGACGACTTGTGGTGCATGACCATGTGGCCCCAAGCGTGCGCGGGCTCGACGGCGACGAGGGCAGCGAGGAGAGCCGCGAAAGCCGCGAGGCGGAAGAGGAGGGCGGACGCCATTATTGCGCCTGTTTTTTGGTTTCGTTGTTGTTGTTTTCCGGCGAGATGGGCGCGCGCTTGTTTGTGCATGTTGGGTTAGGCATCAATTTAGGGGAAGGTAATATCTTGAGGGAAGACCCGCGCAGTCAGGATCGTGTCCGCGCGGCGCGCGCGTGCGAGCGTTTTTTATGTTCCTGCGTCTAGGCGGAAAAAACACACAAAAAAACGCACGAAATTCCGCCACCAAACGCACCTGTGCGACGGGATGGTCAAGCTTCTTCGTTTAACAATGATGCAGCGCGATTCGTCGCGCGCGATAGAGCAAGAAATTCGGGTTTCCAAAAACTAGAGGGGGAGGGAGAGAGGGATTTCCAAGAAGAAGACGAGGACAGCGAGGGGCGACGCGAACGAAGAAAAAACGCCGCCGTCGGGTTGCCACCTCGAAAAAACGCCGCCGTCGGGTTGCCACCTCGAAAAAAACCACAGATCAATCGTCTGCCGCCTGCACCGCCGCCGCAAACTCGCGCGGCACCGAGTTTTCGCAGCACCGCGACCGCGGCACCACCTCGTACACGATCGGGGGGGATAGCGCCCGTCCCCGCCTCCCCTGCGCCCGGCCCGCCGCCTCGCGCCCCTTTTCCGCGGCGGCGCCGACGGCCGCGCCGAGCAGCAGCGGCGGCTCGACGCGCCAGGGCGACAGCCGCGCCGCGATGGCGACAGCGGCGGCGGCGGCCTCGGCGACTGCGGGCTGCGACAGCATGGCCGCGGCGACGGCGCGGCGGCGCGCCACGCGGCGCCGCAGCGCGGCGGCCCCCCGCTTGGTGCCCAGCGCTGCGAGGACGTCGCGCACGCGCACGGGCAGGTCGAACGCGTCGGGCGCGTAGGTGTCGCAGGTCGCCACGTGCTCGAAGAACGCCGTGCGGTTGGACGCCTGCTTGATCACGGGCGTGGCGAACAGCGCCAGGTGCCGGTACCGGTCGCTCCACCCGTTGCCGTCGGCGTCCAGGATCGCCGCCCACGCGTTGGCCTGGTCCAGCGGCGCCACCCTCCGGCCGAGCGGCAGCACCACCTCGGCCGCGTGGCCGCCGCCATGCTCGGGCGACGCGACCGAGAAGGCCTGCTGCGGGTGGGCCGTGAACGCGGCGTCGACGAGGCCCGGGTACCAGCGCCCCGCGAGGGCGAGGCGGGCGCGCCCGACGTCGAGGAGGTTGGCCTCGTCCACGACGGCGATGCGCGGGTCGGTCGACGAGCCGCGCCACACGGCGCGCGCGATGCGGCCCCCCGAGCCGCCGCTCCCGCCGCCTTTGCCGCCGCCTTTGCCGCCGCCTTTGCCGCCGCGCCGCTTGCCAACAGCCCCCCCGCCCCGTCGCCCTCCCGCCGCCGCCGCGCGTTCCTCTTCCTCCTCCTCCTCCTCCTCCTCGGCCCCCGCCGCCCCCGCCGACGGCCCCAGCCCCCCGGCCCGCGCCGCCGCCGCCGCCGCCGCGCGCGACGCGCCCCAGTCGCGCGGCCACCGGGCGTCCAGGCACGCGGCCAGCGCCGGCATCTGCGCGCCCGGGCCCAGCGCGTCGCGCCACGCAAAAAAGGGCGCCGCCACGCCCGCGCGCGCCAGGCCGCGGTCGACGTTCTGCTGCAGGAGCAGGCCCGCCGCGTCCCCGCCCGGGGCGCCGTCGCCCAGGTGCAGCGCGAAATCGCAGTCGGGGACGGAGAAAAGACGCATGCCGGCGAGCAGCGCGCCCTCGAACGCCGAGGCGGCGGCGGCGCCGCCCGCGCCCAGGTCCTGGCGGCGGCGGCGGGACGACTCGACGTAGAGGCGGCCGGCGTGGGTCTTGTAGCGCAGGATCACGGAGCAGTGGGGGCAGGGGTGCTCGGAGGCCGCCGCGCTTCCCCCCGCCCCGCCCGCGCCTCCTCCTCCCCCTCCGCCCGACGAGGAAAAAACTCCGGCGGCGGTGGGCTCCAGCGCCGCCTTGAGGTCAAAGGGCAGCGCGTCGAAGCGTCGCTTGGTCCAGCGCAGGCCCGGGCTGCTCCGCTCCTCGGCGTCCGCGTCCCAGCGCCACGCGACGCGCGGGACGCCGCCCGCCAGCTCGAGCGGCGGCGGCGCCTTTTGTTTGCTTCGCCCGCTCTGCTTTTGCGCGCCGCCACCGCCGCTGCTGTTCTCGCCGCCGCTGCTGCCCTTGCCGCCGCCACGCCTCGCCTGCGTCCCTTCCTCTCCTTCGTCCAGGTACCTCGGCTCGTACAGCGCCGACATCGGCTCCGCCACGCCCCGCGCGTGCGACACGCAGCTACCCCCGTTGTTGCCGCCGTCCGTGCCCCGGGGCCTGGCCGCCTCGGCCGCGCCGGCGAGCTCGTGCCAGCGGCGCCGCCAGCGGCGGCGCCTGCCCGGGCGGGCGGGGGGGTCGCCCAGGGCGCTGTAGGCGTCGCGCTCAAAGGCGTCGACAAAGGCGGGCGGGGCCTCGAGCAGGAAGAGGCCGGGAGCCACCGCGGGCGCGTAGGGCGAGGGGGCGCGCCCGCCGTAGGCCAGAGCGCCGGCCGACGGCGCCTCGCCCGCGCGCGGCGGCGGGAGCGCGGCGGCGGCCCGCGCGGCGGCGGCGGTCCGCGCGGCGGCGGCGGCGGCCGGCCGCCGGGGTGTCGCCGAGGCCGACAGCGACGCGGCGGCGTGGTCGTCGGGCGGGCGGCGCTGGCCGCCGCCGCGCGAGGCCAGGGAGAGGGCGAGGAGGAGGAGGCACGAGGCGGCGGCGAGCATGGCGGCGAGCGAGGCGGCGGCCGGGCGGCGGCGCGCGAACGAGCGGGCGGCCGGGAGGAGGAGCGCAAAAAAGGCCGGCGAGGTCGCGGGGCTGCGGCTGCGGCTGCGCATGAGGACAGAGCGGGCAAGGCCCCCGCCGCCGCTGCTGCCGCTTTTGTGCTCCATGCCGATCGTCATCGGCGCATCAGGTTCGGGGCGTGTCGATACATCATTTTCGGGGGATGAGGTGAAAGAAAAGCAAATCGTGGTGGGTCGCGTGCGCTGCTGTTTTGGGGCTGAGGACAACTTCAACTGGGTCAACGGACCGGCTCACGACCGCGGCATGTAGATCAAGGGGATGGTGCGAATAAGAGACAAGGAGCATCGCACCGCGGCGGTCTTTTGGTATCGGCGGCATCGGCGGCAGTGATCGACGCTCGACGCTCGACCGACGCACATTTGTCATCGAAACCTGCTGGGATCGCCACTCTTGCTCGCCAATCCTCTCTCTCTCTCTCGACAATGCACTTGTCGCACGCACCCTCCATATCTCGCTGGCGATGCTTGTCAGAGGTGGCCCTGCGGCTCGCCCAGCCTCGGAGGAGGAGTAGTCCCCGCGTCCGCGCGTCCCACCCGCCCCCTCGCGCCCGCGATGATCAAGGGCTACGCGCGCCAGGCCCCCCTGGCCGCCGAGTACTACGAGCGCGACTACGAATACGCCGAGCACCTGGAGCGAGTGGCGCCCCTCCTTAAGCAGCAGGAGGAGGACGCGGCGCGCGTGCCGCTCGATCGGCGCGCCGTCCTGCCGCCGCCGCTGCCGCCGCTGTCGGCCAACGAGGACGCGGACGGGGACGGGGACGGGGACGGGGACGGGGACGGCGGCAGGAGGCGCGCGGGCGCCGACGACGACAACGCCTGGGAGGCGTTCTACCGCGACCACAGGACCGCGCGCTTCTTCCGCGAGCGGCGCTACCTCCCGCTGGCCTTCCCCGCGCTGAGGGGCGCGCGGGCGCGTTTTGGAGATCGGGCGCGTTTTGGAGATCGGGCGCGTTTTGGAGATCGGGCGCGTTTTGGAGATCGGGCGCGTTTTGGAGATCGGGCGCGTTTTTAAGATCGGGCGCGTTTTGGAGATCGGGCGCCGGCGCCGGCGCCGCGCCCTGCTGCCCGTGCTGCGCTGCAACGCCCGCGCGTCCGTGGTGGCGACCGACGTGAGCGCGGGCTCGCTGGCTCAGCTGCGGTGGTGCGCCCGCGAGGCGGTCGGCGAGGAGGACGCGGCGCGGCGCGTGCGCACGGCCGTCGCCGACGGCGCGGCGCCCGACTTTGTCGAGGCGGTCGAGCGGGCGCTGCGGCGGCAGCAGCAAAAACGGGGGCAGCGGCGGCGGCAGCGGCGGCGACAGCAGCAGCAGCAGCATCGCACACCAACAACGACGACGACGCCCAACGACGACGACGACAACGACGCCGAAGACGGGGGCGACGACGACGCCGACGACTACGACGACGCCAAAGACGGGGGCGACGCCTCCTCCTCCTCCCGCTCCTGCTCTGTCGCCGGCGCCTTTGACGCCGTCATCCTCGCCTTCACGCTCTCCGCCGTGCCGCCCGGCGCCCCCATGCGCCGCATGCTGCGCAACGCGGCCCTGTGCCTGCGCTCAGGGCGCGGTGTGCTGTGCGTGCGCGACCACGCCCTCGGCGACCTGGTGCAGCTGCGGATCCCCGCCGAGCAGATGCTGCTGCCCGGGGCGGCGGGCGCGGCCACCTACGTGCGCGGCGACGGCACGATGGCGCACTTTTTCGCGCCCGGGGAGCTGGCGGCGCTCGCGGCAGGGGCCGGGTTTGGAGTGGGGGCGGGGGCCGAGGTGCCGGGGGGGATGCGCGCGGCGGGGGCCGGATTTGATGTGGGGGCGGGGGCGGCGGCGCCGGAGGGGATTGTTACAGGGGAGCTTTGGCATGGCAGCGGTGAGGACGGGCCCGGCGACGCGGGCGTGCGGGTGGCGTGCGTGATCAACCGCAACAGGAGGACGGGGCAGGAGCTGCGGCGCGCGTTTGTCACGGCGACGCTGGCGCGGCGGCGGCGGGAGGACGGGGGGGGAGGGAGGCGACGGCGGCGGCGGCGGCGGCAGCGACCCGACTCGAGAGGGAGAGGCAGCGGCAGAAATAGGGGGCGCCGGAGGAACAACAACAATAGCAGATCGCCTCTAGAAAAACGCCAGCACCTCCGACACGGGCGCCCGGCACACGGGGCACGCCGGGCACAGCGACGTCGCCAGCCGGCGCGCGCATCGCGCGCACGCGCACACGTGGCAGCTCTGGCCGTGGCGCAGCGCCATCGACGCGCGCGCGGACCAGCACACGACGCACCTGCTGCCGCCCTTGCCGCCGCCGCCATCGCCGCCGCCGCCGCCGGCCCCCCCGCGGCCGCCATCCCCGCCGCCATCCCCGCCGCCGCCGCCGCCGCCGCCGCCGCCGCCGCCGCCCTGCGCCTCCTCGTCCCCTTGCTCCTCGTCCCCTTGCTCCTCTTCGACGAGCTCGCGCTCCTCCGCCGCGGCCATCACCTCGGGCGGGGGCAGCGGGATGGTCGGGGCGGCGGCGGCCGCGGCGGCGGTCGCGCAGGCGGCCGGCACGGCGGCCAGGCCCCCGGCCGCGGCGGCCGCGGCGGCGGCCTCCCGCAGCGGCGCGTCGCGGCACAGCGCGACGAGGCGCGAGAAGGCCTGCTGCGGGGGCGCGCCTGCCGCGCCCGCCGCCGCCGAGGGGCGGAGCCGCAGCGCGAGGAAGCGGCCGGCGCCCGCCTCCGCCTCCTCGGCCCGCCACTTTTTCGGCAGGAAGCAGCGCGAGTCGCCCGGCAGCACCAGCAGGCGCACGCCGCCGCGCACGCCGCCGCCGCCGCCGCCGCCGCCGCCGCCGCCGCCGCCGCTGCTGCCGCCGCCGCCCGCCCATGTTGCGCCGGGGTCGGAGGAGGCGCGGCCGCCGCCCCTCGCGCGCCCCGAAAAGGCGTCTTCGGGCGCGGCGGCCTCCGCGGCCGCGGCCTCCTCGGCCTCGCGGACGACGCGGCAGCCGTCCAGGGGCACGCGGAAGCAGGGGGCGGCCGCGGCCAGCGGCGCCGTGTCGGCCGCCGACGCGACAAAGGCCGGGATCGGGTACGCGCGCAGCTCGCCCGACAGGGCCACGCGAGGGGGGTGGGCGCCAAAGGGGCGCGACTCGTACACGGGGGAGACGACGAACCAGGCCTCGACCCACCTGCTCTGCGGCGGCGAGGACGGCGAGGACGACGAGGCCGACGGCGACGACGGCGAAGCGCAGCAGAGGACGGCCACGCGCCCGGCAAAGGGCGCGCCCGCCTCGAGCGCGCGCACGAGGGGCGCCGAGGGCGAGGGCGGCGCGCGACGCGAGAACCAGCCCGCAGGCCCCCCCCGCGGGGAGGCGGCGCAGAGCCCGGCGGCGAGGTCGGCGGGCGTGCGCCCGCGCGCGTCGGCGAGAAAGGCGTTGGCGCCTGCGCCGACGAGCAGGCGGGCGGCCGCCGCCGACGCTGCGGAGTGGAGCGGGGCGGAGCCGATGGCGGGCGAGGGGGCCGCCGGGTTTGCGCCCCGGTCGAGCAGCGCCCTCAGGACGCGCAGGTTGGGGCTCGACGTCGCGGCCGCGGCCGCGGCGTGCAGCAGGCGGGCGTCCTGGCGGCACACCAGCGACGCGGAGGACGGCGGTAGGGAGGCGAGGGCGCGCGCAAACGCTGCGCCGCCGTCGGTGTTCGAGCGCGCGATGGCCGCGAGCAGGACGTCGGCGGGCGGCGCCAGCGTCGGCCGCTCGTCGCCGTCGCCGGCCGGTCTTCGTCGCGATCGCCGCCTGCGCGGTGGACGCGGATACGCGCTCACGAGATTGCCCATCTCCTTTGCGAGTCTGTGTCGATTGTGTATTCACGTTTCGGAGAAGTTTTTCGCTTTCGGGTCGAATCGGGGGGTTGCGGTGCTGCTATGATTGTCGTCGTCGTCGTTGTTGTTGTTGCGTAATCATAGTCATGCGGTCCGTCGGTCAAGCGCCGTGGGCCCGGACGCGGGCCGAGCCTCCCTCTTGTTCACATTCACACCGGCATGAGCGGGCGCGGCGGGCGCGGCAGCGGCGGCGTCTTCGCCAATGGCGGCGGCCAATAAGGAGGCGCCAACAGCCGCGCCTCGTACACCTCCTCGTGCGCAGTCGCGTTGGTGCTGGTGCTGCTGGTGGCGCTCGACATGCGGGTCGTGAGCACCGCCGACGCCGTCGCCGCCGAGGAGAGCGACGTGAGCGACAAGGACGCAGGTCCGGCGCCGCCGCCTGGGCCCCGCCCGCGGCCGTTGCCGCCGGCGCCGCTCAAGCCCCACCCCCGCCCGGATCCGGCCGTTGCCGTTGCCGCCGCAACCGCCGACAACGCCGCCGCCGCCGCATACTCGTACGCCACGGGAGGCGGCCGGAACGCCGGGCCCGGCCGGTCGCCGTCCTCGCTCGCGCCCTCGCTGCCGTCGCCGCCGTCGTTGTCGTCGTCGTCGTCCTCGCGGCCGCACACGCCGCCGGCCGCCACCGCCGCCTCGAGCAGCAGCGCCCTCAGCTTGCCGACCTCGCCCTCGGCCGCCGCGCGGCCGGCCGCCTCGCCCGCCAGGCGCTCGTGCGCGAGGCGCAGCTGCCGGCGGGCGGCCCCGGCCGCCTCGCGCATGGCCGTCACCTCGCGCATGTGCTCGCAGTACTGGCGCTCGAGCTGCTGGCGGGCGGCGGCGGCCGAGGCGGCGGCGGCGGCCGAGGCGGCCGCCGCGCCCGTCGCCGTCGCCTCGGCCGCCTTGGCCGCGGCCGCCGCCTTGACCAGCGCCGGCAAGTCCAGCGCCGCAAACTCGGCCTCGAGCTCGCGGACGCGCGCGCGGCAGCGAGACAGCTCGCTGCGCAGGGCCTGCGTCTGGTTCGGCGTCGTCGTGGCTGCCGCCGCGGCGGCGCCCGACGACCACGCCTGCGCCGGTGCCGCGCGCTCGGCCTCCCGCTCCCGCTCCCGCTGCTGCTGCTGCTGTTGCTGCTGCTGCTGCTGCTGCAGCAGCGCCGCCACCTGCGCCTGCAGCTCGTCCGCGCGCCGGGACATACTCTCGGTCCGGCAGCGCTCGGCCAGCAGCGCCGCTTCGTGCTCCTGCTGCTGTTGCCGCGACCGCCGCTCGTCCCCCTCCTCCTCCTCCCCCGCCTCTCGCCGCAACACCCGGCTCCGCTCCTCCTCCTGCCCTTCAGCCTGTGCCCGTGCCCCCCTCGTTCGCGACCTCCAGCGCACGCTGTCGTCTCCACCATCGCCGCTATACCGCCAAGACGCGCCGCCGCCTCCGCCGCCGCCGCTGCCGGTCAGGCCACCACCACCACCAGCGCCGCGGTTGCCGAGCGTCCCCGTCGCCCTGCCCCCGCCAGTGCCGCCGCCGCCCCCGAACGACCGTCCGCTGCCCGCCAGCCGGCTCTCCACCTCGCCGAGCCGCCGCGACGCAAACCTCCCCGCCCGCAGCGCGCCCTCGAGCCGCCGCTTGGCGTCCTCCGCGACCGCCCGCCACTCGCCCGCCCGCCGCCGCTCGCGCGACAGGCGAGAGAGCAGGTCGCCGGCCTCGGCGCGCAGCGCGGCCGCCTCGCGTTCGGCGGCGGCGGCGCGGGCGGCCCAGTTGGCCGCGCCGGACACGGCGGCGGCCATGGTGGTGGCCATCAGGGGGCCGCGGCGGACGGCGTGGCCCAGCGTCGAGGTGGCGGCGTTCGCGCCGGCGCCGCTGAGCAGCGTGCCTCTTGTTGTCGTTGCCGGCGCTGCTCCCGCTGTTGCGGCGGCAGGGGCGCCCTCTCCGGCCCAGCTCTCGCTCCCGCTCCCGCAGCCGGCGCCGCCGCTGGCCGCGACCGCCGCCGCCACCATGGCCCGGCGCGCCGCCTCCTCCGCGCGCGCCAGCTGCGCCGACAGCTGCCGGATGCGCAGGGCGTCGCGCTCCTTGCGCTCCGACGCCTCCCGCCACGCCTCGGCCATGCGGTGAAAGGCGTCGCCGTCGAGCCGGGCGTCGCCCGTCCAGCGGAAGCGCGGCGGAAGCGCGCCGTCGGCAGCGGGCGTCGGCGCGGCCGCCTGCGCCGGCGCCGTCGGGTAAAAAGGGGCGGCGGCGCCCATGCCGCCGCCGGTCGAGCGCAGCAGGGTGGCGGTGCTGTAGGAGGGTCTCCGCTGCTGCTGCTGCTGCTGCTGCTGCTGCTGCTGGCGGAGGGGGCGCATGTTTTGTTCCTTCTTTGTGCGACCGCGCTGAAAGTTTGACTTTTTCGCCGCCGTTGGGTTTTTTGAGCAAAAGGTTGGCGCCGTCGACGTCAAAACCAAGAAAGGGCGGGTCCAAGATCGTGAGTGGAGGTGAGGCGCGTGGTGCGTAAGGTGTCAGTAATGGCGTTGTTTGATAGGGGGGGCGCTGGGCTCAGAGCTCGCGGCCGACCACCCCGCCCTTCACGACCTCGAGGGACGAAATCGTGTTCGCGCGGCGGCGGCGACCCGACGGCCCGACTGCCCGTCGCGCGCTCGCACCACCTGCGACAAGCAATCGCGGTCGGAAGCGGGGTCGAACGGTCGGGCGCGTGCGGTATCGGATGGGTTCGTGTACGTATGCATATGCCGCGCGCATTCTGCGGGCCAGGACGGGTGGCCTAGGTGGCCTAGGTGGGCGGGCGGAGGGCTCTGGTTTCGCGGGCGGTCCGCGGATCGCCAATAGTTCTCTCTCTCTCTCTGTCTTTCGCCGGGCCATAAAGCAGCCGTCCCCTCTCTGTGTACATCAACACACACAGCAACAACAACAACAGCATCACCGCTCGTCTCAACATATCCCAAGGTACGCAACAAATCGCAAACTTCAAAAAAACGACCCCCATCTTCGTCCATCCCTGCGCCCTGCCTCGCCCTCCCTATGCGCCGTTCGCCCAGATTGACGCCGCCATCCGGCAGAGGCAATCCATTCCTCGCCCCGCTCGGCGCTCAAACCATACATCAAGGCCCTGTGTGCTTGCCGGCGCGCCCGAGCAAATCTCTTTCCGCCCCCACTCATCTTTTCCTCCCCCACTCGCGCGACGACCCCCCTCTCCCCATCAAGAAACCAACACACACACAGCCCAACCAACCGAATGGCCATGCTCAACCTCAGCGGCAAGGCGGCGACGGCGACCGCCGCCGCCCGCTCCGCCCGCCCCGCCCCTGCCGCTGCCGCTGCGCGCCCCGCCGCTGCCGCCGCCGCCGCCGCCGCCCGCCGCCCGGCCGCGCGCGCCGCCGCCGCCGCCGTGCGCCCCGCCTCGGTCGCCGCCGCCGCCGCGGCCACCGCCACCGCGCCCGCGCCCGCCACCTCGGTCCCCTCGACCTCGGGCCGCCCCGTCTCGGCCGCCTTCACCGACGTCCCCCGCGAGCAGCAGAAGCCCACCGTCGTCATCACGGGCGCCTCGAGCGGCCTCGGCCTGCACGCCGCCGCCGCGCTCGCCAAGAGGGGCGCCAAGGCCGGCGGCGGCGCGGCCGGCGGCGGCGGCGAGTGGCACGTCGTGCTGGCCGTGCGCGACGCGGGCAAGGCCGTCAAGGAGGCCAAGCGCCTGGGCTTCCCGCCCGGCAGCTTCTCCGTCCTGCCCGTCGACCTCTCCTCGCTCGACTCGGTGCGCACCTTCGTGGACGTGCTCCGCGCCTCGGGGCGCCGCGTCGACGCGCTCGTCTGCAACGCGGCTGTCTATCTGCCCGTGGCCAAGGAGCCCGTGTTCAGCGCCGACGGCCACGAGGTGAGCGTCGCGACCAACCACCTGGGCCACTTCCTGCTGAGCAACCTCTTGCTCGAGGACCTGCAGCGGTCGGCGGGCCTGCCCGGCGCGCCCGAGGGCGGGCCCCGGTGCGTGATCGTCGGCTCGATCACGGGCAACACCAACACGCTGGCCGGCAACGTGCCCCCCAAAGCCGACCTGGGCGACCTGAGCGGCCTGGCCAGCGGCAGCGCCATGATCGACGGCGGCGCGTTCGACGGCGCCAAGGCGTACAAGGACAGCAAGGTTTGCAACATGCTGACTGTGCGCGAGATGCACCGCCGGCTGCACGAGGCCACGGGGGTCACGTTCAGCTCCCTCTACCCGGGCTGCATCGCCGAGTCGGGCCTGTTCCGCAACCACGTGGGCCTGTTCCGCACCATCTTCCCCGCCTTTCAAAAGTACGTGACCAAAGGGTTTGTGAGCGAGGCCGAGGCCGGCGCACGCCTGGCGCAGGTGGTGGCGGACGGCGCGTTCCGCAAGAGCGGCGTCTACTGGTCGTGGTCGCGCGAGACGGGGTCGTTCGAGAACCAGGTGTCGGAGGAGGTGAGCGACGAGGGCAAGGGCGCGCGGCTGTGGGACATCTCGCGGCAGCTGGTGGGGCTTTGAAGCATGAGGGAGAGGGGACGCCTGATTTCGTTTCCTTCCTCTTGTCCCTTTTCGGGGGGGGGCCGCCGCCGCCGCTTGTTCTGTGCGCCTCTTTTTCCCTCGCCGTGTCCTTTGGTCTCGCGAGTTTCTTCTTCTTTTTGCTTCTCCTGCTTCTCCTGCGTGGAACAACAATGCTGCGTAATACCCCCATCATAAACGATTCAAAAACAACACAACGAGTTCCCCTCAGTCGGACGATCGCCCCTTGTCCGCCTCTTGCCGCCGACGCGACCGTCCGTTCTTTTTCCGATTGGCGTCTTCCCCGCACGACCCCGTTGAAAAGTGGAAATAAAATGAAAAACGAGATCACCCGCCCGTCGGACAAGGTGGAGGCAGGCAAGGGGCCGTGTGCTGCGTCATCAGGTCGTAGAGCGCCGGGCCCTCGAGCGCGGGCACGGGCCGCCCGGGCGCGGGCGCGGGCGCGGGCGGCGGCGGCGGGGCGGGCCGCCGCTCCCACTCCCCCGCCAGCCGCCCCCGGGCGAGCGCGCCGCGAAAGACGAGGCGCGCAGCGGCGGGCGCCTGCTGCCCCCGCTGGTCCGGCGGCTCGCCCGCGGCGGTGGCCGCGGCGGCCGGCCACCACAGCTCGACCTTTGTGGAGCCGCCGCCCGCGCCTCTCCCCGCCCCCGCCGCCGCCGCTGCCTCCGCCGCGCCCGCGGGCTGCGGCGGCACCGGCGCCCACGCCCCGGCGAGGCGCAGGGTGTCGTCCCCTCCGCCGGGGGCGCCCGAGCCGCCGCCCGAACAGGCGAGCGTGGCGACGCCGTCGGCCGCGCCGCCGGGCAGCAGGCGCAGGTCGAGGCACGAGACGGCGACGGCGGCAACGCGGGCGCGGGGGGGCTGGGGTGGGTGGGGCCGCGGGCCGTTTTGGGCCAGCTCGTGCGACGCACGAGGCGAAAAGCAAGAGGCGGGCAGGCCGCCGAGGCGTCGGGCGCTCGCGAGCGGCGGTGGGCACTGCGGCAAAGTCGCGCCCGCGGCCGCCGCGGCCGCCGCTGCGAGGGCCGCCCCCGGCGCGCGCGGCGGGGGACTGCCGGTCGGGGTGCTGAGCATGCTGCCGCGGCCGTTGCGGGCCCCGCCGCCGCCGCCGTCGCGCCCGATCGAGAGCGCCGCGAGCTTTGTGGCGGCAGCAGAGGCCACGCAGCGGGGCGAGGCAGCGCCGCCGGCGCCGCCGAGAGAGCCCAGCATCGCCGTAGCGAGGCCGTTGCCGCGCGCCGCGCGAGTCGGCGACGCCGGGGCGCTGCCGCCGCGGCTGTCAACGTACAGCGAGGCCGCCACGCTCGGCGCGTTCGAAGAAGAGGCCAGGGGCACCAGCAGGCGCGCGAGGGCGTCGGCGTCGGCCGCGGCCGCGTCGGCGGCGGTCGTCGCGGCGGCGGGCGCGCCGGCGGCCGCGAACGAATACAAGCGCGGGCCCGTTGTTCGTTGCTGTTGCGTCCGCTGTGCCCCTTCCGTCGCTGCTGCTGGCGCTGCCCCTCCTTCCTCCGGCCCGAGCCCCCACCCGCCCGCCCCCTCCTGCACCAGCAGCGCCCGCAGCGCCGCCGCCAGCTCCGCCGCGCTCGGCCGCGCCTCGCGGTCGCCGTGGGACGCGCGGAGCGCCAGCCGCGCAAACGCGGCGGCGCCGCGGCGCGGCCACCCGCGGGCGCGCAGGGCGAGGGGCAGCAGCGGGGGCAGCGCGGCCGCCTCGGCCGGCGCCGGCTTGCTCGTGGTGGCCCCTGTACGGCGCGCCGTTGCCGCCGCCGCCGCCGTCACCGCCGCCGCCGCCGCCGCCGCGGACGAGGACGCGGACGACCCCCCGAGCGCGCAAGACAGCACGCGCCGCGCCTCGCGCGGGTCTTCGCGCGTCCCCAGCATCAGCTCGGCCATCACCAGCCCGGCGGCGTACACGTCCGAGCGGTCGCACAGCTGCCCGAGCTGCGCGTAAAGCGGGTCGAGGTAGGCCTCGGTGCCGGACCACCCACCGCCTCGGCCCCTCCACACGGCCACGGCGGCGGGGGCGGGGGCGTGCGGCGGCCCGCGGCCCGAGGTGGAGGGGGAGGAGCAAGCGGGGGCGGCGGCGGCGGCGGCGGCGGCGGCGGCGGCGGCGGCGGCGGCGGCGTCGGGCGGCGCGGCCGAGGGGACGAGCACCGATATGCCCAGGTCGGCGAGCACGGCGCCGAGCAGCGGGCGCGCGGCGGGCGGGGGCGCGAGCGTTTTCGTCCTGACGCCGACGACGGGCGAGGCCGCGGACGTGGGCGCCGCCGCCCCGTCCGGCGGGCGGGGGGCGGGGGGGCCACACATTGCCCCGCTGTCGTCCCTGTTGCCGTTGTGGCTGCTATTGCTGCCACCGCCGTCGAACGCGAGCGGCGCCGCGGGCACCAGCGTCAGGAGCACGTTGGCGGGCTTGACGTCGCGGTGGAGGACCGAAACGTACCCCGCGGCGCCGCTCGCGGCGCCGGCGGCGCCGGCGGCGGCGGCGGCGGCGGCGGCCGAGGCGGCGCCAGGCGCACCCTGGCACGGGCCGCCGGCCAGCGCCGCCGGCCCACGCCCAGGCCTCGGCGCGTGCAGGTGCGCGAGGGCGGCGGCGAGGTGGTAGGCGACCAGCGCGCGCTCGCGCCACCCGAACGCGGGGACCGCGGCCAGGGCGCGCGCGTGAGGCCGCGCGGCGCGGGGCATCGAGGACGGCGCCTGCGGCTCACCCCCCGCCCCCGCCCCTGCCGTCATCCCCGCCGTTGCTCCCCCGCCCGTTGCGAGCGCCAGCGCGCGCTCCGCCGCCCCGACCCCGTCCGCCGCCTCGACCCCCCGCAGCGCCGCGTCGGCGTCCAGCTGCGCCGCCACCGTGCCGCCGTCGCAGTAGGTATAGGCGCACGCGCACGTTCCCTTGTCGGGCCGCCAGCAGGCGCCGAGCAGACGCACGAGGCAGGGGTGCGGGCCGCAGGCGGCGAGGGCGGCGGCCTCGGCGCGCAGGGAGCGCTCGCCGCCGGGCAGGGCAAACTTGATGGCGGCGCGCGCGCCGCTTGGTGCTGGTGGCGGTGGCGGGGGTGGAGGTGGTGGCGGGGGTGCTGCTGCCGGCCCTGGTCCTGTTGCCGCTGCCGCCGCCGCCGCTCTCGCGTGGTTGGACGCCTTGGCCGCCGCGACCAGCGGGTCCCACGCCGCCAGCACCACCTTGCCGTACGCGCCGGCCCCCAGCACGCGGGCGCCGCCCAGGCCGCAGCCGCCGCCGGCGCCCCCGTGGCCGCCGCCGCCGCCATTCGCCGCCGCCAAGCACGCCAGCACGGCCTCGGGCGCCCAGTGCAAGGCGACGGCGCCCCGCGGCAGGAGAGGGGCCGGCACGGCGATCAGAGCGCGCCTCTCGTCCATCGGCGACTTGGTGACGTGGCTGGGGGCGTGCTTGGGGCTTGCCGCGGGTGGCAGCTTCTGCGCATTGATCCGTCCTCCTCTTCCTCCTGCCGCGCCGTCCTCTCCCGCCCCATCCTCTCCGTCAAATTCAATGCCGTGGTGGCGCTTCTTCTTCTTGGGCATGGTAGTGCAAGAGAGAGAGGGACGCCGAGAGAGGGACGCCGAGGGATTGCAGGAGGACGAGGCAGACGACGGAAATAGAACGGCCGCGGCGACGCCGCGTCGCCCGATTTAGCAACGGGGTCGATCAGTCCGGAACAGCCTCTCCCAGGGCCTGGTAATCTGCTCATGTCTACCCTCCCTCCTGGGCATCGCCATCACTCTGTCGTCACCCGTCCGTTTCACAGCAGCAGCTTGTCGCCATTGCCCGCACAACACGCAACCCATTCCGCGGGAAGAGGACTGTGTGCGACAAAAAAAAGTTGCCCGTTGATCCGTGCCTTCATGCTCCTCCCGCCCACTGCCAGGCCGCGCGCGCCGGGTGCGCGCGCATGGCATCGATCGCGGCGCGCGATTCCACCCACGGCGCACGTCGTGCATCGCGGTGGAAGCGGCGGCGGCGGCAGCGGCAGCAGCGACGACCCCAGCGGCAAGAGCGCCGCGCCGACGCCGCCGCCGACGGTCGCCCCGTCTCCGCCGCCGCCTCGCCCTGCCTGGGCCCGGAGCGCAGGGCCCATCTTTGCAGCGCGGGCCCCCTCGCGCGCGTCGCCCGCGCCGTCCCCTTTACCCTTCACAAACACCGCCACCGCAGCCTCCGTCGAGGCGGCGGCCGCCCGGGACCTCGAGGCCGCGGCGGTGGCGCTGTCCCAGGCGGCGGAGGCGGCCGCGGAGGGCGCCGCGCAGCAAGGCGGCGGCGGCGACGGCGGCGGCGCCATACGGGGAGGCAGCCGCGGGTCCTCGCCCAGGGGGAGCACGGCCTCCAAGGACGCCACGGGTGCCAGCAGCGCGCGCGCGGCGACCGCCGCCAGGCTCGCCGCGGCACGGCGCGCGACATCGGCGGCGGCGTCCACGGCAGCAGCGGCGGCAACCCCGACGGCGGCGGCGGCGGCGCCTCGGGCATCGGCGCATCGTCGACCGCCCGTCGCCTCGGGCCCCCAGCCACCGGCAGCACCATCAGCAGCACCAACACCTACACCAATAACCCTCGCCCGCGCCGTGGCAGACGCGGCCGCCAACGCCGCCGATGCCGCAGAAGACGCCCGCCTCGCCGCCGTCGTGCCCGCCCCGGCGTCCCGCTGGGCCGCGCTCGCGCTCGTGCCCGTCGCGTTGGCTTCCTTCTCCTGGGCGGCCCTCTCCGCGCTGCCGGCCCTCTCGGACGCGTGCGCGGTCGGCGCCGCCGCCGCCGCCTCGGCCCTCGCGCCATCGCTGGCGCCGCTGGACGCAGCCGCCACGCTCTCCAAGGCCCTGGCCGCCGGCGCGCTGGGCCAGGTGGTGGGGGTGGGGTCCGCCGGCGCTGGCGGCGCTGGCGGCGCGCCGTCCTCGCTGCCGCTGCTCAGAGGCGCGTTCGAGGGGCTAGTTACCGCCGGCGCCGGCGCCGACCGGGCGACGGAAGCCGCGCGCGGGCTCCTCCTCCTTCTTTGGCCCGGGGCCGAGGCCGCCGCAGCAGCGGCGGCAGCAGCGGGGCCCTCGCCGGCCGGCCCCCCCCTGCCGCTCGAGCTGCTCGCGATCGCGCTGCTGGCGCTCAAGGCCGCCCTGCTGGTGCTGCCCGCGGGCGAGCGCGTGGGGGCGGCCGTCGCGCGCGCGGGGCGGTCCCTGGCCGAGGGCGCGGCCGCCGAGGCGGCGAGATTGGGGCGTTTCGCTGCCGAGGCGATCTGGCAGCAGCAGCTGCAGCAGGAGGAAGATGAGCAGCAGGGGGGGTCGTCTGCTCCGGCGCCGGCTTCGACGACGGACAAGCAGGCCCTCGTACCGCCGCCCTCGTCCCCCGCCCAGCCCCCGTCGCCGCTCGCCCCGGCGACCGCGCTGGCGCTCCGGCTCGCCGGCGTGGCCTCGCTCTCCGCGCTGGCCGCCGCCGCAGCCGCCTCGCCCGCCGCCCTGCGCCTGGCCGCCGCCCTCGCCGCCGCCGCGTGCGACGGCGGCGGCGGCGCCGCCGGCGGCGTCGCTGCGGCCCTGACGGTCGCCGCCGCCTCCGGCGTCGCCCTCGCGCCGGCGCTCGCGGGCATCCTTGCCGCCACCTTTGCCCTGGCGCTGGCGCTCTCGGGCGGCGGCGGCGGCGGCGGAGGCAGCAGCGACAGCACTAGCTGCAACGAAGCAGCGCAGCAACCGCAATTGCGGGGCTTGTCGGCGCGCGGCGTCGTCGCCTTTGGCAGGGCGCTGGCCGCGGTCTGCGCGGCGCAGGCGCTCGCCCTCGGCCTGGTCGCCGCTGCCGCCGTTTTGGGCGCCGCCTCTGCCGCGTCCGCCGCCCCGGCCGCCCTGCCGCTCGCGCCCAAGCTGCAGCTCCTGGCGCAAGCCCTCGCCGCGGCCACCGCCCCCGCGCTCGCGGCCGCCCTCCTGTCGCGCGTGGCGCGCTCGGCCGCGCGCGCCGCCGGCTCGCCCGCGCCGCTGTGCGCGCGCCGCTGGCACAAGGAGATCGGCCAGGCGCTCGACCCGGCGCCAGCGACGGCGGCCGCCGCGCGGCGCGCGGCCGAGGCGGCCGGTCCGGCGCTCGAGGTCGCGGTGCGGGCGCACAGGGAGGCGGCCGAGAGGCTGGCGCGGGCGGCGAGCGGGCTGAAGGAGGCGCTCGAGGCGGGCGGCGGCGGCGGCGGCGGCGGCAGCGACGGGCTGGCGGCGGGCGGCGCGGGCGGCTTCTTGGGCGGCGGGCGGGCCCTCGTGCCGCCGCTGGCGACGCCGCTGACGCCGACGATGACGGCCGGGGGCGTCGTCGTCGCCTCTGCTGCCGGTGGCGGCGACGACGCTGCTTCCGCCGTGCCGTGGTGGGACCTGCCCCGGCGCGTCGCCTTCCTCGGTGCCGCGGCCGCCGGCGAGTCGGGAGCGGGCCCTGCCGCCGCCGCCGCCGCCGTCCCTTCGCCTCCTCCGTCGTCAGGGCCTGCCGCCGCCGCCGCCAACAGGCCGTCCGCGTGGTGGCCGTGGGCGGCGGGCGGGGCCGCGGTCGCCAAGCCCGCGCCGGCCGCCCCAGCGCCCGCCGCGCCCCTCAACCCGGTGCTGGACGGCGTCGCGGCGTGGCTGCACTCGGCGACGGCCGACGCGGCGCGGCGGCGGCGGCAGAAAGAGCAAGCGGGTAGAGGCGGCGGCGGCGGCGCGTCGTCGGCGTCGGCGCCGTCGTCGGCGTCGGCGTCGGCATCGTCGTCGCGCGAGCGCGACAGCGGCCAGGAGGCCGAGGCGCGCCGGCGCGAGCGCCGCGCGGATGACGACGATGGTGCTGACGATGCCGACGATGGCGATGACTGCGCTGCCGACAGAGGATCCGCGTCCGCGGGGCTGGCGCGGCTGAGGCGGGCGGCTGCGTGGCGTCGGTCCTGAGGGCGACGACGGGCGCCTGTCGCCGACGGACCGAGGCGCCGACTGTATGTTTTTTTGAATTCTCATTGAAAGTAAACCTCTGCTTTCACGCCTCTTGATCTCGCGGTCCCACTCGCACATCCACAACCTTCACTACCTCCTTCATCCCTTCCTTTCCGATCGCTCCGCCCCTTATCTAGCCATCCGCTTACTCGTCGCTCACGATCACAAAAAGAGCAAGCCCTGTCTCCCACTGTCTTCAATCGCCGCTTGAAAAGGGCAAAAGCGCGGCGAATGCGACCCAGGCTCGCGCGCCTCATCATCGACGCGATGATGCTCCGTGGTCGTCTGGGCTCCGTGGCGCGCCCAGCCGCGATCGCCGCGCCGCGGCTCTCGCGCCGGCCCGCGGCGCGCGCGCTGTCGTCGACGACCGGCGACGGCAACGCCGCCGCCGCCGCCGCCGCCGCCGCCGACAACGGCGACGAGGATGGCGAGGACGACGACGACGACGACGACGCCCGCGACCTGCGCTGTCTTATGGCCCTGCAGGACACCCTCAGCGCCTGCCGGTACCCATACCAACAGCCACCTCGAAGCACCATCTCGCCCCTCCACGTGCGCGTCACCCTCGGCGAGACCGTCCCCGTCCCGGGCGAGGCAGAGCCGTCGTCGCTCTTGGCGGCGGCCCCCTTTGCGCGCGCCGCCTCGTTTTGCCTCAACTGCTGCGCCCCGCTCCCTCTCCCGGGCCCGGCGTGGCCGCCGCCGTCGCCAGAGGACAGCGCGTGCCCTGCGTGCGGCCACCGGCCGGCCGAGGACGCGGCGCTGCTGGGTCTGGGCCCCAGGCGCGCGCCGTCGCCCGCGGCGTCGGCGGCGTCGGCGGCGGCCGCCGCGCTCCGAGAGGCCAGGCGACTGTTGGCGCTGGAGCTGGCAGAGCAGCAGCCAGAGCAGCAGCATCATCAGCAGCAGCGGCAGCGGCAACACCCAACGCAGCTTCAGCCGCAGCACCAGGTCGCCGGCGCCCCCCTGCTCGCGTGGGAGGAGGACGACGGCGGCGGCCACGAGCAGCAGCGGCAGCACCACCAAGGAGGGGCAGAGAGAGGAGGCGCAGGCAGCGGAGGCGGAGGCGCGGGCGCTGCGCTCCTCGCGTCCGTTTTTGCCGCGCCGATGGCGAGGCACCGCGCCGCGCTGCCCCCCCACCCGGACCGCCCCGAGCGCGCGGCGGCCATGGCTGCGCGCCTGCGCGCTGCGGGCCTCGCGGACCTGTGCGATCGCCTGCCCACGCGCCCGGCCACGGACGAGGAGCTGCTGCGCGCGCACTCGCCAGAGCACGTGGCCGCCGTCGACGCGCTCGGGGGGTTTGCGTCCACGTCGTCGTCCTTCTCGCCGGCGGCGGCAGCGGCGGCGGCGACGACCACTGACGGCGCGCCGTCGGCCGGCCGCCGAGAGAGCGCGCGCGCGGCCCTGCTGCGCTCGGCCCTGATGTCCGGCTCCGTGCCGCCCGAGATGCTGGGCGCGGGCGCGGCGACGGCGGCGGCGGCGCGGTACGCGGCCGGCACGGCGGCAGAGATGGCCGTGCGGCTGGTGGCGGGCGGCGGCGGCGGCGGCGGCGGCGGCGGCGGGGGCGGCGGCAGCGGGGCGTCGTCCGCCGCCCCGCGGCCTGTGCGCGGCCTCGCGCTCGTGCGCCCCGCCGGCGGCCTCGCATCGCGCTCGCGCGCCGCGGCCGGGTGCTACATTAATAACGCCGCCGTTGCAGCCCGCGCCGCCCAGGCCGCTCACGCCGCCGCCCACGCCCACGCCCACGCCGCCGCCTCCGACGCCGGGCGAGGGGAGGGCGACGGGCTGCGGCAGCAGCAGCAACCCGCCGCCGCCGCCCCGCCCCTCAGGGTCATGATCGTCTCGCTGGGCGCGTCGGCGGCCGTCGGCACCGCCGAGATCTTTGCGGGCGACCCCTCGGTGCTGGTCGTGTCGCTGCACGGGGCGCCGCCGCCCGCGCGGGTGGCGGCGGTGCGGCGGCGGGCGGCGGCACGCGGCGGCGGCGCGCTGCCGCGCTCCGGGGAGGAGGACGAGCAGGGGGAGGGGGAGGAGGACGGCGGAGGGGGAGGCGACAGCGACGACCAAGAGGAGGACGAGCTGGTCGAGGAGGAGGGCGAGGACGACGACGACGACGGCCCCGCGGGCGCCTACTACCCGCCGGAGACGCACCACCTCGCGCGCGCCGAGTTCACGGGCGTGGGGGCGGGCCTGGGATATACCGTCAACGTCGCCTGGGAGGCGCCGCCGCCCGCGTCTGTCGTTGCCGCCGAGAAAGCCACACTCAGGAGGGCGCGCCGGCGGCAGAGGCGGCAGGAGAGGGCGCGGCGCGAGGGCGGCGGGCGGCCCGCCTCCCCGCCAGACCTCGCCGCGCGACTGGCCGCGCCCCGGTCGGCCCTCCCGCGCGCGGCGCGTGCCTCCCCGCCCCCGGGCGACGCCGACCACAGCCAGGCGCTGGCCGCGCTCGTGCAGCCGCTGGCGTCCGAGTTCCGCCCCGCGCTAATCATCGTTTGTGCCGGAACCGACGCGCTGGCGTCCTCGCTCGGCGCGGCCCCGTCGGCCCGCCCCGCGCCCGCCCTCTCGCCCGAGGGCTTTGCGTCGGCCGTGGCCGCGCTGTGCCGCTGCGCGCCGCGCGCGCTGGTGCTGCTCGAGGACGGGGGCAAGGCCGGGGGCGGCGGCGGCGGCGAGGGTGGCGGCGCGGGCGGCGTGGGCGGCGGCGCCGGCGCCGGGGACCTGCGCTCGTCGGCGCGCATGGCCGAGCTGGTGGCGCGGTCGGCTCTCCTGGGGGATGTGCTGACGCCCATGTTTGGCGCGGACGGCGCCGTGTGGGGGGCGGGCGCGGCGGCGGACGACGCGGCCGCGGCGGCGCCCGGCGCCCCTTTTTCTCCGTTTTCTCCGTTTTCTCCGTTTTCTCCGTTTTCTCCGTTTTCTCCGTTTTCTCCTTTTTCTCCGTTTGCGGGCGGGAGCGCGGGCGGCGGCGGCGGCGGCGGCAGCGTTGTCGGCTGGTCGAGCGTCTTGCGGACAATGCGCGCGCTCGAGGGGCGCTGGGCATGCGCGTCGCTGCCGCGGTGGCTGGACGCGCTGGGCGGGCAGGCGGCAGCACGAGGAGGGACAGGGGCCTGGAGCGAGGCGGACGACGACGACGACGAGGACGAGGACGAGGAGGAGGAGGACGGCGAAGAGGAGGAGGAGGAGGAGGAGGGGGGGGCGTACGCGGACGAGGACGAGGACGAGGACGAGGACGAGGACGACGAGTACGAGGACGAGAGCGAGATCGAGGAGGAGGAGGACGACCTTGAAGATGACGGCGACTCGGACGGGCTGGAGTCTGCGCCCCGCCGAGGCGACGCGGCCAGGCCCCTGCCTGTGGTCGTCGGGGCGACGCGGGCGGGCGGCGAGCGGACGGAGGGCCGCCGCTGAAAGGCGGGCACACGACGGCGGCGGCGCGCGTCCTCCTCTTTTAATTCATTTGATTCGAGGGAAGCTTTCTATACCCTCCCCTGAGCAGTCTTTCAACAGGAGTTATTTTGTGTCTTGGAATCCGAGTAAGGCGGCTGCAATTACGCCGCCTTTTTGCCCGGCGTCGCCGCGCGCCGCGCCCGCGGCGGCAAGGGCAGCGCCGCCCCTCCTTCGTCCTCCTGCTCCCGCCCGCCCTATCTCCTGCCGCCCCTTGACGACCGCGTACGCCACAAACCCGGCCGTCGCCACCGCGTACCCGAGCATCTGCCCGGGCGCCACCCTGTCCCCGTGCTCCGCCGCCGCCAGCGCCACCACCGCCGCGTTCTTGGCGCACCCGGAGACCTTGAACGTGAGCGACGACGTCAGCCGGACGGCGGCCATCGACGTGAAGTTGACGAGCGCCGAGCTGGCGACGGCGGCGGCGGCGGTCCCCGGCCTGGCGCGGGCAAAGGCGCGGGCGGCGCGGAGGAGGCCGGCGGGGGAGCCGCCCTCGCGCAAGGCGAGGGAGGCGAGCAGGAGGAGCAGCGAGGCGGGGGCGCCGACGTAGGCCAGCGTCTCGAGCGCGTTGAGAGGAGGCGGGGGAGGGGGGCCGGCGGGGGGGCCGGCGGCGGGGGCGCGGGCGCTGGGGGCCGCCCCCGCGGAGCAGGCGCCCCGCGCCGCCGGCGCCCTGCCGTTCTCCTGCTTCTCCTTCTGCTGACCGCCGCCTTGCCGCCGCTGCTGCTGCTGCTGCTTCTGCAGCAGCGCCTGCGACCCGACCACGCGCGCCGCCTCGGTCACGCACGACAGGAGCGTCAGGGCCACGCCGAACGCCGACGCGCTCGACTCGGCCGCCGCCGCCGCGCCCGCCGCCGACGGCCCGCCGCTCTCGCCCGCGCCCCCTCCTGCGCCCCCTGCCCCCGCTCCCCCCGCTCCCCCGACCACTCCCCCCCCGCGCTCAAATACCACCGTCGCTGCCGTGCCGGCCGCGATCAGCGCAACGGAGCCCGCCAGCGCCGGCGTCACCCGCTCCAGCCCTGCCGCCGCTGCCAGCAGCAGCGTCCAGGCCGGCGCCGAGGCCTTGAGCATCTGGATGAACGCGACGCCGAGGTAAAGGTAGGGGAAGTTGCCGAGGGCCATGGACAGGGCCGTGGCGACGGCGACGGGAGCGACCCAGCCGACGAGCGAGGTGGGGCGGGCCTGGGGCTCGGGGTCGTCGACGCCGCCGTTGGCGTCGGCGGCGTCGGCGGCAGAGGCGGCGGCGGCGGCGTCGGCAGCGATTTCTCGCTGCCGCTGGGATCGCCGCCTGCCTTTGTCGTGCTCGGGCCGCTGCTGCTGCGGGTAGAACAGCTCGCGCGCAGAGCGCAACCGCAAGAACTCGGGCACCCGCCCGCCGTCGCCCCCGCTGAGCGCCGACGCCAGGCGCGCCGCCGCGAGCGCCGCCAGCGCCGAAAAGCCGCTGCCGACCGAGGTGAGGGCGCAGGGGTAGGGGAACCCCCCGGCGTAGACGCGCTTGTTAATCATGATGATGGCGCTGGAGAAGGCGCCCCAGATGATCAGGGAGAAGGCCGGCAAGAGCAGGGGGGAGGGCGCGGGGAGCGGCGGCGATCGCATTTTCGGGGGGCGGATGCGCGCGGGGCCCGCGGCGTCGTCGGCGTCGTGGGCGTCGCGGGCGGCGGCAGCGGGGGACGCGGCGGCGGCCCTCCTCGCCGTTGCTGCCGCAAACCTATTCGAGGGCGTAGGGGGGGAAATACCCATGGCTGCTGGTGCCGCTGCTGCTGCTGCTGCAACTCGTGGCTGCTCTATCCGCGGCTGCCGCTGGCTGCTGTTGTTGCGCTGCCCCTGCCGCCGCCGCCGCCGCCGCCGCCCTTGCCCTTGCCGCCGCCACCGCCGCCCTCGCTGCCGACGCCGTGCTTTTTGCTCAGGAACTCGGCCGCCTCCCTGCCGTGCTTCAGCAGCTGAGCCACGCGGTCCCCCTGCTCGTCGCGGAAGGCGTTGATGCTCTGACGCGCGTACGCCCGGTAGTAGGAGCGCGCGTGGCCGTCCTTCAAGGCGCGAATGTGGCGGAGCGCCGCTCGGTAGAGCGAGCGCGCGCCGTCGGCGGCGGCGGTCGAGGCGGTCGCGGCGGCGGCGGCAGGGGGAATTGTTGATGTCTCGGCGGCAGACAGCACGGCGCGGGTGGTCGCGAGGCCGAGGCGCATGTCGTTGCTTTGGATTGGCGATGACGTCAATGACTGATGCGGCTTGGTGGCGGGCGCGGGTGGGAAAATTTGAGGAGAGTTTGAGGAGTTCGTGCGTTGCTCTTCTCCACTGGACAGGTCGTCTCTGAGAATGGATCGAGGTCGTCTGCGTATAATCGTGTGTGTGTCGTGTGTTCGGTCGCCCGTGGCGCGAGGCCGATTTTTGACAGAAAGGCGGCGGCGTCGGAGCGGCGACGTGAGCCGCCGTGGCGCGGCGGCGTTGGCGTGAATCAAGAGCGCCTGGCGCGTCTACCCTGCACTCGACGATCAAATCCTGCGTCGTTTTCTCGTCACCTACTAGCCGAACGGCACACACCACATCCGATGCGCGCATCAACCGGCTCCCGCCTGCTCCTGCTGCGCGCGGCGATCGGGAGAGCGGGGGCAGCGGCGACAACCTCTTCTTCTTCCGCTGCTCCTTCTTGCGCGCCAGCGACCGCAGCACCGCTCGCGTTGCTATGCCGGACTGATCGGAGAGACATCAGCACGGGCAGTGGCCTCATCACGCACCACCGCCACCACGTCATCGACACCGCCGACGCGCCGTGGTCGCGCGCCTTCGTCGGCACCGGCGCCGGCGCTCGCCCCTGGTCCCGCGCCGCCTTTTCGTCCTCTTCGGCGGCGGCGGCAGCCGAGATGCACGGCACGACCGTCCTGGCCGTGCGCCACCGCGGGTCCATCGTCATCATGGCCGACGGGCAGATCTCCATGGGCAGCAAGGTCGTCAAGCCAAACGCGCGCAAGCTGCGCCGCCTGCTGCCCACCGCCGCCGCCGTGGCCGGCCCGCCCGCCCCCCCGGCTTCGCACCCCTCTTCGTCCCCCGCCCCCTCCTCCTCCTCCCCCTCCGCCCCCTCCTCCGTCCCCGCTCCCCTGGGCGACCTCTCCGCCCTGCCCGGCGGCGGCCTCGTCATCGGCGGCTTCGCCGGCAGCACCGCCGACGGCGTCGCCCTCTTCGAGCGCCTCGAGGCCCGCCTGTGCGAGCACCCGGGCCAGCTGCGCCGCGCGGCCGTCGACCTGGCAAAGGCGTGGCGGCAGGACCGCGTGCTGCGGCGGCTGCGCGCGGCCATGCTGGTCGCCGACGCCACGGGCGCCTGCCTGGAGGTGTCGGGCAACGGCGACGTGCTCGAGCCGGCGGACGGCGTGCACGCGATTGGCAGCGGCGCGCGGCACGCGCTGGCGGCGGCGCGGGCGCTGGTGCGGCTGGACGCGGACGAGCGGCGGTTGGGGGCGACGGCCGGTGGAGGAGGTGATGGTGGTGGTGGTGGTGGCGGCGATGGTGCTGGTGAGGGAGGAGCAGCGTCCGCCTCGGGACCGGCAGAGGACGGCGGCGCGCCCGCGCCAGCAGCAGCGGCGGCGCCGGCAGCGAGCAAGGGCCTCTTCACCGCGCTCGACATCGCCAGGCGCGCCATGCGCGTGGCGAGCGACCGGTGCGTCTACACAAACACGTGCTGGACGTGGGAGGGCATCGACGAGCGCACGGGCGTGTCGTTCAGCGGCGGCAGTGGGGGCGGCGGCGACGGCAAGCAGCAGCAGCAGCACTAGCACTAGCACCAGCAGCAGCAGCAGCAGCCGCAGCAACAGCAGCAGCAGCAGCAGCAGTACGAGCGGCAGAGGTCGAGCGATACTAAAAATCTCGTGTGTCTGCTTTGTTACCGACGCCGGAAGATCGTCGCCGTTACTTTTTCTTTCCTCGGTCCGAGAAACAAAGGCACAAACAGAATCAAAACGCTCGAGAGATCGCGAGACCTGCATGCATCACGCGCGTCTGCCCTTGTCGACACTAATCTTCTCCCCTTCCTCGCTCACATTTCACTCGCTCTCGCTCGACGTGCCCCCGGCCGCCGCCGCCGCCTCCACGCAGCACGCCCAGCACCGAAGGGAAACGCAAACCACTCGGGCCTCTTCTCTCGCTCGCTCTCCCTCACTGGCCCTTTTCACTCGCTCTCGCTCGACGTGCCGGCCGCCGCCGCCGCCTCCCGCAGCACCCCCACCACCGAGGGAAAGGCAAACCACTCGGGGATGGCGTCCCCCGCCCTGAGCATCTTGCGGAACTTGGTGCCGCTGAGCGACAGCGTCGCGTAGCCCTCGGCCTTGGCGACGTCGGCGGTCACGTAGCCTGCCTCCTCGGTGTAGGCGATGTTGAGGCTGGGTACGGTGCGCATGCCGAGCTCGGCGCTGTGCTTTGCGGCCGTCTCCTGCGCGTCGTACGCGCCGTAAAAGTCCTCGCCGCTCACGCTGCTCTTGCATCCCGCCATGTCGCGGCCGATGATAAAGTGCGTGCACCCGTAGTTCTTGCGCAGGATCATGTGCTGGATCGCCTCCCGCGGACCCGCCATGTGCATCGAGTAGGGCAGGTAGGCCCACCGCAGCCGCGGGTTGGCCACCTCTCTTTCCAACACGACGTAGGTGCGGTAGCGGACGGCGCCCGGAATGTCGTCGTCCTGCGTGGGGCCGCAGGTCGGGTGGACCAGGCAGACGGCGGGCGGGGAGGCGCCGACTTCCGGGGCGTCGAGGGCGCGGATGAAGAGCTCGTAGTGCGCGCGGTGGATGGGGTTGCGGCACTGGAAGGCGAGGACGTCGCGCCCGTCCGCGGGCAAAGTCGCGCGCACCTCGGCCGGGGTGGCGCACGCAAACTCGCGCGAGGGGAGCTCGAAGCCGCGCACGGGGCCAGAGAGGTAGTACTTGCCGCGCTCCATCGCGACCATCTGCACGGCCGGGTGCTCGAGGCTCGAGGTGCCGTAGCAGCCGAGGCACTCGCGCGGCTTGTCCGGGCGCCAGCGGTCGGTGACGGTCACGACGCCGAGCTCCTGCCCCTTGTGCGTCAGCAGCAGCGTGTCTCCGACGGCTGGCGCGCCCGGCGCGCCCTCCTCGCTGTCCGTGTCGAGGACGATCGGCAGGCCGAACAGCAGGCCGCCGTGGCCCGTGGCCGAGTCGTCGGCCAGGCGCATGCGCGCCACGACCGACTCGTAGTCCCGCCGGTCCATGAAGCCCGTGAGAGGCGTGAAGCCGCCCACGCACAGGAGCTCGAGGTCGCACGCCTGGCGGGCGGTCAGCTCGAGCGCGCGGCCCGCGCTCGCCTTCAGCGCGGCGCGCTCCTTCTCGTCGCGCACCATCAGGTCGACGGGGGACGGGAGGCCGCCGTGGGCGGGGGTGAGGCCGGTGCCGGTGGCGGCGGCGGCAGAGGGGGCGGCGGCGGCGGCGGCGGACGGCGGGGGGGCGGCCCGTGGGGTCGTCGAGCTGTAGTTGGTTTTGTTGGGGTCGGGTGTTTTTTTGGGCGAGAGACAGAGGCGGGGGCGGTGAGCGGGGGCGGCGGCGGCGGGGAGGGCGGGGCGGCGCTCCTCCGTTGCCTGGGTCGCACGCCAATCAACCTCATGGCCCACGGACATGCGCCGCGACCGGGTCAATTGCGGGACGGACGACAGGATTAGGCTGTTGGCGCATCGAGATTGGCGCGCGCGCCGGCGAGGGGAGAGAGCGCGGTTCAGGACGGACTCACCGCGACGACGCCATCTTCGTCTTCCTCAGCGGGGCAGAGGCGGCCGAGGCCGAGGGCGCGCGCGCGGCGGCGGCGCGGGCGACGACGACGGCGGGACGCGCCGGAGCGATGGCCTTGGAGCTGGCGGCGGAGCTGCGCGTGGCGCAGCGCTGCGTCTGAGCGGCGTGCAGCATGATGCTTTCCTCTCTCTCTCTCTTGTCTTTGGGGCGCACAAGCGAGCCAACGAGTGCTGTGCTTGGGGCGTGTCAGAGCGTGTGTGTGTGTTGTAGTGGGTGTGAGGGGGACGTGTTGAGAACGGGGAAGTACCAATCGGGGGGGACGAGCCCAGCGACAAGGTCGGCGGCTTCAGAGCGAGGCGGATCGCCGACGACGTTGACGCCGACGGCCAGCGCGTCTCCCCAAGAGCGGGCGTCGCCGCGATAACACTAGCGCACGAGCCAGGAACCACCATCGAACCACCGCTCCCCGTTACCAATCATGACAGGTCCGCCTCCACCAGGACCAGGAGCAGGAGCAGGAGCACCAGGTGCAGGCGGCAAGGGGGCATCTCCCTCCCCCCCCTCCTCCTCCCGACACTCGATGCGCGCGCTGAGCGGCGGGAGGTCGTCGACGACGCGCCTAATCAACAATGGCGGCGGAGGGGCGTCCGGCGCCCTGTCGGCGCCGTCATCGTGGACCCGCCCGCTGCTGCGGCTGCGCGGCCGGTCGATCGCGGCCGCGGCCGTCGCGCTCGGCGGCGGTGGCGGGGGCGCTGGCGTCGGCGGCGTCGGCGGCAGCGTTGCCCCCTCGTCCGCGCTGCTGCTGCTTCGCTCGCGCCTGGCCGTGTCGGCCGCGGTCGTCGTCGCCGCGACCGCAGGGGGAGCAGCCGACGAGCCCGACGATTTTGCTCAGCTGGAAAAGACGCAGCAGCAGCAGCAGGAGCGGGGGCAGCAGCCTACCGACGCCGCCGCTCGTGACGTCGCCGGCGACGGCGACGGCGCCTCGCGCCCGCGGCGGACCAGCAGCAGCAGCGACAACAGCAACACCAACAGCAACAGCAACAGCAACAACAGCAGCAACGAAAAAAACAGCAACAGCTTTTTCAGCTTCCTGAAGGACTTTGGCTCCCCCGCCCGCCGCTGCACGGACGTCATCCTCGTCGCCACCGTCCTCGGCTTCGCCGCCCAGTGGCTCACGCGCGGCGCCATCACGTCGTGGGGCGCCAAGGTCAACGACCTCGTGTGGCCGGGGGGGCAGTGGTGGCGCCTGCTGACGCCGTCGCTGCTGCACGCGGGCGCGCTGCACCTGCTCATAAATTCGCACGCGCTGTGGACGCTGGGGCCGCACCTGGAGGCGGTGGCGGGCGGGCCGCGGCTTTGCGCGACGTACGCGGCGAGCGCGGTGACGGGCACGGCGCTGAGCGTCCTGCTGACGCCCGCGCCGAGCGTCGGCGCCTCGGGTGCGTTTGTCTTTCCTTTTTGTTTTGTTTTGTTTGTTTTGTCCCGATGGGCTCGTCGGCTCTCCATTTTTTGGGTCGGGGCTCCATTTTTTGGGTCGGGGCTCCATTTTTTGGGTCGGGGCTCCATTTTTTGGGTCGGGGCTCCATTTTTTGGGTCGGGGCTCCATTTTTTGGTCTCGGTTCTTTTGCCAAGGGCCGCCCGCGGCCCTTGCGCCCTTTGTCTTCTTGACACGCACCTCCGGGCGCAACGAACAACGCTCACGACTCTTCAACCACCACGACAAATCACCAAACACCAAACGAATAAAAAATCCAAGCCTCCATCTTTGGGGTCGGCGCCGCGCTCGCCGTGTTTTACCACCGCCACCGCCGCGAGCTCGGCGCGCGCGCGGACGGCGCGCTGCGGTCGCTGGGGCTGTGCCTGCTGCTGAACGCGGCGTACGCGGCGGCCAACCGGCGGGTGGACTCGTGGGGGCACGTGGGCGGGGCGCTGGGCGGGGCGCTGGCCGGGTGGCTGCTGGGGCCGCGGCTGGTCATGGGAGGGGGAGGGGGACCGGGCGGCGGCGGCGGCGGGCCGGATCGCGGCTCGCCGCGGGAGCGGGCGTCGCGCGGCGGCGGCGTCGCGCGGCGGCGGTCCCTGGCGCTGCTGGAGGACCGGCCGCCTCTGCCGTGGCTGGCCGGGACGGGCCCCATCGGCGTGGCGCCGCGCGCCGGGGGTTGAGGGAGCGAGGGGGAGAAGGGGGGCGTGGCGGTCGGGGGGCGGGGGGCGGCGGCGGCTAGAGGAAGCAGTAAATTTCGGGAAAAAATCCGGCTGCTTTCCTCGTCCTGCTTTCCTTTCAACGGGCCTCCTCCTTGCCATCCAAAACAAGCAAAAACGTTCGTCTAAAAGCGTACCTCCCTCAAGTACCACCCCCTCACACGCGAAGCACAGCAAACAAAGCGCTCACAGAGCAAAAAACAGACACAAAACGAAAATTTGGTGACGGCGTCCTCTCTCGCCGCCTCCCGTCATTACATCGATACGCGCGCGCGCACCAGCGCCTCTCCATCTCGACGCTCGCGTCACGTCCCTTGCAAGCCAGGCAGGCCCCGCTGAATCTCCGCTCGCATAGCAAGATGGCAAACGCGCGTCTCTTTTTCCTCCTCGCCGCCGCATTCGCCGCCGCCCTCTTCCTTGCTGCTCCGCCGATGGCCGAAGGGAGGGCCCTCAAAACGATCGGGCGGGGCGGGTTGGGCGGCCCGCGCGTGGCCGTCGTCTCGCAGCCCGCGGTCTTCTACGCGCAGCCCTCTGTCTACTACGCGCAGCCGACGTCTGTGGCCTTTTCTTCCGCCTCGGCCGGCGTCGGATTTGGGGGCGGCAACGTCGCCTACGTAGGCGGGCAGCAGCCCTTCATCGGGGGCGGCCTGGGCGGCGGGTGCGGCGGGGTCGGGGTCACGTGCGGCTAAGGCAAGGGTTGCCGGTAGATGCGGTCTGAAAGAAGCAACAAGAATGCCGCCAGCATGAGCGAAACAAAGCTTGCTCTGCCAGCGGCAAGCGGCGGGCGACCCTTTGGCGCCCGTGCGCAAGAGCGCTCAAAAGCGCTTCGTTTGCGCACGCACCCTTCAAAACACAACAACAACGCGCACATTCCGCATCGCAAGCGCATTGCCAGCATTTCCACCCTTACGCACGCCTCAACGCCACAAGCAAAATGCGGGAATTCCCGTTTTGTTTTTAATTTCGGTCCCGAGTTTTTTTCTTCGGCCGCCCCCGCCTCTCCCTTCTCCCCCGCATAGCGACGCATAGCGCGTGCACAGGGACAGCCGTAGGCGCAACGATGGCGAAACCTTCCTTGTCCCGGCTCGCCAGCGCCGCCGCCCAGTCGCTCCTCGTCGCCGCCGTTCTCCTTTTCTTTGTCGCGCCCGCCGACGCCCGCGGCCTCAGCTGGGCGCATCACGGCGGCAAAAAAAACGAAGGGACGGTCACAATCGTGCAGCTCCCGGCGCAAGCCCCTGTCTTTGCCCCCCCGCCTCAGCTGGTGAACATCTACGTCCCGCGCACTCCGCCGATCGCCTACCCCTACCCGGTGCCCGTCGCCGTCGCGCAGCCGTGCGCCGTTGGCTGCAACGGCGACTCCGTCGTCGGCGGCGGCGGCGGCTGCGGCAACGGTGGCGGCGGGTTCGTTGGGTCCGGGTCGGGGTGCGGTCCGTCGGCCATCGGCATCGACACGAGCACAGTTGTCCGCAACGTCGGAAAGAAGTGAGGGAAGAAAGACAAAACTTAGATTGGCAGGGACGGCGAGCGTCGAGCACGCGCCGCAGAAGAAACCCGCCAGAAAAACACGCGCAAACTTAGAGACGCCTTTCCCCCCATTTTCATTTGGTTTTTTGTTTTGGTTCCAAGAGAGTGTGTGTAACAACGAGAAAAAAGGGAACTCATTTGCTTAGTCTGTAGCGCGCTATCTCTCGCCGCCGGCCGGCCCCGCCCCCCCTCCTCCTGCGCCCTCGCCCTCCCCAGCGCGCTGCTGCTGCTGCCGCTGCTGCGGCTGCTGCTGCTGCTGCTGCTGCTGCTGCTGCTGCTGCTGCTGCTGCTCCTGCTGCTCTTGCTGCTGCTGCTGCTGCTGCGCCGCCTGCTGTCCCCCGCCCCCTATGCCCTCGCCCCCCGAGCCACCCCCGTTGCCCCCCGACCCGCGCATCGCCCGCAGCTTCGCGTGATTCATGTGCGCGTTGCCCACGCGGCTGTGGCAGCGGTAGACCGCGCGCTCCGACTCGAGGTAGAAGCTGTAGAAGCACGGCATGACCACGAAGGCGGCCTTGACGGAGGCGTTGAAGCGACCCTTGAAGGCGGGGGAGTAGCGCTGCAGGCCGTAGACGAAGGCGCCGGACAGGCAGAGCGACAGCGCGGCCAGCTGCGAGGCGCTGGCGAGCGCCTCGTCGACGCAGCGCTGCGAGCGCGCGCGCGCGTCGGCGACCTGGCTGGCGTCGATGCCGCGGACCGACATGTAGATGGAGGAGCCTGCGACGGACGGGGGACGACGCGCGCGCGCGATCTCTCTCGCTGGCGCGCCGACGACGACGACGACGACGGTTTTGGGGCCGCTTTGCCGGACAAGAGAGAGAGACGCCCCGTCGGCGCGCCCTCTCGCTCGCGGTCGCTCGCTCGCTCGCGCCGACGGCACCGGCGGGAGCAGCGGCGGGCCGCTGGAGCACCGGACGCTCGCTCGCGCGTTGCACTGCCTGGCTTGGCGTTGCCGGGTCTCGGAAGGGGTCTCGCGGCGGCACAGCGGTGATAGGGCGGGTGAGATGGATAGGCTGAGGCGCGCGCGGATTGAAGGTGTGACGTTTTTGGCTGGTATGCGTTTTGCGTTTTGCGATTGCCCGGGCGAGAAGGAGAACGCCAACGATGAAAGGATTGGTTTACGGCGATGTGGAGGTATTTGTGACGTGTGTGTGGCCGACGTTCTTAGCTGCTCCGACGTTTTGAGCCTCGTGCTGGAAAGCCCGGGTGGTGAATGTCGCGCCATCGTCTCGCTGCTCATCGCAATGAATCACCTCGGGCCATCTGCCCACATTGCCTAGCCCACATCACCAAGGCCTCGATTGAACACGCACCAACACGAGCAACAGCAGCGCGTCTCCACTCCCCTGAAAGAAAAACAGAGGTCGCAAACCAAAACGCGGTCCCCTCTCCCAAAATCCCACTCCGACGACCCCCTTTTCGATGCGCGTTTGAGTAGAGTACGCAAGACTCGGCCATGTGGGGCGTCCCGCGTCTGAGCTTGACCCGGCTTGGAGACCCTGCGGGCGCGAGGTGAGAGAGAGCCTCCCTGTTGCCTGTGTGGTGTTGGGCGAGGGGGCGAGGGGGCGGCCTACGCGCGAACGCCGCGCCATCGGGTCCCCAGAGCAAGAGGCGACAATCTCAATCGTGCGAGGCGCGCGCGCGACTCGGGCACCCGCAAGCCAAGCTTCTAGTTTCGAGCCCTAGCGCCCAAGGTGGAACCCGCGCTCGGAATCTTTGTGGCGGTCCGACGCCCGACGCCCGACGCCGACGACGCCTTGGACTCACGCCCGCCCACCCATCAATCACCGTCCCGACAACAGCATGAGGAGAGCACTAGGCGGACCCAACGCGGCGCCCTCCTGGCCAACGCGCAGGGACGTCAACAGGCGCCGCGACGGGCGCCGCGCCGGCATCGTCACCGCCGCGGCCGCCTCGTCGGCTGCCGCCGATGCCGCCGCCGCCACCAGCGGCAGCAGCAGCAGCATGCGCGCCCCCCCGGGCCGCCGGAAGATGAGCCCGCCGCTGCAGCGCCCAGGCACGCCGATGACGTCGCAGAGCTTTGACGAGGACGGCGGCGCCTACGACCACGACGACCCGGGCGCCTCCGGCGCGGCGGCGGCGGCAGCGGCGGCGGCGTCGCCGCTGCAGCTGCTGCTGCGGCTGTCGTCGGCGCCGTCGCCGCTCGAGCTTTCCTCGCTGGTCGCCGACCACGAGGCGCAGCTGGGGCCGTCGCACCTGGCGACGGCCATGCTCCGAGGCGTGGCGCTGCAGCAGCAGCAACAACAACAGCAGGCGGCAGCCGGGGCGGCGCCGGCGGCGTCGGCAGCGGACGCAAAAGAAGCAGCGGCAGCAGCAGCAGCAGCAGCAGCAGCACCAGCAGCAGCAGCAGCAGCGGCAGCAGCATCATCAGAGCAGCACCAGCAGCTGATGGACCGGCTCGTGTCGCTGTCCCGCTCGCGCTGGGGCGCTGCGGCGGCAGGGGCGGCGGGCAGCGGCTCGTCTGCTTTGGGCGGCGGCGGCGGCGGCGGCGGCGGCGGCGGCGGCGGCGGCGGCAACGGAGGCGCAGGCAGCAACGGCGCAAAAAGCCAGTGGGGCTGGGCCAGCAGCGGCCTGGGCGTGCCGACCAGCCAGTGGCCGCGGCCGCCCTTCCAGATGCCCGACGTCGGCCTGAACGGTAGGACGAGCGGCGCCGCAGCAGCAGCAGCAGCAGCAGCAGCAGCAGACGGCGCGACGGCGGCCGCGGGCCTCTCGCCGGCCGCGCTCGCCGCTGCGGTGGCGGCCGCTGCCGACGCGCCCTCGGCCGCCGTCGCGACGCTGCGCGCCCTCGCGGCGCAGCGCCGCTACGACGCGGTGCTCATCGACGCCCTCTGCGCCCACCTGCACGACCACGCCAACGCCTTGTCGGGCGCGCAGATCGTCGCCGCCGCGCTCGCGCTGGCGCGCCTGCGCGTGGCCCCCGGCGACGCGCTCACGCGGCGGCTGCTGCGCAACGCGCTTCGGCTGGCAGCGGCGGCGGCGGCGGCGGGGCCGGCGGGGGCGGGGGCGACGGGCGGCATTGGGGGCCTGGGCGCAGGGGCGCCGCGCTTGGGCGCGGAGGCGTGGCAGGAGCAGCAGCAGCAGATGCAGCAGCAGCAGATGCAGCAGCAGCAGATGCAGCAGATGCAGCAGCAGCAGCAGCAGTCGCCCTTTGCGCCCGCCGACCTCGCCGCGCTCGTGCGCGCGCTGCCGCGGCTCGGGGGCGGCCGCTCGGCGGCCAGCGGGCGCACGCTGCGGCGGCTCGCGGCGGCCGCGCTGCCGGCGATGCAGTCCGGGCGTCTCGCCGCTGCTTCCCTGGTGCAGCTGGTTGCGGGACTCGCGGCCGGGCGCGCGGGCGTCCCCGGGCTCGCCGAGCTCGGCGGCGGCGCCAGCCGCAGCAGCGGCGGCGGCGGCGGCTACGGCGGCGGCTGGGGGGACGGGGGCGGCGGCAGTAGTCCCTGGGCGGCGGCCTTTTTCGCGGCGTCGCAGCCCCAGCTGCATACGCTGGCAAGGCGGGATCTTGCCACGCTTGCGTGGGCCCTGGGCGAGCTGCGCCTGCTCGAGGACGCCAGATGGGCGTCGTTGGGCGGCGGTAGCGGCGGCGGCTTTTCACAGACGGCAGCGGCGGAGCCGCAGGAGGAGGACGAGGACGACGGCGATGGCAACGAGGACGACGAGGGCGGCAGAATTGAGTCCGCTGCGTCGTCCGCGGCGGCGGCGCTCATCCCTCCGCAGGGATGGCTCGACGCGTTTGACGACGCGCTCGTCGCGGCCATGGCCGAGGACGCCGACGCCGCAGCGCCGCCTCTCCTGATTGCCGCCGGCGGCGGGGCGGCGTCGTCCTCTGCCGCCGCCGCCGCGGCCTCCTCCTTTGCCGCCGCCCGGCGCCTGTCGGCCGCGCGCGAGGCCGCGCTCGTGCTGCGCGCCTGGGCGCTGTGGGCGGGCGGCGTCGGCGGCGGCGGCAGCGTCCCGTCCCGGCCGCTCGCCGGCGCCGACCAGCGCCGCCGCCCGCCAAGCCCCGCGCTCGTGGCCGGGTTGTGGCGGGCGTCGGCGTCGGCGGCGGCGTCGGCGCACGAGGACGCGGGGGGGGGCGCCGCAGGCGCGCCGCTGCCGCTGCCGCCGCCGCTGCCGCTGGCGCTGCCGCTGCGCGAAAGCACGGCGCTCCTGGCGTCGGCCGCCCGCCTCGTGTCCGCCTCGTCGGCGGCCGCCGCCTACGTCGCCCCGCCGCGCCAGTGGGTCGCGACGATGCTCGCGAGCCTGCAAGCGGGCCTTGTCGCGACGGCGGCCGCGCCGGGCCTGGCGCCGCCTGCGCCGCCGCCCTCCCCGCGAGACCTCGTCGCTGTGCTGGACGCGCTCGCCGCGCTGCGCGTCGCGCCCTCGGGCGGGTGGCTGCGTGCGTGGGCCGATGCCTTTGTGGCCGGCGTGGACAGCGGCGAGCAGGCGGCTGCCGCGGCCTCGACCGCCGCATCTGCCTCCTCTGTCGCCGCCGCCGCCTGGCCGGCCGCCGCCGCCGCCGCTGCCGCCCCGTCGGCCGCCGCCGCCGCCTCGGCCGCCGCCGCCGCCCTCGACGGCGCCTGCCTGGCCGCGCTGCTGGGCGCGCTGGCCGACGCCGCCTCGCGCTCCGCCGACGTGCGCGAGCTGCTCTCGCGGCACCTGCCGCTGTGGCGCGCCGTTCGCGCGGCCTCAGGCCGCCACGTGCTCGAGGGCGCAGCCCCCGCCGAGCTGGCGACCGCGGCCGGATCGCTCGCGCGGCTTCTGCGCGCCGGCGCCGTGTGCCTCGCTGCTGCTGCCCCTGCCGCCGGCGCCGCTTCCGCTGGAGGCGGGGATGGCGAGCGCGACGCGTGGCTCGCGTGGCTGGCCACATCCTTGCTGCCCTCAGCCGCGCGCCAGCGGCCCAGTGCGGCGGCCGCGGCGGTGGCGTCGGGAGCGCTGCCCTCGACGCCCGCTCGGGCCCTGGCCAGCGGCGGCGCCTCATCGGCGCTGGCCGACTGCGGCGGCGGCGGCGGCGGCGGCGCGGCGGAGGCATCGGTGGCGGTGGCGGCGAGCCGCGGCGGCGCCCCCGACGCTGGGCCCGACGGCGTTGCGGCCGCGCTGGTCCTGTCGCTGTCGCCGCCCGACTTTGCTGGGATGGCGTCGCCCGACCCGTCGCCGCTAGTGGCGCTCGTCGCGGGCGTCGCCGGCGCGCACGCAGAGCTGTGGGCGGGGGGCCGGGGGCCGCCTGGCGGCGACGGCGATGGCGACGGCGACGGCGACGGCGACGGCGACGCGCAGCAGCTGCTGCTACTGCGCCGGCGCCTGGCGCTGCGCGGGTGGGTGGCCCCGCTTGCGCGCGCCGCGCTGTGGGCGTCGGCGACGGCGCGCGCGGCGGCCCCCAGCGCTCACCCCCCGGCGGCCTATCCAGGCAAACCCCAGCACGCGCGGCAGCAGCAGCCCCTGACGCCCGAGCACGTCGCCGCGCTGCTGCCGGCGCTCGCGCGGCTGTCGGGCGCGACGGCGGCGGGCGCCTGGGGCGGTGGCGGCGGCGGGCACGAGGGCGAGCAGCAGCGGCAGAAGCAGCAGCAGCAGCAGCAGCAGCAGCAGCAGCAGCAGCGCGTCGCCGCCTCGCCGCCCCCTGTTCCGCCCGCGTCGTCCGGACACGACGGCTTTGCCCTGCCCCCCGGCGCCGCGCTCGCGCCCCTGCGCGCGCCGCCTCCGGGGGGACTGGCCGCCGCCGCGGCCCTCGGCGCGCTGGTCGCGCCTCCCGGCGGCCCGGCCTCGCCGTCCTCGCTGGCCGCCGCCGACGGCGGCCGGGGGCGCGCGCTCGCGGCCGCCATCTGCGCGCTCGCCTCACTCGAGGTCGTGCCGGACGCGCTCTGGTGGGCCGACCTGTTCTGGCGCGCGCTGCCTCCGTCTTCGTCGTCCTCTTCCTCGCGCCCCTCCCTCTCCCTCGCCGACGCCGAGCCGAGGGCGCTCGCCGCCGTCGCCGCCGCCGCCGCCGCGCTGCGCGCGCGGCCGCCGCTGGCGTGGCGCCGCGCGCTCGTGGCCGCGACCTCCTCCTCGACGCTGGCGCCGGCCTCTGCGTCCGCGTCCGCCGCCCCGCCCGGGCGCTGGGCGCGCGAGGCCACGCCCGAGGACGCTCGGCGCCTCGCGTGGGCGTGCGCGCGGTTCCTGTCGGGCGAGGAGGGCGGCGACGAGGACGAGGAGGAGGATGAGCACCCGCAGCATCAACACCAGGCGGGCGAGGGCGAGGAGGCCGGGCGGGGCGATGGCGGCGGCCGCCTGTCGGCATGGGTGGCGTCCCTCGCCGCCCTTTGCGCCGCCTCCGGGCCCGACGACGGCGGCGGCGGCGGCGGCCGCGGCGCGGGTCCCGAGGCCGAGCGTGCACTCGACAAGCTGGCGCGGCGCGCGCGGGGCGGAGGGCGGCCGCGGCCGCAGCAGCAACAGCGGCAGAACAAGCAGCAGCAGCGTTGGGAGGAGCGAGCGGCGCACGAGCAGGAACGGCGGCGGAACGGCGTGGCGGCAGCGCTCCGGTGAAGGGGGGCCCAGATGGGGGGGAGTCGGGCGCGCGGTCTGTCCCCCTTTCATGTAACGGATTCCGGTATGAGCATGTGTGCTGCACAAACTTCGCCTTCCATACCACCTTTCCTTACACAGAGTACTAGGCGGGCGGGCGCCCTCGCAAAACCGCCGTCGAGTGCCTCGTCTCCCCCCTCGCTTCTTTCTTTCCGCGAGAGCTCGCAAACTGCGCGCGCGAACGTCGCTATCGCGCAACGGCGGCAACGATGGCGGCGACGATCGCGCAGCCGCCGCCGACCGCCTCGTTCCCGGACCTCGCGCGCGCCGTGTGCGTCCTTACTCGACGGGCGCCAGCGAACGACGCGCCGACGCCGGCCGGCGGCGGTGGCGGCGGCGACGGCGTTGGCGATGGCGGCGGCGGCGACGGTGGCGCGCTCGGGCTACTGCTGCTGCGGCCTCCAAACGGTCAAGCTCTCGCGGATGTCCGCGCGGGGCCCGCGCCGGGCGCCGCTTACGTGGGCCCGAACTTTCTTGCCGATGCGGTCGCGCGGCTGCTGCTCGCGCGCGCGGTGGCAGCGGTGGCGGCAGCTGCGGCGGCGGCGGCGTTGCGAGGCCCTGTCGCCGCCGCTGACGGCGCGCGCGCCGCCGCCGAGCAGCCGCTGCCGCCCTGCTCGGTGACGGTGCCGTTCTTGCTGCGGTGTTGCGTCGGCCCGGGCAAGCCCCTGTCTACAGGCGAGCCCGTCGAGGTGCGGCGCGCCTGCCGCGGTGGCGACGGCACCGACAGCGACAGCGGCGGAGGCGGCGGCGGCCACGGCAACGCGGCCGAGGCCGAGGGCGCGCTAGGCCACGCTCCGTGGTTCGCCGCCGCCGCCGTCCGGCCCTCGCCATTGCCCTCGCGCGTGCGGTACCAGGTCCTGCTGCGCGGGCACCTGATGCAGGCGCACGTCCGAAGCGGGGGGGGCGCCGTCGCCGGTGCCGCGGGCGTGGCCTGCGGCTGCCGCCAGTGCCTTCGGGCGCTGCCGAGAGGCCCCGCGGGCGCGGGCGCGGGCGCGGGCGCGGGCGCGGGCGCGGCGGCAGCGGCGACGATGGCGGTGCCCCCGTCGGTGTTTGTGGCGCACGCGTACGGGGAGGCAGAGGCGGCGGTGCGCCGAGAGGGTGGAGAGAGCGGTGGGCGTGGCGGCGGTGGCGGCGGTGACGGCGGCAATGACGCCGACGACGACAACCGCGGCGTGGCGTCTGCGCCGGCGGCGCGCAGCAGGCTGTCGCCCCCCCGCCTGCCGGCGGCGGCGCAGGTGTTCTTGCCGCGCGTGGGGCCGTCCGGCGCGTCGCTCGAGGAGATCGTGGCGCTCGCCGGCGCGCTGCTGCGCGAGGCCGCCGCGGGCAGACGCCCGGCGGGCTGGGCGGAGGCAGCTCTCCGCTGCGCGTTGTGCGGCGAGGGGGATGAGGAGGGCGGCGGCGGCGGCGGCGGTGGCGGTGGCGCGGCCGGCCGGCTGCGCGCCTGCGGCGAATGCGGCGCGGCCCTGCACGTGAGCTGCTGCGGCTGGGTGGCGTTGCACGCGGGCGGGCGTGGGGCCGAGGAGGGGGCCGAGCGCGGCGCGCCGTGCGCCTTGTGCCTGCTGTCATCGTCGGGGGCGGCGTCAGAGGAACGGGGGGCGGCGGGTTTCGGCGTCGGCCCATTTGACGACAACGACGCCGCTCACGATGGCGCTGTAGAAACCTAACCAATTGGAAAGAGCAAGACAATAACCATGTCTCACGGTGGTGGTGAGGACGACGCCGAGCTCGGCGCGCTGCTGGACGACGCGCTGTTCGCGGAGGACGAGGAGCGGGACGGCGGAGCAGGAGCCGTTCACGGGCAGCAGGAGGGTGTCGCGGCGGAGGGCGGTCCGCGATCGCAACATGGCCGCGCGATCCCGGGGTCGCACGACGACGACGACGGCGACGGCCATCACGAGACAGAGGCGCGCGCGAAGCGGCAGCGCGTCGGCGAGGCGGTCATGCCGCCGCTGCCCGCGTCGCCGTCCCGGGCGCGCGCGCCGGCCGCCGGCGTCGCCGTCGTCGTCGCTTCGACGTCGGCGGCTGCTGCCTCTGCCTCCACCGCCGCCGCCGCCGCCGCCACAGCCGCCGCCTCTGCCTCGCCCGCCCGCTTCGCGGACGCAGATACTCCGCCACCACGCGCAGCGCCCGCCGTTCTGACCATGTGCCCGCCCCACCCGGCGTTCATGTGCGGCCTGTGCGTCGTGTGCGGCCAGCCGCCCCCTGCCGAGGACGACGGCGGCGGCGAGGGCCGGCAGCAAGCAGGAGGAGGAGGGGCGGCGCGCTCGGGCAGGCCGCCGCCGGCCCAATACCCCCACCCTCACGACGACCCGCACCACCACCCGGGCCTCCCGCTGCCCGGCCAGCAGCAGCCCTCCGCCCGGCGGGAAGCGGGAGCAAACGCCGCCACTGCCTCCCACCCCCCGCCGCCCCCTCCCGTGGCGCTGCGCCACCTGCACGCCTCGCGCGCGCTTGTGGTGTCGGCGGGCGAGGCGGCGCGCGTGGCCGAGGCCTCGGGGCGCGCGCTGCTGCTGCGCCGGCGGCTGACGCTCGTGCTCGACCTGGACCACACGCTCGTCAACACGGTGCGGTGGTCCGACCTGACGCCCGCCGAGCGCGGCGCCGCCGGCGCGCTGATTGAGCAGCAGGCCGCGGCGCAGCGCGCTTGGGAGGAGGGGCGGGCGGCCTGGGAGGGGCGGCAGGGGCAGCAGCGGGAGGAGCAGCAGCAGCGGGAGGGGCAAGAGCGCCAAGGCAGCCCGACTGACAGCAAGGCGGGAGAGGCGGACGCGCCCCCGTCGCCGCGACCGCCCGTACCTCCGCCCCCGCCCGGCCCGCCGCCGGAGCACGACGTCTTTTCGCTGGGCAGCGGCGGCGGCGGCGGCGGCACGGGCGACGGGGGCGCGCCCAGGCCGCCCGCCCCTTTTAGCCTCATCACCAAGATGCGCCCGGGCGCGCGCGAGCTGCTGCGCCTGCTCGCCCCGCTGTACGAGCTGCACGTCTACACGATGGGCGACCGCAGCTACGCCGACCTGATCGCGTCGCTGCTCGACCCGGACGGCAGCCTGCTCGGCGGCGGGGGAGCTGGGGGCGGGGGCGGGGCTGGGGGCGTGAGCGCTGGCGGTGCTGCTGGCGCCGGGCGCAGCGCCGCCCGCGTCATCAGCGCGGGCGACTCCTCCACGCGCGGCAGCAAGGACCTCGACGTGCTGCTCGTGTCGGAGCGCCGCGCCGTCGTGCTCGACGACACCGAGGCGGTGTGGTCGGCGCGCGCGCGCGGAAACGTGGTCGCCGTGCCGCGGTACCACTTTTGGGGCGGGTCGGCGCGCGGGTGGGACCGGACGGGCGGCAGGGGCCTGCTCGAGCGGGGATTGGAGAGGGCGGCGGGCGCCGAGGGGCCGCTGCTGCAGGACGAGGAGGCAGATGCGGGAACAGAGAGGAAAGACGGGGGGGCGGCGGTCCCGTCCGGACCGCCGGGAGGCAGAGACGATGTTGAGGCGGTGGAGGAGGAGGACGAGGCGGGCGCCGAGCAGAGGCGGCGCCAGGCGGCGCGGCGCGCGCCCCTCGCGCGCGCGGCGCGCGCAGCCGACGAGCCCGGCATCGCCTGCGCCGCGGCGCCCATGGCCGTGGCCCTGCGCGTGCTGCGCGACGCGCACGCCGAGTTCTTCTTCGGCGACGGGGGGGACGGAGGGAACGGTAACGACGGCGGCGGCGGCGGCGGCGGCGGCGGCGACGCAAACGGCGGCGGACAGCTGCGAGGTGACGCGTCGGCGTCGGCGGCTGCCGCATCCGCGTCCGCGGCGTCGGCGGTCGTCGTCGCGCCGGCGCGCCTCGCCGAGCTCGGCCGGCGCGACGTGCGCGCGGCGCTGCGCGACGTGCGCGCGAGGGCGCTTGCGGGCTGCCGCCTCGCCTTCTCCGGCCTGTGGCCGCTGGGTGCCGACCCGGGCGCGCAGCCCCGCTGGCGCCTGGCCGAGGCCCTGGGCGCCGACTGCTCCGCGCGCTACCACGCCCCGGGCTCGCCCGGCGGCGCCACCACGCACCTGCTCGCGCTGCCGCCCGGCACCACCGACAAGGCGCGGCGCGCGCTGCGCGACGGCCGCGCGGCGGTGGCGCACCCCGACTGGCTGGCGGCGTGCGGCTTCCTGTGGGCGCGCGCGGACGAGCGGCCGTACCTGCTGTCGGGCGGGTACGACGGGTCGGCGTCGCGGGACGTCGGGCACCACCACCTGCACGGGCTGGACGCCGCAGCGAGCGGCGCGGCGCGGGCGGCGGCGGCGGCGAGGGGCGCTGCGACGTCCCGCGGGGGCGGCGACGGCGAAGACGACCTGCGGGCAGCGCTGGCGGCGGCGGGGGGCGGCGGGTTGGGCGGGGCGGGTTGAGAAAGGATAAACTCGTTCGTGTCGAGTCGGATACTGTTGTTCTCGCAAACACGCAATACATTATTTGGAAAAGGATACGATCTCTCAACACACCCGCGATAAAGAGCAATTCCGAGAAATGAATCAAGGCCAAAAAAGGAAAGCGACGGCGGGTCGGCCGCCTTGCTGGTCTCAGCGTCTCAGCCCCAGGAGGCCGCGCCCATCCCCCGCGCCCACCCCCATCTTGGCCAGGAGCGCTCGCGCCTCGACCAGCGCGCTCTCGGCCGAGCCGATCGCGGCCGCGGCGGACGCCTCCTCGGCGTCGCCGCGGCTCGAAAAGACCAGCAGGGCGTCGGGGGCGGCGGCGGCCGTCGCCGTCGCCGTCGCGCCCGCGCTCGCGGGGCGGCGGCCGCCGTCCGCGCCAAACAGGCGCGAGACCGTCCCGGGCAGCGCCCACGCGGCGGCGGCGGCCGCGTCGGCTGCAGCCGCGGCCGCTGCTGATCCCGCGGCGGTGGCGATGGCTGTCGTCGACGACGGGGGCCGCGCGGCGGGGGAGCGCGGGGCCATGGCCTGCCAGGCCGCGGCGGCGGCGGCATGAGGACCCCAAGAGAGAGCCGGCGGCGGCGGCCGAGGCGGCGGCAGCGGCAGCGGCAGCGGCATCGGCGGCGGCGGGCGCAGCAGGCGCGCCGCAACAGCGGGCGGGGCCAGCAGCTGCCGCGCGTCCCAGGCGCCGCCGTAGCCCGCGGCCTCGGCGACCGCGTCCGCGTCGCGCAGCGCGTCCTCGAGCGAAGTGTCCAAGAGCAGCGCGGCGGCTGCAAAGGCCGCGTTGCTGCTGCCACCGCCGCCGCCGCCGCCGCCCGCGCCGCCGGGGCCGCTGGGGCCGCCGTGCCGCCGCTCGATGCGAGGCAGCGCCGCGAGCGCGGCAGCGGCCGCGGGCAGCAGCCGCGCGTGCGCCTCGAGGTAGCGCCGGATCGAGGCGAGCGGGTCCGAGCTCGGGTCGCGCCCCGGCGATGCCGGCCCCGGCGCGGGCGGCAGGAGCAGCCGCTCCAAGATGCGCTCCTGCGCCGCAAAGAGCAGCGCGCTGGTGGCGGCGGCGGGATCGGCGGGGGCCCCCGACGCCGCGCCCGCGTCCTCTGCCGGCGGCCGGGCAAAAACGCCGAGCAGGTGGGGCGGCGGGTAGCCCCAGCCGGCGACCATGGCGCTGTCGCGCGTGCCGCGCACCAACTCCAAGAGACGCCCGACGGCCGCGTTGCGGCGCGCGACCAGAAGCGACGCGGCGTCCGAGAGAGCGACGGGCGGCCCGCCGCCGTCGCCGCCGGCGTGTTGGTCGTCGTCGTCGTAGTCGTCCTCTTGGCCGTCGCCGCCGGCGTGTTGGTCGTCGTCGTCGTAGTCGTCCTCTTGGCCGTCGCCGCCGCCACCGCTGCTCTTTGCCCCTCCGCCGTTGATGCCAGCAACAAACCAGCCGCCGCAGAGCAGCACCCGCTGCGCCGCCGCCGCGTCGGACGCGCGCACGGCCGCGCGCACGCCCACGCGCACGAGGTCGGGGGCGCGCGGCGCGCCCCTGGCCAGGAACCGCAACGCACCCGCCAGCGCCTGGCGGGCCGTCGGCTCGTGCCAGCGCGAGCCGAGCGCAAAGGCGCGCGCGGCGCTCAGCAGCGGCGGCGGCGGCGGCGACTGGGGGCCACGGGTGGGGCCGCTCTTGTGAACGCCGCCGCCGGTGCCGTTGCCGGGGAGGGACGAGGCCCCGGCCACGGCGGCCGCGGCGCGCTCGAGGGCCGCCTCGACCTGGGGCAAGTCGCACGGGTCGCAGGTGGCGAGGACCGCCAGCGGGATCGGGGGCGGGGGCGGGGGCCGGGGGGCGGGGGCCGGCGGCGACGGCGGCGACGAGGACGCGCGCGGCCGGGGCGCGGCGGCGGCGCCCAGCAGCGGCAGCAGCAGCGCCTGCAGCCGCGCCGCGGCCGCCTCGAGCTCGCCGCGACGCTGCGGCCCGGGGCACAGCAGCAGCAGGCCGGAGGCGCCCGAGGGGGCCTGGGCGGCGAACGACGGCACGACGTCCTCGACCTCGAGGTGGAGGAGGGTGGTGTTCTGCTGCTGCTGCGGCTGCCACTGCTGCTGCTGCTGCTGGTGCTGCTGCTGCTGCTGGGGCGGGGGGCGCGGTGCGGGCCCGGCCGCCGCCGCCGCCGCCGTCGCCCGGGGCGCCACCGCCACCTGGAGCAGCGACAGCACGTCGCCGCGCCCCGCCCCGCCCGGGCCGGCGCCGGGCAGGCGCAGGATGCGGCGGCGCGCCGCCGCCGCCGCCGCCGCCGCCGCCGCCGCCAAAACCGCCGCCGCGTGGTGCTCAGGCGCGCGCGCGGCGGCGGGCGCTCCGCTGCCGGCGGCGGCGGCCTGCGCGTACGAGGGCCGCGGCGCCGGCGCGGGCGTCTCGACGAGCGGCGCGAGCAGGACGGCGGCGATCGTGACCGCTGGTGGCGTCGCGGCCGAGGGGAAAGCCAGTCCGCCGCCGCCTTCGCCGCCGCCGTTGCCGTCGCCGTCGCCGTGCGCCGGGGTCCGCGGCGGCATCAGCACCTGGTCCGGCAGCAGGGCCTCGCTGACGCCCTGCGCCAGCGACGCGCGCAGCCAGGCGGCCACGGGACACAGGGCGGCCGGGATCGGGGGGCTGCCGCCGCTGCCGCTGTTGCCGCCGCCGCCGCCGCCGCCCGCGAGCCCCGAGCAGACGACCAGCCGCCACCAGCGCAGGAGCTGCTGCTGCTGCTGCTGCTGCTGCTGCTGCTGCTGCTGCTGCTGCTGCTGCTGCTGCTGCTGCGATTGCTGCCGCTGATGCTGCTGCTGCCGTGGTGGCGCCGTCGATGAGGCCGCGTCGGCGAGCGCGGCCGCCGACGACAGGCCCGGCCACACGAGGCGCGCCAGGTCCATGGGGGGCGCAGCGGCGTCCGGCAGGGACGGCGACGGCGCCACGGGCTCGCGCCGCCCGTAGAGCGGCTGCCGCTCCTGCTGCTGCTGCTTCTGGTCCGCCTCTGCCTCGCTGAACCACGCGGCGCGCTCATGCTGCGCCTGCTGCTGATGCTGCCACTGCTCGCGCGCGCTCTCGGCGTGCCCCCAGGACGCGTCGGACGGATCCCGCGTGCGGCGCTTGGACGCGGGCGTGTGCTGCTGCTGCTGCTGCTGCTGCTGCTGCTGCTGCTGCTGCTGCAGGCCAAAGCCGCACGCGCCGAGCGCCGCTCGCTGCCGGGCCCGCCGCTCGCGCTTGTGCCGCTCGGCCTTGGCCGCGTCCGACCAGCGCGACAGGCGCAGCCAGAGCGTGGCGGCCGCGACCTTTTGCGCGAGCGCCGCCTCGCGGGCGGCGGCGCGGCGCAGGGCCTCCTGGCGCGCGGCCTCCTCGGCCGCCGCCCTGGCCGCGGCGGCGGCCGCGGCGGCGGCCGCGGCGGCCGCCGCCTCGGTCGCCTCGCGCTCGCGCTCGCGGCGCCGCGTCTCGTCGGCCTCGCGCTCGCGGCGGCGCCGCTCCTCGAGCTCGACGCGCCGCGCCCGCTCCTGTTCCTCGCGCTCGGCCTGCGCGGCGGCAGCCGCGGCGGCGGCGGCGGCGGCGGCCGCGGCGGCCGCCTCTCGCGCGGCCGCCTCGGCCGCGGCGCGCTCCCCCTCCTCGCGCCGCCGCCGCTCCTGGCCCTCGGCCTCCTCGCGCTGCCGCCGCTGAGCCTCCTCCACGTCGGCGCGCTGCTGCTCAGCCGCGGCCTGCTGGTGGCGCTGCTGCTGCTGCAGCGTGGCGGCAGCGGACGCCTGGGCGGCCGCAGTCTCGGCGGCGGCCCGCGCCTCGGCCGCCTGCGCGGCGGCCTGCTGCTGCTGCTCGAGGAACGCGCCCGAGGCGGCGTGGGCGGCGGCCGAGGTGGCGGCGGCAGAGGCGACAGCTGCGCCCGCTCCGCCAGCACCACCTGGCGCGCCAAAACCAGCACCAGCCCCAGCACCAGCGGCGGCGAGGCCGCCAGGTGCCGGCGCGGCCGCCCTCTCGGCCGCCACGATGGCCTGCGCCAGCGGCGCCCACGCCGTCGGCACGTGCTGGGCCGCCGCTGCCGCCGCCGCCGCCCCGCCCCCCGCCGTCGCCGACGGGTCGCCGCCGTCCGGCGCCGCCGCGACCAGCGCGAACGGGCGGCCGCGCCGCTTGCGCGCGATGAAGGGGAACGCGGCGCGCGGCATCGGCTTTGGCGCGCGCCATCCGACGGCCTCGCCGTCGTCGGTCGGCTTGTTCGGGTCCTCCCAGATCTCCAGCGGGAAGGCGGAGGGCTGCTGCTGCTGCTGCGCCAGCTGCTGCTGCGCCAGCTGCTGGTTGGCGGTGGCCGCGGCGGCGGCCAGCGCCGCCGGGCGGCCCAGCGCCGCCGTTGCCGGCGCGACGGGCAGCAGCGCCGACACGACTAGGTTGTGCGCGCGCGCAAAGTCGGCCGCCTCGTTCTCGGACGCGAAGCGGAGCTGCTCGGCGAACAGGGCGAGGGGCACGTGGCGCCGGACCTGCTGCGCGGGGCCGGCCGCCGGGTCGAACGCGAACGCCTGCTCGTGCTGCTGCTGCTGATGCTGCTGCTGCTGCTGCGGCTGGCCTGAGCCCGCGACGGGCACGCCCGGCAGCGCCAGCACGGGCGCCGCCGCCCCCATCATGGCGCGCAGCGCCGAGCTGCGCACGTGCGGCGCAAACACCTGCGCCGCGCACGCCAGCAGGTGCGGCGCCGTGCGCAGCAGGGCAAAGTAGCTCCCCCAGTCGCCCGACTGCAGCGCGCGCCCGACCCTCAGCGCGAGCGCGACCTGCGGCGACGCGGCCAGCAGCGCCCCGCCGGCGCCGCCGCCGCCCCCGCCCCCGCCCCCCGCCCCATCCTCGCGCCCGCGCCCGCCCGGCGGCAGTCGCGCCAGCGTGCGCGACACGTCCGACGGCTTGTAGTAGTAGTTGCCGTGGCGCCCGGCCATCAGCAGCAGGTAGTAGGCGGTGAACTCGCCCCGGTTGCGCAGGGCGCAGCGGGCGTAGCGCAGGCGCTCCTCCTCGTGCCGCTCGGCGGCGCAAGCCGGAGGAGGAGACGGCACAGAGGCGCCGGCCGCCCCGCCGCCGCCGCCGCTGCCGCGCCGGGCGCGGAGCTCGCGCAGCGAGCTGGCCGCGGCCTGCTCCGTTTGCTGCGCCGACTCGTACAGGTACGACAGGTCCAGCAGCGATTTGGTGAGCTCCTGCACGTGCAGGTGGCCGTCGTACGGGCAGCTGGCCGCCGCGCGATCGGCCGCGGCGTCGGCCGTGTCGCCGCCGCCCTGGTCGCCGCCGCCGCCGCCGCCGCCCTCGTCGCCGTCGCCGTCGTCGCCCCAGCCGCCGCCGCCCTCGTCGTCGCCGCCGGCGCCCTCGTCGCCGCCCCACCCGCCGGCCCCGGTCTTGAACTCGATGCGCACGGCCCGCCGAGCCCGCAGCGCCGCCGCCCGCGCCGTCGCAGCGTTGACCTTGTCGCGCGCCGCCAGCTCGGCGTCCACCGCCAGGTGCCACCGCACGATCTGCTCGTTGGCCTCGACGCACCACGCGAGCCGCGCGCCGGCGCCGGCCGCGCCCGCGCCCGCGCCCGCGCCCGCGCCCGCGCCCGCGCCCGCGCCCGCGCCTGCGCCGCGCTCGGCGAGGCCCTGCTGCGAGGCGTCCTTGCGCACCGACCGCAGGCGGTCCCACAGGAACGACTGGCGCGTGGCCAGGCCCCGGTCGGCCCTGTCCATGATGGCGTCGCGCAGGTAGTCCAGCGTGCGGCACAGCGCCGGCCACGTGCGGATCAGCGCCGGGTTGCCGCGGTCGCCCGCCTCGGAGCGCGTGAACTTTTTGACGGCCAGCGCCGCCGTGGTCGCGTGGCGCTCGTGGTGGCCGCCGCCGCCGCTGGGGTCGGGGGGGCGCGGCGCGCGCTCAAAGACGGAGAGCTGGTTGGCGGCCGTGCGGTCGGCGCGCTCGGGCGCGGGGCACATGTCCTCGCACAGCGGCTCAAAGGGCGCGGCGGCGGCGGCGGCGGCGGCGCCCGACGGCCGGGCGGCGGAGGAGGGGAGGGCGGAGGAGGAGGAGGCCGGGGGGGAGGGGGGCGGGGCGGCAGCGTCGGCGGACGCCGGCGTGGGCCAGGGCGGGGCCGCGCCCGCGGCCTGCGCTTGCTGCTGCTGCTGTTGGTGCTGCTGCTGCTGCGACTGTCGGCGGGGGCGGAACGCGGCAGCGGCAAAGGGCGCGGCGCCGTGGTCGTCACGCTGCCCGGTGCCGGCGCCGCCTCCGCCTCCGCCTCCGCCCCCGCCCCCTCTCGGGCCGCCGCCGTCGCCTCGTGCTCCCCCCGCGGAAGCGCCGCGCGACGAGGGGCGGGGTCGGCCCGACTGCTGGTGTCCCTGGAAGAACGGGGGCGCGGCTGCGGGCGCGGCTGCCGCTGCCGCTGATCCCGCCCCTGCTCCGTCCCCCCCTGCCCGGGCGCCGCCGCCGCCAAAGCCTCCTCCGCTGCTGCTGCCGCCCCCGAAACCTCCAAATACGGGCGTACCGCCACCCCCGCCCCCGCCGCCGCCAAACACGCCAAAGCCAAACATGCTTGGCGCTGCTGGTGCTGGTGCCGGTGCTGATGCGGCTGCTGGCGATGCTGACAGGTCCGCGGCGGCGCCGAACCCCCCTGCTGGGCCTCCTCCTCCGCCGAATCCGCCGCCGCCGCCAAAGCTGGCGGGCCCAGCGGTCGCCGCCGCGCCAAATCCTCCGCCCCCGCCAAAGCCGCCACCGCCGCCACCGCCGCCGAACGTCGTACCCCCGAACCCGCCAAAGCCGCCGAAGCCGCTGCTTCCCGCGGGCACCTGTTGCTGCTGCTGCTGCTGCTGCTGCTGCTGCTGCTGCTGCTGGTGCGGTTGGCCGAACGAGAGCGGCAACGGCGAGGCGGCGGGGGCGCCAAACCCGCCGCCGCCAAACCCGGCAAAGCCGCCCGCGAGCGGCTGCTGCACGGCCGGCGCGCCGAACGGCTGCTGCTGCTGCTGCTGCTGCGACGGCGCGCCAAACATCCTCTCGTTGGTGGGGGTCGACGGAACTGTCTCACACTGTTGGTGGATCCACGGAGACGCGCCTGCTCCTCCCCCTCACGCGCCAGGGCTGTGTGTGTGCGCCAAGGCGCACAGGGATGATACCACAACTACACTATGCCCTCCCTCGGTTAGGCGTCAAGGCTTCTTGTCTTGGTTGTGAGTGTCATCACTCCAAAAGCAAACGGGTTTGAAAGGGAGGGGGGGCGTGCTCATGCTGCTGCTCATGCTGCTGCAGGTGCTGCCTGCGTCGGCATGGTTGGGTTGTCGCGACGGAGAGAGAGAGAGGGAGAGAAGAGAGAGAGGGGTTTGTGGTTTTTCAGTCCCCCCCCGACGTCCGTCGTCGCTTTCGGCGTTCTCGTTTCCGGTCTTATTCTTTTTGTGGTTGCACGCACTGCCTCGCTCTCTCTCCCTCTCGCGGCTTTGTTTGTGCGCGCCGATAGCTCGCGGGACGGGATGTCCTACGCGTCTGTTGGCCCGACGCCGGACGTAGGCGACGAGGACAGGACCTGACACATTAGGGCGCGACAAAGCCGCCGCCGAGGTTTGTCAACTATGTTTTTTGTTTTTTCAATTGACTCGACCCGCGCGCGCCCGTCCGCGGACGGGGGTCGACGCCGGTCTCGCGGACGCATTAGAGATCGAAGGGCACGATGAAGGCGCTTGGTGACTAGGACGAGACGCCGCAACCAATGGGAACCAGTTTTGGTTCAGGCACGAAACGCAGGAATTTAGAGGCGAACGATTACTATACTTCATATACAGTGAAGCCAGCCTTCTCTGTTACAACACGGACACGTTCGCAAGCGTGCGTTCACGACTTGGTCCTGTAGTCTAGTGGACAAGACGTTCCCCTCCGGCACGTCTCGTCGATTCGCGTGAGTCATTGGCCGCATCGGGCTGATTGGAGTTTAGGGAAAGATCGCAGGTTCGACTCCTGCCAGGATCGTTGTTGTTTTTGTTGCGTGAGCACAAAGGACATGCGTGCGACCTTATGTGTCGCTTGCTCAGGTGAGCAGAAGGCAAGTATGCGGCTTGTCTGGCGCGGCGGCGTCGGGCGCGAGCGTCGGCGAATCCGGCCTTTTTTTTTTTTTGCGGCGATTGATTCATATCTAGTCGAATCGTTCCAAGCCCTACGCGGCGTACGACCTGGCGAAGAGAGTCGAAACAGGACATCCGGGGCTGGGTGTCATACGCCCCTCTTTTCTATTTTGTCGGCAGTTTGCCGACTTCGTTTTCGCCGTCGTCGTTTTCGCCAACGCGCAACGCGAGAAGGCCACGCGCCGCGTTCACAAAGGCCCCTCGCGTGCCTATCTGCGCCACTTCCCACAACCTGGAGAGACCCCAAATCACACATATAAGCTATCATAGACATCGGTCGTCGTCGACGGGGCGGGGCGGGGCGGGGAGGACAGGGCGGGGAGGACGGGGCAGGGGCGGCGGCGGCGACCGCAGTCGCCACGGCCTCAGGCGACGTGATAGGTGGGACACAGTCCCCAGCCTATAAAGATCCCCTCGCTCGCTCAAACACTCGCTCCTACGCGCCGGGCACGTGCTGGGCCCGTGCCGCGGGTGGATAAGCCGCAAATGATAAAGAAGAAATAGGAGGAGCGGCGCCGCGCCGCGCGCGACGCCGGCTCGCTCGTTTTCTTTCGCTCTCGTCGGGCGGCGGCGCGCCACAGCCGACGAGATGAAAAGGCGCGTCGCGCCCTGACCGAGGGATTGATTCCTGGACACAATACAGATACTATTAGACACGTGCGACCGCGAATATACTAATACTCGGGATATCAGTATCGCCAAGGCGATAGCTGTAACAACCAAGACCCCGGTCCACCGCTCGGGTGGACGCGCACTGCTTTCTCTCCACGTGTGTGTCTAGGTGTGTCTTACGGCCCCGAGCGGCGTAGTCCTCCTTCACCGTTCATCCAGCTCGTCGCCGACTGAGAGTAGGGTTTAGGGTTTCTTAGGTTTTAGGTTTTAGGGTTAGGGTTTAGGGTTCAGGTTTTAGGTTTAGGGTTTAGGGTTTAGGGTTTAGGGGTTAGGGTTTAGGGTTTAGGGTTTAGGGTTTAGGGTTTAGGGTTTAGGGTTTAGGGTTTAGGGTTTAGGGTTTAGGGTTTAGGGTTTAGGGTTTAG
>Ga0209491_10001153_pt1 | contig 52193 bp, 55 predicted proteins | sample BON02_FD_187213 | JGI IMG/M metagenome (GOLD analysis project Ga0209491, IMG submission 187213) | Freshwater microbial communities from Lake Bonney liftoff mats and glacier meltwater in Antarctica - BON-02 (SPAdes) (version 2) | ecosystem: Environmental > Aquatic > Freshwater > Ice > Glacier...
ACGGTGGTGGGAAGTTTGTAAAAACGGGGGATGAGGGGCTCTGGTCTCTGGTTTGTGAGTGAGGAGGCAATGCCCACACATCGTGCGGAATAAAACAAACATTTGTACTTGTAGATTAGAAATAGGATTGATAATTAGAAGAGACAAAAAAAGCACAACGAATGAATACGTATGTGTATGTATGTGTCATGTTGGGCTCGGGGTTGTTCTTTATTGCGCATGTTGCGTTGCATGCTTTGTTTGCAGCGAAGGCAAAGAGAATAATCGAAACAAAAAGAGAAAGACAAATCCCACCACTGCTCTGGGCCGTTGGTGGTTCTCTCTTTTCTCTTGCCTGCGAATCCCCGCCTCCCTCCTTGGTATTACATGTTGGTTGCGTCTCCTTTGCTTTGGACCTACCTACCTACAGCTACTCACTACTTTCCCCCCTCCCGCGGCTCGGACCCTCCGAGATAGGCGAAGATGGGTTAGGGGGTTGAGGGAGGCCTAGTCTATCGTCTGCTGCTGCTTCGTGCTCCTTCTTTACTTCGTGCCTTTATATTTCTGTCTATGTTTGTCTGCCTGTCTCTATTGTCATCTTTTTTTTCTTCCCCTTGCTCTTGTCCCATGTTTGAAAAACCAAGCACGGTCGTCGTCGTCTTCTTATCTTCGTCTCCTTCCTTGTCATTCTTCCTTTTCGCTTCTTCATTACTTGCTGCACCACCCTCACACACACAATAATAATCATTCAGGCTCGCACACCGCTTCTGCTTTGCGAGGTGTGCGGCACACATACAAACACCAAAACTACCATTCTATGTAAACACAAGGGGGGGAGGGCATTTCCTGTACACGCCTCCACCCACCCAAATACCAAATCCAAAGCTACCCCTAAACCCTCCCTCCTTCGCCTCCTCTCACTCTATCCCCTCCTCTGATGCTGCTATGGGTGAGAGGCCGCATGCGCCTGGCGCGTGGGGGAGTGTTTCGCTGTCTCTACCAGGTGCTTGAGGGAACGCCGCAGCTTGTGCAGGCGGGTTTGACGGAGAGCGGGCGAGGAGAGGGAAGAGGTGGCGGAGGAAACCGAGCAAGAATCCATCGAGGTCAAGGAGGAGGTGGAGTCGGTCCCGGGCATTGGCACAGAACGTGGCCCGCGCCTCTTTCCAGACATACGTCGGCCGGCGCCAGGTGCGGCGGTGCGGACGGGAGGAGGGGGTGGAGCCGTGCCCTTCATGAGGCTGGCGAACTCCTCGTAGGACAGCTTGCCGTCTTGGTCCAGGTCCATCTCGGCAAAGACCTGCTGCACCTGCTCGGCCGTCATGTCAGCGCCTACTAGCTCAGCAAAATTCTCCTTGGAGATGAAGCCGGAGCGGCCCGTGTCGATGCGCTGGAAGGCGAGCTGGATGTGCTCCTCGTCCAGCAGTGCCGCGTCCATGGTAGCAGCCAAAAACTCGTGCCAGGAGATGGTGCCCGCATGCTGCCGACCCACGTCCAGCCCCTTCACCAGCGCGCCCAAATCGTCAGGGCTAAGCAGGCCCGAGGACTCGAGGGCGCGCGAGAGCTCTTCCAGGGTGATCTCGCCGTTGCTGCAGACGTCCACCTTCTCGAACTCCCGACGCAGCTCCTTGATCTGCTCGGGGCGCAGGGTGAAAGCCACCACCTCCATGGCCACCTTCTTAAGGGTGCTGAACTGGTGGAAGGTGCGCAGCGAGCCCAAGATGTCCACGCGCAAAGCCTCGGGTGATTGGTCCCAGGAATGCAGCCAGGGGTGGGCTTGGGCCTGCCGCGCGTTCATGCGCTGCGTCTGGTCCACCACCAGCAGGTGGGAGATGAAGTCCTTGGCCTGCTCCGACACCTGCTCGAAGGCCGAGGGCGGGAAGGTGAACTTGCCCGCCCGCACCCGCGCTAGGGTCTCGTCGTCCGTGTTGCCGTAGAAGGGCGGGCGGCCGCTGAGGAGCATGTAGGCGATGACGCCGATGGACCACATGTCGCACTCCTGCGTGTACGAGCCCTCCAGCACGGACGGGTCCACGTAGTAGGGCGTGCCCACCGGCCGGTGCATGCGCTGGTTGTCGCTGTGGGTTGTGGTAGGGTGGGTGGGAGGGAGGGAAGGAGGGAGGGGAGCGAAAGTGTAAGCAACTACATTTCTCCTATCTTTCCTATCATAAAGTGTGTTACTACTTTTCGCCCTCCAGTCGCTGCCTGCTTACCGGTAGTGTCGGGAGAGGCCAAAGTCAATGAGCTTGAGCTCGGCGTCGGGGCTGTCGCCCTCGAAGAGGAAGTTCTCGAGCTTGAGGTCACGGTGAGCAATGTGGTGGTCGTGGCAGTAGCGAATGGCGCCCACCATCTTCTTCACCAGCTGGGAGGCCACCTGCTCCGAGTAGTGGTGGCCCTCCTGCCGGTGCAGCTTGTCCAGCAGCTCGCCGCCTGTGCAGAGCTCCATGATCAGGAAGATGTGGTCGTCCGTCTCGAAGGTCTCGTACAGCTGCACGATGTTGGGGTGGTCCAGCTCGCTCATGATCCGCACCTCATTGCGCAGGTCCGCCAGCGAGGCCTTGGACTTGAGCCGGTTCAGGTGCAGCGTCTTCATCGCGTACGTGTTGCCCGTGGTCAGGTGCCGCACCACCCGCACCATCCCGCTGATGCCCGTGCCCAGGATCTTGCCCCCGCCAATGTCGTACACCTGGGGGGATGTGGGAAGTAAGAGTAGAGGGTGAGGAACAAGCTACAACCAGGGCACCTCAGACAATACCGAAAGCACATGCCTCATTTCATTCCCTTTCCTTGCTTCCCCTGCCCCTCACGCGCCATGGCTCCTCCCTCCCTTTCACGCACCTCGTCCACTTTCAATCTGTACTCCTCGTGCACCAGGTTTTGGATCAGGTGTTGCGTCTTTCTCCGCATGTGCGCCGACCTTTCCATCTCTGACTCCCGGTAGTTGTAAGCCCCACCCTCCGGGAACGAATGAAGGCACCCCATGGTCTCGCTCTTGCTCTGCTCGCGGGTGGTGATGACGACGCGCGCTGCTGTCCCTTCTCCTTGCCGCCCGGTCGCCGGGGCGGCCCTGTGTAAGTGTGGGCAAGATGTGTGGGTGTTGTGGGAATGGAAAGACGGCATGTGCGCCGTGTGCCGAGATCGTGACCGGCACACACAACACGGCCTTTCCTTTGAAAAACGGCGTGGCGTCATGGGAGGAGGTCGTTCGACCGTGGCCTCTCTATGTAGCAAGCTCCATGAACGCACGAGCAGCCGCATGACCGCGATACAGCCACCAGACACCCAGACTTGTACCCAGGGCCCCGGGCGCGTGACCCTTTTGCCCCCCTCCCCCAAGGGGCTTTCGAAGTTGACGGGTCTCTACATGGCGCGGGCTCCGTTGCTTCTCCAGGCCAAGCTCAAAAGCAGCAAGCTGCCCGTGAAGCAAGAATGGGTCGGGAGGAAATAGGACTGTGAAAAATGTGCGTGCGGAAAACGGGTGTTGCGGTGACATGTCATGTTGAAATGGTGCTTGTTTTGTGCTACACGCAGCAATTGGGCCATCACCGGGATAGAAGGATGTGGGGAGCGCGAGAGCCAAGAGAGAGCCCGGAGAGACGTTGAGCCGCCGTGCCGATCTTCGACTCGTGATGCAGAGCACGGTACAGTGTAGGCCTGCTTCGGCATGCGCCAGAAAAAGCCCTCCCAGAGGGTGCACTCTAAAGAAACAAGACAAGACAAGACGCTTCGACGACCAAAAACGACGCGCACCGACGTCTCCTCGGCTCTCCTTTATGCGCCCCTCCCTCTCCTTTGCAGTACTCTTGCCGGCGCACCACAATCTTGTCCACGACATGCTTGAGTTGTGGTGGACCCGGGCTGCGTGTCCCCGCGTATTGATTGCCCACACGCATTTGCTTGGCCCATTCACTTGTTCTACAACCCACAGTAGAGCACAAGCAGGCAGGCTAGCGAGGGCTCTAAAGGATCGTGGTCATTCAACCTCGGTCCCCTTGGACAAGGGCCCCATTCCCTCCCTTCTCACCACCGCACCCAGCCACTCGACCACCAACCAAGCACTCAGTCACTCACGCCGCCCTCCCCTCCTCCCACAAACCCACACTCTCGCGCACAGGCAGTACAATACAACGGAATCACACACATGCGCTTCTCCTCCTTGCGCTTTGCGATTCTGCTGGTCTTGGCCTTGGCCGTCATTGGACTGGAGGAGGCCGATGCGAGCAGCAATAAGGGCAGTCGCTCTCGTCTCGTCTCCAAGCTGAAGCGTGAGGTGGCGACGGCGAAGGGGGGGCACGCTGCCGCGTTCAATCGGCATGCGCTCGAGGTGAAGAAGGGGGAGGAGCAGGAGGAGGAGCAAGAGGAGGAGGAGGAGGAGGAGGAGGAGGAGGAGGAGGAGGAGCTGTGGACACTGACAGAGGGCGGGGAGGAGGACGAGGATTTGGATGAGGAAGAAGTGCGCGCCTTGTTCGAGAGCGAGGAAGACGAGGAGGACGAAGCGTTTGACGAAGAACTGGAGAAGGAGTGGGTAGAGGAAGAAGAGGAGGAGGACGAGGAAGATGAAGAAGAGGAGGAGGACGAGGATGAAGATGAGGACGACCGACGCGCCAAGGCGGAGGAGGAGGAGGAAAGAGAGGAGGAGGAGGAGGAGGAGGAGGTTGGTGATGATGTTGCACACGAGGAGGAGCTGCTGGAGAAGGAAGGAGCGCCGGCTCTTTTGACCGGCGTGACCGCGGAGGAGGGTGAGATCATCGTGGTGGAAGGAGACACCCTGGACTTGGCCAAGGCCTTGAAGGAGGCCGGGGCCACAGACAAGGACATTGAGGAGATTCTGGAGGAGGAGGCGGCGTTCGAGGAGCTGGAGGAGGAGCTGGAGGAGGAGCTGGAGGCCGAACTTGGTGGCGAAGTCGATGAGGCCAAGGCCGAGGCGGCGGGGTGGGCGGCGGGGACGGACCAGGCCGAGAAGGCCATGAAGCAGAAGGGTGTGGAAGGCGAGGACGCGGAGGAGGAGGAGGAGGCCGAGGAGAAGAAGGGCTTGGTGGATGAGGAAGAGGAGGAGGAGGAGAAGAAGGAAAAGAAGAACGAGGACAAAGAAAAGGAGGACAAAGATGAGGACGAGGAAGAGGAGGAAGAGGAGGAGGAGGAAGCTGTCGCCGCGAGCAGCAAGGAAGCCTTTGCGGTGGAGGAGCCCATTTCGCTGGAAGCGGCGGCGGCGCCCGTAGAGGGAGAGGCTGAGGAGAAGAGCTCATTGTCCCGCACCGGCCTTCTTTGGGCGCTTTCGGGCATTGGCGGCGTGGTGCTTGTGGCGGCTTTGTGGATCAAGATGGCGGGTCGTCGTTCCTCCTCCTCCTCCTTTTATAGCATGCCCAACACGACAGCCTACGGCAGCGACGCCCCCCCGCAGGAGCAACCCTTTGGCCTGGACGCCAAGGCCTCCCTGACGCAGCACTTCGACCAATACCGCCGCGTTACTGCGCATGGCCGGGAGTCGTATTAAGTTAGCTCGGCCGCGATGCCTTGACGTGCCCTGCCTGGTATTAGAGGAATGAAAAACCGCCTGGACGACGCAGAAAGGCGGGAGGAGACGACCGGAGATAGCTAAGGTAGAGCCCGACCGACAATGTGTCATTGAAAATCAGCTGCTATCCAAGTAGGTAGGAATCGCAAGAGGTCTAGGTGGAGAGAGAGACTCAAGGAGGAAGAGGGACGGAGAGGAGAAGAAAAAGATGACGAACAGGGAGAATTACTTGACGACCCGAAACGAAAGCAAACGAAGGAGAGAGAGCAAATGGAAAACGAATAAAGAATGCGAGAATATACTTGTGTAAGCAAAAGAGTTGATCCCATATTGCCGGTGTTGTTGTTTTTCTTCTTCCCTTTGAAAATGAAAGGCGGGGGTGTATTTTGGGGGAAATATATTATTGAAAAGAAGAGAATTAAAACTGCTGCACTTAGGAATGGATTACCCCGAAAAAAACTCCACTTCTTCTTTTGAACAGTCAAGTCGTAGTGTTAATAGCGTATGTCTAGTGCAGACAATCAAAGAAAGGTCTCGATGTGGTAAGGCCAAGCCAGGAGGTTGCTAGGAGGGGGAGGCCAGGAAGCAAATAAGTATGCCGGGAGGAGGACGCTACATAGATGAACCTTTACTATAAATTCGCGCTGAAGGAGCCGAAGAGGCAGGCGGTTTGGCGTAGCGTTGGTGTGAGCGCTAACAACCAAGGCAATTGTGGGGTGGTAAGCCACGAACGTCTTCTGATTTTGAATTCGCTCCGCTCCTTCATCGTGTTCACGCTTGCTTGCCCTTGCCACCACCATTCATTGACTCACGACCCCTCTATTGATACACCACCCCGGCGCACACCCACAGCACGAAGCCATGGCGATCACAACCCCCATGCCGGAGTCCCCCTCCGGCGACTGGCGCGTCTCCTTGGTCGCAGCCAAGGGAGTGAAGGGTCCCATCGACATCGTGGAGCTCCAGCTCGAGGGCAAGACCAACACGTTTGACGTGACACCGCCCACGGACGGCGGGGCTGAGGTGGTACGTAGGTCTTTGGGGAGGGATGGCGGGCAGAAGGGGGTGGTGACGACGAGGATGGTGTTGGAGCTGCCCCTTTTTTGGTGCGCTGCGTGCTTTGCCTCAGGTGGCGAATGATGATGATGCTGCTCTCTTTGCCCTGGTAATTCATGCCTGTTCTCACAACCTATCGTTCTCGTTTGACGATCTACACCACCACAACCAACAGGCTCTCAAGGTGGCCAAGACTTTCTACTTGTACGGCCACGGGAATGAGCACACGACGCCCCTTACCATCACCCTCAAGGTAATTTGTAAATTTGTGTGGGAAAGACTATGCATGCATGGTCGTCACATGGGGACTGTCTTACTTTGCCATTCTCCTTCCGAATCAAAGGCCAACGACTGACGTCTTGTCTACCCTTCCGCTGAAATACTCACAGCATGGCGAAACCGTGGTGGGCACGGCCAGCCTTCCGCACGACAAGGCCGACACCACCGAGGACGTACGTATGGAAGGCGGGGGGCGGGGATGGGTTGGGGTCGGGGGAAGACGGGAGAGAAATACAGCTTACAAGGGGGGTCCTCGCATTTTGCTCTCGCTTTGTTTGTGTCGATACCATTTGTAATTGTGCCAAGGGGGGAAAGAGCAAACCGCAACGTCGGCCGCGTCTGTCGACCACCCACTCCTTGCGGTCCACGCCCTGCCCTTTTGTAAGCAACAATCACCACACACTCAACTATTCTAGCTCGTCGCTTATACCATTCTGTCTTTTCCCCACCCCCTCTCTCTCTCCATATCCTCCCACTTCTAATCACTACCGCAGTGGATTGCCCTGACAAATGCCAGCGGCAAGGCGGCTGGGCAATTGCGGGTGCGCACGCAATGGGTGTCCAAGATCTACGTGACGCCTACGGGCACCAACCACCTGCTGTCGGCGGCGTACCTGCTGCTATTCGGGCTGTGGGCGCTATCGAACCTGGTGCTGATTCCCGTGACGTTCAACCTGCTGGCTACCTCGCTAGCCATCATCTACATCGGCTGCCACCGGTCCCTGCAGCTGCGCGACAAGGGCGCCATGTCGGACGAGGAGCAGCTGGAGACCATCTCCAAGGAGGACGCCTACAAGTTCCCGCTCATCGGCTCCTGCGTGCTCTTCGGCCTGTACGCGGCCTTCAAGTTTTTCGACAAGGACTGGGTCAACTGGCTGCTGGCCGTCTACTTCTCCGTCATCGGCGCCGCCATGCTCACCTGCACCTTCGAGCCCCCTGCCGCCAGCGTCCTGCGCTCGCCGACCCTCTACGGCGTGGGGCCCTTCTCGCTGCCGCTGCTGGGCAAGGTGGACCTCCGCTTCACGCAGGCCGAGCTGGCGGCGGGCGCGGTGGCCATGGCGCTGGCCGGCTGCTGGTTCAAGACCAAGCACTGGGTCCTGAACAACGGCTTCGGCATCGCCTTCTGCATCCAGGGCCTGGAGCGCATCTCCCTGGGCTCCTACAAGGTGGGCGCCATCCTGCTGACGGGCCTTTTCTTCTACGACATCTTCTGGGTCTTTGGCACCGAGGTCATGGTCACCGTGGCCAAGTCCTTCGACGCGCCCATCAAGCTCCTCTTCCCCCGCGCCCTGGCCACCGCCACCACCAAGACCCAGCACTCCATGCTCGGGCTGGGCGACATTGTCATCCCCGGCATCTTCATCGCCCTCCTCCTGCGCTACGATGCGGAGCGCAGCGCCGTCTCGCCCCGCGCCAGCCCCGCCGCCGCCTTTTCCAAGCCCTTCTTCCATGCCTGCTTCGTGGCCTACGGTCTGGGCCTGGGCACCACCATCTTTGTCATGAACTTCTTTAAGGCAGCCCAGCCTGCCCTTCTGTACCTGGTGCCGGCGTGCCTCATCTCCTCCGCTGGCACCGCCCTGGTCCTCAAGGAGTTCAAGGCGCTGCTTGCCTACGACGAGGTCAACGAAGAGGAGGAGCAACAGGTGGAGGTGAAGCAAGAGGACAAGAAGACCAATTAAAAATTTGGGAATTGGCTAGAGTATTAATTATCGGCAGCATCAAATGTGAAAATACAAAAGCATCGACCGCGTCTCATGCACCTGCTTCGCGGCGCTAGCTGCGTCGTTTCCAAAGTTTTCCTGTTGCGGCAGCAAGCGTGACAGTAGTAGTATGAAAGAACAGCAGCACCCGTCAGTAATGGCACTAGTTAAACAAGACAATCAAGTACGGAACAGAACAACAATGAATGAAGCAAGTCAACCTCTGCCTTATTTAGGCTTTATTTTTCTTTCACGCTCCTATGTATTCATTACTTTTTGTCTACGCGGCGTGACTGCCTACGCTGTCCCCCCCCCCTCCATCGCCTGGGCCTGATTCCTTCCCCTTTTCATTTCCCTTGCCGCCGCCTTGTCAGAGACATGCATCCAAATTCCCCTATCAGGCCTCCGCCCCATCGACTCAAAAGTTGCCTTCCCCCTTGACCAAGGCCCCAAACGCCGAAAACAGCTTGGACGCCCGGCTCAAGGCACTGCCCTCGTCGCCGGCACCCCCCAAGGCGGAAGAAGAGATGCCACCGATCAGACTTGAACGAGAAGCTACATGATCCCTTATGCCCAGCTTGCATGTATGCTGCATTTCCACCAGCTCTTGTATCAATTCAGGGTCGGCATCTCCCACCCTCTTTTGCGCTAGTGCGATCATGGTGTCCATCGTACGGTCCTGCTTGATACGCATTTGAACTTCCAGCTCATACATTTGAATCCTTCCCGTCAGCTCCTCCTTGGCCCGTCGGGCCTGCGCCTGCAATTTCTCCTGGTGCCGCGCAAATTCCTCTCGCAGCCGCTGCACGTCCCTTATCGAGTCAGCCTCCGTCCGCTGGGCCTCTTCCACCGCCTGCTGATGTTCCTGCAAGAGCTTTTTATGCTTGCGCTGCAGGTTTGACGCGTGCTGGTTCAGGGCCGAGAAACTCAAACCCGCCGCGGAGTGCGCGTCCTTGACCCGTTGATTTTCGGCACGAAGGGCCTCCACCTCCTTCTTGTACGTCTCGGCCTCGCGCTTGAAGCGCAAGTACTTCTCCCGGTAGGAATGGACCTTGCGACCCAGCTGTTCAAGCAACTGCCCTTGCTCCTGCGACAGGCTACTGGTAGAGGTGTCGATGGCGTCCTGGCTTCCGTCCTGTTTGGCCGCCTCCAGTCTACTCGTCGACTGCGGCTCTTGCTGCTGCGGAAGGGCCGAGGGCGCGCTGCTGGCGGCTTCGTGCAGCTTCCTCTCGGCCGTCCGACGCGCTTCGCTCTCTTCTTCTAGCCGTCGCTTCAAAGCCTCAAGCTGGTTCTCGAGCTTGGCCTGCTCCTTGGCCTCCGCCACTGCCACCACGTAGGCTTTACGCGCCTGCTGCCGCCGGGCCAGGGCTTGGAGACGGATGGTCCCGGCCCGTGCCTTGTGGTAGCGTGCACGATGGAGGTGGGCACGAAAAGCCGTCTGCAGGGTGGTGGCACGAGCCTCGAGACGGCGCGCATGCACGAACTTGGTGGCCCGTTTTCGTCGCCAAAGGGCCTGGAGCTGCACCACACGTGCCCGTTCCTTGCGGTACCAAGTGCGCTGGCGCCATGCCCGCAGGGCGCTCTGGATCGTGATGGCTTGTTGCCGAATTTGGCGAAAGGCCTTTGCCTGGCGGGTGCCTCGGACGTAGCGCTGAAGGGTGGTGGCCTGCCGGTTCAAGACAAGCAAGCGGGCCTCCTCCAAGCCCTCCAGACTGCCCTTGGTGAAATAGACGCGGGTGCGCCCCATCTCCCACCGTGGCCGTGCTGCGAATGCCTCGGTGGCGGAAGACGAGCGAGTCGAGGAGGAGGAGGAGGAAGAAGGCAGCGGCAACAAATGCTGCAGCAAGGCTCGCGCTTGTGCCGTCTCATCCTGACCTTGAACAGCCCCCGCTGCGGAAGGTGCGAGCAGGCGGAAGCGTTGGACAAACTCGAGGTGGGACAGGCGGTTGGGGTAGGCTGAACGAGAGATACGAATGGCCTCAATGACCCCCGCGTACCGAAGCTGGTCCAACACCATCCGGGGCTCCATGACACCCGCTTGCTTGCTGGAGTTGGGCTTGATGCATCGAATGTACTGAACCCTCGTAGCGGCCACTGTCTCCATCAAGTCTTGCAGCTGCCGCCGAAATTTAGTCGCCACAGTCTCAGCCACGATGCTGCCCCCGCCCTTCTTCTTCGGCCGGTTGTTGCTTGTGCTGTGCTTATTGTTGCTGGTGGTGGTGGTGGTGGCCGAGGTTAAGGTGCTGGTGGGGCTCAAAAGGTTCTCGTCATTCGCGGGGAAGAGGGCCTGGACCAAGGGCTTGCGACTTGTGCCGAGGGTCCGGCCCAAGTCTTCCAGCAGCTTGTCGCGGTTCTTGGACACAAAGCCCGCTGCCGTATACTTGACTGGCCCCGCGTAGTGCTTGATGGTGAAGTCCAAGGGATTGAGGCGGTCAGGAACCAGGAGAGGAAGATCTGAGTGCAGCGCCTTGAGCTTGGAAGTAAAGGCCGAGTCCGTGCCCTTGGCCAGCATGCATTCCTCGTTCAACACCGTAATCAGGCCCATCCGACCCTCTATCAGGTCCAGCACTGGAGCGTTGTCGCTGAACTCCACATAATCCCACCCAATGCCTTCCTCCTCGTACTCCTGCTGCACACTCTTGAAAACGTCCGCCACGTACCGTTGCTGGAGCCGCTCATTGCAAAAATTGATGCAGAGCTGTGGGTGGGTGTGTTTGTGGGGGTGGGGTGGAAGACGTTAGATATAGTAGAGGTGCGTTGGTGCGGGAGATGAAAGTGCTGAGTGTACGTCCGTAGATCTTGATACGGAAAAAGAACACTTGAAACCACTAGCCAAAATAAACCAGGGACTACTGCCTTAAGACAAGCAGCACACAAATAAAGGCAAGAAAAATTCGCAACGAAGCAAAGCTTACCTGCTCGTATCTATTCACAGCAAACGACTCGAACCCGAAAATATCCAACAGCCCCAAGGTGGAGGTAACTGCGCTGCTGTCGCGCCCTTCCGATTCCCCTTGACAGGTACTGGCGTTGATGCGAACCACGAGCCAATCAAATAGGCGCTGGTAAAGGCCCTTGGCCAAAGCGTCCCTTGCATCCGCGGCCTGGGCAGGCGTCATTGGGACAGCGTACGACTCGGTGCGAGTCTTGACGGTTCTGCAGCACAGGGCCTTGCACAATGCAGCCGCCTCTTCCCCGTCGCCTAGAAGTAGTGCGGCAGCTTGCGCCAGAGCCCCACACCCACTCTCGTCGCCGGAAGCCTCCTTGATCCTTGCCTCTTCGTCCCCGCTCGTCCCCTCCTCCCCGCGAAACTGGATTTGGCCCAAGTGCAATATCCCTGCCAACACGCCCCACAGCTGCTCTTGCTCCTCCGCCTCCAGGCCAATCAAAGAGAGGGCATGCGCCGTGGCCTGGAAGCGCACGGAGTCAGATTCGCCCTCGATCTCTGACGTCTTGCTTCCTCCATGGTCACAGACCATGTAGCGAAAATCCTTGACAGTCTTCCCGCTCAAACCCACCATTGCCTTCACCTCTTCTGGTGCAGCAAGTAGTTGGTAGAACACATGGTAAGTCCTTTCGCCGTTAGAATGATGCACCACCCGAGACCCTTCGAGCAGATACGTGTCACACTTACTGCCCACCAGTAAGGGCTTCCTCCCCGCTTGCTGGTGAAATTGCAATTGTGTGAACTTCCCAAATCTGCTCGAGTTGTCGTTTCTGACCGTCTGCGCATTACCGAAGGACTCCAAGAGTGGGCTGGACTCCAACACCTTGGTCACAATGCTATTATCTTCCTTCCCGTCACCGTCCGCGCTCGCGATGGCCGCCAAATGGGCCATGAGCTGTTTGCAGACTTCAGTCTTGCCGCCGCCTGACTCACCAGACACGAGAATGCTTTGATTCCTCCCCGTCTTACCGCCGAGGCCGTGGTACGCCGTTGCGCTGATGGCATAGACGTGAGGCGGTAGCTCGCTCGTCGTTTTGGCCAGTGCGTATGCAGTTTTCCTCTGATCGCTGTAAAGATCTTCCAACACTTCGTACGGGTTCACAGAAATGATTATTGATCCCGACCACGTGTACGGTTGCTGGGCCAAGTGGCGAGCCCGTACAGTGAAAAGCAAGGCGGGCGCATGGAGGAAGTCCAAACTAGACAGGTCCTCTACCCCCAATGCGGCGAGCTGCAGGTTTTGCAATGGCAGCCCCACGGCCGCTGCTGCCCCGGTCGTCTTTCCACCACCACCATGCCCGTCGTTCAGCGCCGTGAGATCAGGATGGGTCATGTCCACACTGCGAAACTCCCCTCCAGCAATGCCAAACACCTCGTCCGCTTCGAGTTCCACCTCCGCTTGGCGTGTCTCGGCATTCACGCGGAGCAAAGTCGCCTTCAGCCAGCCGTGCACCTCGTCGTTCACGTACACCTTGCTTCCTTCCATGCTTGCTGGCGCGGCTGTACCGCAGGAGCTTGGAGTTTCTTCTATTCAATAGCTACGCGGCGAGCTGGCGCTGTCACTGCAGGAGCTTTGCGGGGACGGGCAACGCGGCTGCTTGATCTTGCTCCCCATGCCCTGTGGATAGAGATGTGGGTGGGAGTTAGTGGGTAAGTCGTAGGAGCACAAGTAAATCGAAAGCCTTTCGTCATTGAATCGAAGCAACCTCCCCACCCCCCATGTGTGGGAGGTTTACAAATCCACACCTGCAGCCACTTTGCAAGTGCACACTGTCTTTGTAGGTGCTGTCGTGCGTGCGAGAAGTGGGTGGCAGGCACATGCCCTAGCTAGCTAGAAAGTAGCGCACCCGTTTCCGGCCTACGGGCGATTAGGCGATGATCACAAGTCCGCCTGCCCCCTTGCCCTGCCATCTTGCCCGTTTGCCTATCCCACCAACACTCAACCCCAGCGCACAACGCACAGGTCAGGCCGGCTACTAGCTCCTGCGGACCGCCATGCGCCAACCGCAATCCTAGAACCCAAATGCCTTCGACAATCCAAGCACAAGGTAAGGGCAGCATTAATGCTTGTTTTGGGTGCGGGAGGTTGATTGAGTGTATGCACGCAATTTGATGAAAGGAAAGGACAGCCATGCCGTGAGCTTGTTCGGGGCACGCGACCCCGTCTTAGACAGCCAGTATTTCTTTGTTGCGTACAGCGCTGCTTGGAGGAAGCGAACGTAAGCAAGCGCCTCTAGTACGCCCCTCACCCCTCCTACTCCTCCCATCCCACTACACCACACCACATAGACCACGCGCCCATCATGACATCGCACTCGCAGCCAATCCCTATGGCGCAGCCAGTCGGCCAGTCGCAGTATTTGCATGCCAGCCTACCCTCTGCACCCGTGCTGCCGCCCCCGACCTCGTCGCCGGGCAATCTGGTCGCGGTGTGGGCCACAGTATCTAATTTTGTCGGGGTGAGCATCAAGGAGCGCACCTGGTGGCACTTGCGGCACTTGCAGCAACCCATCATGCCAGGAAGCGCGACAGGGGAAAGGCAGGAGGGCGATGCAGACGAGGAGGCAGGCGGGAGTAGCGGCGATGGGGGTATGATTCGAGTGGCCCACTGCGTCGTGGGCAAACGGTCGTCACATTTCCAGCGCAAAGCGAAGCGAGGATTTCTAGTGGCGGGGGCACCATCACCCTCTTTCTCGACGTCTTCATCCTATTCGCCCTCCTCTTCCTTCCCTGCCTTATCGCTGCTGACAACGGCGCTGGCCTCGTCGGTCTCGTCGTCCGCAGGGTCCCTGAGTGGCTCCGGGACGACGCCAAGCGTGACAACGTTAGACTTTGACGGCAAAACTGCCTCTCCGAGCACCGTCAGCCACAACCTGGACGAGGACGATTTGCGCGCTATGGTATTGATGCCGTCCACCCAGGTACGTCTTGGCCGGGCACGGACAATGCGAGCGACGTGGGGAAAACCTGCGAAGTGGGCTGGACTTCAAATTCATATACACACAAATGCGCACCCCCACCCCTCATTTTAGGTGTTCTTCGTCTATGAGGTGCAGCGCGTCGTCTTTTGCCTCCACATGTCTCGGTCCCTGTTCTGCTTTCAGGGGGGCGTGATTCCTGCCGAGTTAATGGAGAGCACCCTTGTCAACGCATTAAAGGTAAGGCCGACGACCCTGCATGCATACGTACGCGCGTCAACATCACAAAGCACATGAGCTGACAAACACTATCCATGCTTATGTCGTCACAGGCGTTGGTAGCTGATGCGGCAGGCAAGGCCGTGCATGCGGCGGAACTCTTTATTTCGATCGTGGCATGCGATTTGGAGAGCGGGGAGGTGAGTACAACAGGCTGGAGCGAAGTACGAGCGTTTTCGCTAATCTCTTACTCCTACCTGGCTTCCCTTTTGTTCCACACAACTCACTAGACGCACACACTGGTGCAGGGGTACCCGTTGTGCCGCAAGACGCTATCAGACTTGCAGAGCCGGGTAGGGCCCTTCTTGAACGAGATGGAGAACAAGCTGGTGGCGAGTCAACAAGGTGGTGCTCCTCGAGGGCCCCGTAGGGACCAAGCTCCTCGTGCTTCGGCGTTTGAGCAACTAGTAGAGTTGTCTCTCTTTGCCTTGCAATTTCTGCCAGACCACGCAGCGCCCTCCATCGTCTTGCTGGTCGACGGCGTGTTCCAGCTTGGCCACGCGGCCGTGGCCGAGTACGACGACCTGATCACGCAGCTCTGCCGCGATGACATTGTCCTCTCGATCGTGTGCTTGGCTCCCCTGCAGGACCCGAGGACCACCTTGGGTTACGTGGGGGACGTCCAGACGCTCGAGGCGGCGGTCAAGACTACGGGCGGGTGCGTTTTGCGCGCTGCGGAGGTGGGCCGGAACCTGGCGTCACACGCCGAGTCTGCCATAACGTCGGTGCCGTTGCGATACATGCTGGCACACCACGCGGTCGGTGTTCAAGACATGTTGCAGGTATCCCTGCTGGTCCGGCACTCGCGTCTGAACGTGCCCGTCGAGCTCGCTGCCAAGTCGTCCTCTTCTGCAGCCGTCGTGTCTGGTGCAGCCACTGCGGCGGCAGCCGCCATTGCTGCCATGCCCATGTCTCAGTCCGCCCCTGCCACGCCATTCACCACCACGCGGGATAAGCTCAAAATGTACAGCTTGCCTTTGCTGCGCCTGCGCATGTTGATGGAGTTGCGCGTCGCGGAGGGGTTTCAGGCCACCGTCGTGCACATTGGTGGCGCGGGTAGGGCTACGGGACGGAATCGGGTCAATGGTGCGGGCGGAAGCGTGGGAAGCACTGGCAAGCTCAAGCAGCAGCGTCGGGTGGGCGCCCGAGGCAACAGCAGCAGAAGCAGCAGCAGTAAAGGCATCGCGGGCACGACGGTGTTGGTGCGACTGACGCGGTTTCTGGATTGCAATCTGTCGGTGGAATACACGCTCGAATATTGCCCGCTGCCCGCGGCGGCAGGCCAAGACCTGGGCGCGGCAAACGTAACAATCGACGTGGTGGGTAGCACCGATTGGATCCGCGCCATGACAGACCCGCATGCCCGGCACGAGGCCGACGTGTTGCGGCAGTCCCTGCGGCGTTTTCTTCGGGCCCTTCAAGATAGAGACTTTCGGCTGTGTCGGGTCATGACTCTGCTCAAGTCGCAACCCAAGTTCTCGCCTCCCTCTGGAGGCGTCCTTCACCCCAAGCAGGCGCGCCAGGAAGATGAAGGGGCACAGTACCTGGACGTCATGCTCTGGCTGGGCCAATTGCCCTTACGGGACTGGGCTCGATGGTTGCACGTGGCGTATTTTGAGCTCGAGACCCTCGGAGAGGAAGTGGCCGAGGTACGGGAAGAGAGTAATGGGGAGGAGGAGATAGACTCGGACGCGGACCAGTGCAACGATTCGCCCGACCACAAGAAGATGACTCCCACCACCAAGGACCGGCGACATGGCTGGGCCGACAAGCTGTTGCACCTAGGGCTCGGAAAGGAGAAGAAAGAGGAGGGGGAGGTGGATGAGGAAGGAGGGGACGCGGACCTTCTGAATTTGCGTGTGCGGGAGGATCTGCTGCTGACACTGCTCGGCCGTTGGTGCACTTTCCGCGCAGGCAGGGACCTCTTTGTCAAAGTGTTGGTGGACGGCCCCGGACCCACCCACGGACACCGGCACCGAGGCCTCCGCTTTGTCCTCGTGAGGCTACTATGGGCGTCCGACCATTTGGTACGGCTACATCTGGGGTTCTTTGGTGTAGAGGGTCCCGCCGCCCGTCAACAAGTGTGGGAGCTGCAAAAGGCGCTCGTCAGCGTTGATGGGCCGCTACTGCTGCCGAAAGCGCCTTTAGCCTTCCAACTGCTGCTGCCTTTCCCGGGACAGCATAACCTCGGTGTCCTGCCGAATTACCCTGCCATTCAAGGGAGCGATGTGCTGCTGCGCTCGTATCTGAAAAGCAGACGCTGGAGCTGGCACCTTGGACAGTACACGGACCTACCCTCGATTATGAACACCTTGGCGCGTGCCCAGATTGCTGCGGGCTTCACCTTGATACACAAAGACCGCCAACAGACGCTTCTTGTCCAGCACGTGACTTTGTCCGTCACGCCTGGAGACGGAGAGAAGGGCTTCGCTACGACGCAGCAGCAGCAGCAGCAGCAGCAGCAGCAGCAGCAGCAGCAGCAGCAGCAGCAGCAGCAGCAGCAGCAGCAGCAGCAGCAGCAGCAGCACCCTGGAGGAAGAGGAGCGCCTGGCATCCATAGCGGCGCAAGCACCGCCGCTGCCACGCGCTCGGCTCTGGTGCAATACCGCGTGCTGGTGGAGGCACCCCATGGCCTCACAACTGAGATGTGGATGGAACCTCAACATGGCTTGGGCGCCGTCGGGGACCATCGGGGCCCGGTAACCGATGCCGACTTGTGGCAGACGCTGGCGACAAACTGCTACGAGCGAGACCGGCGCCTACTCTCTGCCATGGACTCTTTTTTGTACATCCACCACTTGTGCACTGACGCGCATCCCGAGCTTGAAGCTACTGCCGCCAGGAATGACAGCAGTCCGCAGTGCCCCCGCTGTGCACCACACGACCTGAACCTGCTGGAGGTGCTGCGTGGGGCGGAAAAGACCGAGCTGACCTTGCGCCTTTTTCTTCCCGTGGTGTCAGACCAGATGTCCTTGCCTGTCTGCCTGCGAGACGAGTCCGAGGCACCGACGGCAATAGACGGGGACGAAAACAACCGGCAGCTCCACATCCTCACGGAACGCACGCTTCGAACGCTGCTGGGCACCGAGATCCCCGCGTGCAGCTTGAATGCGGCGGCCAAGGGGGAAGAAGATGCGGCGTACCAGGCCCGTCGCCAAGGCCAGGATCTGCTTTGGAAGGTGGAATTGGGCTTGACAGGCTGGCGCGAGGGCAAGTGTTTTGCGCACCAGATCTCGGACGATGCCTTGTCCATTTGGTTCTTGGCCCCTTACCAAGCACACGAGGTGTTCCCGCAGGACGCCAGCAGCAGTAGCGGGGGTGGCAGCGAGGTAGCACGGCCTCAAATGACCATCAAGATCTTTACTATCACCTTTCAACAGCTGCTGGCGCGCCTAATTGGCACCACCGGTTCTGCTGGTCCTCGTGGGTACCAAGCAAGCGCATCGTCGTCCTTTGCGGCAGTGCGGGACCCTCGCGCCTCCTCTCCATTGCCCTCGGATAACCCGCTTCTCGCCTATATCTCCTATTTGCACCGCCGCAATTATACGCAGGTGGCGTACATGGCCCTGCGCTGCGGTCAACCCATTGCGTCCGCCGACCTTCGGGACGCACTGGGCTACTGCTCGGAGATTGGCATGGACGTGGACATGACGCACTTGCGGAAGATCGCGCTGGCCACGACCGACGCTCGGCAGCGGATCAAGGACCAGACCATGATGCGGATGGGGGGCCGTCGCTTGGGGGTTGCGGGCAATAACAATGGCCTGGAGGCCGCCACCAATGATGGGGAAGGGGCCGGTGAGGAAGAGGAGACGCAGGAGAACGAGGAGGTGGCCAGTCAAGACCGAGCCAAGCCCTTGGGCACAGGCGCCGACCGAGAGTTTCAGCGGGCCATCTCTTCCTGGCTGGCGCCCGTCCCCGGGACAGACTACTACTACTATGTGGGGTCGGAGGAGGATCTGTATGAATTTGAGAACGACAGTTGGGAGGCAACGGCGCGGGAGGCTTCGGCCGAGGACTCTGCGGTCACCTCGAGCATGGCACCGCCCAAGATCTACATGCGGAAGGCCAGTGACCCAGGCGCCTTTCTCGGTGTGTCGGCGGCCGTCTCTTCGAAGGGCAGTGACGAAGGCGTGAGGAGAAAGGGCGCGGCGGACGGGCCGAGCCCCACGACCGCCACCGAGGGGATCGCGGGGCTTTTCCAGCAAGGATATGAAGCGGAGCTGGGCATGATGCTAAAGATGTTGGAGACGAAAAAAAGGGCGCAACAGCGCAACCTAAATGGCGGCCGGGGCCACGGCACGGCGGCCATGCGAGAGGACTTGAGCTTCGCCACGCCCTGCTTTGTTCGCTTTGAGGTTGTGCATGCACTGTACGGCCTGGCGCAGTCCCGCGTCTTCCGTGTCACCTCGGCCACGCCGCTTAGCACGGTCCTGCCGTTTTGCTTCGACGACGCCGTGGCGCGCGAAAATATGTGGGTGGCTCCGCGCGTCAGTCGGCAGGCCACCTTCGTAAGCATCATCTGTGCGACGCACTACCGCCTGGACGTGGCCAAATTTGAGGCTGCCTTGGAGGGGGCGCGCCGTCAAGGCAAGGACACCAACGGGGAGGGCAGCTCCACAACTGGGGGGCTGTCCTTGAGCGAAGCCGAAGCCAAGGACTTGATGTTGACCACGCACAAGCGCTTCTTGCGGTTGGTGCGGCGGCGGGTGGAGGCTTGGGCCGCCGCGGAAACGTTGCGGTGCCTCCTTTCGCTCTCGCCCCTGCCCACCATGGCGGTGCCTACCATCCTTCAATGCCTGCGTCCGCTGCCGGCGGAAGCCATTACCCGCGTGCACGTGACGTTGGCCTTTGTCGCCGATTTGCCCAACGAGGCGCAGGACGAGGAGGATAGCGACGACGACATGGGCTCCGCAGGAATAATCTCGATGGGGAGTACAGGTCCTGGCAGTTCGGGGATGTCCCGGCGTGGGGCGCGTCGGGGCTCTCATCAGAGCGATGGCGGAATGGAAAGTGGTGGTGTAATGAGTGGCAGTGGTGGTGGCGGCACTGCAGAGGTCGACTTGTCGCCGATGGAGCAGCACGAGAAAGAAGCTTTGGAGCTATTTCACGAGCACTTAGCCGCATGTCGCTTCTTGACAGTCCGCCAGGCAGCGGGGATGTACTTTGTCGTGGAGCCATCATTGCCCGGGCCCCCTCTTCTTTCCCAGGCCGCGCGGGCTTTTTCCACCTCATGCATGTCCCCGCCGGATCGGCCCTCGACCCCCCTCACTGCGCCGTTTCCAAGGCACGCCCCTCCCCCTTCCTCCTTGGATACGACTCTGCGGGCAACGTGCGCGTACCAAATTCCCTACTGGGCGATTTTGCAGGTGCGGCGGCGGAAAACGAGACGGGAAGCATCGGTGTCCGCGGCGATGATGGCGACTTCGAAGGAAGAGTGGAGGAAGAGGAGAACTGGCAGCGGCGGAGGGGGTAATCGCGAAGACGTCCAGCGAGAGGAGGAGCCTGTGGGAGGTTACGTGGACTCGTACGAGGTGGTGGTGTCCGTGCACCACCCTCTTTCTGCCCGTTGGTATGAGGCCCGACACGAGGTTTTGAAGAACGTGCGAGCGGGCATCTTGGCGGTGTGCACGCACGTTAACCAGATCCTCCTTCTCCGCCACCTTCACGACACCCGTCATGCGTGCCCCTTGTTGATTGCGCCCACGGAGAACGACCTCCGCTATCGGGAGGAGATGGGCAATGACGGGATGGGCGGCTCTCTGTCTCGAGGTGGAAGCGGCAGGCTTGGTCGTGTAGCAACGACAGCTCGCAACGTCGGTCCGGTGCCGCCGCATCCACCGCCCTCAAAACAGAAGCAGCACCAACATCACCAACATCACCAGGTAGTAGGCGAGGACAGCGGAGGAGGTGGTAGCAGGGGCCAAGCAGCGGTACTTCCCGGGCACAGCCAATCGCTTCTTCCCTTTTACCCTAATCAATTCAAGTGCCCACGGCAGCTGACCTTGCGTTTCCCTGTTTTTCATCGGTTGACTCCAGTGGCGGCACTGCGTGCCTTGGAATCAGACGTGCTGCACCCGCTGACTGTGCAAACCCGCGTGCATACCTTTGTGCATCGCGACCGACATGGACGCGTGTCTTATCTGCGCTTCGAGGCCTCTAAACGAAAGGATTCCTTGACGTCGTCGGGCCACGGGGTCTATGGCAGCAGCAGCGGTGGGGATGCTGCCTTTGGCTTTGACCTGGACAACTCCGTGCATTTTACGGCGGGGGGAGGAGCGAGCGCGCCGTTAATCACGTCCTCCTCCACTTCGGACCTGGTCCCTCCTCACACCATGACGACGACGACGGCGGCGGCAGTTGGAGGTCCGGCGGCATGGATTGACTGCCACGTCCACGGGGTGGACGAGGTTGGAGAGGAACTCTCTGTCCACTTGCACCGTCTGTTGGAGTCCCGGCTTGCTGAGGTTTCCATATTCCACTTGTCGGAGCTGCTCTCCCGTAACCCACGTCTGCAGCTCACGGCACATGATTTGGACCTAATCAAGACCGGCACGGCCACCATTCCGCCTAGCGCAGCAGTCGCAGCCATGGGGGGTAGTGTAGTGTTGCCCCCTCCGCCATCGTGCACGTCTGCGACAACGGCTGCGGGTACCACTTCAGAGGGTAGGTACCAAGCCTTGTTGGAGTTGCCTGGTGGCCTGCTTCGTTATGGGGACCCGTACCTCTTTCTCCTGTACCTGCGCCAAAACACAGCACGTGCTCAATTTATCAACAACATTCACGTCTCCCACGGGAATGTCGGCGGCGGGGGCAGCAGCATGATGATGGCAGCCTCAGCCACCTCTTCATCGTCTTTGACCGGTGGGGGCATCCTCCGCCCCGGCCGGGCTCCTTCCCCGCATCCAATGGGCAACGAAGGTACCGGCAGCGTCTCACCGGGCGACCTGGGTACGTTTGGATCGGGGCGCGGCATCGAGGGGCTAAGCGAGGTGTGGGCGCCGGAGGGGGCAGATGCCAGCACCTGGCACCCCTCACGGATCGGGTTCACCGGCCCACGCCCGCTCGAGCCCCTGAGCGCGGCCACGTCTCACCCGGCCTTTTGGTCGCTGGCGGGCGGCGTGGAGGTGGAAATTGCGCCCGGACTTCTTAATGTTTATTACAACCATAATCGCCCGGAAGTCTATGAGGCCGGCCGGAAGGACGTGACCACCACCCTCAGCAGCCGTGGGGCGCGCCTGGCCAAAGAAGTGGGGAAAGGCCTGGCTTTGGTGAACGTTCAACCCGTGGACGCGGCAGGCAACACGGTGCGGCGCCTGCGTTCCGCGGTCTCGGTCACGCAGGAGGAGATCAATGCCGTTGTCGTGGCCGCCGCGACCACTGCTTCTGGAGAGGGGCGGCGGACTGATACACCTTTAACGTGGGCTGTGTCCATTCTCAAGCCCTCCATAAACATGCCTACAGTGCAAGAATACCAGCAGGAGCCACCACAACCGACAACTCTCTCACCGCCGTCCTCTCTGGCGTCATCCTCTGTGGCCCACAGCTGGTTTCAGTACCCCGCGCAGCAGCAGCAGGAGCAGGAGCAGGAGCAGCAGCAGCAGGAGCAGGAGCAGCAGCAGCAGGAGCAGGAGCAGCAGCAGGAGCAGCAGCCAATGCAGTCGCCGTCGTCGCAGCAGCAGTTGCCACCACCGCCTTCCGAAACCTTTTTCCATCCGGAAGGGAGGGCTGGCGAAAGCAGAACGCCAGGAGGAGGCGGGCTGTGGGGCATTTCGGTCGAGATCTTGGGATCGGTGAACGGGGAGCCGCTGATGCAATGGCTCAAGCTCTGTGTGGATCAAGCCTTGCACGATTATTTTATTGAGCGATTACTTGCCTACTTGAAAAACCCACCCACCTTGCGGCGGGATGTGGCGGGCGATGACGATGCCGACGACAACTCTTTCGTCGGGAGGTTGCTCAAAGCCCTACCGCCTTGGGATCAGCTGGTGGCGAGTTGCTTGTCATTGGACAGTCCTTCTATCCGACGACAGGAGGGCCGCGAGATCATTCCTCGTGCGGAAGTGGCGCCCTTGGTGCAGGTGGTGTGCCGGGGCATGGGGCAAGCCCACCCGTTCCTACAGTCGACGCTGACGCTGGTCCGCAAGGCATTGTCGACGGCCACCGGCCGTCAGGAAGCAGGACTGCATCTGGTAGACCAACAGGCGCTGCTGGTCGCGAAGCAAGGCAACGGCGGCCGCTGCGAGTACATTTTGCTTGGCGGCCTCCGCATTGGCGACGTGGCCCTGCCTTCCTCGTCGGGGTCATCGATGGCCTTGGCGGCGCCCACATTCGCCTCCTTCAACAGCCGCGCTGCAATGAACAAGTCCAAGTCTACGGAAAACCTGCCGCCCGCGGACTCCTTGTACCCGACGTTGACGGCCTCGGAGGGCGCGACGGCAAGTATGGGGGCCTTGCGAATGACGAACCGTGACACGGCCTGCGTGGTGCGCGTCACGGCCAATTTGCAGAGCTTAATTTTATATAACTGTCACCCCGAGCTGGCGGGCCGCTGCATGGCGGCGTTCGGGCGTGCCTTGGCCTTGTTGGCTTTGGAACGCTTCGTGTCGGAAGGGATTGGCTTGCAGAAGATCGGGTTGCTGCCCTTTAAGTTGCCTTGGTGGCGGCAGATCCCGGGCTTGCCCCCTCTTCTAGAAAGCACCCAGAGCCGTCAAGGGTCAGGCGGAAGGCGCACAACGGGCGCCTCTGGCATGGAAGCAGTCAAGGGGGAGCAGCGCCAGCAGGGTGAACGAGGCCGAGCGCGCTCGGACACGCCAAGCACGACCAGCTCGCCCAGAAAGGAGGAAGGTGGCAGCAACAGCGGCAGCAGCAGCAGTAGTGGCACCGGTGGTTCGGACGCCGTCTTGTCGGCTTCGTCTCATACAAGGCAGTTGCGTCCAGATGTGCCCATGTCTTCGTCAGCCGCGGATTCGATGCAGCGGTCTGTTTCAACCGACACTCGCAAGGCTCTCGACCCTCAACTGGTGATGACCCCCGCCATGGCAGCGCGCTTGCTGGCGTCCCGGCGGAACATGCCCACGACAAGAGGAAACCTACCGTCTGCCCTTCGGAAGCCAACAAGTGGCCCTGGGACAGCCGCATTGCCAGTCTCGGGCGGCGGGGGTGCTCCTGGAAGAGGGAGTAGCGAATCGTCTTCGTCTTCCTTCCCGATCTCGTCGTCGACGACTCCGTCAGGCTCCGACGTCCTTGTCAAGCGAGGTGCGAGTATGTCAATGTCGTCCACATCGGACCGATTGATGCTTGGGAAGGTAGTCTCGTCGGAATCGCTCAGCTCTGTTGGCGGTGGCGTCGTGGCTTCCCAAGAAAGCTGGCTGGCAGGGCCGCAGCAGTGGATGGTGGCCGTTCTCGCCAACGCCACTCCAGCCACTCTCCAAGCTAGCCGGCAACTCAGCCAGCTCCTTCGGTTGGTCCTTCCCGCCGTGTGGGCGCTTGTGCCCCTCCAGTCCGACCAGGTAGCGGCGGTAACAGGCAACACCACCAGCAGTTTCATTGACCCCACGCGCTTGCATTTGCGACGGCTATGGGATTCGACACTCCCTTTTTTTGCTGATCTTGAACTCGATGACCGCCTCCGAGAGTTGTGCAGCTCCTGGACCTGGTACCAGCACTTCCTCCTTCAGCAACAGCGGAGCCTTGACTTGCAGTATCGAGTCAGTCGGCAATTAGAGGTAGGCTTGGGGCAATCAAGTTGTGCACGGGGCGAGAGCAACAACGCGGCAAGCGGGGCTTCTTCCCCACAGGAGAGCACGACGAAGACAGCGATGTCTTTGCAGGACCTCGAGCTCCTGCTGCGGCGTGCGCGGTGGCATGGGTCTTGGTGCGTGCCGCTGATGGAACGGTCGGTTTCCTTACCCTTACCTATGAGTATTGATACATCAAGGCTAGATTCAGAGGCATTCAAAGGTTTGGACTCGCTTGGCCTCTCGTCTCCCCTCCTGCGCGCCTTTCCGTCACCCTCCCCGCGGCCTCCGTCCCGCAGCGGCGCCATGACACCTGCTTTGGATAGGAGGGACAATACACGCACGCTAGGGAGCAGCCCTACCAGTGTGCGGGCTCCCCCCTTGCCTCTTGCTTCCCCGTCGTCTTCAGTTTCGTCTATGACGATCGCGTCTCCGTCGCAGCTGGAGCGCCCTTCTTCCGCAGTGCCGTTCCTGGAGTCTGATGCGGCCGCACGGCGCTCATCGTGGGTACCACCGGTACAAGGAGGAGTCGAGCAAGAGGAAGTTGAGGTGGAGAGCGAGGACGGAGCGAAAGAATCAACCTATTTGCGTGCTGCCACCATGGACGAAGGAGGCCCGCGATTCTTTCCCCGATCCTCGACCATCTCCGTGCCACCGTCGCGTATCATGGCGCGACAGTCCTCGCGAAGCTCTACTCCTTCGGACGACCAGGGTTTAGTGCCCACCCTGTCCAGCTCCAGCTATATCTCGAGACAGATCGGAGCCTGGGCTGAGAAAGACAGGAAGAGGCAGAGCTTCGGCGACGAGAAGACGCGACAGGAAGTGAAGGAGAGGCAAGATGCGGCGGCTTCTTTGGCCCACGAGGCGCTCCTGCGGATAAAAGAAGAGAAGGAGGACTTTGCCCTGGCCAAGGGATTTCTTGAGCACTACTCGAGTTATTTGCAGAACACCCTCAAAATGACGCTCGTGCGCGTGGCGAGTCCCACCACTAAGCCGTCCGCTTCTTCCACGCAAGAGGGGACTGAGGTTTCGCCGCCGTCGCACGATTGGTCAAGCTTGGAAGCGTACCTGCACCGGTTTGTGGCCTTGACCAACACCGTGACTCTTGTGGAGGTGCAGTGCGAGCGTCGTCGCATTCCAGGCAGCCGTCATGATGCCTCTGAAGTCCGTATCAAGCTTTCCATGTACACGCTGGACATTCAGCCGACCCATAACAGCAGTGCCAACACCAGCAGCAGTAGCAGCATCAGCAGCAGCAAGCATCCCAAAACCCCTCAACTGCCATCACATGTAGGCGCAGCGGCATCGACGGCGCGAATGTCGATGGCGTCCAGCCCGTCGTTGCCCACCACACACACCTTTGCGTGGAGCGGCGGTGGTGAAAGCCTGGGAAGTCTGGGTGCGTCTCCCGGCTACTACCAACAGCATGCCCATGGGCACTTGCAGCTGCCGCAGGACGTGGCGTTGAGCGTTTCTCAGCTGGAACTCGAGACACAGGTCTATGATAACCTCGTGATTTACGTCATGCAGTTGTTGTTGGGGAAGGGAGGGGCGGAGAGAAATGAGAAAAGACAGGAGGAAAAGGAAGGGGAATATGGTGGAGGGAGCCTGGCCCTGCTCCAAAATCTATTCAGCAAGAATCCAGAGCCTCCGAGCCACTCCAAAACGGCAATCGGTGTCCGACACATCTGTCATGGACAGGAGGAGGGCACCCGCTTGGTCCGGCAGCACTCTTCCAACCTCGCCACAGCAGACTTGCTGCATATCCCTGATCCCAAGGCCCTTCTCAGGCACATGCAGGAGCACCATCGTCGTTACCACCTGTGGCCCCTTCAGGAGGTGGACAAGGCTGGGCATCGTACCGAGGCACTCGTAGGTGCTCTCTCTCTCAAGACCTGGCGACACGTGGATCACAAGGACCACACGGACCGAGAGCGCGAGGACACGTTGTTGTTTGTGCTAACCGAGAGCGTCCCGGCCGACTATTTGGTGTACGTCATGCATCGGAAAGGCAAGGAGCGAGGCCAGCGCGGGTCCTTCATGGAGATTCCCGGGCACGTCCAGGCTTTGGTCACGGGCACATTGGAAGCCGCGTCCTTTGACTTTGAGAAGGAACGCATTTGGGGCCGTGTGGCGGAATGCTTGGCACGAGGGGAGGAGGGAGGAAGGGATGACGCCTCTCAGGCGGCGACTGTGATGGTGATGGGCGTGCCAATGGCGGCGCCTACCCCGATTGTGGCTCCTCCCGTGTTGCCCAGCCCGACTTTCGGCATCCGGGGAGAGGGGGTGCGAATCGGGTCACGCCAGGATCCTCCTTTCACCTCACACGATCTCAACACCCTCTTGTGCTTCTCCGCCTGTCAGCCGCTAGAGCAGCTTAATTCCCGACTGTCTTCCCTTTTTGCATCCTCCACCGCTGAAGAGGACCTACAGGTGCCGTGGGTGGACGTCATTTCCTACCTGGAGACTGAAGCGTTCTGGCGCCCACGCGCAGTGCGCGTACAAGGACTGCGAGAAGAAGCGGGAGAGGTGGACCTGCTCCTGCGGCTTTGCTGTGACGACGACGGCGGGAACGAGACGATGGGAGAGGCGACGGACATGGAATCAAAGCAAGGCAGAGGAGGCCTTCTGCCCAACGTCCGGTCCCTTTTGCACTTCTCCGTCCGGCGCCGAGGGCAGGAGTCTCCTCGAGAAGAAGGACAGCCAAGAGAGCATCCCCAAAAAAGTTTGGTGCAAATCATTCATCGGGATGAGACGCATCGAGAACTCACACAAGGACAGCGACAGCGCGTGTCTGCGTGTATTGGGCACATTTTGGGGTGGATTTGGCTGCATGTCCTGGCGCCCGAGGGGAGGGCAGCAGGGCTGGGGGGGGGTGGGGAGGTTAGAATAGCACGAAGATATTGTACAAACGATAGTAGACATTGGTAAATAAAAACCTATGTACAGCAGAGAGTCTAGCAACACAAGGAAGGAAAAGAAAGAAATGAGTACAAGTAGTATGCGTTGCCTTGTTTCATGGGCCGCAATGACGGAGGGCGCCAGCTCGGTCGGCGACTTACCGACGGCTTGTGTCCGTGCATCCTGCGTTTTCGTTTCGCACCCCTTGGCTCACACTGATCCACACACACTCCGCCTTGACAACCTTGGAGACTCACTACCTTCGGCCGCTGCGTGCGTGACGGATGCCTGCTTCGGGAGCCTTGAGGTGAGTCTGCTTGGTGCATGTCGCGTGGATTATCTGCAGAGAAATGCGGAAGAAGGGGGGAAGGGAACAAAACCAAGAATATAATGCTCACCCGCACACCAACCCTCTCCCCCTACTCTCCCACAGCAAAGCATTGGAAAAGGCCAAAGGTACGCGTGGTGGGTGTGGATTGTGTGTGATTGCGTATTCACAAAACCGGTTCCGACACAATTTCTTCTCCGTTCGCTCACATGCCGCCCCTCCCTCTCCCACCCATGTATGTCCTTTCCGCACGACGACACAGCCGAGATGTCTGGGTCCTCCATGGCCGTTGGCTTGGTCGCTGGCATTTTGCTGGCGGTGGCTGTACTATACCCCAAAACTGGGGGCCTCAAGGCCGGCGCGGGCAAAAACAAGCCTGACACTGACCTCTCTTATCCAGCCACGCTGCCCACGGACGAAAAGGAGGCGTTCAACGAGATTTGCGACCGGCTTACGGAGGACATTCTGGCAGAATTGCAGGGCACCTACGACATGCCCAAGGAGGCGGTGGACTGGGTCGAGAAGATGATCGAGTACAACGTCAAGGGCGGGAAGCTCAACCGGGGCCTGACGGTGGTCTCGGTCAAGCGCACCATCGACGCCGCCAAGGGGAAGCCCTTGTCTACCCGGGAGTTTGCGCGCGCGGCGGTGTTGGGGTGGTGCATCGAGTGGCTGCAGGCCTTCTTCCTGGTGGCCGACGACGTGATGGACGATTCCGTGACCCGGCGGGGCCAGCCCTGCTGGTTCCGGCTGCCCCAGGTGAAGCTGATCGCGGTGAACGACTCCTTCATCCTCGAGTCCAACGTGTTCCAAATCCTGCGCCGACACTTCGGCCACGAGGCCTTCTACACCACGCTCTTCGACCTATTCCGCGAGGTGACGCTGCAGACGGAGCTGGGCCAGCTGCTGGACCTGACGTCGCAGCCCACGGACGGCCAGATCGACCTGCACCGCTTCACCCTGCAGCGCTACCAGCTCATCGTCAAGTACAAGACGGCCTTCTATACCTTCTACCTGCCCATCGCCTGCGGCCTCATCCTCTCGGGCATGGGCCAGCCCGGCGCCCTGGCCACGGCGCGGCGTGTGTGCGTGCTGATGGGCGAGTACTTCCAGGTGCAGGACGACGTGCTGGACTCCTTCGGCGACCCCAAGGTCATCGGCAAGGTGGGCACGGACATCCAGGACAACAAGTGCTCCTGGCTCGTGGTGCAGGCGCTGGACAAGGCCACGCCCGCCCAGCGCAAGGTCCTGGAGACGCACTACGGCAAGCACGAGGAGGCCTCGGTGGCGGCCGTCAAGGCGCTCTACCGGGCCATGGGGCTGGAGGCCCTCTTCAAGCAGTACGAGGAGCAGTCCTACGCCGCCATCCAGGCCGAGCTAGACGCCCTCCCGGCCGACATTCCCCGCCCCGTCTTTGAGATCTTGCTCAAGAAGATCTACAAGCGCTCCAAGTAGAGGACAGGATAGGGTGGGGGTAGGAAGGGTTGATGAAAAGAAAATGTCGGCGCCTTGCAGGCTGAAGGGAGTGGAGGAGGTGGATACATGTGTGCCTTTAGTGATTTTTATTTCCGGCTAGCTGTGGCTTTTTTGATGATACAGTGCATTGATAGTGAGATCCTGCGTGTGCCTGCATGTACGCTTATTTCGTTTCCCACGCTCAAACAAAAGGAAAGGCGTCGCGTCGTCGTCAGGGGAAATTGTTTGTTCCTGCTGCTGATCCGATTACGCAAAGAAAGAAATATATAAGTTATCGGAAACACGCGTGTCTGTGAACATAGTAGGGGATGGACGAGCACAACCTCCACCGCGACAATATGTGTTTGCGGATGGAGCTTACCCATTCATGCACGCTCGAGAAGCCGAAGCTCAACCACGCCTAGACACAAACAATAACAACACTTAACCCTTACCGTGCCCATACATAAATCTCCTGTACCAGCGCTGCTTTTGATCGTGTCTAGACGTGGCTGAGCCACCCGTCGCAACAGAATAGCGACGAGATACTCGCCCAGTCCTCTCGGACAAATAGACCGGACAGTGCTTTTGTTCTTCTTACTTGCTTCACATGGTATCTGTACACATTCAAACACGCGCCCTTCCTCCCTTCCTGTCTCTCCCCTTAATCGTCATGAATGTACGGAAAGACGTCGAAGTCATCCCGCAGCAAGTGCCCCTGCGCGTCGTAGTGCAGCAGGTAGTGGCAGAACTCGCAGTAGACCATCTTGTGGTCATCCCCCACCGGATCGCCCAGGGCGCAGAACTTGGCCGGCCGCACGTCGCACGCCATGCAGCGCCGCTTCCGGTAGTGCTTTTGGAACACCAGCAGCGGGTACTCTCGACTATCGCGGGGGTCCTCGGGGCCCGGAAAGTGGATGTCGGAGACGTTGAAGTGGTGCTCGCACTCCCCCAGGTGGCAGTACAGGTACCGCGTGCCCAGGCGCAGCGACAGGTCTGCCAGCTGCATCGCCTCCATGTCCAGCACCTCCAAAAGCACGTCGGGACTCAGGCCCAGCTGCGCCCGTCGATCTTTGCCCGGCTCGTCCACCCAGGCGATAATGGCGTCGATGAAATCCGGTTCCCTTCTTTTTCCGTTGTTCCTCACCTCTTCCTCGTCTTCGGCATCCTCCTCCTCCTCGTCCCCCTCCTTTCCCCGCATGGTCGCGTAGAACTTGCCCTCAATGAAAAAAAAGGCCAGCAAATTGTCATTCAGCACCTCGGGCAGGTTGCCCTGCTCGCTCTCCTTGGCCAGCACGGCCGCCAGCGTGCAGTACATCATCCGGTGCAGGTCCCCCAGCGAGTTGCGGGCCAGGAGCATGTAGTCCTGGTACCGGTACAGCATGGAGGACCGATGCCCAAACGTGGTGACGGTCACCAATGCCTCGTCGTCCTGCACAGCGTGGATGCCCGCCTCGGCTGCCGTGCCGACGCGTGCCGGCGCCTGGACCACGTTGACGGTCTTGCGCAAGAAGGGCAGCCGGCGAAAGTCCCGCATGCCTCCCCCTTCCCGCTCGTTGGCACCGCGCCACCGGCCCAAGGCCAGCTGCGAGGCCCGCATCCGCGCACGCAGCCGTGCCTCAGCCTGCTTGAAGTCGGGCACCAAGTCCAAAATCTCCAGCATGGTCTCCTTGTCCGGACCCACCGGTGCCTCCTCGCCGGCGGTTGACGATGAACGACCACCGCCACCCCCAGCACCAGCACCAGCACCGTCCTCGCTTCTTCCCCCTGACTGACCGGCCACCAACCCCGCTGCCTTGCCTTTGCTGCGCGGCGAGCTGTTGACATCGTTGAGGGCCGCCTCCATGGCCGCGAGCCGGCGTTGCTTCTCTTGTTGGGACCGCACCCGCACCGCCCGCTCCGCCTCCGTCTCGTGCTCCTTGAGCTTGATGCCCCGGGGCAAGCGCACCAGCTTCTGCCCCTTCACCGCCCCCGGGGACATGTGCAGAGCTTCCCAATCCGCCCAGCGGGCCAGTGCCGCCGCCGTGCCCCGTTCCACTGCCTCCTTGGGCGTGGGCAAGGCAATGTCGTCGCAGTCAAAGTACCCTGGGGGCCGATGCGCCGGGAGCGTCAAGGCCTCTTCGTCTGGCGGCAAAGGCCAGTACTCAAACTCGCTGGCAAAGTTCCCCACTGCCCGCGGCACCGACGACATGGTGAAGACAAAAAGCAGACGCGCCGACAAGGCGCAAAGGCTATTGCGATGGTGTGAAGCAGGGGAGTGAAGGGGCAGACGGGGGATGATGACGATGGTGAGGCTTGGCCTGTGCGATAATGCAAGCATAAAATAGGGGGCAGGAATGAGTGCGAGGTGAAGCATAAAATGTATCCTGTCCTGCTTGTCTCCTATTCGTGGCCAGGCTGGTGTCTTTGGTTGGTGTTTGGGTAGCTGAAGCAACGCGACCTTGGCCTCACTCAAGCGGGCCACACTTTTCTTCTTCTTCCTCGCCTTTGGCCTATATATACTCTAGCCTCACGCCTCTTCTCACACCCAAAACCCTGCCGTGACCTAGCTCCACCCACTCATAACGCATCACAGGGACTCCGTCCTGCCGCTCGCAGGTCGCACAGCCAACCCGCAACACACAAAAATGAGTGGAGGCATATCCCGAGGACGCTTGCAAGAGGAACGCAAGGCTTGGCGCAAGGACCACCCCCACGGCTTTGTCGCGCGGCCTACCACGGGTGCCGACGGCTCCATGAACCTGATGATGTGGGACTGTAACATTCCGGGCAAGGTACGTGGGTGGGTGTGCTGCGGTGGGAAGGGGGAGGGGAGGAGGTCGCTGCTGTGGAACGAAGGAAGAAGAGAGGCGGCATATGTGTGTGTTGTCTGGCCAAGCACCACCCCGTTTGCTTTGTGCCATGACCGCTTCAGCACTTTCTATGCCTCTCCTCACTCTCCTGGACGTGGCCGTGGTTAGCGGAAGGGAATTATGCCTTCTCTGTGCGATCGGACGGCTGGTCGCTTTATGAATTCTTTTCTATGATCCTCCTTCCTTCTTACTCATCTTCTCTCCTCCCCCTTTTTCCTTTCCAAAACAGGAGGGGACGGACTGGTCGATCTATGGATATTTTTATATGACCCTCCTACCTACTTACTTATCTCTCTCAAACTCCTTCTCCCTCTGATTCGAACCACAGGAGGGGACGGACTGGGAGGGGGGCGTGTACAAGGTGGTGATGGAGTTCTCGGAAGACTACCCGTCCAAGCCGCCCAAGTGCAAGTTTGTGCCGGCCCTCTTCCACCCCAACGTGTACCCGTCCGGCACGGTCTGCCTGTCCATCCTCAACGAAGACGAGGACTGGCGGCCCGCCATCACCGTCAAGCAGATGCTGCTGGGCATCCAGGACCTCCTCGACAACCCCAACCCCAATAGTCCCGCGCAGGCAGAGGCCTACCAGCTTTTTGTCACGAATAGGAGCGAATTTATTCGCCGTGTGCGCATCGAGGCCAAGCGCAACACGCCCGCCACGTAAAAATATGAAAGGGATGGGTGGGTGGATGTAGACAAGACCAGGAGGAAAGAAGGGAGCTGTGTGGAAGCGGAATGTACAATAAAGACGGGGGATTTGTGTGTGTTTGTGTGCCTTGCGCGAGGAGTGCGCCGCGAGAGCAGCAGCAGATGGAAAGAAGGGAGAGGAGGAGGTAGCCGGTGGGGGCCCGATGCTATCAGTTCCAAGACGATTCGTGTGTAGGGAATTGTCGTGACGTGGATGGGGAGAACAGCAAGGAGTAGTAGAACGAGAACAAACGCACAAAGAAGAAAACTTACATTTGTCTGTCAAGATACTTTTCTTTGATTCGTTCAGGCACCTCTATCTAACATAAAAATGGACCCCTCTTTCCTACGTCTTTGTCCTAACTATTTATTTGCCGCGGCCTCGGCCGCTTCATCCTTGGCCTTGGCCGTCGCCCGTTGGGTGCCGCGAAAGGCGTTGAGAGTAAGCATGCATTGCTCGTAGACCAAGAAAGTGATGGCAGCCGAGGGTGCCGTCTTGAGGACGTTGGGCACACATCCTTTGAAGAACCCCAAGGCACCCTCAAATTGCCAGATCTTGACAATGCAGTCCCAGGTGCCCGTGTAGCGCCAGCGGGATGCGCCGGTCTCGCGTTGCTGCAGCCGGGCTTTGATCACTTGGTAGGGGTATGTGGCTAGCCCTGCTGCCACTTTGGCCAGGCCGCCCAGGACCGAGAAGCTGAGGAGGGGCATCTGGTAGGGCTCGGCGGCCTTTTTGAGCCACTCGTAGGTCACGAATTGGATGGCGCCGTGGGAGGTCAGGAGGAGGGCGGGGAACAAACCTAGGTGAGGTGTGGAAAGTTGATAGGAATGAAAAGATGCGTGGTGGTGAGTGGTTTCAGCAACAAAGTCATCGAAAGTATGGTATAAAGGCGAAAAGAAATGTGCCACGCCTTATTCACTCGATAACCAGCCACCACAGCTCCTTACCTTTGTACAGCCCCAAGGCGCCTTCCTCCTTGACGATGGTGCGGACGGCGTGCACCAGCCCTGTGTAGGCCACCTGTTTGCTCATGCTTGTGGCTGTTGCTGTCACCTCTGCTGCCGCCGCCGCTATGCCCGCTGCCGCGGCTCCGGCGCCTGGCTGCAGCTGCATGCGCGTCTTGATGAGCCAGAGGGGGTTGGTCAGGAAGACCATGATGATGCCCGCCTCAAAGGCAGACAGCAAATGGTGCACCGACGTAAGCTGTCGTTGCTCGCGCAAGTACCGGTTCTTGGCGTGTTCGTAAAACAGGAAGTACCCGCCCCACGACACACCATTCGCCAGCAGGGCGGGGGTCAAGCCTTTGTACAATCCCCGATAGCCCTCTTGATGGACGATGCTCTGCATGCCTTTGAGCATGGACGGGAAAGGCCGCCCCGCACGATCGTACACTTGGAAGTGGACCTTGATGAGGTCCAGCGGGAGGACCAGGGCAGACGAGACGGCCCCAGCTACCATCCCCGCTATCAAATGGTCCTCGACGACCGCGGGTGCCTTTGAGCTCATCTGCAGGGAGGCGGGAGGTTATCTTGCGCCTTGCCTGTGGCTTGCGAAACGGACGAGAGAGGAATCCGTACACCGCGCGGACAAGGAAGGGAGCGGTGGCGTACCCTACAGGAACAGGTGTGGGAAGGGCGTGGCGGGATGGTGGAGTCTCTTTGGGCGGGGCTTGACGAGTAGACGCTTGGACTCGACCTCCTGCCTCTCCTTGCTTGCCTGTGTTGGTGTGAAGGGAAAGGGACAAGAAGGACTCAGTGGGCACGGTCGCGATCAAGCTATAAAAGGAGGACAGCACGACGCGCTTTCACAGAGTCATATGCACCAGCATTGTGCCACGGCAGTAGTGGCCTCGAGAAGGAAGGAGAATATTGGAAACAACGTTTTGGCGACGAGGAGCAATAGACACACGTCTTGCCCTCCTGCTTGCCCTTCTGTTGCAACACCACAACACATAAGACACGCCGCCCATGACACCTGCACTACACAACACAGCGTACCTCAAGCCGGGTCGACTTCCAACTTCTTGCCGCGCGGCTCAAGGGCGCAATTCCTATGGTCAACAACGAATTGGAGCAGCAGCAGCTCCAGTCCTTCCCGGCCCCGTCTTTCCCGTCCTCGTCCACGTCCCCTGGCAGTGTGGCGGTGGCCTGGCTGAGCCGCAATGGGGAAAAAATGCGCGGCTTGTTAGAAGACCTGCGCGAGAAAGGAAATCAGATGCCGCGGAGTCGCAAAGCCGCGGTTGCTTTGTTGCTGAGCCTGCTGGCTGCGTTGTACTATTGGAGGAGCAAAGATGAGATCCAGGTGCATGCACAACGAACAGAGATGACGGAAACCATCATGGCATTATTAAGCCTGGATGCGTCGTCAGCGTTCAAAAGCACCTGGGCGACGCACAATGGTCACGTCGCCACGCTGCACGGCTATCTAAGGCCCCATCCCCCCTGCCTGCCGTGCACCCGCGAACTCGTGCATACGGACGATGGGGGCCACTTTGCATTGGAATGGTACAGCGAGCGAGTGGGGGCGACGGAGAACGTGGCAGCCCTACGTGAGGACCTGCGGACGCGGCCCATCGTCCTACTCCTTCACGGCGTGAACGACAGCGGGCAGCACCCGTACATGCGTCATCTAGCCCACGTGGTTTGCACTCAAAGAGGGTGGCGTGCCGTGTGCATGACCTACAGAGGCTGTGGCTCCTTGTCCCTGTCGTCACCGCAATGTTACGACGCAAGCAACACGGTTGACGTCGCTCTGGCCGTCGACACGATCCGTGCTCGCTTTCCCACCGCGCCTTTGTTCTTGGTGGGTTTCTCCCTTGGCGCAAACATCATGGTTAAATTTTTGGGCGAAGAAGGGCCTCGAGCGGTGGGCAAGATCTCTGGTGCCGTCGCCATTTCTAACCCGTGGGCATTTCATCCTCATATCGAATCACTCCATTACACGAGCAAGCCCCGGAGCCTCCGTCGCATCTCTGCCTGGATCTACTCCATCCTGGTGGCCCACGAATACAAAAAGTACGTGCGCCGACACAACACACAATTGGCTGACCGTCTGAAGGAGCTAAGACGGCCGTTGAAGAGCATGACCACTTTGCGTGAGCTGGACGAAAACGTGACGGTGCCCCTGAACGGCTGGCGCGACTTGGAACATTACCTTACCACGGCTTCAAGCACTGAGTACATTGAAGGGGTGGCGGTACCGTTGTTAGGGATCAATGCGTTGGACGACCCCCTCGTAAGTCGGGAGGCGCTCGAGCATACAGTTGGCAAGGCGAGCACGAACCCGAACGTCATCCTTGTAACCACCACCAGGGGGGGACATATCGGTTGGGGAGGGCAAGCCAAGACGGCGAGTTGGGCGGAGAGGTTGTGCGTGGATTTTCTTGCGGCATGCGGAAAGGTGCAGGGGTTGGTCCCGGAGAGGCCGCGGGCGCGCTTATAATGACACTGCGAGGTCAAGGGTGTCGAGGTAAAAAAGGAAAAGAAGCAGTATACATTGACCAAAACCGGACGATGGTGGCTCAGTTCTGAAAATAGAAGGAGAGCACAGTGCGTGACTTCCATCGCTTCTTATGAGCGCCGCTAAAGAGAAAGAGACAGCTACAAACATAAAATCCAAAGTACAAAAAATAAGAGAAGCACACCTCGTAAACTTAGAGTACCCACCATCATTCTCACCTCGAGACGGGGAGAGCTCAACCGCAGATGACAGCGTCAACATTGTGGGTTTTGTTTCTTTGTTTGTTTGCATTCCAATTCTGATAAAGTCTTCTGTGAGGGATTGTCTTTACCAATTGTCTGCTTGTCGCTTTGCGTGAGATTGCACAATGTATTTCTGGTGTCTTTGCGACATTTACGAGCTGACATTTATTTGGAAAAGTCGGCCGATTTGTAACCTAGCAATAGAGAACACTACCGTCTTTTGTGCACCAAGCACGCACGTTCGCATGCAGGCAAAAATGCTTGTCGTGATACATACATAAAGAGGTCGGTATCCAACCCAATCGAAAACAATCTTCTCTTGCACCACCTTCCAAAATTCTCTCCATTCCTGTCGCTCTCCTTCGTCGTTAATATTATATAAAGCTTCAATGCCTTCATTCTCCCCGTCGTCCTTTTCGCCGCTGCCACCTCCACCCTACTTGCGCTTGCGGGCGACGCTGCTACTGGCCCCACCACCGCCCCCACCACCCCCACCCCCACCCCCATCTGCCTTCGAAGTGGCTGCCCCACGCGGGCGGCGATACGTCGCGCCAACGGCCTTGCAGTGCTTGCCACACAAGAGCAAGCCCATGCTGTTGATCCCCTGATGGAAGAGCGTGCAGCCTTCCCACCGGCACCGCCCCCCCCCGTGCTGCCCGCACAAGTAGTCCGGCCACCGCTGGTTCCCGTCACACCCCTTGACCCGACACACCTTGCGGCCGTTGTAGGGCAAGTGGTCGCCATACCTGCCAAAATTCATGGCGGCAGGCCGGGCCTTGGTCCCTTCATCGTCGCTCCCTCTACTCGAGGCACTCCCAGTGCTGGCCGCTGTGGCAGCTGCAGCTCCGGCGCCGCCGCCGCCGGCCTCCCTTTCTCCACCTCCACCTCCTCCTCCCCCACCACCGCCAGCTGCAGAGGAAGCAGAAGGAGAGGAGGACGCGGGCAGAGTGCCCAGGTAGTGCCACGGACCGTCGTTGCGGGGGGTAGGGATGTAGCCGTCCTCCACGGCGGCAGCGAGAGAGGTGGTGACTGTTAGACCTGCTGCCGCTGCTGCTGCTGCTGTTGCTGCTGCTGCTGCCGGCGCCGGGGCCGAGGAGGGTGCGGAGGAGGAACGCGTGCGTTTTCGGCTCGCTGCTGCTGCTGGAAAGATCTCGGGCTTGACGGTGTGGGAAAAGTCGGCGGCGGTCTCCGTAGTCCCGTTCCCTCCCGCGGTGGTGGCGAAATGCCGGGTCACGCCCTCGAAGGTGTAGGCGATGGGAGGGATGGGCATCCGGAGGGTCGGGGGTTGCAGGGAGGGGGTGGCCGGGATGGGGGGGACGCCGGCCCAGGACAGCGTGGCAGGAGGAATGACAGCGGCAGGCGGGTTGCCGTTGCTGCTAGGAACTGTGGTGGTGGTGGTGGTGGTGGTGGCAAAGGCGCTGGGCGAAGAGTCCTCGGTCGAAGGGGCAGAGGCGCCCTCGCTTTGACCATACATGGTGGCTTGTGGCTGCAGCGGCAGCAGGTCCATGGCGGCCGTCGAGGGGTTGGTGTTGTTGATATTATTGTTGTTGTTGCCGAGCGGAGAGAGCGAAAGAGAATGGGAAGGGCTGCCTTCGCTGGGACCGGTCCCGGAGTGAAAGGCATCCGTACCACCACCATTGCCGCCGCCGTCGTTCCCGGCCCCCATCTCTTCCGGCTCGTCTGCAGCCACAGGAGAACGGAGGCCTTTTCCTCCCACGTGACTCGTCATGAGGGTTTGTAGCGCCTCGGCCGCTTGCATGCCTTGGCCAATGTGGTCTCCGTTGTGTTGCTCGTGGCGCGTGCCTGTGGTGGCGGGAGGGAAAGTGGGACATAAACAGGTGGTGAGTGAGAGTGGTTGGGTCTTCAGGGGAGTGATTGCCAAAGAGCATAACGATTTGTTTCAGAACACTATCAACAGTGCAGAAATGAGTTACAGAAGGATTAATGAGCGGGAGGCCTTAAAAAGACAGCATGTTGGGTCGCCCGAGGCGAAGGTGGGCCGCTCCTGGCGGCGCCGAATTGACAAGGACGGGCATGGGTACTATAAGACGCACCTGCTGCCATAATCGGATAAGCCGAGGTGCTGGAGGCCGTGGCACTGTTGATGTTGCTCTTGTAGCCTGGTAAATGCTGCTGCTGCTGCTGCTGCTGCTGATGTTGCTGGCGTTGCTCCTTCACTCGTTCCAGGGCCGCGGAGCACGTCTCGACGCCCAAAGTCTCGACGAGCTTTTCGAATACGCGCAGGAGCTCAGGGCTGTCGCTTTCCTCAGCTCGACGATTGAACTCGTCCATGAAGCCTTGCATTGATTTGACATCCTCGCTCTTCCAAAAAGGTCCATCTGGGAGGAGCATGAAGTAGCCGTGGTCCGATGGGGAGGAGGGCATGGCTTCTAGAGGGAGAAGTGATGCAGTGCTGCCAGTTCGGTGTATGTGAGCAGACGGCGACGTGCCCCGGCGGATGTTGCTTGCGGACGAGTAGTACGCGTCCTGGTCCTGTGAGTGTAAAGGGGTGGGAAAGGTCGGTTAGAATACTGCAGTCGGGGTCCCGGAGTTGAGGTGGCCATTAGCACGAGCAGGAAGAAGCAACACACGCCGACCTGCCGGCTGAACCAAAAAAACATCTTGGGCATGCTCGAGGCCCCCTTGCGTGGCACTTATCCCAGCAGGACATACCGTGCCTACAGACAGAGGCAGCGTCGAGGCCACAACCTCCTAAATGGAAGTGCTAATTGACATGCAAGAAGTAAGGCCGGGGAGGAAGATGAATAATAATGATCGGAATGAGACATGCACAACGTTTGCCAGGCCGCGTGGTATGTCCCGTTGTAAAGGACCAACCACGTCCCAACGCCGCAACAAGACCACCCTCTCTTGGTCACTTCCCTTGTAAACATCACCCACGACATTTCCCCGTCGTGGTTGTCTTGGTGATGCTGCATGCAAGCTCGATGGAAACCACAAACAGATGGTGCAAGCACATCAAGTTGCTTCGTGGGGAGGTTTGTTCTTTACGATTCGTAGCATACGACCCCAAAAGAACTCAAGAACCACATTGCAAGAAAATTTGCCAGTCCCTTGTGTTTGTCCAGGTCGAAGGTGGCTGAGAGATTTAACTGCAATTTGCTTTGCTATTTTGAGCTGGTAAGAGATTGACTTTTTGCTTTCTTTAACCTCCCCACCCTCGCGCGTCTCCTCATCGAAGAAAAACTCGCTTTTGAGTAGTCGAAGCCCTACAATTCCGACGCACTTTAGTTTTAATCAGGGTCCGCGTTAGCTCATTGACGCAAATCGCGCGTTAAACGCACGTCAATTTCACTATACATCCCCACCGCCACCTGCTCCCATGAAAGCCCGCCCTTCCGCCACCTCGATGACCACCGTGCCCTCCTTCCCATCCTCTACCGTGCTACTGAATGCGACGCCCAGGAGCTGTTGTGTGACGTGGATGGCGGTGGCCACGTGCTCCGAGGTGATCATTGATTGAGGTGGTCCACGCACGCGAGAAGTACCTTCGGCCAATGCCATGTAAATTAAGAGCTGATCCAGCGTGTGCTCGTCCACGCACGCTCCCGCAGTATGGTACTTGTGAAGGGTACTGGCTAGGGTGTGGCAGACGCGTCGTTGCTCGGCCTTGTCCTCTTTCCCACTCTCCATTCCACCACCACCACCACCACCTGCATTATTGAAACGTCGCAAGTCCTCAAGCAACACGTCCGCGCCCAAACGACAGCCCGTGCTCGTCTCCAGTACCAACAGCACGTGCACCACCTCCCGCTTCGGCCTGGTCCGGGCACGTTTGTTCGACCCTCGTTCCCGCCCTCCCCCGCCTTCTCCACCTCCTCCTTGGCCTTGCTGCTGCACGTGAGGAGCCTCTTGCGTCCACACATTACCCTGAAATTCCACCGACAAGGGCTGTTCAAACACCTCTTCCACCACCGTCGTCAGCGTAGCTTCCAGTCCCTCCACTACCTGTCGCTGCACTACACCCCCCGCGTTGACAATCCCAGCGATAAAAGCCAGGACGCGCGTCGGGTGGCCGGGGTCCGTGAGGAGGAGTGGGGTCAGAGGGGAGGACTGCCGCGGCGTGACGCTCACTTCGACCTGCCCTCCGCCTCGGGGAAAGTAGCCTCGGCGGATGATCTTGGTGTGGGTGTGCAGGCCCATGCGAGCGAGGAGGGGGGCGGTGACGTGGACGAAGTAGTCGATGGAGGGGGAATGGGAGACGGTGGTGCCACCCCAGAGGGTAAGTTTGATGGGGGGAGGCGAGGCAGGGTCGGAGGTAGAGGAAGAGGAGGAAGAGAAAAAGGCGAGGAGAGGTAGTGATGCTTGTAAGAGCAACGTCACGCTGCCTGCCGTGCCTGGGTCTGCCTGGAATTCACGCCGCGTTGGAAGGGAGGAGGCGACAGGAGGAGGGGGATAAAGGCTGATGTCGGTGCTGCCAATGACCCCGTTCTGGAGCTGCGACTTACTGATCTCGGCAGCCAGCTTGACCCCCGCCAAGTGCTGCGGTTGCAGGCCTGGCTTGCTTCGTCCTGCTCGGATGGTATGGATGCGTAGGGATTTGCGGAGCAACGTGGCAAGGGCTACGGAGACGCGCAAGATCTGACCCCCACCCTCTAGCAAGCTTCCGTTCACCTCCACGTCCGGCGGAGGAAGAGGAGGCGGTTCAGCCATCGTCGTATTTGTGGCAGTGTCCGTCATCGCTGTGCTGCCGGTCGTCATCTCATTTGCCGCGCAAGGAGGAAGAGGAGCAGAAGAAGGAGGAGGGTCGACTTTGATGACTTGGCCGAGGCCACCCAAGGGAACGATGAACCGGATACTGAATGGGTCGTCTGGCCCTTCCCTGGCTAGTAAATAGACATTACGCACAGGGAAAGGCTGCGCTACCCATCCTAGCGAGCCGATGAACTTCTGCACGTCCTCCTTGGTGCAGAATTGGCCGAGGGAAAGGTGTGGCGTGAACCGTCCCCCAAATGAAGCCGTCAGATCGTTGCAGTGTGGGAGCGAGGATTGGCAAGCGGTTTGCAACTGGACGATGCCAGGATGGGGCGTTGGGCGAAGGTCTTTCCCGCTCACATTTGCGGCGGTTCCTGCTGCAGCTGCTGCTGCCGAGGTTTGCGGAGCCAGCCAGGCCGTGCAAGAGGACTTGCCGTGCTCGAAGAACCCCACGCGGGCCATGGTGCAGTCATCCTCCGGGGCAAACGACATCAAGGCCTGATGCAAGACTTCTGCCGCCGCCTCGAATTCAGCTTCGGGCACGAAGGGGTAGAGGATATTGACGTGTGGTGGCCAGCGTTTGAAGTGCTTGTCGTGCGTCCGTCTGGTTGCTTGGATAGCGGAGTAGAGTGGAGACTGGGCATCGGGAAGTAGGGCGAGGGCAGATTGATGAACCTTGCGCCCGGAGAATGGGGGTGGGGAAGAGCCCTCCGCTGCAGTCGAGAATGAGGACATGCGGAGAAGCGTGCTGGTGATGGCAGGACGGGCTCGGATGAAGGGTCGATGCTGAAAGGCGCCGCAAGCGAGGGCCAAGACTGTGTGGAGGGCAGCCGTCGTAATGATGAGGCTGCTGACTCGAGGACGATTTATAAGAAGGACGGCAGACTTTCCAGGGCCTGGCAGCAGCATGCAGGAGGCGGATGTCGACCCGCTTGTGCCTGTTGGGGTGGATCAGGGAGGGGGTTTGTGACAGTGGCGTGTCTGTGGTCTTTTTGGTGTTGTTGTTGTTGTTGTCTTTTTGGTGTGGCGACCCAAGCCAACCTCCCCACCCCCACCATAAGCACGAAGAAAATACACCTCTTCGACAGCATTTGCACTAGGTGTCCACCTTGAAATTGTCATCAATAAGGGATTTTGAGCTCCTGCATGTATATATTTCCCCCCTTCCCTGTCCAAGACGACAAGGCTGCCTATCTGGACGTCTCTACTGCGCACTCACATGGGCCGTCTCCAAGAAGGAAACCCAGTAGTAGTAGTAGTAGTAGTAGTTAACCCACTCAACATTTTCTTTTGGTACAAAAAGTTTCTTTCATTTTGTCTGCGTTATTTTGTTGTTTGTTTCTTTTTTTCATCTTTTCCTTTTCAGAGGTGGTTCTCCCGTGTGTCTTGCGTGCGATGATTTATCCTGCGATAATACTTTTTGTTATTTGTTCCCTTGTCACGCACTCCGGTCTTCCTTTACCTCGTCATGTTGTTCCCACCATTACCTAATTTACTTCATCTCGTGAAACACATCATACATTCTTCCTGCCGCGTACCCCCCTCCCGACAGCGTGGACCGGGCCAGCTTGTCGTCATGCGCCTGTGCCCCCAGCTCCTTCTCCTGCTTCTTCTGTCGCTTTTGCTCCTCAATCTCCGTGCGCAACCACTTCTCGGCAATCCGCAATAACGGCCCCGGGTCCCCGGCCTTGCGCAGCTCCTGGTAGTGGTCCAGCTCCTCCAACTTGCCCTGCCAGCCCGTCTTGCCCTGGTTGGTCATAAAGTGCAAGTGGGAAGGCCAGTCGTCGAGGCCATCGAAAATGTGCGTGGCGTACAACACGGTCGCCCCCCGCTCCTCCGTCTCTTTCCGCAACCACCGCAGCAGGTCCTGGCGCACCACCACGTCCAAGGACACGGTCACCTCGTCCAGCAGCAGAATGTCAAACGGCCGGACCAAGCCCAAGAACAACTGGACACGTCGTCGTTGCCCGTCCGAGACGCGGTTCATCCTCCACTCGGGGTCAATCCCCAGCAACTCCAACAGCTCATTCCGTCGCTCCGGGTGCTGGCTCTGCAACTTGCTCATCATGCCCGTCACGGGGATGTCCGCCTGCAAGGGCACCCCGTAGCCGGCAAAGGCCACGGTGCGCATGCCCCAGTCCGTGTCCATGTAGGCGCGAATCAGGTTCAGCTTCGTGTCGCGGAAGGCGTGCATGCCCAGCACAGTCACCGCCTCGTCGGGCTTGGTCAAGTGCCGCCCGCCCAGGATACGGAGCAACGTGCTCTTGCCGGCGCCGTTGGCGCCAATGAGGAGGCAGCTGTGGAGGTGGGGAGGGGTGGGGGAAAAGGGAGGAATGTGAGTATTCACTGGACAGGTCGGACATACACAACACAACACACACACCACGGTCACGACACAGACAAGTTGTGTAATGGAATCCGTGCAAGCGGAGCGACAATGCCTACGCGAGCACGGAGGAGAGTCCTGACCACTTTCCCCCCAAAAAGTGGGTGGTAGCAAGGGAGTGACGTATTGCGTCATTCGAGAAGTGGACACGCAAAAAAAAGAAGCACCAACCCTACGCCCCTCTCCACTCCATCCTCGTGCGTACCGGCTGCCCTTCTTGAGACGCATGTTGATGCCCTTTAATACCTGTGGTTGGGGGGAGGAAGCGGGTACGGGGACGCGGTGAGACAGGCGGCAGGCGGCATGCCTCAAGTCTGTCCAACCACCACGCACGTGCCGATTCCCGGGCCGAGCTAAAGCCCCCTTGACTGCCCCTTGTGCCTTACCTGGCGATCCCCGTAGCTGAAGTTGAGGTCGCGGATGAGCACGGCATCGTCGGGCAGGAAAGGTCCCGCCACGTCCTCCTCCGGCTTGAGCTGCGTGGTGGTGTTGGTGGCCATCATTTCTTGCTTCTTTTGCGCGGCGCTGTGACGTGGGATGAGTGGGCGGACGAGAATGTGAGACCAAGGTTTGGGGTTGAGCGGTACAACACCGGCGCTGCAAAGACAAAGAGTCAAAGTCCCAACCTTGTGCTTTAAAAAGGATCAAAACATACGCGGGTCCTGGTGTAATGGGGCAACAAGAGGAGGAGCCTGACGCACAGACGACACACGGAAGCTCGGGCGTGGCGATGATGATGATCCCAGCAACGCACGGAAACGGATGATGACATGCCCCCTTGACAACAAGCCCTCACAATCAAGCTCCCAATCCACTACCACCACATCAAACACAGGCAAGGCAAGCCAGCCCACAAGCTGAACGAAGCGCCTTACCCTTTACGCGCAAGTCGGACGGCGTGATAATGTATGCCGACGCATTCTTTCACGCCCCGCAGGCCGTTCCAAAGCCCTCACGCTATGTACACCATCACTCACTACCACAGGCATCCGATACAAGTTTCAGCACAGCTCCAAGTGTCCAAGACCTAGGGGCGTTGGGGCGTGCGCTTGGTCTGGTCCAGTTCGACAAGCTCTCACAATCAAGCTCCCCATCCACCACATCAACCACAGGCAAGGCAAGCCCGCCCGCAAGCTGAACGAAGCGCCTCACGCTCTACGCGCAAGTCGGACGGCTCATCAATAGGCTCGACTTGACGCAACTTCCAACCAAGGGCGTATTCCTTCCGCGGCCACACGAGCATATCGATCAAGTACATCTGCCTGCCCACCTCTTTGACCTTTGGCCTGCGCCTCGTATCGCGGCAGCGTTTCGAAAGGAAGGGATGTCGCACGACTTGTTGATCAAGGTAAGGAGCCTGTGGGGGGGCGGGGGCATGGGGAACGTGAACGGGGGAGCCGGGGAGGGGTGAGCGTTCCTAGCTTCACTTTGGAAGGTCATGTCTTGACTGCTCGCATGCTGATGGTGATCCCAAGAGCCGGTAGTGCTGCAGACCCCGACGGGAGCACCCGTCATAATGTTGCCGCCGTGGACTCACCATTCCGTTCCCTTCCCCATCCCATAACCCTCCACCCACCCTTCCCGCAGCTGATCGTCATCGGCAACACCAGCGTGGGCAAGAGCTGCCTGCTTCTCCAATTCACGGATAAGCGCTTCCTGCCGTTGCACAACAGCACGATTGGGGTGGAATTTGGGAGTAAGCTGGTGACAGTCCAAGACAACGTTAAGGTGAAGCTACAGATTTGGGACACGGCGGGCCAAGAGACTTTTCGGAGCATCACTAGGAGTTATTACCGGGGGGCGATTGGTGCCCTTCTGGTGTACGACATCACAAGGCGGGACTCGTAAGTGTTGAGAGAGATGTTGTTGGGAAGTGGTGGCTCGCATCCTTGCTCTTTGGCCTTGCTTTTTGTTCTTCTTCTCAATTCTTTGGTCGTCTCGCTTGTCCATCTCTTTTTTCCTTGCTCTCGCATACTGGTACTGGCACATATGACATTCCGTCTTTCGATTTCCGTTCCTCTTCATTCGTTCACCTACAGCACCCTCACCACATTTCCTCCCTCCCTCCCTCCCTCCCTCCCTCCTCCCCTCCCCTTAAACAGCTTCATCCACGTCGAACGCTGGCTGTCCGAGCTCCGGGAAAACGCCAGCAGCTGCGGCGACAAGATGGTCATCATGCTCGTCGGGAACAAATGCGACCGGGAGAACCGTCGGGCCGTCTCCACGGAAGAAGGCGAGGCGTTCGCACGTGAACATGGCTTGTTGTTTATCGAGACGTCGGCCAAGACGAGGGTGAATGTGGATCAGGCCTTCACGCGAGTCGCCGAGGCCGTGTACGAAAAAATCGAGACGGGCGTGATTGACCCCGCGGATGAGAGCGTGGGGATTCGGTTCATGCAAAGAGGTGGAGGGAGTGCGGGAGGGGGAGGAGGGAAGGTGGCGGTGGGTGGGCGGGGAGGAGCGGAGGCTGCCAAGGGGGGATGCGCGTGTTGAGTCAAGTGATGGGAGGGGAGGAAGAGGAGTGTGTCAGTAGATATAAGGATGTATAGGGTTTTGATGTTTGAAGCTGGTTGAAGAGCTGGTGGGATGGAAGAGTGGTGGGGAGGAAGTTGAGGAAAGCGATGCGAGAAGGAGGGAGATGGAGAGAAAGAGGAAGAGCAAATGAGTGCGGATAGAATAATGACCCCAGCTGGTGACCTTTAGCTTGGCGGGCTAAAATGAAGGAGGAGAGAGAGAAAGATAGAGACTGAAAGCAGCGTTTTTGTATATGAGAGCGAAGAAAGAAAGTCATAAATTCATTTTAGAACAGAACGAGAACATACCAGCGCTCAACAAACGCAGCTCTTTTTTTCCCTTCATTGCTTTCTTCCACAGGTTGTTTACATCTTCTTTCTTTGAAATCACATTTTTTCTCCTCCTTCTCCACACGCATGCCTCCTCTTTCTCACGTCGTCTTCGTTGCCCCCGCGGCACCCTCTCCTTCCCCGCCCGAGGTATCTCCATCGGGTCCCTACCCTTCTCCATCACCTCCACCTTGACCACATGCTTCCCCGGCAGCATCACCAACCCCAAATTCCTCACCTGCTGCCTCTCCACACTCCCTTCCGCCCCTGCCTTTTCCCTAACCACCCTCCGTTCCGCCGCCCCCTGCAAGATGAAATTCAAATGTTCATCCAAACACTGATACTGGCCCGTCACTACCCTCCCATCCGACATCGTCACACGCAACGTGCTTTGAAGTAATCCCCTTAGGGTCGCCTTGGCTTGCAGTCCTGCTTTGGCGGCTGCGATGGCCGAGGCGGCGGCGGCGTGCTCTGTCATTTATCTCTGTGAGGGAGGGAGTCCCACTGGGTGAGTTTGGGTGGGGGGAGGTTGGGGAGGGAGGAGGGCCCAAGGTTAGGGCTATTCATGCTTCTCATGTATCTTGCAATTTTGGCAAATCCCAATTGGCGGCTTATTTGTGCCAAGTGAAGCCCAACGCTTTGATCCTCTCTCGGGTCGCCTCGCAGTCCCCTCGTTTTCGAAAGCGGACAAAAATCCAACAGCGCCTTGTGAGCTTGTATATAAACACATTTGCACAACAGTAATTCGAGCGACACCCCCTCCAGCGCTCCCTCGAACCCTCACTGCTGCAGCTGTGTGACTGGTCCCCTCCCCCGGCTTGCGCATAGAACAAAGCAGCGCCCCTACCCGCCACTGATGGGCGGGATCAACGCCACCTCATCCCCCGCCTGCACCGTCAACGTGGCTTCCGAGTCCGCGCTCACGTACTCCATGTTCAAGGCCAGCGTCACGTCGGCAATGATGGGGCTGAGGCCCGGGAATGTCTTGGCCAGGTACGCCCGCACGTCCCCCAGCCGCAGCACCCCGTCTCCATCGGCCGCAGGCAATACGTCCGCCACGACTTGCTGCACGCCACCCGCCAGCTCCCGGGCCGCGGCAAAGAAGAGGATTTTGATGGAGGGCATTTTGTACGATGCGGTTGTGTGGTGGTGTGGTGGAGGTGGGCTGAGTTTGGTTGAGATGGAGAGTAGCCGAACTCGTAGAGCGGATGATGGTGGTGGTGCAGTTGCTTGCTTGCAAAGGGCGTGGCAGTAGCGTCCCAGGCACAAGGACAGCTGCAAGCTTGTCGATCTGTGGTGGTGTGTGTGGGGCAGGCGACGTGGTGAGTCTGAGTCGCATGCCCTGGTTTGCTTCGGCGTGGTGGAGGAGGAATGAATATCGGTGGCGTTGCGGCCTACGCCCCTCTCTACCCTATCCACCACACTACACAAAGCTCACTCACGCTCCTACCATCCACCCCACCTACACAATACACAGGCGACGGCATTCATCGAGACTGAGTTAATCCCATCGCAAGCTGAGACTGCGTCGTCTAGGATAGAGGCTCCCATCCCGCCGCTGCACCAGCATCCTCATCAGCTGCTGCCGCTTACGTGGCGCTTGCTTGGATCTCGCCCCGCCTCTGCATAAACCTAAATGGTGTACGACATTGCGCGGCTGGCGCCGCCCGAGTCCTTGGCGCGGCCGCGGAAAGAAGTGGCCTTGCTAGGCGCCACGGGCTTGCGCTTTATTAATGGGGTCTCCTCCTCCTACGACAAGACCTTTCCAGCCGCGCTCGCAGGGGTGATGGCCGAGGCTGATTTCGTGGAGGCGGTGGGGCGCGTCAACAATGTCTTGGTCATGTACTGGCCTTGCCACATGTGTTTTTTCTGCGGCTACGTGCTGAGCCCGGTCACGTTGGGGCTATCGTTTGGCTGTCCCAACTTATGTATCCAGGAAGCGGAGAATTATGCGCGACGAGAGCTGGAGTACCTGAATCATTCGGAGGCCTTTCGGAATGCTGGCATGGTCTGGGGGTTGCGCAAGGCTTTTCTGCAGTCGTGGCTGGTGGTGGAATTGCCTTTGTCAGAAGAGGAGAAGCAGCAACAGCAGGAGCAGCACGTCCCCCTAGCCTCGTGAAAGAGAGGAGAGGAGACTTTTAGGTCTACTGTGCAGCAGCAATGTCTGTATTAATTTTTGTGTGGGGAAGGATGCTGCCCGCCCGCCTAGCGATTGGAACGAACGTGAAAAAAGAGGAGGAGCATCGGTGCTCAGCGCGCGCACGTAGCTGTAGCCGCCAACACAACGAACTGGAGTAACGAGACAAGCCGCGCTCACCACCACCTCTACCACCCCACACCCACCCACACACACCAGACAGTTATATATCCTGCCACGGCCACCTTCAAGTATGAACGAAAAAATCTGCTTCTACCCCTCCGATGCCGCCGCCACCACCACCGTCCCCGCCCCGCCAGCCGGTGCCGGACGAGCCCAGCCTTTGGGGATGGTGGAAGCGCCCCGACTCCTGATGAATGGGATTGAGCTCTCCATTCATACATGCACCAGGTCCATGGTCAGGGAGGTTAGGTACATTTTCCCTTATTTGTCATTGAGCAGCACGAGTTGTGCGAACAGCAGTGGGGATAAGGCCAGGGTGCCCGCCGAGCCGCGTGAGTTTGCTGCTGCTGTTGCTGCTACTGGCGCTATTCCCAGCACTGAAACTGACGTCGCCAGCGAGCAGAAGAAGGAGGAATAGGGAGAAAAGAAGGAAAAGCTGCCTTATCCTCCCGACCATCCAAAAATCCCGGGTGGTCACCGTGCGGTTCGGCGTGGAGGTGGAGGAGGAGAAAGACCGGTGCCTTGAGTACTTTGCCGATTTCGCCCGCCCTCTCTGCGAATTCCTACGCAGCCAGGGGCATTGGGCGGATTACATTGACCCTAGCTCGGGCCTGCCTGTGATGACGCCGCATTGCACTCGGCCTTATAGTGAAGTCGCGGGGTTTGAACACCTTCTGATATATAAAACACAAAACGCCGGGTGTTGTTGTAAAATTCTGTTGCACCCTCGCTGGGGCTCGAGTTGTTATCCTGCTACTACTTTTACGACCGCCCCTTTGAAGAAGGTCCAGGCGGCGATCAAGGTGGTTGAGAAGGGGGAGGGAGGGAGGGATGATGGTGCCGGCGGCGATGTTGATGGATTGAAGTGAGAGTGAGGGGGGGATAGAAGAGTTTGGAGTGGAGGTGGGCAGAGTAGACGATTTTTGTCTTTTTGATGATGATAAGGAGGCAGAGTGATATGGGAGGTAGAGCGAAGGAAAGATGAAGGGGAAGAATCGCTTTTCTCTCTGCTCCTTCGAAGGGGGGAAAAAGCGGAATAGAATTTTGATTGATATATAGGAGGCAAGAAGGAGAGAGAAAACACGTTTTGATCATGAAACCGGGGCCGACGACGTTGCTAATGAGGAGGAGGAGAACGACGGCGGTGAGCGTGAGTGGTGGGTGGGGACGGGATGGGGTGATAGAGAAACCCGGCGCACTGTGTGTACTAGTAGTATGCATTTATACAAAGTAGAGCCATCGTAGAGAAAGCGATTTACAACGAGTTAAAAAGAAGCAAAAACAAAATGAACTATAATATTACTCTTGGTTGTGTTAAGCTGTGAAAGCAAGGATTAAACACTTCTCTCGAAATAGAAAGAGCGAAGAATAAAAAGGGAATCTAAGGACACCACGTAGCCATGCTTTCCTTCTTTTCTGCGATCAAAGGGAGTCTATCACATCATCTCTCTCTTCAATTCATCCATCTAGCCTTAAGGCGCCAAAAAAGGGGAGGAAAAGACGCTTGCGCGGCATGCTTTGATTGGTTGCTTGATGTTTTGGGGGGGGGGACACGTAAATAAACAATCGTTGCCTTCCTCCTGCCCCCTATCCCCGCCCTCCCTCCGTCCTCCCCTCCTCCGCCTTCTTCCCATCTCGCGCGCACACACACGAGCAGTAGGCGGCCGCAAGCACCTCTAAAAGACTCGGAACTGCTTCTTGATGGAGAGCGCCGAGTTGATGGCGGGCTCGTGCATGAGGACGTTGAATCGGACCGTCTTGCTCAAGGGGCGGCACTGGCCCACCGTCACGATGTCCCCCTCCTTGATCTGCGGGAAGGCGGGCGACCAGTGGGCGGCCAGGTTCTTGTGTCGCTTCTCGAACCGCTTGTACTTGGAGACCCAGTGCAGGTAGTCCCGGCGGATGATGAGGGTGCGGGTCATCTTGGTGGAGAGGACAATGCCCTTGAGGATACGCCCGCGGATGGAGACGGTGCCGGTGAACGGGCACTTCTTGTCCACGTAGGTCCCGGTCTTGGCCTCCTTGGGGGTCTTGAAGCCTAGGCCGATCTCCTTCGTCCAGCGGGCACCCTGTTGGTGGTGGGAGGGAGGGAGAGAGAAAAGAAAGGAGCGTGAGTCATTGCTCAATAATTGGTATACCACACAAACGACAGCCCTCATGCGTGCTGATCCCAATGTCACTGTCAAGCTGCGCCACACTCATATCTCGTGGTTGCGTGTCTCCGCCCCAACAGGTCCTCCCTCCCTCCCTCCTCCCTTCCTCGCTGCTCTCCTCTCACGTACATGCTTGGCACGGTTGGAGCCCTCCTTGCGGGAAGCGGTCTTGCCGAACATGAAGACGCCCTTCTGCACTTGGTAAGCCTTCTCATGCTGGTCAGCCTCCTTGTAGGCGCCGCGCTTGACGCCCTTTTCAGCAACCATGATGGATGCCTGTGAGATGGTGGAGGAGGGAGGGGTGGGATGATGAGAAGGAGGGAGTTGATTGCAAGCCAGGCACAATTAGTTCAGGCGCACTAGGGTCGATCACAGCCACTCGATCTGCCTAGGCACACGTGGTGCTGATGCCAGGGTGGTGGGAGTGTGTGGGCGTGGTCCTGGTGGCAGGCAAAGGAGGGCGGGTCATGATGCATGCCTCCTCTCCTTCGCCGCACACCATCACCATCGAACCCCTTTCCACCGCCAGCCACCCAGGAGAGGGGAAGCAGGCCATAGGTGTTGTTTTGCACTGAACGTAGTCGATTATGGTGTGGGTAAGGCGTGGTGGTGGTCAGAGGGGGATAGGACGCGAAGCAATGCCTTCCGAAGAAGAATGCCTCGAGGCTTGTGTGGATGGTGGTTGTGTGGACGGGGGAGACGACAGAGAGTGGATGATGAGGCTTTGCGACCTCGAGCGAGGATACCGCCCCCCCCTGCTAATGTGTTGCATGAGCTCCTCGCCTCGCGTGGTGCCTCTGTCTATGGTCGTAGCCAGTGCTTTTGTGTGGTTAAACGAGGGCGTGCGGGGACACTCCCAGCCATTCAAATTGAAAAACCTCCTGACCCCTCTATCTCTCCCTCCTTATCTCTCCCATCCACAGCAACACACACAACAATGCCGACCTCCTGATCCCCACAAGCCCTCACCATACCCCACCCTCCCCTCCTTCCTCCCTTCACACCACACAGCACCAAATGCCGGGCCCTGGACCTCCTGGTGCAGCAGCAGCAGCAGGCGTCGTCGTTGCCGGGCCTCCTTTGCCGCATCCTGCGTTTGTGCCCAAGACCATTTGTGTGGCAGGCACATACGATGGTGGCATAGTAGGATGGGAAGTCCAGCGTGGGGCAAAGGACGCGGTGGGGCAAGCAAAACGTGCGGCGCTCAAGATGGTACGTAAGCCCTTGGGAGTATGGTATTTGTGTCCATGTGCTTTCTGTTTGTGCCATAGCCTTTTGTTTGTGCCAGGGCCTTCTGAGTAATGGTAGTAGCTATGTCTCCATCCCCTCTTCTCTACGAAATTCTTACCACTAAACCCCCCCCCCCCCCCCCCCCCCCCCCCCCCCCCCCCCCCCCCCCCCCCCCCCCCCCCCCCCCCCCCCCCCCCCCCCCCCCCCCCC
>Ga0209491_10001162_pt1 | contig 52021 bp, 51 predicted proteins | sample BON02_FD_187213 | JGI IMG/M metagenome (GOLD analysis project Ga0209491, IMG submission 187213) | Freshwater microbial communities from Lake Bonney liftoff mats and glacier meltwater in Antarctica - BON-02 (SPAdes) (version 2) | ecosystem: Environmental > Aquatic > Freshwater > Ice > Glacier...
GCCAGCCCAGGCCACTGCGAGAGCGATCAAGAACGGCGCGGCCACCGAGAACACTTCGTTAATCGCGGTGCCCCCGTCGTGGTTGCGCCGACCAATCGCCACAAACGCCAGCACGCTGACGACGTCGAGCACCGCGGCGCGCGTAACAACAGTGCGCCCGACTGATGTTTCTTGCACGATGACCGGTTGAACTGAACTCACTTTATTCTGAGTCGTAATATTCGCGGCCGAGATGCGTGATCTGGTCTTCGCCCATCATCCAACGCAGTGTGTTCTTCAATTTCGTCAATTGAATGAACAGGTCGTGCTCGGCGTACAGGCCCGGCGCCACCTGTGGGCTCTTGTAGTAGAACGACAGCCACTCTTGAATGCCGCCGAGACCGGCGCGCTGGGCGAGGTCGCTAAACAGCACCAAGTCGAGGGCGAGCGGCGCGGCCAAGATCGAGTCGCGGCACAAGAAGTCGATCTTGATCTGCATCGGGTAACCGAGCCAACCGAAGATGTCGATGTTGTCCCAGCCCTCCTTGTTGTCGCCGCGCGGCGGGTAGTAGTTGATGCTGACCTTGTGAAAGACATTGCCGTACAGGTCTGGGTTCTTAGATGGCTCGAGAATGTCTTCGAGCACGCCGAGCTTCGATTCTTCTTTCGTCTTGAAGTTTTCTGGTGCGTCGAGAACTTCGCCGTCACGGTTGCCGAGAATGTTGGTGCTGTACCAACCCGACAGGCCCAGTTGGCGAGCCTTCAGCATCGGCGCGATCACGGTCTTTATCAGGGTCTGCCCGGTCTTAAAGTCTTTGCCGCTGATGGGGATGTTGTGCTCGGTCGCGTACTTGCGCAATACGGGCGTGTCAACCGCGAGGTTCGGTGCGCCGTTGGCGAACGGTACGCCTTCTAAAAGCGACGCGTACGCATACAACATGGCAGGCGAGATCATCTCGTCGTTGGCATCAATGGCCTTCTCGAACGACTCAACGTCTTGGTGCTGCGGCCCTGGCTCGATGAATACCTCGGTGCTCGCACACCAGATCATCACCAGCCGGTCAACCTTTTTTTCGTCTTTAAAGCGGTTGATGTCCTCGCGAATCGAATTGAGCATCGCCCGCTTGCCAATTTCGCCCATGGTGTGTTCGCCGGTCAGGTTGCGCGCGTACTTGCGTTCAAACGCTGCCTTCATCGGGCGAATATCGCGCAGTACATCCGAGATTGCCTCGATGTGCTTGCCGCCCTCTAATACTCCGGCGCGGGACGCGGCCACGTAGGCGTCGTCGGGGTACACGTCCCACGCGCCCCACACGATGTCGTCGAGTGATGCCAGCGGGACGAAATCTTTTACGAGCGGGCTGCGGTTGTCGGTTCGCTTGCCGAGGCGGATCGTGCCCATCTGGGTAAGCGAGCCGATCGGCAAACCTTGGCCGCGCTTGACAAGCTCGACGCCAGCAATAAGCGTTGATGAAACCGCACCGAGACCGACTATCAGCACGCCGAGGCGGCCAGTTGCGGGTGCGATGGTTGGTGATTTTGTGGTCATTGGTTCTCCTGAAGAACGAGGCTTTATAAGGCTACGCCCCAAGCGCCGCCAAACTGTCAATCTGAATTTTTTCCGCGCCGCGAGCCCCAATTCCAGTGGTTAGTTCAGCCCGCAGTAGTACGAGCATCTGCGCACGCGTGGCGCCTCGCGTAAGGCCCTGCACGCGATGCAGGTGGTCCCACATTTCAAAGGATGTAACGGCCTCGATGCGCGATACACGGTGGTGTGGTTCGTCTAGCAGTAGCAGCTCTTCTCTGAATGTCTGCTGTATCTGTGCGACCATCTCCGCGCGCAGTTGGTGCAACCTGGCGCGAATTGTTTCTGACTCGCGTACGGCGACACCAGACCTAATGCTGTTGCGCAACGGTGCCGCGCGCGAATAGAGATCGTCGCGCATCGCAATTAATTCGACGGCTTTGTCATCCGTTTTGCGTTGACAGTCGAGCACTACCAGCAACGGCATGACGAGCAGTGTCTGTCGACGGACTACCTCTGCGTACAGGCTCCCCATAGTTTCAAAGTGCACAAATATCGTGCGCGCCGAAACATGCGCACGTTTGGCCACCTCTAAGGCCGTGGGTTCAATGTGGCCTTCCTCGATCAGTTCCGTCATCGATGCCGCAATTGCGTCGTGGGTGCGGGTCGCGCGTACATTGCGACCGTCGCCGCTAGCCCCCGAAGTAGTGGTCACGATGCAGTACTTATGTGAGTGTCCAATGTTTGGTACATGTCAGAAATTTGCAGACGCAATGCAAATGTTAATGATTATTTGTTACTAGTCAAGACAAATAATGTGTGTTTATTTGTATGGGGCATAAATGCCACTTAACCGCAAGTGCATCTAAACCGACAGCAGACCCGATTGCCCGTTATCTGGTCAATAAATCACTTCGTAAATGACACGATTGAGATATGAAGAAATGCGAATTGCCAGTTAAAACCCACGAATTGCCCTTGCGCGAGGTCACGAAATATTTCTACGGTCACACTCATGTTTCGTCGCACCATCGTCTTGCTGATCTCGTTGGCGGTGCTGGTCTCGTATTTCGATGGTCGACTCGTTCGCGCAGACTTTTCGGCCGGCATCGTCGCCTCGGTATCTGGCGACGCAACGTTCGTCATGGCGCGCTCGCGCTACATCGATACCGGCGACGCGTTCACTTGCGTGATCCTTGACGACGCCTCTGTCAAATGTTTTGGCCTCGGCGCCGACGGTCAGCTCGGCTCGGGCAGCACCGCCAACATTGGCGACGGTGTCGGCGCTTCGGTTTCATCCTCGGCGGCAATTGCGCTCGGGTCGGGGCGGTCGACCCGAGCCATTGTCACGGGCGCGGCGCATGCCTGTGCGTTGCTCGATGACTCGACTGTTAAGTGTTGGGGCTCAGGCGTCTATGGCCGACTCGGTTATGGCGATACGACTTCGCGAGGCACGACCTCGGCGTCGATGGGCGATTCGCTAGCAGCCGTCGATCTCGGTCTCGGTCGGACCGCAACAGCCATCACCGCCGGCGCGCAACACACCTGCGCGTTGCTCGACAATGCGACGATCAAGTGTTGGGGTCGCGGGGCAGGCGGTCAACTTGGTTACGGCGATACCCGAACTCGCGGTGACGAGCCCAGCGAGATGGGTGACTCTCTGGCGGCGATTGTGCTCGGGTCTGGGCGGACAGCCCGAGCCGTCGCCGCCGGAGGCAACACCACTTGCGCGTTGCTCGACGACTTCACGGTTAAGTGTTGGGGCGACAACTCGTCTGGCCAACTCGGTCAGGGCAACCTCGTTGGCATCGGTGATGGTGCCGGCGTTTCGGTTGCTGCGGCGGCGGCGATTGCGCTCGGGTCGGGGCGGTCGGCCCGAGCCATCGCTGTTGGCGATTTGCATGTCTGTGTGGTGTTGGATAACGGTTTTATTAAATGCTTTGGTGCGGGATCGAATGGACGACTTGGTTCAGGCGACACGGTCGATATAGGAGATGAGTCTGGCGAGATGGGCGACTCGCTGCCCGTTGTCTCACTAGGAACTGGACGAACCGCGATTTCGATAACGGCTGGCAGTCTTCATTCTTGTTCACTATTAGATAACTACGTACTCAAGTGTTGGGGAGATGGCGTTGACGGCAAACTCGGCTATGGCAGTCAAGCGACCCTGGGCGACACATCTGCCGAGATGGGCGACTCGCTACTAGCCGTCAACCTCGGCACCGATCGCAGCGTGCGCGCAGTGGTCGCGGGCCTCGCCCACACCTGCGCGATTTTAGAAAACGACACCGTCAAGTGTTGGGGCAGTGGCATCAACGGCCGCCGCGGTTCTAATTCAACACTCAAGGCGGGAACCACCTCGGCAACGGTCGGCGACAACTTGCCAGTCGTCGCCCTCGGCACTTCGCGTCTAGCCAACGCGCTCACTGAACCTGGTAGACCGACCGCCGTCACGGCAACCTCGGGCGACGCTCAGGCAACCTTAAGTTGGGTTGCGCCCGCGATAACGGGTGGCTCGGCAATCACCGATTACATAGTTCAGTACTCGAGCAACTCTGGTTCGTCGTGGTCGGAATTCTTAGACGGCGTTTCATCTGACGCCAGCGCCACGGTTACGGGCCTGGCCAATTCATCGTCGTACCTGTTTCGTGTCAGCGCGCTCAACGTCGTCGCCACTGGCGCGGTTTCGGAGTCGTCGTCGGCGGTAACTCCCGTCGCGACTACTACTACTACTACTACTACGACAACGACTACGACAACGACTGTCGCTACAACATCGACCGTCGCGACTTCGAGTACTCAAGCACCGAACACGACTACAACCTCGACCGTCGCGACTGCGAGTACTCAAGCACCGAACACGACTACGAGTACTCAAGTACCGACAACAACTACAACACCAGTCTCTGGAGAACCGGTTGCAGCACGAGTCATCCCCACTCTCGTGCTGCAACCCTTCGCCCCATACGTCACCGCGCTATCAACGCAACAGCAACAACGCCTGACCAAGTTCAACCGCTTGCTGCGCCGCGGCGACACCGTTACCTGCGTTGGTTACGCGGGCACGGGGCCGCTGAAATTGATCAGCGTGCTGAGCGTTAAGCGCGCCGAGTCGGTGTGCGGGTTCATCGCCAAACGGGTGCGGGGCATCACCACCAAGGTCGACAGCCGTATACCCAGCCAGCTCAGTAGCAGTGCCGTCAGCAACCAGTCAGCCAGCAAGACCCTGGCCGCATTGCCAATAGACCTCTCGCGGCGGGTGATCGTCGTGGCCACCCCCGGCCGTCACCCGCTTCAGACCCGATAAGAGATCAGAAAATATTCGCCCCGCGCGGTTGCCGAAGTGCCTCGGCGCTGACACACTGAAAGAGATGACAAACAAGGCCACCTATAGCGCAGTCGTAGTAGTAATTCTGTAGGCGCACCGGCGTTTGCCGCGTGTGCCCAAAGCCTCCCAACAGGGGGGCTTTTTTGTTCCCCAAAAACATTTTACAACAAGTCGAAATTAGAGAAAAGAGAGCAACATGAGCCACAGAGATGCAAAACACAACGATGAACTGACTGGCGCGCAGGCGCTGATTAAGTCACTCGAGATGTCGAGCGTAGATGTGATGTTCGGTCTGCCGGGCGGCTGCATCTTGCCTGCCTACGACCCGCTGATCGAGTCGACTATCCGCCACATCTTGGTGCGTCACGAACAGGGCGCGGGTCACATGGCCGAGGGTTACGCACACGTCACGGGTCGCCCCGGCGTGGCGATGGTGACGAGTGGTCCGGCAGCAACCAACATGGTCACTCCGTTGTGCGACGCGTATATGGATTCGATCCCGATGGTTTGCATCACCGGTCAGGTTCCGACATCGGCGATCGGCACCGACGCGTTCCAAGAGTGCGACACGGTCGGCATCACCCGCAGCGTTACCAAACATAACGAACTGATCATGTCGGCCGACGACCTCCCGATGGCAATCGCGCAGGCTTTTCACATCGCCACTACTGGTCGGCCCGGCCCCGTCTTGATCGACGTGCCGAAAGACGTTCTACAAAGCAAGATGAAGTGGTATTGGCCAACTGCCGACGAAATCGAAGACAGCCTGCCCGGCTACAAGCCGACCACCAAGGGGCACGCCCGCATGATCAAAGAAGCAGCGCAATTAATTTTGCGGTCCGAGAAGCCGCTTCTGTATGTCGGCGGCGGCGTGCTCAAGGCGCGCGCGGCAGAGGCGTTGCGCGAATTGGCCGAGCTCACGCAGATACCAGTCGTGACCACGCTGATGGCTCGCGGCGCCTTCCCCGACGATCACCCGTTGGCCTTGGGCATGCCCGGCATGCACGGCACGGCGACCGCGGTTACGGCGATGCAAAAGTCAGACCTGTTGATCGCGCTCGGCGCACGCTTCGACGACCGAGTTACCGGTCGCGTCAACGCATTCGCGCCAGACGCCAAGATCATTCACGTCGACGTCGACCCCGCCGAGCAGGGCAAGGTGCGCAAGCCAGATGTTCCGATCGTCGGCGACTGTCGCTTGGTCATCGAAGAGATGGTTAAGGCGATTAAGGATTTGCTTGCCAGCGGCGCGTTACAGGCCGATGTTGGCCCGTGGCGCAGTCGAGTCAGCGGTTGGAAAGAGCAGTTTCCGTTGGCCTATGACAAGAACGAGCCGGGTGGCGCGCTCAAGCCGCAGTTTTGCCTCGAAAAAATTCGTGATGCCGCACCAGATGGAACAATCTTGGTTTCGGGCGTTGGCCAGCATCAAATGTGGGCGAGCCAGTACTGGCAATTCAACGAGCCGTACACATGGGTCAACTCTGGCGGCCTCGGCACGATGGGTTTCTCGGTGCCAGCGGCGATCGGCGCCAAGGTTGGTCGCCCTGACAAAACCGTGTGGGCAATCGACGGAGACGGTTGCTTTCAGATGACCGCGCAAGAACTCGTTACCGCGTCGATCGAGCGGATTCCGATCAAGGTCGGCATTCTCAACAACTCAAATCTGGGCATGGTGCGCCAGTGGCAAGAGATGTTCTATGACAAGCGCTACAGCGAGGTCTATTTTCCTAAAGACATCCCGAACTTTGCCAAGTGGGCAGAGGCGATGGGTTGCGTCGGCATCCGCGTCGACGACGAGAGCGAAGTCGAGTCGGCAATCGACAAGGCGAACTCGATCAACGACCGTCCAGTTGTCGTTGACTTCTGCGTCGACTCTGATGAGAAAGTATTCCCGATGGTCGCCGTTGGTCAGAGCAACGACGACATCATTTTGCAACCTTCACAAAACGCACGCAGGGAGTTTCTGAGATGAAAAGTGACAACCCATACGGCACAGGAGTAACGCACCACATGCTGTCGGTGCTCGTGAAGAACCGCCCGGGTGTTCTGGCGCGCGTGACGTCGTTATTTGCGCGTCGCGGTTACAACATTTTCTCGCTGGCCGTCGCGCCAACCGAAGAGGATGACTACAGTCGCATCTCGATCGTTGTCGATGTTGAGTCGGCGCCGCTTGAGCAGATGGTCAAGCAGCTGTTCAAACTCGTTGATGTTGTGCGCATCTCTGAACTCGACCCCCGCAAGTCGGTTGAGCGCGAGTTGATGGTCGCCACCGTCAAGTCTGCAGCCGAGGAACGCGGCCAGATCGTCGAACTGGTGAACATCTTTGAGGGCAAGATCCTCTCTGTTGGCCCAGACGCCCTGACCGTGTCTCTAGACGGCAGCCCAGAAAAGTTGGACGATTTCTCAGAATTGCTGCGACAATATGGGATCATCGAATCGCAACGCACCGGTCGCGTGGCGCTTCCTAAACTCGATCGAATTGCACGTAAAAGTGCACCAAAAGGAAAGGCAAGCTAATGGCAGCAATTGTTTACTACGAGAAAGATGCCGACCCCGCAATTATCCGCTCAAAGAAAGTAGCCATCGTCGGTTACGGCTCACAGGGTCACGCTCATGCGTTGAACCTCAAAGAGTCTGGCGTCGACGTCGTCGTTGGTTTGCGCGACGGTTCGTCGTCGAAGGCCAAGGCCGAACTAGCTGGCTTGCGCGTGATGTCGATCGCCGACGCCACGAAGTACGCCGACGTGATCATGATTCTCGCCCCAGATACCGAGCAGAAGAAGATTTACGAAGAGAGCATTCAGCCAAACCTAGAAGAGGGCAAGGCGATTGCGTTTGCGCACGGTTTCAACATTCGCTTCAACCGCATTGAGGCGCCAAAGGGCGTCGATGTGATCATGATCGCGCCGAAGGGCCCTGGCCACTTGGTGCGTCGCACATACACAGAAGGCGGCGGCGTGCCGGCGTTGATCGCTGTCGAGCAAGACGCGACGGGCAAGGCCAAGGCGCTCGCGCTTTCGTACGCCGAAGCAATCGGTGGGGCTCGCGCAGGCGTGATCGAGACGACCTTCACCGAAGAAACCGAAACAGACTTGTTCGGTGAGCAAGTTGTTCTGTGCGGCGGTCTGACGTCATTGGTGCAGGCGGGTTTCGAAACTCTCGTCGAGGCCGGTTACCAGCCAGAGATGGCGTACTTCGAGTGCTTGCACGAAGTGAAGTTGATTGTCGACTTGATGTACGAAGAGGGCATTGCCGGCATGCGCTACTCAATTTCTGACACCGCCGAATACGGCGACGTCTCGCGCGGCCCACGCATCATCAACGCCGACACGAAGAAAGAAATGAAGAAGATCCTCGAAGAGATTCAGTCGGGTAAGTTCGCCGACGAGTGGATCGCCGAGAGCGAGAGCGGCCGCAAGCGCTTCTCCGAGTTGCAAAACGCGGGGCGCAATCATCCGATCGAAAAGGTCGGGGCTCAGTTGCGGGCCATGATGCCCTGGATCACCAAGGGTAAGCAGAAGGTCAGCGACGCCTCGGGCGGTTAATCCCCAATAGATTCAGCCCTTCTTAATCCCGAGTTGTTTGGTCAACAATTGTCCCCTAGGGTGCTGGCATGACTAATAGCAACTGGGGTTTCGAGACACGTCAGATTCACGCCGGCCAAGTGGCCGATCCAACTACTGGGGCGCGCGCGGTGCCGATCTATCAAACCACGAGTTACGTATTTCGCGACTCTCAGCACGCCCAGAACCTGTTCGGGCTGGCTGAGATCGGCAACATCTACACGAGGATCATGAACCCGACGCAGGGCGTCCTCGAGGCGCGCCTGAGTTCGCTCGAGGGCGGCACCGCGACTGCGGTTGGTTTGCCAGGCGCGCTCGCCGTGAGCAGCGGTCAGTCCGCCGAATTGCTCGCGATCCTCACGCTCGCCGAGGCTGGCTCGCACATTGTCGCCTCGCCGAGTTTGTACGGCGGCACCTACAACCTGTTTCACTACACCTTGCCCAAACTCGGCATCCAAGTTTCATTTGTCGAAGACCCTGATGATTTAGAGCAGTGGCGTGCAGCGGCCAAGCCAAATACCAAGGCGTTCTACGGCGAAGTGTTGGGCAACCCGCGTAACGACGTGCTCGACATCGAAGGCATCAGCAAAGTTGCTCACGAGGTGGGCGTGCCGCTAATCGTCGACAACACGGTGCCGACTCCGTACCTGATTCGCCCAATCGAATGGGGCGCCGACATCGTCGTGCACTCTCTCACCAAATTCATCGGCGGTCACGGCACCTCAATTGGCGGCGCAATTATTGACGGCGGCAAGTTCGATTTCGGCGCCAACGACAGGTTTCCAAACCTCACCGAGCCAGACCCGTCGTACCACGGTTTACCTTATTGGCCCGCACTCGGTCAGGGCGCTTACATCATCAAGGCCCGCGTGCAAATGTTGCGCGACATCGGCGCGGCGACGACGCCGTTTAACTCGTTCATGTTCCTGCAGGGCCTCGAAACCTTGTCGCTGCGCATGGAGCGCCACTTTGCCAACGCTCAAAAGGTGGGCGAATACTTGGCAGGTCACGAAGACGTCGAAGAGGTCTTCTACGCCGGCCTGCCAACCAGCAAATGGCACGCCCGCGCCAAGAAGTACGGCGGCGGAAAGGGCTACGGCTCGGTGCTCGCGTTCAACATCAAGGGCGGCCGTGCCGCTGGCCAGAAGTTTGTCGAGTCGCTCGAGCTACACAGTCACGTGGCCAACATTGGCGATGTGCGAAGCCTCGTGATTCACCCGGCCAGTACGACCCACAGCCAGCTGACCGAAGATGAGCAAAAGAGCACGGGTGTATTCCCTGGCCTGGTGCGCCTCTCGGTTGGCCTTGAGTCGATCGACGACATTCTCGCCGACCTTGACGTGGGATTCAAAGCCGCCAAGGCCTAGCAAGTGGCGGTTTTGGCCGCATAATTTACCCTGCGTTCACCTTGCTGTCAGGCTGGCTTTAGGTCGGCGGGCAAGGATTAGTGTTCGTGACCCTCGTCAGTTCTCCGAACCCTCCGCCGCAACGAGAACTGACCGTTACCTATCGCCTGGGCGACAAAATTTTTCGGGGGATTGTTACCGCCGGCGCACTGACGTCGCTTGCAATTCTGGGCCTAATCGGCATCTTTCTATTCGTTCGCGGCGGCGAGATTTTTAGAGACTTTGGGCTCAAATTTATTACTGGCAACGAGTGGACCGCCGGTAACGGTGACGGCACTGGCCGGGTGTTTTTCTCGATCGGGCCGATGCTGTTCGGCACGATCTTGACATCATTGATCGCTCTGATTATTGCCGTGCCGCTGGCTATCGGCGGCGCGCTGTTCATCGAATTCTACGCCAACCCAAAAATCAAGCGCGTGCTCGTGACATTGCTCGATCTCGCCGCCGCGATCCCGTCCCTAGTTTTCGGTCTGTGGGGCATCATGGTGTTCATGCAATACGGTGAAGGATGGGCGCGACTCCTGCACAACTATCTCGGATGGTTCCCATTATTTAAAGTCGAGATTGACATTTTCACGCGCAGCCCATTCATAGCTGGTTCGGTGCTCGCTGCGATGATAGTGCCGATCATCACTTCGGTTTCGCGCGAGGTTTATTCGCGCGTTCCGCGCGAACTCATTGACTCGTGCTATTCGCTTGGCAGCACGAAGTGGGGCGCGATGCGCACGGTCGTCCTGCCGTTCGGACGCAGTGGCGTTGTCGGCGGCGCGATGCTTGGCCTCGGGCGTGCGCTCGGCGAAACGGTTGCCGTCTACCTGCTGTTGAATCTCGTCTTCAAAATCAACTTCAATGTTCTCGAGTCAGAGGGCGGCAGCATCGCCTCGCTGATCGCCACCAAGTTCGGCGAGGCGACAGAGTACGAGATCAAGGGCCTGATGGCCGCCGGCCTCGTGTTGTTCTTGCTCACGATGTCGGTGAACATGGGCGCCACCTACATCGTCCAACGCGGCAACAAAGTCTCATGAACTCAATTTCTCAAATTCCAGACGCCGATATTCAGGTCGTCGTGCCGCAGCCGACGCAGCCGTGGAAGCCGACCCGCTCGCAGACTATTCGTCGCGGCTTGCGCCCGTTCGTGCTGGCTTTGGTTGCGTTGGCGATTGTGTTATTTACTGGATTCGCCGGCCCAGACGGATGGTTTATCGTCTTCGCTGGGCTTGTTTTCGCAGATGGTTTTGTCGTGCACCGTAAGGAAGGTCGCTTGAAACAGATTGACGGCCTGACCAAAATCTTGGTGACTGTTGGGGCGACGCTGGCTTTCGTGCCCTGGATGTCAATTTTCTGGAGCCTCGTGACCAAGGGTTTCAACGGCATCTACTTCGGTTTCTTTTTTAACGACATGCGGCTAACTACCCCCGACGACGAACTCAACCTTGGCGGCGCGGGCCACGCCATCGTCGGCTCATTAATAATGGTTCTGATCGCCACCGTAATCACGTTGCCGCTCGGGATCTTGAGCGGTGTGTACATCACAGAGGTCAGGGGCAAGTTCGCGGGTCTAGTTCGCTTCGTGTTGTTGTCGATGAGCGGCGTGCCCTCGATCGTCGCCGGTCTGTTTATCTACGCAACTTTCATCGTCTGGACGAAGTCTTTCAGCGGTATCGCGGGCGCGCTGGCGCTAGCGATCTTGATGTTGCCGACGGTGGCCCGCACGGCAGAAGAGGTGCTCAAGCTCGTGCCCGACGATCTGCGCTCGGCGAGTTACGCGCTCGGCTCGTCGCAGTGGCGAAGTTCGCTCATGGTCGTGCTGCCAACTGTGCGCAGCGGCCTGATTACCGCTGGCATCCTCGGCGTCGCCCGAGTGGTGGGTGAGACGGCGCCGCTGCTCTTGACGTCGCTCTCGAATACGGCCTTCAAGTTCAACCCGATGTCGGGGCCAATTGGCTCGATGCCGACGTATGTTTTTGGTCTGCTACAGATTGGCACCGAGTACGCGATCGCCCGAGCCTGGGCTGGCGCGCTCGTGATGATGCTGATCGTTCTCATATTGTTTTCTCTGGCCCGAATTTTGGGTGGCCAGGATCGCCGCTGATTTATGAACACCACTACGACAGGACACGAAATGAACCACTCCGTTTATAGTTCTTCAGTCACGCCCCAAAGTGGCGGCGTTGCCACCGCCGCCAAGTCGGGCATCGAGACGCGCGCTTTGCACGCCTGGTTCGGCACTCATCTCGTCTTGGCTGACATCAACCTGCACTTCCCCGAGCGCAGCGTGACCGGCCTGATCGGGCCGTCGGGTTGCGGCAAGTCGACTTTCATCCGCATGCTCAACCGCATGCACGAGTTCATCCCCAGCGCCGCGATGGCTGGCGAGGTGTTGCTCGACGGCGCAGACATTTACAATCCGTCTGTCGATGCCGCGGCGATTCGCCTCAGTGTCGGGATGGTCTTCCAAAAGCCGAACCCGTTTCCCGCGATGACTCTGCGTGAAAACGTGTTGGCCGGTCTCAAGTTGGCGAACATCAAAACCGAAAACGCGGACGCGCTTCTCGAAGAGTGCCTGACTCGCGCTGGTTTATGGAAAGAAGTCAAGGATCGACTTAAAATTTCGGGCGGTTCGCTATCGGGTGGCCAACAGCAGCGGCTGTGCATCGCCCGCGCGCTCGCCGTGAAACCCACAGTCTTGTTGATGGACGAGCCGTGTTCTGCACTCGACCCAGGCAGCACCCTGCGCATCGAAGAGACCATTCGCGAACTCAGCGAAACGATCACCGTCGTCATCGTTACGCACAACATGCAACAGGCCAGCCGCGTCAGCAAATATTGCGCCTTCTTTTTGTCAGATGGCGGCCCTGGTCAGCTGATCGAGGCTTCTGAGACCCGCAAGATGTTTACTAACCCCACAGACTCGCGCACGGCGGATTATGTGCAAGGTAAGTTCGGCTGAGATCACGTAAGTTCGGCTGAGATCACGTAAGTTCGGCTGAGATCCGGTTAACCAAGAGTTCACCTAACTGCCGTGCAGAGTTTGCGCGATCGCAACTCCTTTGTTTCCTGAGATTCATAGCATTCGCGGTGTAAGAAACACAACCTGTGAAAACGAAACCCCTAAACGACTCGGAGGAGTTAATGCATAATTTTCGTAAATTGGTCGCCGTAACAGCAGTAGCAGTTTCGGCAAGCATGGCCCTCGGCACAATCGCTAGTGCCGAAAGCATCAATGGTTCGGGTGCGACTTTCCCACAAACCTTCCTCGCATCCGCGACGACTGCCTACAACGCAGCGAGCGGCCACACGGTGAGTTATGCCAACCCAGGCGGCGGCTCGTCGAAGGGCAAGGCCGACTTCAAGAACGGCCTCACAGACTTCGGCGGAACCGACTCCTCGGTTACTTCATCGCAGGCCGCGTCATTCGGCTGGACATACGTTCCTTACATAGCCGGTGGCATCTCTGTTGCTTACCGTCTCGACGAGATCAAGGGCACGACGTTGCAACTGAAGATGGCCACTGTCGCAAAAATTTTCTCAGGCAAGATCACTAAGTGGAATGACCCGCTGATCTTGGCCGACATGGACGACAACCCACTCTGGGCCAACTCGAAGAAGAAGAGCAACGCCAAAGGTGCCAGCGTGTTGTGGCAGAACGTGTCGGCAACATCGGCAACCGTCACCGTCACACTCACCCCAGCGGCATTGAAGTCAGCCAAAGGCAAAAAGATTGAAATCTTTAACGGCGGCAAGAAGTCAGTCGTTTCGGCGACAGTCGCAAAAAAGGGCCAGATCGCCTTGGCGCTGACCACCGACGTCACCAAGAAGTATTCGATCAAGCTTGACGGCAAAGAAGTCGCTTCGTTCGCCAAGAGCACACTTGCTCTGCCAGACAAGTCGATCATCGTCACCTACCGCTCAGACGGTTCGGGTACGACGAACAACTTCATCCAGCCACTCAAGGCCATCGACTCGACATGGACAGTCAACGATGCTTTCACCACCGCAATCCCTGGTGGCCAATCATCGGTGACCGCAATGGGCGCGTCATTTCAGGGCCAAAGCGGTTCTGCAGCGGTTTCGAACTACATTGCCGACACCAACGGCTCAATTGGCTACACAGAGGTTTCGTTCGTAACGGACGCGACCCGCGCAGCCAAGGGCATGGTGTCAGCGCTCGTCCAGAACGCCGCCGGCAAGTACACCGCGCCAACGGCGGCCGCGGTCTCGTCGATGCTGTCCGCTTCAGACATCGACGCTAAGGGCTTCGTGACCTTCAACTTCAAGCAGACAACAAATGCGACCGCGTACCCAATCGTGGCCGTTACTTACCTGCTTGGCAAGACATCTGTCAGCGCCAAGAACTCCGTCGTCAGCGACTTCGCCCAGTGGATGCTGACAACCTTCGCGCCGGCAAGTGCCGAGTCGCTCGGTTACGCAGCGTTGTCGGGCTCGCTTTACAGCGTGGCTCTGAACAAGGCAAAGACCGTAAACGCAGGCTGATAATTAATTCTCGGTCACTTTGACCGAAACCCCCACTTTAGAGAACCCCGGCACTTCGGTGTCGGGGTTCTTCTATTTATCCGGTTGTTCCGGATCTGGTTGTTATGGCCCGTCGTGCTGTTCGCGTAAAAACTTTTCGAATTCTGCCGCCAGCGCATCGCCCGTCGGCACGGTGGCCTCGGTACGGCGGTCGTAGTCTTCTTCGAGCATCTTCAGATAGTTGATCGTCTCTTCGTCGCCTTCGACCGCGGCGTCATGCATTTCTTCCCAGCGCTGAATCTCTTCGTACATCGTGCCGTGACTCGTGGGCACGCCGAGCACGTGCTCGAGGTTGCGCAGTAGTGCTGCGGACGACTTCGGGTGCTGACCGTTGAGCAAGTAGTGGGGCACGCCCACCCGCAACGAAACGCCCGTGATGCCTTCGCGGTCGAGGCGCTCTTGAAGTACGCCAACGACGCCAGTCGGGCCCTGGTATTGGGGGCGCGAGAGCCCGAGGCGTTTAGCCAGTAACGCATTGGTTGTGCTACCGACCACGAGCGGCGAGCGCGTGTGCGGCACGCCGTCGGCGGCCGCGCCTACAGTGACCACGACCTCGCACTTAAGTTTGCGGGCGCACTCGACGATGCACTCGGCAAAAGTCGCCCAATGCAAATGCGGCTCGACGCCTGAGACGAGCACGAGGTCGCGCGATCCTTCGGGAAAGCGCACGACGATGAAGTCGTTCTCTGGCCAGCGCATTTGGCGTTCGCCGTCTTCGTCTAGAAAAGTTTCGGGCCGCTCTTGGGTGAAGTCAAAAAATGGATCTGGATCAATGCTCGCCACGACCGTGATGGGGCGGTCTTGAATGCACCATTCGAGGGCACCCGTAGCCACGCCAGCGACATCAAACCAGCCGCGCAGGGCCACCACGAGCACGGGATCGCGGAGCGGACCAACAGAATCCCAGTCGGCCTCGAGAACATCGTCAACGTTCACGAGAAAAACCTAAATCGTTTCGCCGCGCGAGTATTCACTGTGTAAATATGGTATCCGTGACTTCACCTCAACGCGCCAGAGTTTCAGCGCGACTCGCAGCAATTACCGAATCGGCGACACTCGCAGTTGACGCCAAGGCCAAAGCCCTGAAGGCCAAGGGCGAAAACGTAATCGGTTTCGGCGCGGGTGAGCCAGATTTTCCGACGCCGGAGCGCATTGTTGAGGCCGCAGTGCGCGCCGCGCGCGACCCCAAGTCGCATCGTTACACGCCAGCCGCTGGTTTGCCCGAGTTGCGTGAGGCGATTGCGGTTAAGACGATGCGCGATAGTGGGTTCAGTTGCACGGCTTCGCAGGTCTTGGTGACGGTAGGGGGCAAGTACGCCGTGTTCGTGGCGTTCGCCGCATTGTGCGACCCGGGCGACGAAGTGATTTGCCCCGCGCCGTACTGGACTACCTATCCAGAATCTATTTTGCTCGCAGGCGGCGTGCCGGTTGTTGTCGACACCACCGAAGAAACCGAATTCAAAGTCACGGTCGAGCAACTTGAAATTGCGCGCACGCCGAAAACAAAAGTGTTGTTGTTCGTATCGCCCGACAACCCGAGCGGAAGCGTGTACTCGCCGGCAGAAACGATCGCGATCGGCAAGTGGGCCGTAGAGCACGGCATCTGGGTGATCACCGACGAGATCTACGAGCACCTGACATACGGCAAGCACAAGTTTTCTTCGATGCCGACGCTGGTGCCCGAGATCGCTAACCAGTGCGTGATCGTCAATGGCGTCGCCAAGACATACGCGATGACGGGCTGGCGGGTTGGTTGGATGATTGGGCCGCCAGACGTGATGAAGGCCGCGATCAACTTTCAGTCGCACACCACATCAAACGTCTCAAACGTCGCCCAATTGGCCGCGCTCGAGGCCGTCAGTGGCGACCTCACGGCGGTGGCAATGATGCGCGACGCATTTGCCCGCCGCGGTGCGCTCATGCACAAGATGCTGAACGCGATTCCTGGCGTCACCTGCATGGAGCCGCAGGGTGCCTTCTATTGCTTTCCCAACGTGCGCGGTCTCCTCGGGCGCAACCTTGGCGGCGCGACCGCGACCAACACGCTCGAACTTGCCGATCTCGTGCTCGAGCGCGCCAAGGTGGCGTTCGTGCCCGGCGAGGCCTTCGGCGCGCCTGGGTATGCGCGATTTAGTTTCGCCCTCGGCGATGATGATTTGCGACAGGGAATCGAGCAGTTCTCGGCTTTCGTATACACCTAACACGTCTCCTGTTATTTCGCCGATTTTGCGCTGTGCCAGCCAGCGAATTGCTCCAGCCCCGACAATTGTTGTACTTGGTATTTGAGCGCGCCGGTATATTCCAGGTATATTCCAGGTATATTCCAGGTATATTCCAGGTATAGTAATTATACCATGGAGTTTGAGTTCGATTCCGAGAAAAGCAATGGAAATAAGCAAAAACATGGGATTGACTTCTACGAGGCGCAGGCTCTGTGGAGTGATCATAATTTAATTGAGATCCCAGTGAAAACCGATGACGAACCAAGGGTTTTGGTAATCGGAAAGATTACAGGAAAGCACTGGTCAGGAGTTATTACTTATAGGGGTGAAAAGATAAGGATGATCTCGGTACGGCGATCCAGAAAAGAGGAGGTTGACATATATGAAAGTTCGTGAATTTGACAAGAAATTTGATGAAGGCGGAGATATTTCCAAATACCTTGAGATATCAAAAGCAAGGAGACCAGCGCATGAGCAGAAAAGAGTAAATGTAGATTTTCCTTTGTGGATGATCCATTTACTGGATAGAGAAGCAAGTCGTTTGGGCGTGCCTCGACAATCCATCATCAAAGTCTGGGTAGCTGAGCGTCTTGAAAAGGCATCCTGAACACGTCGTCTTCGAATCGTGGTGGCTCACCACTACCATCGCGTCGAACCCAAGCAGGTCTGGACGTGGTCATCCCGAACCGCATTCCGATTCTCCCGCTCTCACGTGTGGGAGATCGCCGTACATCACGTTCCGGTACTGCTCGACGCCATCGCTGGTGAGAACCCAGGGCCAGTCAGTTTGTGATGCGAAAAGGTTTTCGGTAACGAATCAACGAATTCGGCGAATGATGTCGTCAGGAACCGTACCGATTCCGTGCAGAACCGAAGCGATTGCCTCGGCACCGTCAACAAGGCGCGGACCAGGTCGAACCATCACCGAGTCTGCGTCGATAGCGAATACTTTGGCGGCGCCTTTAAAACTTTTCAAAACGGTGTCTGACTGTTCGATTGCTCCGGCAAGACCGTATCCACATGGCGAGACGATGATTACATCGGGATTCACGTGGTTGACCTCCTCCCATGTGCATGTAACGGAGCGGCCACCTGGTACGGCAAGAACGGGAGCCCCACCACCTGCGACTACGACGTCAGGAATCCAATGTCCGGCGACAAAGGGCGGATCTATCCACTCGGCAACAAACACCGTTGGTTTTGGGCGATCACCGACGGCGATTTTTAGGCGCTGGAGTCTGTCCCTCAGGCTTTTCATAACTGCAGCGCCTCGCTCGCTGACGCCAGCGGCATCGGCGAAATGACCAACAGATGAGATCACTTGCTCAAGGGTTTGCGGGTCGAGTTGCAACACGGGTGCGCTGCAATTGAGTCGAGCGACTGCAGCGTCAACTTCGCCGCTTGGTACAGCGCAAACCCGACACAGGTCTTGGCTGATTATCAGATCGGGGTTGCAAACTTTCAGGGCGTCGTCATCGAGTTGGTAGAGGTTCTCACCGGCAGCCATTTTCGCGCGAATCATGGCGTCTATTTGGCCAGGGGTGAGCGAATGTGTGTCGAGCCCGCCCACGACAATCTTGCGGCCCACTCTGGCTTCTGGTGGAAAGTTGCACTCGAAGGTCACACCTACGAGTTGTTCCTCCAGGCCGAGGGCAAAAGCGATCTCGGTTGCCGAGGGCAACAGCGACACAATTCGGCTGATTGGGTGGTCGGTGGAGTTACTCATATCGTGCGTCAGTTTAGAAGGAGCCTGCTAAGATGACGCCACTTCGGCAATAGTCGAAGCGTGTAGTTCCCAGCGAAGTTCGGTTAAATCCCGACACTGTCTCGCAACGGTAAAGCGACCGAGAGAAATCTCGTGCGCAAGTCCGGTCGCCTGGTTCGACACTTCATCAACCGCTCTCGCAAGAAGAGCAAGGAGACAACATTCATGAATAAGTTCCTCAAGACGGGCAGTGCCCGTCTTTTTCTTTGTGCCACTATATTTCTCGCTGCCTGTGGGACGTCCGGAGAATCTGCCGATACCACGGCCGCAGTCGATACAACGATTGCCGAAGCGACATATCCGGTAACGGTCGGTGACCTTACGCTGAATGCGCAACCAATGCGAATCATTTCGCTCTCGCCGACGGCTACGGAGATGCTCTACGCGATTGGCGCCGGCCCCCAGGTCGTGGCAGTTGACGAGTACTCAAACTTTCCAGATGCAGCGGTTGCTCTTGGCACGACGTTGTCTGGGTTCGAGCCAAACGTAGAAGCAATCGCTGGCTTTACTCCAGATCTAGTTGTTATCTCGTACGACCCAGGCAACCTTGTTGAGCAACTAAAGGCGCTCAACATCCCAGTGTTCATTGCGTCTGGAGCGGCAAGTTTTGACAATGTTTACGAGCAGATCGAACAACTTGGCGTGCTCACGGGCCACACCGCAGAGGCTGTGCAGGTTTCTTCGCAACTACAAAGCGATATTGCCGCCGCGGTTGCCAGCATCACGCCGCCAACAGAACCGATCTCGTTCTACTACGAGTTAGACCCCACCTACTACTCGGTGACCTCGAACACTTTCATTGGCCAGGTCTTTACTTTGTTCGGCATGAAGAACATCGCCGACACGGCAGAGGCTGGTAACGATTACCCGCAGCTTTCTGCCGAGGCAATCGTGTCGAGCGATCCAGACATTATCTTCTTGGCCGACACCAAGTGTTGTCAGCAGAACGCCGAAACGGTCGGTGCTCGCGCCGGCTGGGGATCGCTCAATGCCGTCGTCTCGGGCAACATTGTCGAACTTGACGACGACATTGCGTCGCGCTGGGGACCGCGCATTGTCGAACTCGTAAGTGCAGTTAGCGCCGCCCTAACAAAAGTGCTTGCCAACTCTTGAGTTTTATCAATGACACTTGCAGCAACCGCCTCGGTAGTTGAAGCAGAGGTTCTTCAACGCGATAATCGCTGGTGGTTGCCTGCAAGTGTTGTAATACTTTTTGTTGCCCTCGTTGCTGGCGTAATGATTGGGCCGGCGGGGCCTCCTTGGTGGCTAGTACCGCTCGAGTTGCTCGATCGCTTGCCGCTCGTGCAACTCAATAGCGGCGTAAGCAGCGCAGAGTGGAACATCATCTGGCAGATTCGAATGCCGCGCGTGGTGTTAGCGGCACTGGTCGGCGCGATGTTGTCTGTGGCGGGCGCGGGATACCAGGGCGTGTTTCGCAACCCGCTCGTAGACCCGTATTTGCTGGGCGTGGCTGCTGGCGCTGGGCTCGGTGCCACCGTGGTGTTCTCGCTGAACCGCAATAACACGCTGCATTGGGTTATTGACCCGCTGCCAGTCGCCGCATTCGCGGGCGCGCTGTTAGCCGTTTTCATTACGTATGTAGTCGGCACCGCGTTTGGCTCAATGCGTTCGAGCACCACGCTCGTGCTTGCCGGAGTAGCGGTGACTTCGCTGGCGACCGCAATTCAGACTTTCGTGTTGCAGCGCAATAACGACGTCGTGCGCCAAGTGTACTCGTGGATTCTTGGTCGCCTGTCGAGCGCGACGTGGGCAGATGTGCGCCTAGTGCTGCCGTACATCTCGGTTTCGCTCGTCGTGCTATTGATGCACCGCCGCCTGCTCGACGTAATGCGCATCGGCGACGACGAGGCCATCGCGCTCGGTACCAACGTGCGCCGCGTGCGGCTAATAGTTGTTCTGGCGGCCACGCTCGGCACCGCGGCCGCGGTGGCGGTCAGCGGCCTAATCGGGTTCGTCGGCATCATCGTGCCGCACGCGGTGCGCTTGCTGGCGGGCGCCAGCTATAAAAAAGTTTTGCCGCTGAGCATGCTGCTCGGGGCGGCGTTCTTGGTGGCCGCCGATATCCCTAGTCGCGTCTTAGCAAACCCAGCCGAGACTCCGATTGGCATCATTACGGCATTTTTCGGCGCGCCGTTCTTTCTAATGCTGTTGCGCACGAGAGACATATCGCGATGACGGTGCTCGGGTTTTGCGATCTAGGCATTAGTTATGGCACAGCGCCCGCAGTAGTAGGTTTTAATGACATCTTGCATTCGGGCGAGTGGTTGTGCCTGATCGGCCCGAACGGCGCGGGTAAGTCTTCGGTCCTCAAGGCTGCCGCCGGCCTCGTGGGGTACAGCGGTTCGATCGCGATCGACCAGCAAGAGATTGCCAAGAAGAGCGCGCGCTGGCGGGCCCAACACATCGCCTACGTGCCGCAGACGCCAGTTATCCCTACAGATATGTCGGTGCACGAATACGTCATGCTCGGGCGCAACCCGTACATCTCGCACTTCGCTACCGAAAGCGCCAATGATCGAGATGTCGTCGAGCGGGTGCTGAATCGATTAGACCTCGTAAGTTTTGCGCGCCGCACGCTTGGCACGTTGTCTGGCGGTGAGCGGCAGCGCTTGGTGATCGCCCGCGCTCTGGCACAAGAGGCGCCCGTGCTGTTGCTTGACGAGCCGACCAGCGCTCTCGACATTGGCCATCAGCAGCAGGCGCTCGAACTTGTCGATGGCCTGCGCGGCGAGCACGGCCTCACCGTAGTTTCGGCGATGCACGACCTCACGCTCGCCGGTTTATATGCCGATCGTCTCGTGCTCCTGCACCAGGGCTTTCGCGTTCGCGAGGGCACCGCGCAACATGTCTTACGCGCCGAGACGCTCGCCGAGTTCTACGGCGTGTCGGCGCGTGTGCACCACGAGCCAAACGGCACCGTGGTCGTGATCCCGCAGCGGGCAGCGAGCAAGTAATTAGGCCCAGCCACTAAGTTGGCTGGCAATGACGATCGACGCCAAAGCGCTAAACATGCATGTAGTTGGCTGCGCCGCCGCACACCAGATGCTGCTGTCCGCACTCGACGCGCTAACCGACGAACAGTGTCGTCAAGATTCGCTGCTACCGAATTGGTCGCGCGGGCATCTTCTTGCGCACTTGGCCCGCAACGCCGACAGCCATGTGCACCTGCTCGCCGCCGCCGGTCGCGGCGAAATCGCCGAGCAATACGTTGGTGGCTACAAGGCGCGCGTCGCCGCCATCGAAGACTCTTCAGGCCGCAGCGCAAAAGAACTGGTTACCGATGTGCGCCGAAGTATTTACGCGCTCGAGGGAGCGTGGGCGAACGCCTCGCCGACAACTTGGGTAGGAGTGGGGCTCAATAGCGCGGGCGCGACTATCCACATGAGCGAGATCGTGTTTCTGCGTTGGCGCGAAGTTGAGGTGCATCACGCTGACCTCGCGCTCGCGTTTAGTTGGCAGCAGTGGTCAGACACATATGTGCGCCTGGAACTCGAGCGACAGATCATGCTGTGGCACAGCCGCAAGCCGATGGGCATGACGGTTTTGCCAGATGCCGCGCTGGCGTTGCCGCCGCGCCACAGGCTGGCGTGGTTACTCGGTCGCGCGCAAGTAGATGGCTTGGCCCAGCCCGATCCGTTTTAGCAATACAAGCGACTGAACGGATTGGGTTGCGGCAAACTGTGTTACATCGATCTAATACAATGTCTACAAGAGTAGAAGGAGGACCGTGATGGCAGTGCAAACAGTTGAACTTGATGACACCGCTTGGGTCGCGGAACGAGACGCGATCGCTCGCCGGTTCCTCGGGATCGGCGCTGAAGAGTTTGTCGCTCGGTTTAATGCCGGTGAGTACGATGGCACTGAAGTTGATGGCCTGATGGCGGTTCTTGCGTTCTTCCCTGAACTCGACTAACAAGCCTGATGCCCGGGCGTGACGAGCGCGAGGCGTGACGCGCGTTTAAGGAACCTATCAAGAGCGCTGTTGGATGTGTCAATGTGGGTGCGCGACTCGTCGAACGAACATTCGACGATGGAGTGCGGCTACTCGCTAGTCCCAGCGAGGGGATCGGATTCGGTCCTGACCTAAAGTTGTCATTTTCCTTCCATATTGAACCCATCGTCGAAGACGGAATGTGGCGGCTGGCGACACGCCGGTACGATTTCACTCTTACACGCTCAACGCGCCCGATTGAGATCGTGTTCGCATGGCACTGGCACCCGGCTAGTAAGCAAAGCCGAATCACATATCCGCACGTCCACGTTCCTTCGGCCTCTAGGTTCAACACCCGGCACATCCCAACTGGGCGTGTTTCGCTCGAAGATATAATCCTATTTGGCTTCGACGATCTCGGAGTGAACCAGGCGCATCCCGATGCGCACAAGACCGTCACCGAAGTCAGAGATCGTCACAAGAAATATCAGACTTGGCACTAACCCAAACAAGTGAGCACCCAATGAAACGCATTTGGCAGATGATCTTCGTCTCTGTGGCGATCCTGATCGGTCTGCTGGCGCCCGCGACCGTTTCGTTCGCCCATTCTGGTCTGCTCGGCAGCGAGCCGGCGGCGTCAAGCGTGCTCGCCGAGTCGCCAACCGAAATTGTCTTGTACTTCGATGAGTCGCTCGAGGCGGTGTTCGAAAGCATTCGCATTCTTGACTCGACTGGCTCGGTCGTGGTCGCCGCCGATGCCCGACGCGACAAGGTCGAGAACTCGATCGTGCGTGGCAAAATACCGGTGCTTAAAGAAGGCGCTTATGTCGTGTTGTGGCGGGTCACTTCTGCCGATGGGCATCCCGTGTCGGGGGCATTTGGGTTTTACGTCGGCGCACAACAAGACGATGTGAGCAGTTTGGTTGACAATTTCTTGCACGAGCCTCGCGCCGACCCGTCGGGCAATGACGCCAGCATTCTGTTGCGCTGGATCATGTTTTGCGGCTCAATAGTTCTAATCGGATCTCTGGTGCTGATGTCGCTAATAGCGCGCGCCGACGAACTCGAGAAACGCTCGGCGATTGTCGTGTGGGGAGCGTGGCTGTTGGCAACTATCGGCTCGGCGGTATCGCTCATCGCCTATGGACCCAACGCCACTGGCACGAGTTTTTACAACTTGTCGCTAATCGGTGAGACGATGCAAACCGCGTACGGCCAGATGACGGCATCGCGGATGTTGTTGCTGTCTGGTCTTGGTGTTGTAATTGCTCGGCGTCGCCAGCTGACGCAATCGCAATGGACGATCTCGGTTCTGTCTGTGAGCGTGTTGTTAATTTCGACGTTCTCGCTCTCGGGCCACGCCGTCGCGCAGAGCCCTGCCGCGCTTAGCGTGTTGATCGACGTTGTGCACCTCGCTGCCGCGTCGGCGTGGATCGGCGGAGTTGTGATGCTGGGTCTCGGCGGTAAGTCGTGGTACGAAAATCACGATGGTCGGGCAATTCGAAGGTTCTCGCGATTGACCGGCTGGTGCGTGCCGACCATCGTCATCACCGGTGTCGCCCAGGCATGGCTGATGATGGACAGTTTCGGCGCACTGTTCAACACCGCGTACGGCCGCACGCTGCTGGTCAAGACTTCGGCCGTATTAATAGTCATCGCCCTCGGATTGCTATTGCGAATCACTATGCGTTCTAACGGCGCGTCATCTGTCAGGCGAGTCGTCGGCATCGAAGCGATTGTCGGCATCGTGATCATTGCGATCACGTCTCTTCTGGTCGGTACCGCGCCGCGTGAAGTGCCGACCGCTAAACCATTTACCGCGGCCCTAGTGCGTGACAACATGATCGCCAACATCACGATTACCCCAGCGAGGGTCGGTCGAGCAGAAGTTCACATCACCGTCGTGCCACCCGGCGGCAGCTTCGACGTCGTCGCCAGCGTTACTGCGCGGATGTCGTTGCCCGAGCGCGACATCCCCAACATCCCGATCGAGTTGACCAAGGTCGGGCCGAATCATTACATGGGCGCTGTAGACATTGCCTATCCCGGCGAGTGGCATCTAGACGTGATCATCTTGCCGAATAGTTCGACGACGCTGCTGTACCAAACAACCTTTAACGCAACCAAGTAACGACGACGTGGTGGCCCATGCCGGTCGCCTCGTCAATAAATTGCTCGCCGACTGTTTCGAAACCGTGGCGCTCATAAAAATAAAGCGCGCTGTCGCGGGCGCGGGCCCAGACGCACTTCGCGCCTAATGACGTCGCGTGTTCAATGCCACTAGCGAGTAACGCTGCGCCCAGGCCTAGACCCTGCGCCGTCTTGGCGACGGCCATGCCCTTGAGTTGCACGGCAGGTGTTGGCGGCGTCGCTTCGTCGAACGGGTACGGCCGCGGGATCCATGTTGATGTGGCGATCACTTGGCCAGCCATGGCATCGGGGCCTGTCTGCTCGGCGGCGCGATTTTCGCGAATTGCCAGGTGCACCGCGCCAGGCATGGTGTCTTCGGGGTAGATGGCGTCTTGCGACGGGGTGCCGTCGCGTAAAACTGTCAGACGCAGCAGCAAGATCTGCGTCGTCGTGCATCTCTCGACCTTCGGTGCCCAAGAGCGCGTCTCGTTAGTCATATATTTTTACCGATGATCCGCCGCCCGCGGCAGAGCGATACATCGCGTCGAGAACGGTGTGCGCTGCCAGCGCCGTAGTGACTGTGGGGAAGGCCGGCGTTTTGTTGGCGACCGAATTGATGAACGCAACATCGGGGTTGACTGCGCCGTAGGCGAGCGCCTTGGTGCGCTCAAGTAATTCGTCGCCATCGAGCGTGCCCGACGAGCCGTCGGCGTCGTGCCATTCGATCGGCCCGAACCATTCGTGGCCGTAAATTGTGATCGTGCGGTTCTCGCAGAAGATCTCGACGCGGCGCTGGCTAGCGCGGGTCAGGTTGTCGTGCCAGACCGATGCCAGCGTGCCGACCGCGCCGTTAGCGAAGCGCATCGTCGCGCTCACCGAATCTTCGATGCCGTCGTAACCGTGAAAGTTGGCAGAGCACATCGAGACCTCGGTAATCTCGCCAATCAAGAAGTCGAACATGTCGACATCGTGAATACCGTGCTCGAGCAATGTGCCCGCCCCGGCGCGCGCGACGTCGCTGCGCCACGATGACGCGTAGTAGCCCTGAATGGGGATGAACTGATCGTCGCGAAAGGCCACGTTCATGACGCGGCCGGCCCGCTTATCGGTAATCAGCTCGCGCGCCATCAAATACGCCGGCGCATGGCGCAACACGAGCCCGACTTGGTTGACGACGCCGCTGTTTGTCACCGCCTCGCATAATGCGCGCGAGTCGGCAAGCGTCGTGCTTAGTGGTTTCTCGCAAAACACGGCTTTGCCAGCAGCAACGACTTTTTCAACGAGCCTCAGGTGCTCGGATGTCCACGAGCACACGTACACGGCGTCGGCCGAAGCGATCACCTCGTCTTCACTCGCACACACGCTGTGGCCGCTCGCCGCCGCAAAAGCTTTTGCCCGCTCGGTGTCCGGGTCGTACACACCGGCTCGGGCAATGTTGGCGCCGCCGCGCTTGAGGCTCTTGGAGTGGTAGGTGGCGATGAAACCAGTCCCCAAAAAACCGACGCGAATGGGACTGGCGCTCATCTGTTAAACGATAGTTGGCGGTGTTAGCGCGACAACGAGCGGATGTCGACGATGCGATCGCTAAATGACCTGGCCTCTTCGTGGTCGTGGGTGACGTGCACGACGGTCGTCTTGCGGGCGCGCAGAATCTGGGAGATGTCGGCGAGCAGTCTGTGCTGCAACTCGGCGTCTAACCCCGTTAGCGGTTCGTCGAGTAGCAGCACTCGCGGATCTGCTACCAGCGAGCGGGCTACTGCCACGCGCTTGGCCTCGCCGCCCGAGAGTTGCATCGTGGTCCGGCTCGCGAAGCCATCTAATCCGACAAGCGCAAGCATCTCGCGCACCCTTTGCTCGCGCATCGATTTGCTCACACGCGCAACCCGCAGCGAATAGGCGATGTTTTCGCCGACCGTCAGGTGCGTGAACAACTGATTGTCTTGAAACACCAGGCCGACGCCGCGTCGATGCGTCGGCAGTTTGGTGATGTCGCGGTCGTCGACAAAGATCGCCCCGCTCGCCAACTTGTGTAGACCCGCAATCGCGCGCAGCAGGGTGGTTTTGCCCGAGCCACTCGGGCCGACGAGCGAAACAATCTCGGCGCTGGCGACGTGCAGCGAAAGCTTCTCGAAGAAAGTTTCGCCGTCGAAGACGACGCCAATGTCGCGCACATCAAGCATCAGGCCGCCCCGCGCATTAGGTAACTGGGCGATCTCGGCGTAGGGAGTCAACGCTCAGCAGCGCGGCGCCGATGAAAATAATCAGCAGTGCCGCCAACACGTAGGCCTGCGTCTGCACCGCGTCGCCGGGTCGGCCGAGCAGGCGGGCGATCTCGGTCGGCAAAGTTGCCGAGGTGCGCCGCGTCAAGAAACTACTGGCGCCAAACTCGCCTAGCGAAACGGCGGCCGCGAGTGCCAGCGAGGTGGCCCACGCCCGAGCGAGCAACGGTCGGTCGATCGTGCGCCACATATATATAGGTGTGGCGCCGAGAGTGGCGGCGGCCTCGCGCAGCCCTGCTGGCACGCTGCGCAACACGGGCAGCATCGTGCGCACCACGATCGGCAACGCCACCAGCGAGTGAGCGATGGGCATCATCACCCACCTTGAGCGCAGGTCGTAGATGCCCGAATCGAACGTCACCAACATTCCGAGACCCAGAGTCACGGCCGATATGGTGAGGGGCAACATTGTCAGAACCTCAAGTTTGGCTGCGGTGCGACCGCCGTAGGCGATGGCGGCGGCGGCGCTAACGCCGATGATGCCTGCGATCAGCGCTGTGGCCAGCGCAAATTGCAGCGAAGTTGCAAACGCGCTGAGCGGCGAACGGGCACCGCTGTTGACAACGCTTTTACCGAGCAATACGCCGCGCCACGCGCTGAGGTTGCGGCCCGCGCCGAGCGAACGCACGAACACCATCGCCAGCGGCAGCGCCACGATCACGGCAGTTGTCGTCGCCACGCCGTAGACGAAAGTTTTCTGGCGCAAAGTTTGCGGCCTGCGCAGCGCGACCTCGATGTGCTCGGTCGGGGCTGTCGCGCGCGAGGTTTTGATCCACCACAGCATCGCTAAGCCGAGTACGAGCAATTGCAGCAAACTTAGGATCGCGGCGCCAGAGATGTCGCCGAGTTGCACAGCGCGCGAATAAATTGCGACTTCGATGGTGGCGCGAGCGGGGCCGCCGAGAACTCGAATCACGCCATATGACGTGAAACACAATAAAAAGATGACCGCGCTAGCAGAGGCAGTCGCAGTCCGCAAAAGCGGCAGCGTCACGGTGCGCAACACCGTCATCGGCGACGCGCCGAGGGTGGCGGCGGCCTCGCCAGTTTTTGGAGAGATCTGCTCGAGCCTGCGGCCGACAACGCGCGCGACTACCGCAATGTTGAAGTAGGTGTGGGCGAGGATAATTGCCGCCACCGAGCGGTGCCACGAGTTGGGCAGCAGTGCAAGAAACGCGGCGCCGACCACGACAGTCGGCAACACGAACGGCAGGGTGACGAGGGCCAGCAGCGCGCGTTTACCCGCGAAGCGATAGCGCGCCAAGATGTAGGTGACGGGGAAGGCGGCGAGAAACGTGAGCAGAGTGCTTGCCAGCGCCTGCCACGTCGAGAACCACAGCATCTCGCGCACCGCGGGGTTGGCGGCGATTCGAGTGAACGAGTCCCACGACAACGCGCGCGACGAGATGTTGCCGAGCGGCCACAGCGCAAACACCGCGATGAACGCGAGCGGCGCGGCGGCGAGCGCTGGCGCGCTGGCGCGGTATGGCGATGCAGTCACGATCTAGTCCAGGCCAAATTTACAGTGCGTTAATTCAAGACGATCCGCGTCCACTCATCGAGCCACGCGGTGCGGTTCTGGGCGATGACTTGTGGCTCTAGCGAAAGTGGATTCTCGGGCCGCAGCGAATACTTGGTGAACGCGTCTGGCAACACAGCGCTCGTGTTTACCGGGTACACGAACTGCGTCAGCGGGAGGTCATTTTGAAACGCGACGCTGGTTAGGTAGTCGATGAGCAGGCGGGCCTCGGCTTCGTGTTTGGTGCCGCGCAAAATGCCCGCATATTCGACTTGGCGAAAGCATGTCTGCGAGGCGACGGCGGTCGGCGGCTGTGTCACTGGCGGGTCGGCGAACAGCACTTCGGCGGGCGGACTAGATGCGTAACTGACAACCAATGAACGATCGCCTTTTCCTGACGAACCCGAGAACTCGACGGTGTAGGCCTCGGTCCATCCATCCACCACCAGCACGCCGTTGGCACGAAGTTGTTTCCAGTAATCCTGCCAACCGTCCGCGCCGAACTCGGCGACCGTCGCCAAGAAAAACGCCAGTCCCGGCGAAGAACTCAGCGGGCTCGGCACAACGAGTTGATTGCGATACTGACCAGAGGTGAGCGACTTGAGCGACAGCGGCGGCGTAAGTTTGCGCGACTTGAAATAGGCGATGTCGTAGTTGATGCAGACATCACCCGTGTCGACGGGCGTGACTTCGTTGGCCGGTATGCCGAGAAGGCTCGACGGGTCTAGCAGCGCGAGGTTTTTAGTTTCATAAGGCGTGAACACATCGGCCTCGAGCGCGCGCGACAGCAACGTATTGTCTACGCCCCAGAGCACGTCTCCTTCCGGGTTGCCACTAGTGAGCGCCGCCTTCGTCACCAGTTCACCAGCGTCGCCGCCGAGCACGATATTCACTTTGACTCCGGTCGCCGCGGTGAAGGCGTCGAAAATGCCGGGCGACGGCGTGAACGATTCATGCGCAAGTAGCGTCAGCGTGACCACGTCCGAATCCGTTTCCGTTTGCGGGTCCGTTTCCGTTTGCGGGTCGGTTGGCGCCGAGGCAGATTTCGGATCCACTGCGCACCCCGCCATAAATACGAGCGCCCCTAACACGGCCAGCGCTAAAAGCTTTTTTCGGTTATTTTTCATTTCGTGCCTCCAAGGCGTTTGGTTGGATAATAAAGAGGTTGCCCGTCTGTAAAGAGACGGTTGCCTGGGCGGCAGCGAGTTGATTGCTGACGCCACGGGTCGAGTGGCTCGCAATGGTTTCGCCGTCGAGCGCCCAACGCAGGCCGCTCGTGGTGATGCCCGTGGCCGCACCGCCCATCGCCAGCAGTCCGACCTCTTCGCCGATTCGGCCCGTGATAGTGGCAGATGCATCGCCGCGCAGGGCGATCACGTGCGCGGTGTCCCAAAACATTTCGACTCTCGCGGCGCTTAACGCTGGGTGCAGCAAAACGTTGAGCACGCCCAACTGATGGTCGAGGCGTCCGCCGCCGCCCGTAACGACGATGATTCTCGTCGCGCCTCTGGCAACCGCGTACAGCAATGCCAACTCTGTGTCGGTGGCGTCTTTGTCGCGAGGCGAGCGCTCAATAGCTACTCCCGAATTTTGCGCGTCGTTCAAGATCGTCGGGTCGACAGAATCCATGTCGCCGATCACGGCGTCAATTTTTAGACCTAAGGCGCGCGCGCCGTGCAGGCCCGAGTCTGCGGCGATCACGAGATCGTGGCGAGGTAACGCGGCCGCAACGCTTGGCGACGGCGGCAACCCGCCGAGCACAACGACGATCGTCAACTCGGTGGTGGTCGTGCCCGATTCGTTATCCACTTTCGCTCCCTCCGCTGGAATTACCCAGATCAGGTCAGCGGGTCGGTGGCGGCGGCCACCCTCTCAGACCGCCGAACCAGCGGACTCCCCGTGCGTACGGCTTCAGGCTAGCGCATGTTGGTGGATTCGATTGCGAGATTAGTTTGGGATCCTTGGTGCCCTTGGCGGGGAGTCTGCCGATCAACGACACGGGATTGCCGCCGAGGGTGACGGTCACTTTGCGCTTTACCGTCGACTTCGTGGTCGACTTCTTCTCTACCATGGTCTTCTAATTGTGTGGGGTGGTTGGCGAAAATCTTGCGTGTTTTGTGCCGAGCCTGTCACAACAATCATGGACTCACAATAGGTGAGCAAGATTACTTGCCTTTGGGGCGCCTCTTGCGCACCGACTGAAATATCGATATTGCGAATAAGACGGCAACCACCCACCATTGGTATTTTTCGATATAGCTCAAGAAACCGCGAATCTGATCCTCGAAAATTCGTCCGCCCTGCCACAGCACCGCGAGTTTCAGCGCGATACCAACACAGAGCAACGGCACGAACCGCCACGGCGACATCCTTCGATGGCCGAGCATCAGACACACGATGTTGCTGCCGGGCATCAGCACGATGGCCACCGAGCCAGCTTTGTCGACTGCGCGTTCAACCCAGCGATAAATCGCCGGGATTTTACCTACGTTGCCTTCCACCCACCCCAGTGCGCGGGTGCCGTACCAGCGGCCCACCAGGTATAGGGCGATCCCGGCGATGAGAATGCGTGGGAACCCGATGAGGGTGTAGGTCAAGGGATCGATATAGGGGACCGAACCGAAGAGATTGCGATTGCGCGAACCGAGAATGAGCACCAAGACCGGCCGCTCATCGACGAGGGCCGGACCGATGTTGCTGCTGATCGTGCCGCTGATGAATAACAGCGATGTCAGTGTCAAAATGGCTTTATGCACCAGGACACCGTAGTCTATGAGCGGCCTTCACGGCAAGAGTTGGGGGTTGCTAACTTTGGGCCACATCCAAGTTGTGGTTTGTTAGTCGACCAGTTCTGGACATGAAATTGGTCGATACAGGTAGGATTTGTGCATGAGCCCCCTTGCAGCAACGACCTTAGAAACAGACACGATCAACACGATCATGACGATCACGCCGACGGCGCATGCCAAATTGCTTGAGTTGCGCGACAGCGAACCAGAAACCGATCGCCTCGGTTTGCGCATAGAAATTTTGTCAGAGCCCGGCGAAGAATTTCGTTACGACCTGTCGTTTGACGTCGTCACCAAGGCCACCTTCAGCGACGAGGTACGCACGATTGACGGCCTCAAAATCATCGTGCCCGCGAAAGACTTAGAGGCACTACAAGACGCAGTCATCGATCACTCCGACGCGCAGGGTATGTTAATTCGCAACCCCAACAAGCCGGAGGCGCCGACCGTCGAGGGTCTGGTGCGTGGCGACGAACTCTCTGCCCAAATCGAGTCGATCGTCTCGATCGAAATCAACCCGATGCTTGCAGCGCATGGCGGGTTCGTAACGTTTGCCGGTCACGACACTGCGGGCACCGCGTACTTCACGATGGGCGGCGGCTGCCACGGTTGCTCGATGAGTAAACAGACGATGCTCGAGGGCGTAAAGACCACGATCAGGGAACAGGTACCGGCGATTACAAATGTGCGCGATCTCACCGACCACGCTGCTGGCGCCAACCCGTACTACACGTAACTAGCGATATTCAGTTCGATTTCTGGCGTCGCCTCCAATAGATGCACCCAAATCCGCTGGTTACGACTTAGCTGCTCGGAATTATCAGTCGACGACCGGAGACTTCGGCATGTATCGGATCCAAATATGCGTTGGACGCCGTGAGCGTTTTATTGGCGGTGTCAAAGTTGCTCCAATCGACTGACGCGGTCCATTGTTGTGCAAAATCCAATACATGAATAAACGAATCGCCGCGTCCGGATTGATTCGATAAACCGTGGAGACTTGCGAGGTAGTCGCTGCGATAAACATTCGGAATAACAATTCGGACCTCACTGGCAGCTGACAATTCCGCGTTCGAAGTGAGGCGTGCTAGGCGTCCATTTCCGTCATCGAACGGGTGGCACTCTGTAATCAAGAACATCATTGCCGCTGATCGAAAGAATGGATCTATGAGGCGGTTCAGCGTCTCGAATCCCCGGCACAATGTACCTTTAACGAGTGTGGGGTGGATGAATTCGTATCCGCCTGCAAAATTGGGTTTTGACTTGAACACGCCAGGATTCTTTTCGGGTCGAGCCGCCATCAACTTCGAATGTCGAGTACTCAAGATTTCAATTAGTTCGTCGCCGCTTTTTGGAACCCAAACCCTGTCCGCCGTATCGGTCGCGAGTTGATATGTGGCATACACGTCGTGTCCATCTGCTGCACGATTTTCAGGGAATATTCCGTCGACAACGATAAGACGTGCTTCGTCGACCTCGAATTCCGTGCCTTCGATGTAATTAGAAAAATAGGCTTCGAAAAACGGAAGATTTTCCCACCGCAAAATCGGATTGAAAGCTGGACGGGGTCGTCGTGGTTGAGTATCGAGAAAATCGATTAGGCCCTCGAGAATGCCGATGCAACGCCCGTCAAATGGGTATCCAGACAACCTGGCCGCAAGATGAGGCGACGACGGGACCAGAGTCGGAGTGGATGTACCAAGAAGCGCTACAAGACGTTCGCGGACTGCGGCGACGGCGCTGGATTCAAAGGAGCCAGCCACAAGGTCGAGCTCACTTAATATGCTCTGGAGCCGTCCGGCACCTCCTATCCGGGCGATTTCGTCAATTCGCTTTTCGACCGTTTTGGTGCCGGTGCGGTACTTCGCCGGACGTCCCTTGAGATCAATATTTTCGACGAGTGTACGAGCTGAACCAGATTGGAATAGACCTGCGGGCATTGGCATGTCGCCAGGCAATGGTCCAGGTCCGATCACAGGTATGACCACACAGCCTGGCAATTTTAGTTGTTTCATTCTAGATGGCTTAGGTTGGGCAACATAAATAAATCCGTCGATAGGTCGGCCTCCAGAGATGGCGCTACGACCGCAAATGACCCCTTGAGGAAGTACGGCTGCGATTATGTCGTACAAGTGATGCTGTACAACTTGCTCTGGTGGCAGAGATGCACCGACCGCGTATAGTCCGCGTGCAAGGCGCATCGCCTTGCCGGTCTGGGCCATTCTGCCGAGTCGGTTCTGAGTCGCTTTGGTCGCCTGTTCAATCACGCCGTAAGGAGCGATTTGCCGTGTTGATAGTGTCATATCAAATGCGTCCTTTAATCCCCATGCATGCATGCTTCGGTATGTTTAATCCCTAAAAGTGCATGTTTTGATATCTTTAATCGTCAGACTAGCACGTTTTGATACCTTTAACCCTCATCCGATAAGGGCAGTTCAGGACAGGCTGATGAGTTCGAGTTTGATATTCAGTTCGCAAGCGAACTCTATTGATATTCAGTTCGCAAGCGAACTCTATTGATATTCAGTTCGCAAGCGAACTGAAGTAAACACCGCGTCGAGTTGCACGAACACATCCTGGCCGTCGATCAACCGCTGGTGATCACCAGTAAATCGAATGTGTCCGTTGATGAAAGCTTCTTGGGCGTTTAGTTTGCCCGTCGCCACGGCGACTGCGGTTTCGTAACTCTGCGTGAAGCGCACGTGCTCAGGGCTGGCCGCGCCGGCACTGAACTTAACTGCGCCGTTGCCAACCTGCAGGTTGTAGGTGACGTCGCCGAACGGTGTAGCGGTAACAACCTGGGTGAGACCAAACTCGTGCGTCGCGCCGAGTTCCTGCACCGGCGCGTTACTGGCTACCTCGGTGGCGACGGCGGTAATCCACTCGTTGCTGAGATATCTGATTGCCATACCCAAAACCTAGCGATTTGTGGCGTTGGCGAGTATTACGCGGCGACCATGCTCTCGGTCTTGCGACGCGAGAACGCGACTGCCACGATCAAGATCGCCAAAGCCACGCCGGCGATCGACAAGCGCGCCGCTGTATTATCTTTCAGGTTGATGATCGCTGGCAATGTCAGCAGCGAAACCAAGTTCATCACTTTGATGAGCGGGTTCAGCGCTGGGCCTGCCGTGTCTTTGAATGGGTCGCCGACTGTGTCGCCGATTACCGTGGCCTTGTGTTGCTCTGAGCCCTTGCCGCCGTGATGACCATCTTCGATGTACTTCTTGGCGTTGTCCCATGCGCCACCCGCGTTGCTCAGGTAGTTGGCCATCAACTGGCCAGTTAAAATCACTGCCGCGAGGAAGCCACCGAGCGCCGCGTAACCGATACCGAAACCGACGACTACTGGCGACAACACTGCGAGCAGCGCGGGGGTGGTGAGTTCGCGCAACGATGCCGCTGTGCAGATGTCGATTACTGGGCCGTAGTCAGGCTGCTTTGTGCCGGCCATGATGCCGCCGTCACGAAACTGATTGCGCACTTCTTGCACAACAACGCCGGCCGTTCGACCGACCGCGCGAATCGCTAGCGCCGAGAACATGAAGGCGATCGATCCACCGATGAGCAGACCGATGAATGTTTTTACGTCGGCGACGTTGATCTGTGTCTCGACCGCTTGGAAGATCGCATTGCCCTCGAGCAGCTTGCCGTCAGGACCTTTCAGGCCGAGCTCGATGGCAATGGTCTCGATGTACGAGGCGAACAACGCCACGGCCGCGATGACTGCCGAGCCGATTGCGAAGCCCTTCGTCACTGCCTTAGTGGTGTTGCCGACGGCGTCGAGGCTGACGAGAATTGTGCGCGTCTCGCCGTGCAACTCGCCGGCCATTTCGGCAATGCCCGCAGCGTTATCCGAGACGGGGCCGAAGGTATCTTCAGAGACGATGACGCCTGTTGTGGCGAGCATTCCCATGCCGCACAAGGCCACGAGATAGAGCGAGAACAAAATGTTGCCGCCGCCCATCCAGATGGTTGTGCCGAGCGCGATGGCGATGCACAAGATTGCGTACACCGAAGACTCGAGGCCAGACGCGGTGCCCGAGAGCACCACGGTTGCTGCGCCAGTCTCTGACTGCGCGGCGATCTCTTGCACCGGGCTGTACTCGGTGCCGGTGAAGTATTCGGTGAGGCGGCTGAGAACTTGTGCCAGTACCAAGCCGACAACGACGGCGCCGAACACGCGCCAGCCGACCGCGCTCATGCTGACAACTTTGTCACCAAAGACCTGAGCGCCGACGGTGGGGTTGCCGATGTACTTGAGCGCGAGTGCGAGCGTGCCGATCACGGTGATGATGCCGGCAACTAAGAAGCCGCGATTGATTGGCTTCAGCGCATTAGTTTCTCCGTCGCGAGCGCGCACGGCGAACACGCCGGCGATCGAGGCGACTACGCCGATGGCGCGGCCCGCGAGTGGGAAGACGAGGCCGAGCGCAGGGTTCATACCGATCGAGTTAAACGCAGCGACGCCGAGAATGATCGAAGCCACGAGCGTGACTTCGTAGCTCTCGAAGAGGTCGGCGGCCATGCCCGCGCAGTCACCTACGTTGTCGCCAACGTTGTCGGCGATTGTCGCTGGGTTACGGGGGTCGTCCTCTGGGATGCCGGCTTCAAGTTTGCCAACCAGGTCGGCGCCGACGTCGGCCGCCTTTGTGAAAATTCCGCCGCCTACGCGCAAGAACAGCGCCAACAGCGAACCACCGAAACCAAAACCGATCAACATCGCCGAACTTGTGTTTTGAAACAGCGCGATGATTACCGTCGCGCCGAGTAGACCGAGTCCGACCGTGAACATGCCGGCAACGCCGCCAGTGCGAAACGCCACGCCGAGGGCTTCCTTCATCGAGCCGCGCTTGGCGGCGGCGGCGGTGCGCACGTTGCCGCGCGTCGCCAAGGTCATGCCGACGTAACCGGTGAGGCCCGAAGCCACGCAACCGAGTAGGAACGCAATCGTGCGGAACAATCCTGCCGAAACAAAACTCAGCGCGCTCTCGCCGTTGGGCTTGGTAATCGCTACCGATGTGAAGAACACGATCGCGCCGACTGGAATCAAGATGACGCCGATCGTTTTAAATTGACGCTTGAGGTATGCCCAGGCGCCTTCCTGAATCATGGCGGCGATCTCTTTCATTTTGTCGGTGCCCTCGTCTTCGGCGAGCACCTTAATTACGAGGTACCAACCAACGAGCAGGGCGAGTACGGCCGCGGCCCCTGAAAAACCGAGGATTGCCCACTCACCACCCTTGAGGGTAAAAGTTTGCCAGCCGCCTTCAGATGCGAGTATTGACGTCACGTGTTATATCTCCGACTTATATAGGTGGGGGCAGCCGGATCGGCAACCCATATGGAATGTGCTCCGTAGAGTGTAGATAATCCAGCAGGCAGTGAACGAAACCCCCGTTTTAAGGTTGGTGCGACACCCATCACAACTCACCTATATAGCGGGCGAGAGTTGCGCACGGCGGCGGCCCTAGAACTAGCGTGAATTGCGTTCCTTATGGCCCGCATCGCTTCGCCGCCCCAGAACCCCGTAACGGGCACCGCCATAGCCGTTCGTCGGCGCCGCCCGTTTCTGTTGGATCTGTATTCGACCGCGGTCGGCAAGAAGTATGTGATGGCCATCAGCGGCATCGCGATGATGGGCTTCGTGTTTTTTCACATGATCGGCAACCTCAAGATATACATGGGCGCCGTGGACTTCGATCATTACGCGGAGTTTTTGCGCGAGTTGCTTTATCCGATCGCGCCCAAGGGTGGGGTGTTGTGGATCTTGCGCGGCGGATTGCTGACCATGTTGTTGCTGCACCTGCACGCAGCATGGTCGCTGACACAACTCAATCGCCACGCTCGGCCCGTCAAGTATCAAAGCGCGCGCGACTACCAGGTCGCGACTTTCGCCAGCCGCACAATGCGTTGGACAGGAATCATCGTGCTGTCGTTTTTGATCTGGCACATCCTTGACCTCACGCTCGGTGTCGTCAATGCGACGGGCACTAGCGGCGAGTTCGTAAGTGGTGAGGCTTACAACAACCTCGTGCGCAGCTTCGATCGCTGGCCGGTTTCGGTGTTCTATGTCATCGCCAACATCTTGCTCGGCATTCACCTCTTTCACGGCGCCTGGAGCATCTTCCAATCGCTGGGCTGGAACAACCCGCGCTTCAACAACTGGCGCCGCGGTTTCGCAACCGCATTCGCCACGATCGTTGTTGTCGGCAACGTTTCATTTCCTGTCGCCGTTCTCGCCGGCATCGTGCACGTTTAAGGAGACTCCGTGACAATGACGCAAGATAGCCCAACAAATCCTTTTAACGCCAAGATTCCATCTGGTGCGATGCACGAGAAGTGGGACAACTACAAAGAGGGCGCCAAGCTCGTTAACCCAAACAACAAGCGCAAGTTCAAGATCATCGTCGTTGGCACTGGTCTGGCTGGCGCGTCGGCAGCCGCCACGCTCGCCGAACTGGGCTATCAGGTCGATGCCTTCACGTTTCACGATTCGCCACGTCGCGCCCATTCGATCGCCGCGCAGGGCGGCATCAACGCGGCGAAGAACTATCAGGGCGACGGCGACTCGATCAACCGTTTGTTCACCGACACGATCAAGGGCGGCGACTTTCGTTCGCGCGAGGCCAACGTGCACAGGCTCGCCCAAGTATCTGGCAACATCATCGACCAAATGGTGGCGCAGGGCGTGCCGTTCGCGCGCGAGTACGGCGGCCTGCTCGACAACCGCAGTTTCGGCGGCGCGCAGGTAAGCAGAACTTTCTACGCGCGCGGTCAGACGGGCCAGCAACTTCTGCTCGGCGCGTATCAGCAACTCTCGCGTCAAGTCGGTTTGGGTGGGGTTCGACTGTTCAACCGCACCGAACTCGTCGACACGGTTGTGATCGACGGCCGCTGCGCCGGCATCGTCGTTCGCGATCTGCTCACCGGCGAATTTCAGTCGCACGCCGCGCACGCAGTTGTGCTCGCGACGGGCGGCTACGGCAACGTCTTTTTCTTGTCGACGAACGCGATGAACTGCAACGTCACTGCCGCGTGGAGGGCTCATCGCCGCGGCGCGATGTTTGCCAACCCGTGTTACACACAGATTCACCCGACGTGCATTCCGCAGAGCGGCGACCAGCAATCCAAACTCACGTTGATGAGCGAGTCGCTGCGCAACGACGGTCGGGTGTGGGTGCCAACGAGTTCGACCGATTCGCGCCAAGCCCATGAGATTCCCGAAGCCGAGCGCGACTATTACCTTGAGCGCCTGTACCCGAGTTATGGCAACCTTGCGCCGCGAGATATCTCGTCGCGCGCCGCCAAGCGCCTGGTCGATAAGGGTCAGGGAGTCGGGCCGCTTAAGAATGGCGTTTACCTTGATTTCGCCGACGCCATCGAGCGACTCGGTCATGGGGTAGTGGCCGAGCGCTACGGCAACCTGTTCGAGATGTACGAGCGCATCGCCGGCGAAGACCCCTACTCGCAACCGATGCGCATCTACCCGGCGACGCACTACACGATGGGCGGGTTGTGGGTTGACTACGAGTTGCAAACAACGATCAAGGGTTTGTACGCCGCCGGCGAAGCCAACTTCTCTGACCACGGCGCCAACCGCCTCGGCGCGTCGGCCCTGATGCAGGGTCTCGCCGACGGATATTTTGTTCTGCCTTACACGATCGGCAACGAACTTGCGCCGCTACTCAACAAATCTTTGCCCGGCGTCGATCACCCCGCGTTTAAGCAGGCAGAAGGTGAAGCCGCGGCCCGCTTCAGCGGATACCTAGGCATCAAGGGCACGCGATCTCCAGATCAGTTTCACCGCGAACTGGGCAAAATTATTTGGGATTATTGCGGCATGGAGCGCTCCGAACAGGGTTTGAAACAGGCGCTTACAGATTTGCCGCTCCTACACGAAGAGTTCAAAACAGACCTGCGCGTAACCGGCACTGGCGAGTCGATGAACCAGACTCTCGAAAAGGCCGCACGCATCGACGACTTCTTTCAACTCGGTATGGCAATGTGCAGCGACGCGTTAGCCCGCGAAGAGAGTTGCGGCGCGCACTTCAGGTCAGAGCACCAGACCGAGGATGGCGAAGCGCTTCGCGATGACGACAAGTTCTGTCACGTCGCGGCGTGGGAGTGGACAGGCGACCCAATGAAATCGAAGCGAAATGTCGAAGAACTAGTTTTCGAAACCGCGCAATTAGCAACCCGGAGCTACAAGTGAAAGCCCTCAAGAACATCACGCTCAAGGTCTGGCGCCAAGAGGGGCCATCAGCTCCGGGCAACTTCGAGACGCATGTGTTGCCAGAGATCAGCGAGGAGGCCTCATTTCTCGAAATGCTCGACGTGCTCAACGAGAGGCTGATCGCCGACGATAAAGAAGCAGTCGTCTTCGACCACGACTGCCGCGAGGGTATTTGTGGCACGTGCTCGCTGATGATTAATGGCGTAGCCCACGGCCCGCAACGCGCTACCACGACTTGCCAGTTGCACATGCGAACATTCAAAAGTAATGACACGATCGTGATCGAGCCGTGGCGCGCCGCGGCCTTCCCAATTATCAAAGATCTGATGGTCGATCGTTCGTCGTTTGACCGCATTATCGAATCGGGCGGCTTCATCACCGCCATCACCGGCGGCGCGCCCGACGCCAACTTAATACCAGTACCAAAAACCGTGGCCGACGCGGCGATGGATTCGGCGGAGTGCATCGGTTGCGGCGCGTGCGTGGCGGCGTGCCCCAACGGCGCTGCCAGCCTATTCACCGGCGCTAAGTTGGCTCACCTCAACTTGTTGCCGCAGGGCCAAGCCGAGCGTTTCAAGCGCACAGAGTCCATGGTCGAAAAGATGGACGAGTACTTCGGCTCGTGCACAAACCACGGCGAGTGTCATGCCGCCTGCCCGAAAGAGATTTCGCTAGACGTGATCGCGCTGATGAATAAGGACTATCGCCAGTCCAAGACCAAGAACCGCAAACAGATCAGCCGCACCTAGCGCAAAACGCTAATCCAAAACGAGAGTGGACCCTTGCTGACCTCGCCCAGGTCAGCGGTCAGTCTTTACCGACCGTGCAACGCGAGGTCGAGCGTGCCGAGACCGCGCAACTTGTGGTCTCGCGCCGCGTCGGGCGCTCGCGTCTAGTTTCGGCGGGGCCATCCCCGCTGGTGGCACCGTTGGCCGAGTTGCTACTGATGTCATACGGGCCACGGTTCGTGATCGCCGAGAAATTTGCTGGCGTAAAGGGGATCGAGAGGTTATTTATCTTCGGTTCTTGGGCGGCCCGTTACCAAGGCATCGAGGGCAACCCGCCGACCGACATCGATGTTTTAGTCATTGGCAACGCCGATTTCGCAGATGTCGTGACGGCGTCAGTCGCTGCGTCAAAAAAGTTAAAAATCGACGTCAATCCGACGATCCAGTCGCACACATGGTGGAAGGCGTCTTCGGGCAGCGGTTTTCGAGAAGAAATCCGTCGCCGCCCACTTGTCGAGATTGAGGTTCGCGGTGACAAAAAATCAGCAGTCAAAGTTAAGCGCCCTCGTGCGCGCCGGAAGGCTTGAATCAGTAATCCAGGGGCGTGCGGCCCACCGCTCGGGGCGGTCATCGAGTTGTAGTCGAGGCTTTAAGTCTTGAGCCCAAAATATCCGCGCGTCTGATTCGTGTTTATGAGCAACTTCGGATCACGAGAAACTCGATTGAATATCCCGACGCGGTTATGGCCCATGTCGATCGCGTGTTGGTCGAGCACGGTTTAGAGATTGGTGATGATCTAATCGCGCGGGCACGGCGACTTGAAGGTAAAAATTAGCGGAGGGATGGCGGCGGCAGCGGCTGGCGTGGTCACGAAGGCGCAATCGCCCGCTTAGCAAGAGCCACATTGGGGCGTGGCTGTCTCGTAATGTTGTGATGATGATGCATTTGGCTGTTCTAGGCGCCGTCACGGGCAAGGATCAAGTTTCAACGTGGTTGCGCGGCGACTTCGTTGTAATCCTCATGATTATCTCGGGTTCATATATTGCGATGCGAACAACTTTGTTCATCGCCGAACACCAAACGGCGCGCCTCAAAATTCAGCGCGGCGACTCGGGTGATCTCACTGACGCGGCATACGGCGCCAACCGCGCCGCGCTCTACGGTGCCGTTCGTTGGGGTCTCAACTTTTGTATCATCGCCGTTGCCACAATGTCGGTGCTGCTGCGCCTGCAGTTGCCGTCTTCGGCGTTGGTGTTGATCGGCTCGATCGCCGGCGCGGGTCTTGGCTTCGGCGCCCAGCAAATAGTCGGCGACGTGATTGCCGGCGTGTACATAATCTCCGAGCGCCAGTTCGGCGTCGGCGACATCGTCCGCGTCGGGCCATTGCTCGGCGTCGGTTGGGTAGAAGGTCGCGTCGAAGAAGTCACCCTGCGCGTCACCAAGTTGCGCACGTTCGACGGCGATCTTATGAGCATCGCCAACGGCCAGCTGCGTCAGAACGTCAACATGTCTCGCGACTGGTCGCAGGTGTTGATTATTGTGCCGCTGCCGCGCGAGAGCGACATCGAGGCAGCAATCACTCGGATCGATACAATCTGCGAGCAGATAGGCCGCGACGAAAAAATTGCGCCGCTGTTGCTTGAGGTTCCGCACGTTACCGGCGTTGACGACCTCGGCGCCGAAAACGTTGAAGTTCGGGTCGCCGGCCGGTCGCTACCGGTGCAGCAATGGAAGGTCGAGCGCGAACTGCGCCGCCGTATCGCCCAAGAGTTACGCGACATGTATGTTTCGGTCAAAGACCTAAGCGGGGGTAATGTTGCGGTCAAAGGCCTAGACGGGGATGACGCGTAATGAAGTTTCATCGCCCCCGCAGATCAACCATCGGCGCACTTTTCATCTTCATGATTTCGTTCAGCTTCTGGCTGACGCAGCCGCAACCAGACAAGCCCTCGAACTCGGTCAAGTTTCCCGATGTCAGCTGGGTCTTCGTGACCACCACGACTCCGGCGTCTGATGAGACAATCCCCGAGACGACGGTGCCAGAGACGGTCCCCGAAACTGTTCCTGAAACAGTTCCTGAAACAGTTCCGACAGAAACAACGGTTCCGCTCGACGCGGTGACAACAACAGCGCCGGGCTGATTTTCTCGCCGTGTTACTTGGTGTCGATCACCAAAAACGCTTCGGCAAGTCGACCCTCGGGCAAACCGCCGGCCTTGGCGATCTGTTCGCCCCATCCGCGCATGCGCACTGGTAAACCGATCGGGTCTTGGTGCTGACTCTCGTGGCACAACAGCGCCTCAATCTTTTTGTCGAATGCAGCAGTCATGTCGACGAACATCTTGGCGTTTGGTCCGCCAGTAATCCATAGCTCTGGCACGACGTGCGGCGCGAGCCCACGCTCGCTGATTAATTCAGGAAACGCAAATTCGTTGCGCGCGTCCGGGTACACGGCGCATAAGGTGGCCTCTCCGGTTGCCAAGTGGTCTGGGTGGCTGGCATAGATGCGGTCGTAGCGGCGCTCTGGGGATTGCGTCACCACACGGTCGGGCTTGACGATGCGAATGATCGCGCTGATCTCACGGCGCAGATTGAGATCGGCGACCACCGCGCCATCCGGGAAGCCGAGAAAATGCAACTCTGTAACTCCAACAACTAGCGCAGCCGCGGTTTGCTCGCGGCGCCGAATCACGGCCATCTCGTCGCGCGTAATTGTGTTGTCGGATCCGCCCGCTTGGCCGTCGGTGACTAGGCAGTACACAATCTCGTGGCCTTCATTAGTCCAAGTAGCGATCGTGCCACCAGAACCAAAGTCGACATCATCGGGATGGGCGGTGATAACCAAAATACGCATCTAACCACCTTAGGCAGCGTCGCCCACAGCGTGACATCTCTGGTTATCCTGAACTGGCACATGCGACCGGCGCGCATTGGCTTTGATCGAGTGATTGGGGCACTCCAAGATCCGCCACTTGTCTTTCACGAAAGTCCACAATTGATGCGTCGAAGTTCGCGGCTGACGACCACCGAGTTCAATGAGCGTCGCGAATCGGTGTCAAATCTTCAAGTGATAGATGTGTGCATGCCCAGTGAGACGGAACTCGGTTTTGTTCCCGCAGCCACACTGCTTCCGCTACCACGGTTGATTACCCAACTCAACAACGTTCGAAAAGATCAGCCGATCGTCGCGTACTGCCAAAGTGGTGTTCGATCGTCAATTGCCGCCACTACATAGCCGCCCTACGGTCACTATCAATGACTTTCCTTCAACGTTTTACAAAAGTATCAATCGCTACAGGTGTGGCGACTGCATTGATGTTTGGTTGCGGTTCATCTTCGTCATCCGAGTCTGTAAATACTGACGCCGCTTCTGGTTATGGGGATTACGGGAAGACGGAAGATACGACAAGTGCGGCTTCCACTACGACTAGTCAAATCGTGATTGATGGCTCTGCGTTTTCTGTTGCCGGCGATGCTCAGAGTACCGATGCATTGAGCGTGACTAACCGCGATGGCTTTACCCACACCGTGACGTCGGATGATGACGCCTTTGACGTCACCGTTAACGGAGGCGCAACGAAGAGCCTGCCGTCGCTGAAACCCGGCACTTATGCGTTTTATTGCAAGATTCACCCTTCAATGAAGGGCACGATCACGATCGTATAAGCGTGGAATTTGTCTGATTCTTCCTCCGCGAAGATATTTCCTAACGTTCAGCGGGTTGGGGATTGTCGTCGCCCGGCGCGTTCAGCGAACCTATCGAGGGCATCAAGGACGTCCTTGGCTGCCCACTTGCGGTAGTGATGGTTACCGGAGACCTTTCGGAGGGCGCCGGTCTTCTCGAGCAGTCCGATCGCAGTGTTGGCGTTGTGCGGTGCAATGTCGAGTTCGCGTTGAACGATCTCGGAGTTGAGTACCGGTTGACGTAGCGCGAGGTCTGCGAGGCGCCAGACGGAGGCGTCTTTGCGAGCGGTAATTTTGCTACGCCAGTCGTCCCGAATCTGATGTAGTTCCCGCACGAGTGCGCGGCCGTTGTTGATCGCGCGGAAGGAAGCGACGGCAGTGAGCGCGACGATTGGCTCATGGTTGCCGGCCTGGTATTCGGTGAGCGCTGCGAAATAGGCGTCGAGGTCGGCGAGCAGCCCTGCCGACACGGGAACGGTCACGTTCCTGGTGAGGCCCTTGGTTTTGAGGATGCTGTGCACGAGGGCGCGACCTACTCGCCCGTTGCCGTCGGGGAATGGGTGGATCGTCTCGAACTGGGCGTGGGCAATGGCCGCTTGGGCGAGTGGTGGCAGGTTGTCGCGGCGGAGGAACTGGATGAGGTCGTCGATGGCTGCCGGCACATTGGTGTGGTACGGCGGGATGAACATTGCTTCGTGGGGCGAGTAGTCGCTGCTACCGATCCACACCTGCTGGTCGCGCCAACGTCCCGCCCATTGCGGCTGGCTGTCGGCAAGAAGGGCTTCGTGCATCGCCAGGATCGCGTCAGCGTCGATGTGGTCGGCGAGCCGAAGTGCGGCCTGCATGGCGGCGGTGTTGGCGACGATGACGTTGGCGTTGCGTCTGCTGCGGTCACCGAGTTCAGCGAGGAAGATTGACTGGGCGGTGGCGGACAGGTTCTCGATCTTGGAGGAGGCGACGGATTCGGAGCGGAGCAGAATGCTGCCAAAGGGGACGAGTTCGGCACCGAGTTCGGTATCGAAGCGAACGATTTCGTTAGCGGCATCTGATAGAAGGGCGAGGGTGTCGTCGGAGACGGTGAGTATCGCAGTGTTGGCAATGCGAGGGGTCACGGCCGCGAGGTACGGTCCATTACCGGCGAGCCGTGCTCGACGTGGGACTGCGAGTTCGTCGCTGAACACCCAGTCGTGCTCTTCGTAGGTGACGGCGCTCCAGGCTGACGGATCTGCGACCATACCCCTACGATACTCACAGTTCTGTCTTATCTGTGACTTAGAGCCAATATTACTCACAAATCCCAGAGTAACCTCTTCCCGAATGTAACCTCAAGGCTGTATGAACGCAGAAATCGTTGTCTACTGGCGGCCAGGTTGCGGCTTTTGCGCCTCACTTGAGCGCAAATTGATCGGCGCCAACATCAAGTTTCGCAAGGTCAACATTTGGGACGACCCGCAAGCATCCGAGTTCGTGCGCAGCGTCGCCCGCGGCAACGAGACTGTGCCGACGCTCTCAATCGGCTCGGTGTCGCTCGTCAATCCTTCGCTGCAATCAGTAATTGACACTGCCACCGAGCACGCGCCAGATGCGCTTGCTAACTAATTCGCGTCGAGCGAACTGACGCCGACTAGCACTCGATCTTCGTCAGGTCTGGCCCGACAATAATTTCGCCCGCATAATGCTGCGCGGCCATGGCCGCCCACTCGGCCTCGCTGCCGGGCTGCATCGCCGGCACGTAATGCGTGAGCACGAGTTTCTTCACGCCCGCGCGCGCGGCGGTCTTGCCCGCGTCTTCAACCGAAGAGTGGTAGTCGAGCACGTCGATGAAACGAGATGCGAGCGCCGGCAATATCATCACGACCTGCTTGATCAGGTCTGGCCGAATCACGGTCTGCACATAAATGTCGGCGTTGTGGCATAGCTCATCTAGATCGCTACAGGGCACGGTGTCGCCGGCAATCGCCACAACTTTGCCAGCATGCTCGACGCGAAACCCAACGCTCGGCGTCACGGGGCGGTGGTCTGTCTTGTGCACCGAGATTGTTGCGTCGCCAATCGTCATCGAGTCGCCGGGCCGTACTTCGGTCACGCTCACCTGCAGGCCTGGCCCGCTGCGCAAGTCTTCGTGGTGCTCGTTGCGATAATGCATGTCGGCTTCGAGCATCGTTAACAGCGCATCAACGACGTGCTGCGTGCCCGGGGGCCCGTAAACATTTAGTGGAGTCGCCTCTGGCGTCATGATCCATCGCGTGGTCATGATGTCATTCAGGTCGGTGATGTGATCGCTGTGCAGGTGGGTGATCAACACGTTGCCGATGAAGGGGATAGGTACGCCCGCGCCGATCAGCCGCATCGCCACGCCACGGCCGCAGTCGAACAATAAAAATGTATTGCCAGCCTTGATCAGAGTTGCTGGCCCCGCACGGTTGGCGTCTGGTATCGGACCGCCCGTGCCGAGGAGGGTTACGGCGATATCGGTCATCTCTAGAACCTAGTGCTGATTGGGTTTTGCCGATTATTCGGCTTTTCCTTGAGATCGCATCCGCGCAGGCGTACCTTGCGATTAGATATGGGAATTATTTTTATTTATCTTGATTGTGTGGTGAGTAGTCGGGCCAATTTCTAGGAGGCTGTAATGAAATTATCCCGCTGGTTATCGACGGTGCTTGTTAGCGCGCTCATGTTCGCTACTTCGTTCCCCGTGTCAGTCGCCAACGCTGTGGCGCCGACTGCCTCGACATTGTGTCCTATCGACGGCGCGATCGATGTTGGAGTCGCCTCGAACCTTACTATCCGGTTCAGCGCCAACGTTCGGGGCACTGCAGTTACGGATGGGACTAATGGTGTAGCACTCTACAAGACGTCGGGGAATATGTTTGTTGAAGCCTTTACAACCAATCCATCCGACTCAAGATTGGTATGAAGTCAACGCAGTTGGGTGTGTTGCCGCCAGCCGCGTTCGGGTCGATGAGCGGCGACCAAGTTGGCGCGTTGCCAGACGCGGCCTTTAAAGCAATTAAGCCTGCACAGTTGGGGGCACTGCCAGCAGAGGCGCTCGGTGCGCTCGACGCTGGCCAGGTCAATGCTTTGCCGCCTGAAGCGTTTAGCGAAATGAGACCACTTCAGGCAAAAGTATTGCCACTGACTGCTATTAGGTCGCTCGATGTTGAGCAGCTTGCGGCATTGCCATCGGCGGCGATCGGGGCATTTACTCCGAAGCAGATGGGCGCGATTACGCCAGAAGCAGTAGCCGGCCTGGATGCAAAACAGGTTGACTCGTTGAAGCCGGCAGGACTTGCGGCGATCAAGCCGACTCAAGTGGCCGCGCTAGAACCAGCAGCTTTTGCCTCACTCAATATCAAGCAACTTGACGCCTTGACGCCAGCGGCCGCAAGGGGCATCACGCCCGATCAGGCAACTGGTCTCACGTCCGCGCAAAAAGCGAGCATGAGCCCGGCGCAAGTAAACGCAATGGCGCCTGAGGTTCGCGCCATCATCAGGTCGTAATGCGGGCGCTCAACGCTGTAAGTTAAGTCGATGAGGGTTGAGCCCGTGTCGCCAGCAATTGGAGCCGTGGTAAGCGGCGTCGACCTTTGCGCACCGCTCACCACCGCACTTCGCGACGAAATCTCGGCCGCGCTCGTGCAACATCACGTGTTGTTCTTCGAGAACCAGCCGCTCACGCCGCTACAACACCGCGACCTCGCGGCCAATTTCGGCAAGTTGCACGTGCACCCGGTGTACCCGCACGATCCGCAAGTTGAAGAGATAATCGTGCTCGATACGAACGCCCAAAACCCTCCAGATAGCGATGACTGGCACACCGATGTCACCTTTATTCAGCAGCCACCGATGGGCGCGCTGCTCTCCGCGCGCATTTTGCCGCCGTTCGGTGGTGACACATTGTGGGCGAGTGGCATCGCGGCGTACGACACGCTCTCTGATTCGTTTAAGTCGTTTATCGGCGGCCTCACCGCCGAGCACGACATCGCCGCATCATTCACGGTCGAGCGTTACGGCAATTCTCCCGATGCTCGAAAGCAGGTTGAGACCGCACAGAAGGCAAACCCGCCGGTTGTGCATCCTGTGGTTCGCGTGCACCCGGTCAGCAAGCGCAAGGGCATCTTCGTCAACGCTTCGTTTACTACCCGCATTCTCGAGTTGTCATCGCGCGAGAGCGAGTTAGTGCTGCAGTATCTCACCACGCATGTCGCCAAGCCCGAGTTCACGGTGCGCTGGCGCTGGAAGCAATACGACCTCGCATTTTGGGATAACCGACTTACGCAGCATTACGCCAGCGCCGATTACATGCCGCACAGGCGCGTGATGCACCGCGCCACAATCTTGGGCGATACGCCAGTTAATCGCTAAACAAGTACGGCAGTGAACTTGTCGCCAAGCCTCCGTTTAATTAATCAGGTCTTAATCGAAATGCTTCCTCCACGAAAAGTAGTTGCTCTGTGAAGGCCTTTGCAATCTTCATCATGTTCCAGTCATCCGCTACTTTCAAATTTTTAAGGGGTGCCAAATGACAGTCATGCCAATTTTTCCACTTGGCTCGGTTTTACTGCCGGCCATGCCCATGCCTCTTCGCATATTTGAGCCGAGGTATTTAAAGTTGCTTGGAGATCTAATGGAATCAGACAGGCCCGAATTTGGGATCGTTTTAATTGAGCGCGGTCCCGAAGTTGGCGGTGGAGAAAAGCGTATGAGTATTGGAACGATCGCTAAAGTCATCAAAATTGGAACCACAGCAGAGTTCTACGGTTTGGAATCAGTTGGAACGAGCAGATTTATTGTCAATACCTGGCTACCCGACGACCCGTATCCAATGGCTGATATTGATTTAATTCCCGATTTAGTTTGGGATGAAGAACTTGCACAACCGAAAGCAACCCTTGAAAAAAGAGTCAGGCGGTTTTTAGCTTTTGCCAGTGAGTTCGTTGATCTCGCATACAACTCGGCATTTGATTTCAGCGATGATCCACTAGAAGCCTGCTGGCAATTAGCCGGTGTTCTACCGATTGTGGAATTTGACCAAGTTGAACTTTTGCGGGCCGAGTCGGCTGGAGATCTCATTTCTCGGATTGATAACTTGGTTACAACAGCTGATGAAACACTTCGCGCCATGATGAATCAGATTGCTGAGCAAGAAGATGACAAGTAAAAAAGAAATATTAAGGACGAAGATGCAGTTTTGTCGCGCTTGGCGTTCACATACCCCTAGTAACCTCTATATGGATGACGCGGCTTGTGTCGGCGAATTTCGCACCACATTTCGCACCATCCCCCGCCCCCGTAGCTCAGTGGATAGAGCAACGGTTTCCTAAACCGCAGGTCGCATGTTCGATTCATGCCGGGGGCGCATTGTCCATGAAACTCGCGTGTTATGACGGTTGTTAGTTGCGGACAAGTTGCTCTCGGTGTCCATCAATCTTAAGGTGATGCCATGAGCCTTTCCGTCAAAACTGGCACAGCATGGAGTGACGTATTCGCTCTTGCCCGGTCGAGTGCCCCCGAGGCGTTCGAGTCTGACCGCATCCGAAACCTCGTCAACGGAGAATGGGTGGATACCGGAACCACGGCACCGCACGTGTCACCTGTCGACGGAACTTTAATTCCTGGGCCACCACGAATGACGGGGGACCAGGCCACCGATGCGATGGCTGGGGCCGTTCGCCAGGACAAAGAGTGGTCAATAGTTCAGCTCGAAGAACGGAAACGTCGCGTTGCTCACGCAGTTGAGTTGATGCGCGAACAACGTGAAACGATTGCGCTCTTTCTTGTGTGGGAAATCGGAAAACCATGGCGCATCGCGTGCGCTGACGTGGATCGTTGTTTGGATGGCGTTGACTGGTATCTCAGTCAAATTGATCGTCAGATGAACAACCGCACGCCACTCGGTGGTCCCGTGTCAAACATCGCGTCCTGGAATTATCCACTGAGCGTGTTGGTGCACGCAGAATTGGTGCAATTACTTGCGGGCAATGCTGTCGTCGCGAAAACCCCCACCCAAGGCGGGTTCCATGCACTCACGCTCGCCCACGTCTGTATGGCACGTGCTGGTTTGCCGGTCACTCTCGTGTCGGGATCAGGTGTGGCCTTGAGTGAAGCACTGATCTCATCCCCAGATCTTGGTGCACTCGCATTCGTCGGAGGCCGAACGAATGGTCGAAAGGCAGCGACGACACTTGCCGACTTCCGCAAACGCCACATCCTCGAACAAGAGGGTCTGAATGCGTGGGGTATCTGGAATTTTTCCCAGTGGGACGATCTGTCCTCACATCTGAAGAAAGGTTTCGAGTACGCGAAACAGCGTTGCACGGCGTATCCGCGGTATGTGATTCAACGAGGACTGTTGCCTGCTTTCTTAGAGATGTACTTCCCGGTTATCGCATCATTGAAGTTCGGTCATCCGTGTGCTGTCGAAAACGACAGTGATCCACTACCCGATCTTGACTTTGGTCCTGTGATTCAGAGATCAAAGGCAGAGTCCCTGCGGGCGCTCTTCGAAGAGGCAATCAAGATCGGTGGAATTCCGTTATTACAAGACCATGTTGAGCGTGGTCGTTTCATCGCTGGGCAGGATATCTCTGCTTACATTGCTCCAGCGTGTGTCCTTGAACCTCCCACCGCTTGGGCACTGCATCACTCAGAGCCGTTCGGCCCCCTCGATTCGATCGTCGTCGTTGACACCGAGGCCGAACTGCTCGCAGCAATGAATGCGTCGAACGGTTCACTTGTGGCGTCGCTCGCAACCGATGACATCAACTTTGCAGAGCGCGTGAGCGAAGATATTCAGGCGTTCAAAGTCGGGGTCAACAAGCCTCGATCGCGAGGTGATCGCGAGGAAGTATTCGGCGGCCGCGGCGGCTCGTGGAAAGGCGCGTTCGTCGGCGGCGATCTTTTGGTTGATGCCGTGACACAGGGCGATCGTCCACTGTTCGGAAATTTCCCGGATGGCTCGCGCTACCCACGCACGTAATATTGAAGTTACGATTCATGCCGGGGGTGCCATGATTTTGCCTCGCGACACCAAATCTGGTTGGGACCTCGACCACATGGTCGACATGGAGACGCGGTTGATGGCGTCGTGGCTCTGCCGCCCTTGATTGTCAGCTGAACAACGTGCCACCCTTCTTGAATGGTGGGACCGCACCTTCCGTATGCATCAGGGCGCCAAGGTTCAAGTTACTTCCACCACGCCAGTAAGTGATCGTGATGATCTGTTCATGGCTTAAACCCCTGGCGTTACGCGCATCTCTCCGGGCGATGTGGAACTCGCTGCCCAACGGGCTGGTGCTGCAATCACGAGGCAAATTGAACCTGATATTCTTGCATCGTTCAGCCAATTAGGCCGAATTATTCTCTAAAAAAGGAGCTAACGATGTTAAGAAAACTAAAGGCCCTTGGGTTCAGTGCGAATCTTGCGTACGCGCTTGGATTCTTGTCGGTGATTGGAAGCATCATCGTCTGGTTCACACAAGGTGGAACAGATGCGGGTGAAGCGGGTGCCGCAGGAGAGCGTTTTGGAATCTTCGTCGGACTTTGGGCGCCGACATTCATGGCAATTGGCAACGGAATTGACAATTTGTCAGATAATAAGTAACAACACTTTCAGAAAATTGAAATGAGTTGATTGTCAGAGTCGGGTGATACTCGCAATGAAAACTGCGAGTGTCACCACGACTACTACAATCGGTGCGACATAGCGTTGAAGTTGTGCCATGCCAACAATTTAGCATTGCTTTTGTTGCCGTTGGCAAGATTCTTCTTAACGCAGGTGTCGGCGAATGACACCAACCAGTCACGCAAGATGGGTTCGATCTCTGACGTGATGAAGGGTGCCGATGTATTCGTTGGCGTGAGTGGTCCCGATCTAATAACTGCCGCCGACATTCGCTCGATGGCAAAGAACCCCATAGTGTTCGCAACCGTCCGCAGTTGCTACCCGAACCAGGTCAGCAATGTGTTGGCATTCCCTGGGGCCTTCCGTAGTGCGCTTGATTCAAACGCCACTTTCATCACCGAGAACATGAAGTTGGCTCCGATAGTTACGGCTACGGAGCCTTGGCGAAAGTTGGTAACTCTTGAAGCCGCTCATAAACCGGCGTAAAATCATGTGCGGTATCGGCGACTAGTTTCTCGAAACTTTCGATCACAAAGTACGGATCTTGGTAGCGGTCGATGTGGTAATCAGTTCGCATGATTTGCTCTAAATCGAATGGAAGTCGGCGCGGCGTAGGGCTGTCGATCGAGTGCACAATTTCTCCACTCGATGACAATATTCCGGCACCAAATACGCGAATTCCATTCGACGCCTGAATCAAACCAAACTCGACCGTAAACCAAAACAGGCGCCCGATCATGACCAATGCCTCGGGGCC